>ENA-OPZN01000066-OPZN01000066.1-human-gut-metagenome-genome-assembly--contig:-NODE-66-length-42836-cov-5.368915_pt1 | contig 42836 bp, 40 predicted proteins | sample MGYA00242483_ERZ504503 | MGnify/ENA primary metagenome ERZ504503 (study PRJEB26092, sample SAMD00036285) | human gut metagenome | host: Homo sapiens | study: EMG produced TPA metagenomics assembly of... | reverse complement strand
CTCTTCTGCCATGCTTTTATAAACCCGAATGTTAAACAAAAATATTTTCTTGCGGACATTTTTATTTTATCGGCTGAAAAACAGCCGATAAAATTGTCGTGGCGGAAAATAGTATGGTTACTTGAAACGTGTGTCATAAGGATACTGTTTCATCAGTTCTGTACGAACGAAAACTGCTTGATGGCAAAAGAACATCCGTTGTTTGTTACATGGCTCTAGTGCTTTTTTGATAACTCTTTCATTACCTCTGAGTGTAAAGATATCTCCGTAAAGAATATCTTGTTCTTTATTCTTTGTAAAAGGAAGAACCTTTGTCAGGACATTTGTTTCTGCGAAAACATCCCCTGCGTTTAAAAAAAGAATCCATTCTCCTTTTGCATGTGAGATACCTTTATTCATACCCTGATAGATGCCTCCATCAGGTTCTGAGCACCAGAATGCAAGATGTTGTGCATATTTTTTGATGATTTCTACTGTTCCGTCAGTAGATTCTCCATCGATGATGATATATTCTGTATCATGGTAGTCTTGCTGTAATACACTTTTAATTGTTTTTTCAATAAGTGAACAGCAATTATATGATACAGTAACAATTGTAAATAGGGCTCTTTGAGGATTACTGTTCATGCCTTTTTTAATTTCTTGATGAATAGAAGAAGTTTGTCCAAAAGAGAATTCTTCCAGCTATGAGCACAGAGGTGAATAGCGTATGACGCTGGTGTCACTTCGTGTTTGTTCCCAGCAAAAATTTCGGAGCGGAAGATATGCATATTATCTTTCAGATCTTGGTCTTTGTCTAAATATAAGAATCCATATTTTTCTGCCAGTTGTGCATAAATCAAAGGGGCGAACATGTCGGCCGATAAGTCCTTGGAGAATTGTTTATGAACATACCAGTCTAACACATCTTTTACAAACGGACACTGAGGTTCTGCTCCCATGACTGCTGCTTGAATCTGCATACCGGAAATATAGTCATCACCAATTCGTTTCCCTTCAGGACTTATTCTATGGATAGATCCGGTTTGCTCCAGTTGGCTGGGATGATATTCCAAGCTGGAAAAGAATGAATAATGTAGAAAGTCATCGAATCTTTTTAGAATTTTTACATCTGAATCCAGATAGATACCTCCTTCAGTGTAAAGGGCATACATACGGATATAATCTGCAGCGAAGGCCCATTTACGGGCTTTTACTGCTTCTTGTACATATACTGGTGCAGAAGAAACATCGAATGTTTCCATGCTCCAAAGTTTTATTTCGTAGTCCGGCATGACTTTTTTCCAGGTTTTCATGCACTTTCGAATTTTTTCAGGATATGGGTCGCCACTTAGCCAGCAAAAATGTATGATTTTAGGTATCATAGTTTTATCTTTTAAATAATCGTTTTATCTTTTCTTTTCTTGCATGTTTTTGTTCCAGTTTTTGTAGGTAACCAGTGGTGTGTGCAAGTGTTTCTTCTTCATCCCATTCTCTTTGCCGTGCATATTCTCTAACCATAAACTCAAATAAATCTCTTCGGTGCGTAATAGTACTTAGATTTTTGAGACATACTTCTTTGGGAGGGCATGTATCAAAAAAGAGAGAACGGTTAATATCGATTACCTGAAACTGATAATGCGCTTCTTTTTCCGATTTTCGAAACAGGAGTTACCGAAATTCAAATCTCCATGTACAATACCTTTCTGGTGCATGGAGACGATTAGTGACACTAAGTCTGTAGCAAGTGTTTTGTCGTAATCTTCTTTAGGTACCAGAAAAGGGAAGGCCGGAGGGTCTGGGCATGCTGTACAAATGAAATATCCGGTAGTGAACAGTCCGTGTTCATATGTTTCAAGAAAAGCAATCTCATGAGGAGTTTCTATCCCGCGTTTTCTGAAGATTCCGGCATAGCGAAAGGCTCTTTCTGCTTTGGTACTGCGAAAGAATGTATATGCAATCTGTTGAAAGAAATTAACTCGTTTGAATCGTTTGGCAACGACTGGTGTGCCTTGAATAATGAAACGGCGTACAAAGTTTCTGCCTGAATAGACGATCTCTCCTTGTTCCTCGTCGAACATACGTGGAATATCAAAGAGTTCTTTTGCCATATATTGATAATCTGGAGAAATTTCTATTTTCATATTGTTTTTTCTTCTGTAAGTGAGCGATACAAGTTCATCAATTCTTCGGCTTGTCTTTGTTCTGAAAAACGGGTAACGTATTTCAGGCCTTGTTCTATCATGTGCTGTCTCTTCTCCGGGTGATTCAGTAAACTGCAGATTGCTTTTGTCATGCCTTCTTTATCGTCTGGATGTACGTAGAGAGAATCTGGCCCGCCTGCTTCTTCCAGGCAAGAGCCGGTGGCAGCAATGACGGGTATACCAGAATGAAGAGCTTCAATAATGGGAATTCCAAAGCCTCAAATCGGGAAGGGTAGACAAAAATTTCTGCCTGTTGGTAAATAGCTGGTAGATACTGGAAGGTTACATCATGAAGAAGATGCACACGTTTTTCCAGTCGATGGCTTTTGATAAACGCATCAATCTGGTTGGTATAGTAAGTACGTTTTCCCACTAAAACCAGGTGTATATCTTCTGGTATTCCAGGCAGGGCCTTTACAGCTAATAATGCGTTTTTTCTTTCTTCTATACTCCCGACACAGAGAATGTATTTTGCAGGAAGATGATATTTTTCTCTGGCTTCTTGCTTAAGCTGCTCTGGTGCGGGATGGGTAAATACTTCATCACATCCTTGATAAATAACATGAATTTTATCTGCATCAATATCGAAATAGTGTATAATATCCCGTTTGGTACATTGACTGATGGCAACTATGGCATTTGCATCTTGACATGCCTTCCTGAATTTATACGTATAAATGAAACGGTCAATGGGTGGATAACATTGTGGATAGCGCAGAAAAATTAAATCATGGATGGTTACTACGCTTCGGGTGTGAGTTGCTTTCCGGATATTGAGTGGAAGCTCATTGCTAAGACCGTGATAAATAGTGATGTGATCTTTCTCCAGGCTACGGGTGATGCCGATGGAGCGCCAGGCAGAGCGGCACTTTTTCCATAATCCTTTGGGAGAGATGCAGGAAAGCGAAGGACATGCGGTAAGCAAGTGATTGAATCGAGGATTGGAACGGATATGCGGAGCGTAAAGGAAATATTCGTTTTCTGGATAGAAACGATAAAGAATCTCAATCAGGTAACGGCTGTAGTTCCCTAATCCGGTAAAATTTTGTACGGCTCGCTTGGCATCAAATCCTATCCTCATATTAAATATATAATGGTTACGAATTTTACAAAGGTAGGTTTTCTTCTCTATTTTACCAATTGAATGTGAAAAATCATTTGTTTTTGCAGGTAAAAAAGATAAAGACTACGTTCCTTTTAGTGCTTTTCAAAGGCTTTTGGTATACTAAATTCTCAAAAGACTATGTAATTCATTCTTTTTGTGTAGCTTTGCGAAAAGCATAAGTATAAATTAAAATAATTGTTTGGGCTGTAATGAAAAAATATGATTATTTGATTGTAGGTGCCGGACTGTTTGGAGCAGTTTTTGCTCGTGAAGCTACCCGGGCAGGGAAAAACTGCCTGGTAATAGATAGACGTTCCCATAAAGGAGGGAATGTATATTGCGAGGATGTAGATGGAATTCACGTGCATAAGTATGGTGCTCATATTTTTCATACAGACAATAAATATGTTTGGGACTATGTAAATTCATTGGTTCCATTTAATCATTTTATTAATTCACCGTTAGCACGTTTCCGTGATCGATTGTTTAATTTGCCGTTTAACATGAATACCTTTTATCAACTGTGGGGAGTAGTGACTCCTGCGGAAGCTAAAGAAAAGATAAAAGAACAATGTGCGGCATACAGTCATATCGTGACTCCGGCTAATTTGGAAGAGCAGGCTTTGAAATTGTGTGGAAAAGATGTATACGAATGCCTGATAAAAGGATATACTGAGAAGCAATGGGGACGTTCTGCCAAAGAGTTGCCAGCGTTTATAATTCGCCGGGTTCCTTTCCGCTTTGTATATGATAATAATTACTTTAATGACCGTTATCAGGGAATTCCTGAAGGTGGATATAATAAATTAATCGATGCTTTGCTTGAAGGCATTGAGGTTCGATTAAATACTGATTTCTTTACTGAACGTACTCGCTGGGAAGACGTGGCAGACTGTATTTTGTTTACTGGGTGTATTGATGAATATTTTGATTATCAATGCGGACACTGGAATATCGTAGTCTGCGATTTGAAGAAAAAATACTGGAAATAGATGATTTCCAGGGAAATGCGGTAGTGAATTATACAGCTCGGGAGATTCCTTATACCCGTGTTATTGAGCATAAACATTTTGAATACGGAAAGCAACCGCATACGGTCATTACCTATGAGTATCCGGATACGTATGAACCAGGTAAAGAACCTTATTATCCGGTCAATGACGAGAAGAATGGAGCTATGTATCGCAGGTATCAGGAACTGGCCTTACAGTGTAAGAATGTGATATTTGGCGGCCGATTAGGGCAATATACTTATGCAGATATGGATGATACGGTAGCTTCGGCATTGGAATTATGGGAAAAAGAATGTAATCGATAAATGTATGAGAAATTGTTATTTGTCACGCAATTATAAAGGAGTAGACGGAGCCGGGAATAAGGCAAAAACCGATATAGAGCAGATTATGGAGTCAAATGGTTTTGTAAACGTCGGTTTACGTCAGACGCGTTACACAAACTCCATACTCGCTTTTCTGGCCACATTAGCAGGTGTGTTGAAACTTCCTTTTTCTTTGAGAAAAGGTGATAGGCTCGTAGTGCAATATCCACTTAAAAAGTATTTCACACTGGTGTGCCAGATAGCTCATTGTAAAGGTGCTAAGGTAGTTGTTGTCATTCATGATTTGGGTAGCTTTCGTCGTAAAAAGCTGACGGTAGCTCAGGAAATTCATCGATTAGGGCATGCTGATTATATAATAGCTCATAATTCTCGGATGAAACAATGGCTGTTGGATAACGGATGCAAGGTTCCTTTAGGGGTACTTGAGATTTTTGATTATCTTTCAGAAACTACAGCCTCCTCTCATTTGGTTCCCTCACAACCTTACGGAGTAGTATATGCAGGAGCATTGAATCCTCGGAAAAATACTTTTTTGTATGAAGTGGGTAATTATGTTCATTCTTATAAATTTAATTTATATGGTAATGGATTTGATTTGGAAAAGGCACAGGGAAAAGAGCATTTTAATTGTAAGGGGTTTGTTCGCTCTGATGAGTTGATTGCTACGGCGGAAGGAGATTTTGGCCTGGTTTGGGATGGCTTTTCTGTAGATGCCTGTACCGGTAATTTTGGAGAATATTTGAAATACAATAATCCACATAAGACCTCTTTATATATTCGCTGTGAATTACCTGTGATTATTTGGGATCAGGCCGCCCTTTCTGATTTTGTTCGCTCTAACGGTATCGGGATTTGTATATCCTCGTTGGCCGAATTGGATACAATATTATCTTCATTAACTCCTGCGCAATATGCTAAGATGAAGCAGAATACTGTGGAAATAAGTAAAAGATTAAGTCAGGGGTATTATATAACAAAGGCATTGTCGGAAGTAGCATTTTAAAGAATGGTAAAAGAAACAATACACATAGCTTGCAATATAGATACTTCTTATGTGAAGTATTGTATAGTCATGCTGACATCTTTATTTGAAAATAATCAGAATGTTAGTTTTCATATACATGTGATTACCGAAGATTTATCAAATGAATGTAGAAGTCAGATGGTGGAGTTTGTTGAAAATAAATATCACCAAAGAGTGGAATTTTATTATGTAGATATGGATTTGGTAAAGGATTGTCCTCGATATGCGGAAGGTTCTCATATCTCTTTGGCTGCTTATTATCGTATATTTCTAGGTAACTTATTGCCATTGAAAATACATAAAGTCTTGTATCTGGATTGTGACTTGGTTGTTGTGGGCTCAATAGAAAAACTTTGGAATACAGATTTGAAGACTTTTGCAGTAGCTTGTGTAGAGGATATGTGGAGTGGTAGGGAAGAAATTTATACACGTTTGCACTATCCTTCATCAGATTCGTATTTTAATTCTGGGGTATTATTGGTTAATTTAGACTATTGGAGAGAAGAGGGATTGATGTCTAAAGCGCTTGATTATATCTCCAAAAACGGAAGTAAGTTGGTCTTTTATGATCAGGATGTTTTAAACGCTTTACTTCATGATTGTAAGTTGTTTTTACCGTTCCGTTATAATGTACAAGATGGCTTCTTGCGTCGCAAACGTCGCATTCGTCCGGAGTCAATTGCAGCGTTGGACCAAGAATTGCTCCACCCTGTTATTATACATTATACGGGAGGGAAGAAACCCTGGCAATATAAATCTCAGCATCCTTATAAAGGCCTTTATTTCCACTATCTGGATTTAACTCCGTGGAAAGGCGAGCGTCCCGTAGTGCCTTTTTCATATAAGTTGAAAAGAGTATTTGATCAATTATTGTATTTTATGAGGTTAGCAAGACCTAAATATAGAAAATGTATAGAATTATGTCCAAAGAACTCATAACAGTAGTGACAGTTTGTTTTAATGCAGGACAAACTATTGCTAAAACTATGTACAAAGTGTGTTGAACCAGACTTATCGCCCGTTGGAGTATATATTGGTAGATGGAAAATCAACGGATAACACATTAAATATTATTTATGAATTGGAACCTTTGTTTCATGAAAAAGGGATTGCTGTGCGAATTGTATCCGAAAAAGATAAAGGTATTTTTGATGCAATGAACAAAGGTGTTAAATTAGCCAATGGGCGTTGGGTGAATTTTATGAATGCTGGTGACGTTTTTTATAATGATAAAACAATTGATTTTGTATTTTCCCATGAAATACCAATGGAAGTAAAACTTGTATACGGAGATACTTTGAGGCAGAAATCATATGCTGTAGTTGCCGCAAAAGGGAATATACCAGAAGTGACTCCAAAACTCATGCCTGCTTGCCATCAGTCAATGTTTACGGATGTAGATGAATTGAAGTCTCATCCCTTTGATTTATCTTATCGCTTATCTGCTGACTATAATTTCGTATATAATCTGTACAAACGAGGTGAAAAGATGCTATATATTCCTGTTAATATATCTTTTTGTGAGGCTGTGTATGGGGTTTCATCTGTAAATAAGATTGCTGTTAAGAAGGAGTGTGCACGGATTCGTGGGGTCGATCATACTTTAACTTGGAAAATAAAGATTCTTGGAAAGCAGGTTGAGTATGGAATTAAACAAATAATAAGAATACCTTATAACCGGCTTCTTTCCTGAAGGAGATGAAAATACGTAATCGAAAACGTTTAGAGCATAGAAAAATAATTATTTTGAAATTAACATATGATATAGTGTACGGACACCTTTATTTGTGTATTGTGCGTGTTTATTCTTATAGCTGAGTTTATGAAAGATTTGTTGCTCACATAATGTCTTGAAAGAGTTTGCGTTGTATGCTTTGTTCATCATATTTTCAAGGTCAAAAAATTTGAGAATGGTCTGTAGGGATGGAGTTCAGACTTCTTCTGACAGAAGCCAGATTTGTTTTAGCGATTGAGATGACATAATCAATTAAAAAGTAATCTAAAAGCTTGTTCTCTTTTTCCCAATATTGGAAGAATAATTCGCGTGCAAAACTGCATAGTACTCCTTGAGGAGAACTTCCTAAAATAAATCCCATCCATTTTGCTTGAGAAATGTTATCTGTATCAATATTGGCTGCCACTGTAAATAACGGTTCTTGAAAAACTTTTTCAGGGATGGGCTGGCTAACATATACAGTCGCATCTATCCATAAGCCTCCATGCTCATAGAGCAGACACATACGGAGAATATCTGAAAAATGAGTAAATGAGATTTTTCCTTCCTGAACCTTTCGTAGGATGTAATCCGGGATAGTAACATATTTTGATATGTTTTCTTGTGTAATAAGGTGAACCAGATGATTGCCAGCATGTGAGCATAAAGATTGAAAGCAACTTTGTACTATAGGTGGCATCGCATTTTCTCCTTGCCACCAGCAAACCCATATAGGTGCTTGATTGGAGGCTGGGGGTATTTCTTCTTTTTGTGTGTATTTTAGAATGAGATTTTGATAATTTGTTTGAAGATAATGCAAGATTGCCTGTTGTTTCCGTTCTCGACGTATATCACGGGTACTTTTACTGCCAAAGTGTGGAAGTATAGCCATGACGTATACATTGCGGATACCTGCTACACTCCATACATTTGAGATGTCGCGTATCCTTTGTTTAATCTTTCGTATTAACTTAATCTTCATGAGATTTTTCTTTATTGTGTTTATATTCTTCAATTCGTTCCATATACTCCTGGTCTTTTTTGCTGTTTCCCGGCTGGAAATTCAAGTGCTCAGGAATATTTTTCCCATGATCAATAATCATTGGTTTGACTCCGGATTTTACAATATCTAACGAGTCGTATAAATTGCCGGCAGGTACCTCGTAGGCACTTAGGCTGAGGGTATCTCCGTGAATACGGATATACTGGTAATATCGGCTTTCAATACCATATTTATCGAAACGCTGGTCGAATGTGATGCGATAGCTTTTGGGAGAGCAATGACTGACGGTGTAAACGGGAGGTGTTGCACTGCCCTGTTCATCATGAAGCGTCATTCGGGCATAAGCGTGTTCATGGCCTTGCAAGACGAGGTCCACATTGTATTCTTGGATAAGCGAGTTGAAAATCGTTTTTTGTATCAGATTGTTATATTTGCCTTTGACGGAATATAGTGGATGATGCAAGACCACAATTTTCCATCGTGCATCACTTGCCTGAAGTTCTTTTTCCAGCCATTTCTTTTGTGACCATAGGTAAAAGAACTCCCGGTTACTGTCGAGCAAAAAGAGCTGCAGGTCGTTATACTTGAGTGTGTACACTTGGTTATCGCCTACCATGGAATCTTGAAAGTAGGAGAATACCAATGGAAAACGACGTTCCAGTTTGCGGATGGCATATTTCAGGTATTCATGATTACCGGTTACATTTAAAACTGGATAGTGCTGCCCGATGGAATCAAGACCAGAGAATGTTTCTGCCCAGTATGTATCCATAGGACGTTCAGTCAGGTCACCCCCAAAGACAAAGAATTCTGTTTTAGGGTGTGCCTGCAATGCTTCTTTCAGATACTGATTGGCTTTTCCGTTTATAGTATCTTGCACATCGCCTACATAGATGAAGGAGTAATCATTACGGGTGGTCTGGTTGTAGGTATGGAAACTGTACCATGGGGAATATTTTCCGTCGTTACTTACCCGGTAGCTGTAAAAGGTAGCTGGTTTAAGTGAGCGTAAACGGGCTGTGTAATAGGCGGCTTTGCCGCTACGTGACTGGAATACTTCTCCTTTTGCTTCTATTCGTAAGGTATCTTTAGCCAAAGTGTCGATTAACTCTACAAAAGATGAAGAGGCAACTACAGAATCGTATTGCCAGCTGATGTTACGTGAAAGTTCTTCTTTGTCTCCAAATGTCAACAGTACTCTTCCGGGAGTGCTGAGTGGAAGATAAGCCGGTTCTTCCGGATTTCCAAACCATACATGCCAGCGGGAGTTAATCCAAAAACCTAATACAAGTAAAATGAGGGCGGAGACTCCAAGGGTGATACGTTGTTTTTTCTTCATCTTTGTTTTGTTTAATGGACAAAGATACGAAGTTCTCCAAATTTATCGTTATTTTTGCCATTCAGTATTTATAAAAAGGTGAGAAATGATGAAGAAAGAATTGTTTCCAATGTATTGTCACTGGTTTGGAATTTATTGCTTGTTTATGTGTGTTATACACTATGCCGTTTGGCGTTTCTGTTTGTAAACTGGGATACATTTAGCGAGCACTTGACTTTTGGATATGCCATGAGCCTTTTCGGGGCAGGTATTATTTTTGATACTACTGCCATCCTTTATAGTAATGCTTTATTTATTTTGTTGTTCTTGTTTCCTTTACATTGGAAAGAGACTCCTGTATTTTATAAAATTGTACGCTGGGTGTTTGCCAGTGTAAACACCTTCTTCCTGATAACCAATCTAATAGACTGTGTGTATTTCCGTTTTACCGGAAGACGTACTACGATGACGGTTTTGCAGGAATTTCGGAATGAGGGAGACGGAAAATTAACTTCTATTTTTTTAGATGAGTTTGCTACCTATTGGTATCTGGTGTTGTTGGCAGCTGTGCTGTTTTATGTAATATATAAGCTGTATCGCTCGCCTAAGGTTCCTGTGAAACAGAAAATGCCTTATTATGTGGTACAACTGGTAACTTTGTTGATTGCTATTCCTTTTACAGTGTTTGGTATGCGTGGAGGTATGACTACCGCTACTCGTCCTATTACCTTGAGTAATGCCAATCAATACGTCGAACGTCCTTTGGATGCGGGTCTGGTGTTAAATACACCGTTCTCTTTGTTCCGCACGTTGGGGAAAGCGACGTTTGTCATTCCTGATTATTTGCCTGAGGCAGAAGCTGTGGCAGCTTATTCTCCAGTGCATTTCCCTGCCGATTCAACTGCTTTCCGTCCGATGAATGTCGTGGTAATTATCTGGGAGGGATTCAGTAAACAACATGTAGGCTCATTGAATCCTCAGCTGGAAAACGGGGCTTACAAGGGTTATACTCCTTTTATTGATTCATTGCTGGCAAAGAGTCTGACTTTTCAGTATTCATATAGCAATGGCCGTAAGAGTATTGATGGAATGCCGTCGGTATTGTCGTCTATACCAAGCTTTGTAGAACCGTTCTTTTTGACTCCTTCGGCTTTGAATGATGTATCCAGCATTGCTGGTGAGTTGACCAAAAACAAGGGATATTCATCTGCTTTCTTCCATGGCGCGATGAACGGTTCAATGGGTTTCCAGGCTTTTGCCCGTTCCGTGGGTTTCCAGAAATATTTTGGTCGTACCGAATATAATGAGGACCCGAATTACAATGGCGATGCGGATTTTGACGGGACTTGGGCTATCTGGGATGAAGAATTCTTGCAGTTCTATTGTGACCGGATGTCGGAAATGAAAGAGCCTTTTGTCACTTCTGTGTTTACGGCTACCTCTCATGGTCCTTTTGATTTGCCTGAACGTTATAAAGGCAAATTCCCTACGGGAGATGATCCTTTATTTGAAACGGTAGCTTATTCTGATTATGCCATTCAGCGTTTTTTTGAAAAGGCCGAAAAAGCAGCCTTGGTTTAAAAATACGTTGTTTGTAATTACGGCAGACCATACCAGTGGAAACTGCTATCCGGAGTATGTGACAGATTTAGGTTATTATAATGTGCCTGTCATTTTTTATGCCCCTGGGCTTCCAGAGTTGAAGGGCTTGGATAAAGAGAAGATAGTAGACCAGATTGATATTATGCCTACAGTGTTGGGCATACTTGGCTATGATCGCCCTTATGTGGGCTTTGGGCAGGATGCACTTCATACACCTGCTTCAGAGAAGTTTGCTGTAAATTATTTGCCTTCAAGTGGCATCTACCAGTTCCTGAAAGGTGATTATCTGATTCAGTTCGACGGAGAAAAAGTGATTCATGCCTATCGTTTCCGTACAGACGTACTGATGAAGGACGATGTGAAAGACAGCATGCCGCAGGAAGTGCGGAAAGAAATGGAAACCCAGTTGAAGTCAATTATCCAGCAGTACATGCAGCGGATGAACAACAATGAGTTGGTTTATAGAGAATAACTTAAAACAGCATATAAAAAGTAAACCGGACTTTCACGAGGCGAGAACCTCTGAAGTCCGGTTTACTTTTTATATAAAGAATGAATTAGTTCTTGTTGGCACGTTTACGTTCCGTTTCGTCCAGAATGACTTTACGCATACGCATGCTCTTCGGAGTTACTTCCACGTATTCATCTTCCTTGATGTATTCCAGTGCTTCTTCCAGTGAGAAGATAACCGGCGGAATGATACGGGCCTTGTCGTCAGAACCAGAAGCACGCATGTTGGTCAGCTTCTTTGATTTGGTTACGTTGATTACCAAGTCGTTTTCATGAACGTGTTCACCTACCACCTGTCCGGCATATACTTCGTCTTGCGGATAGATAAAGAACTTACCGCGATCCTGCAGCTTGTCGATGGCGTAAGCAAAGGCAGTTCCTGATTCCATGGCAATCATTGAACCGTTGGTACGGCGAGGAATGTCACCCTTGAATGGCTGGTATTCCTTGAAACGGTGAGCCATGATGGCTTCTCCCTGAGAAGCAGTCAGCACGTTGGTACGCAGACCGATGATACCGCGTGACGGCATGTCGAATTCAATGTTTACACGGTCGCCCTGAGTTTCCATGGATACCATTTCACCTTTGCGGCGGGTTACCATATCAATCATCTTGCTGGCAAATTCTTCGGGCACGCTGATGGTCAGTTCTTCAATCGGTTCGCATTTCACACCGTCGATTTCCTTGAAGATAACCTGCGGCTGTCCTACCTGAAGTTCGTAGCCTTCACGACGCATGGTTTCAATCAATACAGACAAGTGGAGCACACCACGTCCGGAAACAATCCATTTTCCGTCTTCGTTTTCCGTCTTGCGTACGCGCAGCGCCAGGTTCTTGTCCAACTCTTTCATCAGACGGTCGTGGATGTGGCGTGAAGTCACGTATTTTCCTTCCTTACCGAAGAACGGAGAGTCGTTGATGGTGAACAGCATGCTCATGGTCGGTTCGTCGATGGCGATAGGTGGCAGCGGTTCCGGATTTTCGAAGTCGCAGATGGTATCACCGATTTCGAAGCCTTCCACACCGATGATGGCACAGATGTCGCCAGAAGATACAGATTCTACTTTCTTGCGGCCCAGACCTTCGAAGGTATGTACTTCCTTGATTTTAGATTTCACCAATGTACCGTCGCGTTTAGCCAGGGTGATGTTCATGCCTTCTTTCAGCGTACCTCTGTGCACGCGCCTACGGCGATACGTCCGGTGTAAGAAGAATAGTCAAGTGAAGTAATCAGCATCTGCGGAGTTCCTTCCAGCTGTTTCGGAGCCGGAATGTATTTCACGATGGCATCCAGCAGCGGAGTGATGGTGCCGGTCGGAGTTTTCCAGTCTTCACCCATCCAGTTGTTCTTGGCAGAACCGTAGATTACCGGGAAGTCCAGCTGGTCTTCTGTGGCGTTGAGGCTGAACATCAGGTCGAACACCATTTCATATACTTCTTCCGGACGGCAGTTCGGTTTGTCTACCTTGTTTACCACTACGATAGGTTTCAATCCAATCTGCAGGGCTTTCTGAAGCACGAAGCGGGTCTGCGGCATCGGACCTTCAAAAGCGTCCACCAGCAGAATACATCCGTCGGCCATGTTCAAGACACGTTCCACTTCTCCACCGAAGTCGGCGTGTCCCGGAGTATCGATAATGTTGATTTTTGTACCGTTGTAATTGATGGATACGTTTTTAGAAAGAATGGTTATACCTCTTTCACGCTCCAGGTCGTTGTTATCCAAAACCAGTTCACCGTTGGTTTGGTCGTTGCGGAACAGGTGTCCCGCCAGCATCATCTTGTCCACCAGAGTTGTTTTTCCGTGGTCAACGTGAGCAATAATGGCAATGTTTCTAATGTCTTGCATACTATACCTATATATAATTGTGTGCAAAATTACTGTTTTTCAGCGAAAGGCGGGTATTTTATGCAGGGTTTTTATATTTTTTGGCGGAAACTGGACTGCAGATGCCGGTCTTCATGGGGAAGAAACTTCCGTCAGGGCTTTCAAAGGAATTCTTCTTCCGGGTATGAAAAAAAGATGTAAAACGCTTGTAGTCTGAAAGATTATGCTTACCTTTGCATCCGCAAATCAAATTTATACATTTTAATAAATAGTCAAATTATGTATTTAGACGCAGCTAAAAAACAAGAAATCTTTGGAAAGTACGGAAAGTCTAACACTGATACTGGCTCACCTGAAGCGCAGATAGCATTGTTTTCATACCGTATTTCTCACCTGACTGAGCACATGAAGCTCAACAGAAAAGATTATAGCACTGAAAGAGCTTTGACAACTTTGGTAGGTAAGCGTCGTTCTTTGCTGAACTACCTGAAGAGCCGTGATATCGAAAGATACCGTGCTATTGTTAAAGAACTTGGTCTTCGTAAGTAATCCGTTACTTGCTGCAGGCAAAAAAATAAGCCGCTTTTCCTTCAAGGGAGAGCGGCTTATTTTTTTGTACCCTCGTCGGGAATCGAACCCGAATCTAAAGTTTAGGAAACTTCTATTCTATCCGTTGAACTACAAGGGCAATCTTCCGCAAAAGTAAGTCTTTTTATTGAATATCCATGATTTTGGTATGAAAAAAGCGGTTTCCTGTTGATTTTTACACCTTTTTTAGCTGCCATGGAAAACCTCGAAGCGTTTGGAAGAAAACGCCAAAGCGTTTTGTTTGAAACGCAAGTTCATTTTACTTCAAACGCACTTGCGTTTCATATCGAATGCACTTGCGTTTTTTTAAAACGTACTTGCGTTCTGCTGGTGCAAAAATAAACCTCGTATTTCTGGCTCGTTTTGTTTGAAAAATTGATATTTTTGGAAGAACGAATTCTAAAAATTACGATATCTATGGGAAAAATAAGTCAGTTTGTAAAGGTGGGGGCCTTGCTTTTGACAATGGCAGGATGTTCTTCGCCGAATTCCGGGGGAAAGGATGCGGAGATGGACCGCTTTATCAGTGACCTGATGGGGCGCATGACCTTGCAGGAAAAGTTGGGACAGCTGAATCTGCCGGCAGGGAATGATTTGGTGTCGGGAGCAGTGAAGAACAGCAAGATGGCAGAAGCTATCCGGGCTGGAGAGGTCGGCGGCTTTTTCAATGTGAAGGGAGTGGATAAGATTTACCAGATGCAGCGTATGGCGGTGGAGGAGACTCGTCTGGGAATTCCTCTGATAGTGGGTGCCGATGTGATTCACGGGTACGAGACCATCTTCCCGATTCCGTTGGCCCTGTCTTGTAGCTGGGATACGGCGGCGGTAACGCGTATGGCACGCATTTCTGCCACGGAAGCCAGTGCCGATGGAATCAGCTGGACCTTCAGTCCGATGGTAGACATCTGTCGGGATGCCCGCTGGGGACGTATTGCAGAAGGAAGTGGAGAAGACCCGTACCTTGGTGCGCTGATGGCCGGAGCGTATGTGCGCGGTTATCAGGGTGACGGCATGAAGCAGAACAATGAAATCATGGCCTGTGTGAAGCACTTTGCGCTGTATGGAGCTTCGGAATCGGGACGTGACTATAATTCGGTGGATATGAGTCGAAACCTGATGTATAATGTGTATCTGGCTCCTTACAAGGGTGCGGTGGAAGCCGGAGTGGGCTCGGTGATGAGCTCGTTCAATACCATCAACGGAGTGCCTGCTACAGCCGACAAATGGCTGCTGACGGATTTGCTCCGCAATGAGTGGGGATTCACGGGTTTTGTGGTGACCGACTACAATTCAATTGGTGAGATGAAGACTCATGGGGTGGCCGACTTGAAGGAGGCTTCTGCTCGGGCACTGAATGCGGGAACGGACATGGATATGGTGGCACATGGTTTCTTGCATACGCTGGAAGCTTCACTGAAGGAGAAGGCCGTGACGCAGGAACGGATTGACGAGGCCTGCCGTCGGGTACTGGAAGCCAAGTATAAGTTAGGATTGTTTGAGAATCCTTATAAGTATTGTGATACGCTTCGAGGTCGCAAGGAACTGTTTACGGAGGCACATCGTAAAGCGGCACGTGAGATTGCGGCCGAAACGTTTGTATTGTTGAAGAACGAGGGTAAGTTGTTGCCTTTGCAGAAAAAGGGACACATTGCATTGATTGGGCCGATGGCCGATGCGCAGAACAATATGTGCGGTACGTGGAACATGGATTGCCAGACAGACCGTCATGTGACGATGTACGAAGCTTTCCGTCGTGCGGTAGGTGATAAGGCTACGGTTTCTTATGCCAAGGGAAGCAACGTATATTATAGTGAGCATATAGAGAAAGGGGCGGTCGAACCTCGTCCGCTGACACGTGGCGATGACCGTCAGTTGCGGGCTGAGGCTTTGCGCGTGGCGGCCTCGGCCGATGTGATTGTGGCCGCATTAGGTGAGAGTGCCGAGATGAGCGGAGAGTCTTCTTCTCGTACGGATATTCAGATTCCAGATGCGCAGAAAGATTTGTTGAAGGCACTGGTGGCTACCGGGAAGCCGGTGATACTGGCTTTGTTTACCGGTCGTCCGCTAGATTTATGCTGGGAATCTGAGCATGTACCGGCTATTCTGAACGTGTGGTTTGCCGGCAGTGAAGCGGGTGATGCCATTGCCGATGTGATGTTTGGTGACGTGTCTCCTTCGGGCAAGCTGACTACGAGTTTCCCGCGTGCGGTGGGACAGTTGCCGCTTTATTATAATCACCTGAATACGGGGCGTCCGGATACGGATGATACCACTTTCAACCGTTATGGCAGTAATTACATCGACCAGAGTAATGAACCGCTTTATCCTTTTGGCTATGGTTTGAGTTATACCACTTTCCGCTACGGTAATTTGCAGTTGAGTGCCGAGCGTATGACCAAGGGTGGGCAGTTGAAGGTAACCGTGCCTGTAACCAATTCCGGCGAGTGTGACGGAGTAGAGATTGTGCAGCTGTACCTTCACGATGTGTATGCAGAAATCTCCCGTCCGGTGAAGGAGCTGAAAGCTTTCCGTCGTGTGGCCCTTAAAAAAGGAGAGACGCAGAATGTGGAGTTTGTGCTCGATGAGGATGATTTGAAGTATTATAACTCTCGTCTGGAATATGGATATGAACCGGGAGAGTTTGAAGTGATGGTGGGTCCGGATAGCCGGAATGTGCAGCACGCGACTTTTGTGGCTGAATAGTAGTCAGGTCATATAACACAAAAAATGGTCCGCCTTTGTGAGAAGATTCAGAGGCGGACCATTTTTGTGTTATTCAAGTTGGACGTTGCGTACATGTACGTCTGTGCAGTGTAAGAATACCGAAGCCGATTCCCGGAATTTCTCGACCGATTCTGTGGTGAGAAACTCCCGTCGCTTGTTCTTGGAACAGCGTGCGTCCATGTCCGGATGACGCAACAGATAGTCTTTCAGGCTTTCGCTGACATACTCGCCTTGCGTTACCAGTCGGATGTGCGAGGGGGTGTACTGCCGTATCTTTTGCAGAAGCAGGGGATAGTGCGTACAGCCTAAAATCAGGGTGTCGATATCCGGGTCTTTCTGTAGGATGGTATCAATGTATTTCTTGACGAAATAGTCGGCTCCGTCACCGTCGTATTCCTTGTTCTCTACCAGAGGTACCCACATGGGGCAGGCCATTCCTGTGACCTGAATGTCCGGAAAAAGCTTTTTAATCTCCAGCGGATAGGATTCGGAGCGTACGGTACCGGCTGTGGCTAGCAGACCAACGTGCCCGTTACGGGTGATTTCACCGATACATTCCACGGTGGGGCGTATTACTCCTAATACGCGGCGGGTCGGATCCATGTGAGGAAGGTCGTTCTGCTGGATGCTGCGGAGCGCTTTGGCGGAAGCCGTATTGCAGGCTAGGATGACCAGCGGGCAGCCCAGTTCAAACAATTTCTTGACAGCCTGTAGGGTGAAGTCGTAGACCACTTCGAACGAACGTGTGCCGTATGGGGCACGGGCATTATCTCCCAAGTACAGGTAATCGTACTGTGGTAGTCGTTCGATGAATTTTCCTAGAATGGTAAGACCTCCGTATCCGGAGTCGAAAACTCCGATGGGACCGGTGTGAGGGGCAGATAGAGGGTACATGGGAAAACGGTTGAAAGGTTTGAAAAGAAAAATGTCATTCAGAGAAATCTTTTGTGTGTTTCTCTGAATGACATGTAGTCAGAACGACAAAGAGTTTCTTTAATTACTGAACAGGAGTTGCTGCAGGTGCTGCCGGAGTAGCAGGAACTGCTGTCAGGCTGATGCCCAATTTAGTCTTGATGTCGTTTGTAATATCTTTTGACTGAGCTTCGTCAATGTAAGGAATATCAGTACGGTTCAGGTCGAATACGTAAGTATAAGCACCTGCTTTACCTACAGCCTGTACGGCATCTTCCAATTTTTTGTAAATCGGTTCCATCATGTCAGCGTATGCTTTCTGCAACTGCTGCTGAGCATCCTGCTGGAACTGCATACCTTTTTCACTCAGTTCCTGCAATTCTTTCTGGCGGCGTTCCTGAATGTTCTGCGGCAGGTTCTTCTGTTCCTGCTGGTATTCTGCATATTTCTTGTTGAATTCGTCAGAAGCACGTTTGATTTCGTCTTCATATTGTTTCTGCATAGTCTGGATGTCTGTCTGTGCCTTTGCGTATTCCGGCATTACTGGGATGATATCCATTGATTTAAAGTGCGCAAATTTTTGTGCGAATACACTCATCGGTGCGATGAAGTAAAAGTAAAAAAGCAATTTTCTTCAACATAATCTCAAGTTTCTATTTGTTATTAATTAATTCGATGTATAAAACAGGGCTTATTATCACCCGGTTGCAAATGTATAAAATTAATTTGAATATCCTAGTTTTGCAAAGAACCTCATTGCTTATATCAATGCGTGGGGAAGCAAAAATCATGCTCTGTGCCGAGGCACGGTCTATTACGGCATCGTATCCGCGCTGGGTTGCAATTTCTTTCACTGCATTGTAGATGGCATCCTGAATCGGAGAAATCAGCTCCTGGCGTTTCTTCATCAGTTCACCTTCCGGTCCGAAATATTGCTTGCGGAGCTCTGCCGCTTCTTTCTCTTTGGCTACGATAGCTTCCTCTTTGCTGGTTTTCTGAGTAGCAGAAAGCGTGTTGGCGCTTTTCTGGTAATCTTCGTACAGCTTCTTCGCTTCATTGGCTTTGGCCTCAATCTGGCTTTGCCATTGCTTTGACAGTGACTCCATCTGTTGGTTGGCCTGTTGATAAGAAGGTATCTGCTTGAGGATATACTCCATATCTATCAGGGCGAATTTCTGTGCTGAGGCCATGCCTACGGCGGCCACTAACAGCATAACGGATAAAATGAGTCTCTTCATAATCATTGGTTTTTAAGTGTTAGAATTCTTGTCCGATGATAAAGTGGAACTGGCTTCCGCTGTATTGCATTGAACCGTCAATCTTGTCGAAACCGTAAGCCCAGTCAATACCCATCATACCAATCATCGGCAGGAAGATACGTACACCGAATCCGGCAGAACGTTTCAACTGGAAGGGGTTAAAGTCGGTCACGTTGTTCCATGCGTTACCTGCTTCCACGAAGCCCAATGCATAGATACTGGTAGAGTTTTCCAGCATCAGCGGGTAGCGAAGTTCGGCACCCAGACGGATGTAAGCATAACCTTCACTTCCGTACGGAGTCAATGAACCGTTTTCATATCCACGAAGGGCGATGGTTTCGGATGCGTAGTTATAACTGTAACCAGTCATACCGTCACCTCCCACGTAGAAGGTTTCAAACGGTGAACGTTTGTATTTGTTGAAGTGACCGAGGATACCGAATTCTGTACGGGTCATGATAACCGGACATTTCTGGATATCCATCAAGGCTGTATAAGTCTTAGCTTTGAATTTCCACTTGTGGTATTCAATCCACTTGTACATGCTGGCAGCATCGTGGTAGTTGTCTTTACCGTAAGTAGAGTAGTCCTTCTTGCTGAACAGAGAGTACGGCGGAGTAATCTGCAAAGAAGCCGAGAATTCTGAACCGTAACGCGGGAAAATCGGGTTATCCGTAGAGTTACGTGACAAGGTCAGGTTCAGGCTCAGGTTATTACAGTTACCGGTGTTCATGTACTGTCCGTTGTTCAGTTTGATATAGAGGTAACTCCAGTCTTTCAACATGAATCGCTGGTAAGACAATTCAGCCGATAAGGTAAAGTAGTCATCCGGCCAGCGCAGACGCTTACCCCATCCTACAGATACACCGAACATCTTGATTGACTTGTCGGGGTCGTAGTAAGATTCGTAGTTGTCATAATAGTTTCCATAACCTCCGTAGTATCCGTATCCGCTCAACATGTTGTAGTAGTTGTTCATGTAAGCAGAGTTGTAATACTGGCTGCTCACGTCGGTCTGGATAGAGTAGAAGGCCGAAACAGAGAATGAGTTCGGGCGTTTGCCGCCAAACCATGGGTCAAAGAACGATACGCTGTATGACTGATAGTAGCGTCCGTTGGTCTGTCCACTGATGGTCAGCGTCTGTCCGTCACCCTGTGGCAGGATACCGCGGTAGTTGTCATTCTTGCGGAACAAGTTCGCAAATGAGAAGTTGGTGAACTTCAAACTCAGCTTACCGATGATACCAGTCTGTCCCCAACCAGCGGAGAATTCCACCTGGTCGTTGGCTTTTGATTCCAGTCCCCAGTTAATGTCGACTGTACCGTCCTGGAAGTTCGGCTGTACATCCGGTTTGATATTTTCAGGGTTGAAGTGTCCCATCTGTGCAATTTCACGGTAAGAACGTTCCAGTGCTTCCTTACTGAAGAGGTCGCCCGGACGTGTACGCAACTCACGACGTACGATGTTTTCATACAGACGGTCATTACCGTTGATGCGTACGTGGCTGATGCTGGCCTGCGGACCTTCGGTGATACGCATTTCCAGGTCGATAGAGTCACCGTCAATGTTTACTTCCACCGGATCGAGGCGGTAGAACACATATCCACGGTTATAGTAGTTGTTACCGATTGCATCTTCATCGTTAGAGATACGGTCGTTCAGCAACTTCTGGTTATATACATCACCGCGTTTCATGCGGAGCTGTTCGTTCAATAGGTCAGAAGGATATACCGTGTTACCTACCCAGGTGATGTCACGAAGGTAATATTTCTGTCCTTCGTAGATTTTCATGTAGACATCTACCGTTTTTTCATCGTATGGCGATACACTGTCTACTACAATCTGTGCGTCACGGTAACCCAGCTCGTTATATTTATCGATGATTTTTTGCTTATCCTCTTCGTAACGTTCATTGATGAACTTCTTGGCACGGAAAAGGTTAATCAGTTTACCTTTTTCGTTGGTCTTCTTCATGACACGCTTCAACTTCTTGTCAGTCAGTACCTCGTTTCCGTCAATGGTAATCTGGTGGACTTTGACTTTGGCTTTCTTGTCAATGTTCACATCTACATATACCTGCTCTTTGTTTTCCGGGTCCTCGCGTTCAATGATGTTTACTTCCGCATTCTTGAAACCTTTCTCGTCAAAATGCTTCTTGATCAAAATCTTGGCACGGTCAATCAGGTTCGGTGTAACCTGAGTACCTTTTGCCATACCCAGTTTAGCCTGCAAATCCTCACGTTCACTCTTTTTCACACCGTGAATCACGATGTCGGTAATACGCGGACGCTGTGTCAGCTGGATAGACAGGTAGATTTTATTATCTACAATCTTATCCGCAGTGATTTTCACGTCAGAGAACAAGCCATGACGCCAGTATCTTTTTACGGCCGAGGTGATGTCATCTCCCGGTACGGTGATAGTTTGTCCGACAGCCAAGCCGGAAATACCTATCAGGACATAATCCTCATAGTTCTTTACTCCGCTGACCTTGATGTCGGCAATTTCATATTTTTTAGGTGTTCCGTTGTAAAGGATAACTGGCTTATCGCTTTGTTCAGTTGTATTATTGTCCTGTGCATATCCCCCCATTGGAGCAGACGAAAGACATGCAGCAATCAATAGAAGAAGTGAAAAACGGTTTTGCATTGTTCTTTGTTAAATTTGTTCACTAGTTTTGCCGAATCGGCGTTTCTCTTTTTTGAAAGTCACAAATAGCCTTACATAATTCTTCGGCTTTGAAGTCCGGCCAGAAAGTGTCACAGAAATACAATTCTGCGTAGGCGCACTGCCAGAGCAGGTAGTTGCTCAGACGGATTTCACCGCCTGTCCTGATTAACAAGTCCGGGTCGGGCATATAATGAGTGGCCAGACATCGGTCGATGGTCTGGTCTGTAATTTCTTCGAGAGAAAGGGTTCCTTCCTTCACTTCACGGGCAATTTTTTTGACAGCCTCCGTGATTTCCCATTTAGAAGAATAGCTTAATGCTAATGTCAGACACATTCCCGTGTTCTTTGATGTACGTTCGATACACTTGTTCAGTCGTGCAAGTACGTTTTCCGGCAATTTTTCTGTTTCACCGATGATGCGGAAGCTGATGTTGTTCTTCATGAAGGTTTCTTCTTCAATGGAGTCCATGAGCAAACTCATCAAGGCGGCTACTTCGTCTACCGGACGATTCCAGTTTTCAGTAGAGAATGTATAAAGAGTCAGATATTTCACGCCTAGCCGTGCGGCTTCTTCCGCAATGACATGTACGGTCTCAGCGCCAGCCTGGTGTCCGAAAGTACGGGCGTGTCCCTGCTGTTTGGCCCAGCGTCCGTTACCATCCATTATGATGGCAATGTGTGCCGGTATCCGATTTTTGTCTATTTGGTCTTTATATAGCATGGCTTGTTGTTTTTCAGGGTTCTTAGATTACCATTTAGGAGTAAATCCCAATCGGTTGATACGTCCTCTGCAGATGCTTCCATCTTCCCACACAATCCAGATAAAATTACCTCTGTATGTTTCGTTCTCCAATTTGGGAGTTACGGCACATGAGTAATTACCGTGGTGTGTGTCGTATAAATTAGGGAAGTTAATGTACTCTTTATTAGGGTTTTCTGTGTCAGGGACTTCTGCAGGGAAAGCCATACATTCAGTCACAGGTCTCCAGCAAAGTCCGTTGTCGGTAGAGCAATAGAACTGGCTGAAAGGCTTGATTTCTCCGTAACCACCACCGAAAGCATACAACTTTCCGTCATAGTAAATCATGGTGACATTCTCCAAATTAGGAAGCGGAAGGTTCTGCATTCTTTTTTCCCATTTGTTGTCACTTGATATACGATTGAATACCAACGCTGCCGTATCATTAGCAGTAGTACCTGGGTTATTGCAGAGTGCTATTGTTGTGGTAATATCGCTGTTGTAAGACGCTGTAGTTGTATTGGAGAAGAAAGGTTTACCTACCGGGAACAGTGTGAATGAGTTGGCATCTTCTGTCCATGTATTTCCTTTATATATACCACTTTTTTTACCTTTTTCCCCCTCTTTTTACAGCGTAAAGTTCACTTTTTATGTCATTTCCTCCTATTAGCATTTCAAAATGTTTCTGTGTTTACAGAAGTAATTTCATTGCTATTTGCATCCAGTTTGTAAAGCTGTTTATCAGTTCCTGCCAGGAAATAGATGTATCCTGCACATGCAGTAGCAGAATAGGTGTCAACGTCTGTAATATTAATTGTTACAGGAGTCCAAGAACTAGGGTTGTCATTTGCTACATCTGAGTATTCAATATGAGTGTCGTCCCCGTTTTTTCCGAATACATATACCTTTCCATTGGCATATACAGCTTTCTGCTTGCTTAAGTTTCCGTTGCTGAAAGAATTATCAAATTTCTTCCATGCAATAGTATCAGGAATCTGCTGGTGTACGTTAATTTTTACTTTGTAGGCTTGTCCGATGGCATTGCTGTAAGCCCATACTTTAAATTCAATGGGAGAATTTTTATTTGTTGAAGTACAATATGTGTCTCCTGAAAAGTCGATAGAATCTGTAGAAGTCCATAATGTGTCTTTCTCTGCACCTTTGGGTTTATAAACTAATATACCAGCATCGTAAGTCACATTGGTTATTACTTTATCAATATGGGTACCATAAGGAAGAGAGTCTTTATTTTCAATTTCTCTTGTTAACTGGTTAATGGTAAATGGATAGTTAGAACAATCAAGTGTATCTACGTATGCACTATCTTTCCCGTCCTTATCTTTTCCTACACGGTCAATGTGCAATGTCCCCAGAGAGAATCCCGTAATACTGGTTTCAGATGTATACGTAATCTGTTCTACATCATTGTCCAAACACGATGTCATTATAGATGTTGCAGCAAAGAGTACTGCAATCAATGGCAAAAACTTTATTTTCATCTGCAAATGAGTTCTTTTAATTACAAGTTGCAAAAGTAGAAAGTTTTTCCTCGATTCCTCTCTTTTAGGGGAAGTTTTATATAAAATTATATTGTTATCTCCTCTTTATCAAGCTCTGTTGCATATTGTCCTGTTTTGTTAAAGGGCACAAGTCTGTGTAAAAAGTCGCTTTTTCAGCATGTCGTAAGAACTTTTTGCGGGCAAAAATTGTTTAGGTTCCCTTTATATATCGATATTGTCCTGTATAAAACTGTTTTATGCAATTTATTTCCTGAAAGAACGGATAATTTTGTCATCCAATAAAATGAATAAACAATTATGTACAGACAATTAATTTCTAATTCATGGAAGGCATGCCTTCTTTTCGTATGTGTATTCTTTTCCGATATAACAGTGAAAGCAGATGATAGTTTGTACTCTCCTAATAAGAAAATAGGAGTGGGCTGGGATAATCCGGCGAAAGGATTGCGTGTGATTTATAAAAAAGGAGATGTTCCGATTTCGGTAGTTCAGTTAGAGAATATAGGACTTCAGCTTCAACGTGCATCCGGAGATGAATTTAATTACGTGTCTTCTTCTGCCGTGACTTCCATACGTGAGGATTATACCATGATAACGGGTAAACGCCGTCATTGCACGAACGAAGGAAATCAGCATGTATTTCATTTCAAGAATGGCCAGAACGTATCGCTGGATTTGGAACTTCGGGTGTATGATGACGGTATTGCTTTCCGTTATGTGTTTCCTCAGCCGACAAAAGAGATATGTGTGACCGATGAAAATACAGCTTTTGTTTTTCAGGAAGGAATTACCCGATGGACACAGAAACTGAATCAAGCTTATGAAGACTTCTACCTGAAAAATAAAGGTCGTGTACCAGGATATACTGCAGGACAATGGGGATTTCCGGCATTGTTTGAAGTGGCAGATTCTGTATTTACCCTTATCTCAGAAGCGAATGTAGCGAAAGGTAATTGTGGTTCATGGCTGAACAATGCCTCCAGTGCATCGAGCTACAAAGTGGAGATGGCAGAGCCGACCAACGTTTCCGGCAGATGGTGTTCACCTTGGCGCGTGGCCATTATCGGTTCTTTGTCCGATGTGGTAGAATCTACCTGGTGACAGATGTCAGTGAACCTTGTCGTCTGAGCGATGTCTCCTGGATTAAGCCGGGAGTTGTTTCATGGATTTACTGGGCTTACAATCATGGTTCAAGAGATTATCAGATAATAAAGAAGTACATTGATTTTGCCGCAGATTTTCATCTTCCTTATATGCTGATTGACGCAGAATGGGATGAAATGGGTAATGGAGGTAATGTGGAAGATGCCTTGGCTTATGCAAAACAGAAGAATATTGCTCCTTTGTTATGGTATAATTCTTCAACCGCGTGGTGTGCGTTTGGTCCTTTGTATCGTTTGAACAAGCCGGAAATGCGTCAGAAAGAATTTGCCTGGCTTGAGTCTATGGGAGTAAAAGGGATAAAAGTAGATTTCTTCAGCCAGGACAGCATATCTACGATGAATTATTTTGTAGACATTCTGGAAGATGCAGCCAAATATCACCTGATGGTAAACTTTCATGGAGCTCCTATTCCGCGAGGCTGGCAGCGCACCTATCCTCACATGATGTCAGTGGAAGGAGTATATGGAGCAGAATGGTATAATAATAAGGAAACACTGACCGACAGTGCGGCATGGCATAACTGTACATTGCCTTTTACGCGTAATGTAGTGGGCCCGATGGACTATACTCCTTGCACTTTTACGGATTCCCAGCATCCGCATATCACTTCGAACGGGCATGAACTGGCTCTGCTGGTTGCATTTGAATCTGCTTTGCAGCATTTGGCCGACCGTCCCGAAGGATACCATGCCCAACCAGCTGAAGTACGCTCATTTATCTCTTCACTTCCCACCGTTTGGGACGATACGAAATTGCTAAGCGGTTATCCTTCCAGCTATGTGGTGCTTGCCCGGAAGAGTGGTACTTGCTGGTATATTGCCGGCCTGAACGGAACAAACGAGAAGAAATCGCTTGCTGTGGATTTAAGTTTTATTCAGGAACCCGTCAAAGAAATCACTTTGTATGCCGATGGAAAAGAACGTAACCAGTTTGATATACAGATGCTTTCTGATTTGAAGAAATCTGTACATGAGGTGTACTGTCTGCCGCGTGGGGGATTTGTGATGAAAGTTCAAATGAAACATTGAATCAATCAGTAAATGTGAATTAATATAACCGGCGGTATTCTTGTGGAGTTACGCCGGTTATTTTTTGAACAGGCGGTTGAAATAAGAATAGTCCTCAAATGCCAATTGAAATGCAATTTCTTTTACAGCGAGTTCTTCTGTAAGTAAAAGCAACTGAGCTTTTTCTATCTTTTTTTGATTGACATATTGTAACGGAGTAGTACCCATTCCTTTTTTGAAAAGCCGGATAAAGTGGTCTTTGGAAAGGCAAGATAATTCCGCAAGTTTTTCTAATTCAATTTCTTCTGCAATATGTTTATGGATATAGCGTACAGCCTTGGCAATCCGGTTGTCTTCCATTTCATTCTTAGGCTGCGCATATTTTAGGAAATGCGACAACAGTTGCAGCACAATACCTCTTGATTCTACTTTGTCACAGAAGGCTCGTTGCCTGTTTCTAAGTAGATTTCTCATCAGTGTAGGATTGTTGTCATAGGTTGTCGGGTCTGATTTCTGAAGGTTCATGTGTGGATTGATTTCACATAAACGTTGGAAAAGAGATAAATCAAGTGGACTTGCCTCTATTTCTAACGGGAACTTCCAGTGTTCCAACCAGTCGTCTTCTGAGTAGTGATCTTCATAAATATGTAAGTAGTAGTGCTCGAAATGTGAATCGCAGATATTGGTATGTACTGTAAATGAGGGAATAAAATACATGTGATGCGGATATAGAGTATGTATCCCATCGGGTAATTCTATTTGTGCAGTACCTTCTGTAATATAATATAAGCGTGTAAACGGACTGTTTACGTTTTTCCAGTTCCAGTCGGCATTATGTATAGCCAGTCCCACATTCAGGACGAGTGGATGCATTTGTTCTACTTGCAAGTTCATAAGCAATTCTTTTTCGCCCTAAAATTACATGATTATTTTTTCTTTTCCGAATGACTCCTTTAATAATCGATATTTGTCAATAAAATCGATATAGTCACATTGATCTCATTGAAATCTTTTGTTTTGTCGATATTGACACATAAACGCTCAGTTTAATCCTATCCCTTGTTTAAACTTCTCCGTACATTTGTTTTTGTAAAAACACAATCAGAATAATACTTATGAAAGCAAAACTTATATTCGCCTCTTTATTTTTATCCATGGCTGGATTGTCGGCACAGACTTATCAGGTACCAGTATCGGAACAGGATGAACCGATGATGAAAGGAAAGTTCGAACCCACATGGAGTTCGTTGGAAAACTATCAGGTGCCGGAATGGTTCCGTAACGTGAAATTTGGTATATGGGCTCATTGGGGACCGCAGTGTGTGGAAGGTTCAGGCGACTGGATGGCCCGTTCCATGTATATGGAGGGGACTCGTGAATATGAATATCATGTAAAGCACTACGGACACCCGTCGGAAGTGGGTTTCAAGGATATTATTCCCTTGTGGAAGGCGGAAAACTGGGACCCGGACAAGCTGGTAGCCTTTTATAAGAAAATAGGCGCCCAGTACTTTTTTGCTTTGGGTAATCATCATGACAACATGGACTTGTGGGACAGCAAGTATCAGCCTTGGAATTCAGTGAATATGGGGCCGAAGAAAGATATTCTGGCCGGATGGGAAAAAGCGGCAAGAAAATACGGATTGTATTTTGGAGTCAGCTTGCATGCCGACCATGCGTGGAGCTGGTATGAACCTTCTCAGCGTCATGATACGAAAGGTCCGAAGAAAGGAATTCCATACGATGGAAAACTGACCAAAGCAGACGGAAAAGGAAAATGGTGGGAAGGATATGATCCGCAGGATTTGTATGCACAGAACCATCCGTTGAGTGAAAACAGCTGGGATAACGGAATGATTCACCGCCAGTGGGCTTGGGGCAATGGAGTTTGTGTACCGAGCCAGGAATATTGTACAAACTTCTATAACCGTACACTCGATGTGATCAATCGCTATAATCCCGATTTGCTGTATTTTGATGTGACAGTAGCACCTTTCTATCCGGTGAGTGACGCGGGATTGAAGATTGCGGCTCATTTCTACAACCACAATATGGCTACTCACAAAGGGAAACTGGAAGCGGTGATGTTTGGTAAGATTCTCGATGAAAATCAGCGAAAGGCACTGGTGTGGGATGTAGAACGTGGTGCTCCCAATAAAATTATCGATCAGCCGTGGCAGTCATGTTCCTGCATTGGCGGATGGCATTACAATACATCTATTTACGAGAAAAACGAATATAAATCAGCGGCATACGTGGCTAAACTGTTGGTCGATATTGTGAGCAAGAATGGAAATCTGTTGCTGAGCGTACCTCTGCGTGCAGATGGAACTTTCGATGAAAAAGAAGAGAAAATCCTGAATGAATTTGGGGCGTGGATGAATATTAACAAGGAAGCTATTTATGATACTCGTCCGTGGGTAGTGTTCGGGGAAGGTCCGATTGCGGAAGAAGATATTCCGCTCAATGCTCAGGGATTCAATGAAGGTTCTTACAGTCAGGCAGGAGCAAAGGAAATCCGTTTCACACAGACCCCGAAGTATTTGTATGCTACTGTATTGGCGTGGCCGGCAGACGGAAAGGTGAACATCAAGTCACTGGCTGCAGACAATAAACTTTATGAAGGAAAGATTCGTAAGGTGGAATTATTGGGATACGGAAAAGTCGATTTTGTCCGTACTGCCGAAAGCTTGTCGGTTACGCTTCCTGCGCAGCCGTTGAATCAGATTGCTCCCGTATTAAGAATCGCGAAATAATTAAATATGTAATAAGATGGAAGGATATAGAGTAAAAGAGTATGGTATGCCCGTCAAGCGATATTGTCAGGCATTGGATTTGAAAAACAACCCGGAACTGATTGCGGAATACCGGAAGATACATAGTCGTGAAGAAGCCTGGCCGGAAATTCGGGCAGGAATCCGTTCTGTGGGGATACTGGAAATGGAAATCTATATCGTAGGCTGCAAGCTGTTCATGATTGTGGAAACACCGCTTGATTTTGACTGGGATAGCGCGATGAAACGCCTGGCACAGTTGCCCAGACAGGCAGAGTGGGAAGACCATGTGGCACGTTTTTCAGGAATGCGTGCCGGGAAGCAGCTCTGCCGAGAAATGGCAGTTGATGGAGCGTATGTTTTATTTGTATGAATCTTAAAAAGTTATCACTATGGAATACCATGAAATAGGAAAGACGGGGATGAAGGTATCCTCTTTGAGTTTCGGAGCTTCTTCTTTGGGGGGAGTCTTCCATGACATTAAAGAAAAAGAAGGATTGGAAGCGGTGTTTACCGCCATTGACTTGGGGATGAATTTTATCGATGTGTCTCCTTATTATGGACATTATAAGGCCGAAACGGTATTAGGAAAGACGCTGAAGGAGATTCCTCGTGACAAGTATTATCTCTCTACGAAGGTAGGACGTTATGGGAAAGACGGGGTAAATACCTGGGATTATTCTGGGAAGCGGGCGACGGAGAGCGTGTACGAGAGTATGGAACGCTTGCATGTGGACTATATCGACCTGATTAATGTGCACGACATTGAGTTTGCCGACTTGAATCAGGTGGTTAATGAGACTTTGCCGGTTTTGGTGGAGTTAAGAGAGAAAGGGGTAGTAGGTCATGTGGGTATCACTGACTTGCAACTGGAGAACCTGAAATGGGTGATTGACCATTCACCGGCAGGGACGGTAGAGTCGGTGCTGAACTTCTGTCATTATTGCTTGTGCGATGACAAGCTGGTCGATTTCCTGGACTATTTCGAATCAAAAGGTATTGGGGTGATCAGTGCCTCTCCATTGTCTATGGGATTGCTGACCGAAAGAGGTGTACCGTCATGGCATCCGGCTCCTCAGCCGTTGGTAGAGGCTTGCCGAAAGGCTATGGAGCATTGCAAGAGTAAGAATTATCCGATAGAAAAACTGGCCATGCAGTATGCTGTGAGCAATCCGCGCATTGCTACAACGTTGTTCAGTACGGCCAATCCGCAGAATGTGAAGAAGAATGTGGCTTACATAGAGGAACCGATGGATGAAACTTTGGTGCGTGAAGTGCGTGAAATTATCGGCGACCAGTTCCGTGTAAGTTGGGCTAATTCTTAAAGGAGGAATTTGTATATGGGGTTTATAATAATCGATGCACATTCTCATTTGTGGTTGAAGCAGGATACGGTGGTTGAGGGACTGCCTATCCGCACCTTGGAGAATGGAAGGTCATTGTTCATGGGGGAAGTGAGACAGATGCTTCCCCCGTTCATGACCGATGGAGTAAACAGTGCCGAAGTCTTCTTATCTAACATGGACTATGCGCAGGTGTCTGCGGCCGTGGTGACGCAAGAGTTTATCGACGGTTTTCAAAATGACTATTTGGCGGAGGTTGTGGCTCGTTATCCCGACCGTTTCTTTGTATGCGGAATGTGTGAGTTCCGTAAGCCGGGCTATCTGGATCAGGCGCGTCAGCTTATTGCACGGGGATTCCAGGGGATTAAGATTCCTGCACAGCGCTTGCTGCTTCAGGAGGGGCGTGTAAGACTAAACTGTGAGGAAATGATGCAGATGTTCCATCTGATGGAGCAGAACGGGGTGCTGCTTTCCATTGATATGGCTGACGGAGATACACAGGTGGGCGAACTGGAGGAGGTAATTCAGGAGTGCCCGAAATTGAAGGTGGCCATCGGACATTTCGGTATGGTAACCCGTCCTCAGTGGAAGGAACAGATTAAGTTGGCGCGTCATCCTCATGTACGTATTGAATCGGGAGGAATTACCTGGTTGTTCAATGACGAGTTTTATCCGTTTAAAGGGGCGGTAAGAGCCATCCGTGAGGCTGCTGAGCTGGTTGGTTTTGAGAAACTGATGTGGGGGTCGGATTATCCGCGTACCATTACGGCCATTACCTACCGCATGTCGTACGACTTTGTGAGTAAGTCCACTGAGTTGACGGAAAGAGAGAAAGCCCTCTTCTTAGGAGAAAATGCCCGCAGTTTCTATGGTTTCCATAATCTGCCGGAACTTCCTTATATCAAGAATATGTCGGAATAAACAAACGGGGAAATGATGAAAAATAATAATAGCTATAAACTGCCGCTTGCACTGGTTTTCAGCCTTTTCTTTTTGTGGGCTATCAGTAGTAACCTGCTGCCTACCATGATTCGGCAGTTGATGAAGACTTGCGAGCTGAATACCTTTGAAGCGTCCTTTACGGAAACTGCTTACTGGCTGGCGTATTTTATTTTCCCGATTCCGATAGCCATGTTCATGAAGCGGTATAGCTACAAAGCAGGTATTATCTTCGGCTTGGTGTTGGCGGCAGCAGGTGGTCTGTTGTTCTTTCCGGCTGCCATGTTGAAGGAATATTGGGCTTATCTGTGCATCTTCTTTGTCATCGCTACCGGGATGTGTTTCTTGGAAACAGCAGCCAATCCGTACGTAACGGCTTTAGGCGATGCGGCTACAGCTCCTCAACGACTGAATCTGGCGCAGTCATTTAACGGGCTAGGAGCTTTCATTGCAGCCATGTTTCTGAGTAAACTGATATTGAGTGGTACGCACTATACGCGTGAAACGCTTCCGGCGGATTATCCGGGTGGATGGGAAGCCTATATCCAGTTTGAGACGGATGCCATGAAAACTCCTTATCTGGCATTGGCAGTATTGCTGCTGGTCATTGCGGGAATCTTTATTTTCTCCAGGTTGCCTAAGATTGGAGATGAGGGGCAGCGGGGCACTTCTAAGGAAAAACTGATTGATTTCAATGTATGGAAGCGGTCGCATCTGCGGTGGGGCGTCATTGCACAGTTCTTTTATAATGGCGGACAGACGGCTATCAACAGTCTGTTTTTAGTCTATTGCTGTTCGTATGCCGGAATCCCGGAGTCGGAAGCTACCACCTATTTCGGTTTGTATATGCTGGCCTTCCTGCTGGGACGATGGATTGGTACCGGACTGATGATTCGTTTCCGTCCGCAAGATATGTTGCTAGTCTATGCATTGGTGAATATTCTGCTTTGTGCCGTAGTTGCCGTGTGTGGAGGCTGGATTGGTCTGTATGCCATGCTAGGCATTTCGTTCTTCATGTCCATCATGTATCCTACCCAGTTCTCATTGGCACTGAAAGATTTGGGCAGTCAGACGAAAAGTGGCTCTGCTTTTCTGGTGATGTCGATAGTGGGTAATGCTTGCCTGCCCCAGTTTACGGCTTATCTGATGCACGTTAATGAACAGATGTATCATCTGGCGTATGTAGTTCCGATGGTTTGTTTCTTATTCTGTGCCTATTACGGGTGGAGAGGATACAAGGTGTTGGATTGAAAATAGTCTATCTGAAAATAAAAATAACAAGAAAATGAAAGCGGTTCAAATTGCAGCTCCCCAGAAGATGGCGGTCGTAGAGATTGAGAAGCCTGAACTGAAGGCTGGGGAAATATTGGTAAAGATTGAATATGTAGGTTTCTGTGGTTCTGACCTGAATACTTATCTGGGGCGGAACCCGATGGTGAAAATGCCGGTCATTCCGGGACATGAAGTCGGTGCGGTAATAGAAGCCGTAGGACCGGGTATACCGGAGAATTTTAAGAAAGGCATGAATGTGACACTGAATCCCTATACGAATTGTGGAAAATGTGCCTCGTGCCGTAACGGGCGGGTCAATGCCTGCGAACACAATGAGACGTTGGGCGTACAGCGTAACGGCGTGATGTGTGAATATGCGGTGCTTCCCTGGTCGAAAGTGATTCCGGCAGAGGGTATCTCTTCACGTGACTGTGCGTTGATTGAACCGATGAGTGTGGGCTTTCATGCAGTGTCACGTGGCCAGGTGATTGACAATGAGATAGTAATGGTGATAGGCTGTGGTATGGTCGGGATGGGAGCCATTGTACGTGCCGCCTTGCGTGGAGCTACCGTGATCGCTGTCGATTTGGATGACGAGAAGTTGGCGCTGGCTCGTGAGGTAGGAGCTACGTATGTCATCAATTCACGCACGGAGAATGTGCATGAACGTGTGCAGGAATATTCCGGCGGACTGGGAGCCGATGTGGTAATCGAGGCGGTAGGCAGTCCGGTCACTTACGTGATGGCGGTCGATGAGGTCAGCTTTACGGGACGCGTGGTATGTATCGGTTATGCCAAGAGCGGGGTCGAATTTCAGACGAAATACTTTGTACAGAAAGAGTTGGATATCCGTGGCTCCCGAAATGCATTGCCAGCCGATTTCCGTGCTGTAATACATTATATGAAAACAGGAAATTGTCCGGTAGAAAAATTGATTTCAAGCATTGTGTCACCCGAAAGTGCATCGGAAGCCATGGAAGGCTGGGCAGCGAATCCGGGTAAGGTATTCCGTATTCTGGTGAAATTCTAAGAAGCCTCAGAAAAGGAAGATTTGAGGTTCATGTGTTTAATAATAGCGTACTTGCGTCTCTTGAAGAAGTGCAAGTACGTTTTTTTATGTCAGATTGTTCCGTTTGTGTGCTGAAAAGTTGTACTTTTGGCATATCTTACAAGTTTATTTTAATCAACCATAAATTAATGCGTAGATGAACACAAAAAAGCATCTTTTTAGCTCTGTGTTGTCTGGCCGCCTTTTCATCCTATGCACAGCACGTGCCAACCCTGGAGGAAGTGGTGAACGGAGGTCTGATTGTCACGAAGGGCGAAAGCCGGGTAAACTGGCTTTCAGAGGGGAACAGTTATTCAAAAAAAGAGAAAAATCCGGCTGGGGGATACGACATCGTTTCGTATACGCCCGGTAAGAACAAGCGTGAGGTACTTATTCCTGCTTCCATGTTCGTAAAGCCGGGTACTTCCGACACGTTGTCTGTCCGTAGTTTTAGTTTTGACACCTCCCATAAGCAGGTTTTGGTGTATACCAATACACGGCGCGTCTGGAGGTATGATACGCGCGGAGATTATTGGGTGTTGAACATGGAAACGGGCAAGTTGAGGCAATTAGGAGCACAGTTGCCGGAGAGCAGTCTGATGTTTGCCAAATTTTCGCCCGATGGTACACGTGTGGCTTATGTCAGCGGAAACAATATCTATGTAGAGCATGTTTCCGACGGGAAGGTTGTACAGTTAACACATGATGGAAGCAGCACAATTGTGAACGGTACATTCGACTGGGTGTACGAGGAAGAATTCTCTTGCCGTGACGGCTTCCGCTGGAGTCCCGACGGCAAGTACATAGCCTATTGGCAGAGCGATACGGAAGGTACCGGATGGTTTGACATCATCAACAATATCGATTCACTTTATCCGAAAATCCTTCGTTTTCCTTATCCGAAAGCCGGAACAACGAACTCGGCAGTTAAGGTGGGATACGTAGCAGCTTCCGGTGGAGAGACTACATGGATTGATCTGCCCGGTGACCCTCGTCAGAATTATATCATGCGAATGGATTTTATACCGGAAAGTAATGATTTGTTTATTCAGCAGATGAACCGTCCACAGAACACGAACAAGGTGTGGATTGCTACTATCGGAGGCGGTGCTCCGAAGAATATCCTGACAGAAACAGATGCCGCATGGGTAGAGACGAACGACCAGGTGACCTGGCTGAAGAATAATACTTACTTTACCTGGCAGAGTGAACGAAGCGGCTGGCGTCATCTTTACCGTGTAAGTCGTGACGGAAAAGATGTTCAGCCCATTACCAAAGGAGAGTTCGACTTTATCGAACAGGTGGGTATGGACGTGAAGAAAGGTATCGTCTATTTTATTGCTTCACCCGATAATTATACTCAACGGTATCTTTATTCTGCCGAGTTGTTGGGAAAAGGTGAAGTGAAACGCCTCAGTCCGATGGATGAGCAGGGACAGCATCGGTATGATTTGTCTCCTGACGGAAAATATGCTGTACATACGTTCAGCAACTCTGTGACACCTCCCCGGATAGAGATGGTGGCCTTGCCTTCTCATAAAACGGTGTCGGTTATTGAAAATAACGAGGAAGCTGCATTGCAGTACCAGCAACTTCAGTTGAGTCCGAAGGAGTTTGTCAAGACCTGTTCCGGAAACCTGCAACTGGATGCATGGATGATTAAGCCCGTTAATTTTGATCCGTCGAAGAAATATCCGGTCATCATTGATGTGTACGGTGAACCTGCCGGCTCTACGGTGCAGGATGTATGGCAGGGAGGTGACCTGTGGCATCAGTACCTGGCTAATCAGGGATATATTGTAGTCAGCATCGAGAACCGTGGGGCTGCGGCTCCTCGCGGACGGGAATGGAGAAAGTGTATTTATGGAGAGGTGGGAACTTTTGCTTCGCAAGACCAGGCGCAGGGAATTCTGGACTTGGCCCGTCAGTATTCATTCATTGATACTTCCCGTATCGGTATCACGGGTTGGAGCGGAGGAGGCAGCCAGACGCTGAACTGCATGTTCCGCTATCCGGATGTATTCTGTACGGGTATTGCCATTGCTTTCGTATCCGACCAGCGGTTGTATGACACGATTTATCAGGAACGTTACATGAATACACCGCAGGCAAATCCGGAAGGTTATCGTAAGGGTTCTCCTATTACATACGTAGAGGGCTTGAAGGGTAACCTGCTACTTATTCATGGTACGGGTGACGACAATGTGCATTACCAGAGTTGTGAGATGCTGGTGAATGAACTGGTGAAGCACGGTAAGGTCTTTTATCAGTTGTCCTATCCCATGCGTTCACATTCTATCAGTGAGCGGGAAGGTACTACGTATCACCTTCGCAAGTCTATGACAGATTATTTTTTGAAGAATCTTCCGGCAGGAGGACGATAGTTTCAGTGGATAGGGAACCTTTATAAAAAAGACATCCGGTTGATTCAGACCGAATCAACCGGATGTCTTTTTATTATAGCGATTAGATTTATTTCTGTTGTGCAGCTTTACGCTGGTCGTTCAGGAAAATTTTAGCACGTTTCTTGGCATCGGCAGCCTCCATTTTGACAGTCATTTCTACTTCGTAGCGTCCACGTGAGAGTTCACGATAAATTTCCACTACAGTAATAATGTCTTTAATAGGGAAGGAAGAAACAACTTTACTGTTGATGGTCATGTCTTCAGTAGAAAGAACATCACCTTCACCCAGGTCTTCATTTGTCATGTCGTTTACTTCTGTAGATGCTACGTCAGCCATCACAGCTGCTACTAAGTCTACTTTAGCCTGGTTGAATGCTACGGCTTTAGCAGCACGGTAGTTGCCGCCTACACCTTTTCCTCGTCCCAGGTAATAGCGGTTCAAGCCTTCTTCGTCCCTTTCAATAGCAGCCATTTGGGCTTGTTCTAACTGTTTGGCCAAGGGCAGACTACCTGCAACTGAGCGCCATCCTTCTTTTTCATAGGCTTTGGCTTCTTTGCGAATGTCTTTACTGGCTTTACTTTTCAATTCTTTCTTTAGTTCCTTGGAAGTTTGCTGTGCCATAGCTGGTGCAGCTACGAACAAAGTCAGCAACATCAGTGTGAAGATAAACTTAATGTGTTTCATTGCTTGTTCTTTTTAAAGGTTTATATTCGTTATTTCCAGTTTGCCACATACGGCAAGTTTATTATGATACGTGCCACCTCGTTAGTCTGTTCATTTCGTATTTCCATGGAGCCTTTTACAAAAGCTACTTGATATTTTTTAAGTGGTACACGTTTCCAATCTCCTTCTGCTGTAACGTCCAGTACGTATGAACCTATACCTTTATAGGGTATATTAATATTGTTTTTTATCAGTGTGTTGGCACATCCTGGTATTTCTAATACGAGATTCTGTACTGTAAATGCGTTGGCATATTTGGAGTTGATAGTCATGCGTATATTAATATTGGTTAAAGTACTGTCTGATTCAGATTCAGCGGTAAGGTAGACTTTTCCTTCTGGCATGACAGTCATCATTTGCCCGGCTACATCAATGTAGAACTTGTGAGAAACGGGCTTACCGCCAATTCGGAAAGTGGCTTCCACGGCGTTCTCTTCTGTCTCCAGGCAATCATCTGCGTTGTAGAGGATATGTATTTCTTTTCCACTATCGGCACTGCGGGCAGAAAGCTGGGATGCGCAATTCGATTTTAGCTAGGCATGGTAGATATACTGATAGGGTTACCTTTCAGGATAAGTTGGCATACATATTCTCCCATGCCGGTACTGCTTCCCTGAATAGAAATCATGCTGTATAAATCACGGTATGATTTTTCCAGCGTTTGTGCACGTTGGCGTCGCATGTTATCGAAGAAATATTCTTTCAGTGGGGCAATTTTGGTGATAGAAGCTTGTATGTCTTCCAATGCTTGAATATGATCCAGATTCTGCTCCAGTTCTGTGAGCTGGGCTTCATACTGTTTGTCGCGCTTTTCAAAATCGCGTACCAGTTTCTTCAATTCCAGCTGGGTAAATGGATATTTGATAGAATAATTATAATATACTTCTTTAGTTTTCTTGTCTTGCAGTTTCTCCCAATAGTATTCTTCTACTTTTGAGAGAGAGATACCTTGTACAAACGGCACAGTTGCTGCTTTGACATCAGTCGTAGAACTATAGGTATCAACAAACTCGGTGATTTCTTCTCCTTCCAGTTTCTGATTCAGATTACTGGATTCTGAAAGGTGATGTTTTGTGCAACTGCTTGTATAATCTGTTTCTTTACTTCCTGCAGACAGGCAGCTTGAGCTTCTTCCAAAGTCGGCTCATGAGCAGACACAATCAGATAGTCTGCTACCATTTGCTGATACCATGCCGGAGCCTTTTTGCTACTTTTATCTACAACTTTGAATTGTGCAGACACTGTGCTTGTCAGGCTGAAAAGTAAAGCTGCAGTGAGAAATAGTTGTCTTTTCATACTTATAGTTTTTATTATTTCCATGTTACAGGGAGGTCTTTAATGGTCACCACACAGTTACGTATGGTAAATTTGAGATAAGAAAGTCCGGAAATCTTATCATACACATCTGTGAGGTAAAATTTCCATTTGACGGGAACATCGTATGGTAAGTCGCGAGTGCTCTCTCTGTATGATTTTCCTTCCCAATGGCCTCCGGTATATGAATTGCCATTATTGTCGATTGCGTTGTGAAAACTCCACCATGTTCTGTCATTATCGCTTCTTTCGATATTGGTTACTACAAAAGAGATGATGACAGCATGTTGTGCTTCAACTCCTTCACATGACAGGATTTTTACTTGGATATTATTCTGTGAGTAGCTGATTTTGGGGTTAAGGGCTGAAACCGTTGGTTGTTGAGCTGGGGCTGTTACGGGTACTTCTTTTACGATTACCTTTTCGACAGGCACCTCTTTGATGACCTCTTTCTCTACGATTTTCTCAACTGGTACTTCTACGATTTTTTCAACTTGTACGGTATCACGTGGAATAGTGATATGATTTTCAATCGAATCTGTTAATGCACGTGCCGCTTCATTGCAATCACTGCTCATCGGGATTTTGGCAAGTACATCCAGTGCCTTATCATATTCTTTAAGGATGTAGTATTTCCTTGCAACTAATAATTGTGCCTCGCAATTCATTGTTTTGGCTAATCCTGATGCCTGAATTAAAGCTTCGGCTGCTTGTTCATAGCAGGGAGTTGTTTCTGGTACACAGCTTAGGTAGCAACGGCATCTTCATACTTTCCGGTATTCATCATTACCTGGGCTTTTTGCATAATGGTTCCACAGTTCTGGGTGTAGTGGTCCATGATTTTCTGGCGTGCATTCCGGATGAAGCGTGAATATTGTGCATCGGTAATTTTTATATTGGCTATTAGTGACCGGAGAGTTTGATCCATTGAGCCTTTTCCATTTCCGGCAATTGGTACAACGATACTTCCATACATACTGCCATCTAACGCATTTTTTGCAAGGAGTGTAAGTTCTGCCTTTACTAGGTGTACATTCCGTATCAATCCCTCCGTAGACATTGCATCTAAAAGATTAAGCTGCGGTTCCACTACAAAAGCATTGTATAATGAAGTTGCTGCAGCTCCATTACGTGTCAGAATCTGTTCTACTTTCAGCTTGAGTGCATTGGAGACTTCCTTGCTCATATCTCCTTCCACGGGAGGCATAGCCTGAAAGTTAATAGTACTTTGTGCGTTAAGACACAATGTGCTACTTAATAGAAGAAATAATATAAAATATAGTTTTCTCATAATATTTATTCAATTACTAACCAGATTTGTTGACCTGAACTAAATTTTGTTTTGGGGTATGCTCTTCTGAGGTGAGAAGGCTTTTTAAGAATTTCACCAGAGGTGTTCTTATTTTGTTGATAGCATAAGGCTTTCCTGTAATCTGATCGTATATAGGTACTTTCATGGAAATGTCAATTACCATATCAGAACTGTTTATCTCGTAATTCCCTCCATAAGCATTGTTATCCAGCCAGTTAGTTAGTTCCATTTCCAGATCATTCCCAGTACTCATTTCCGAATATGGATCCAGTCCACTGTTAGGACCTAACTCAATACGTACATTCAGATTCCGTCCGGTTTCCATCATCGTATTGAATCCATTCTGAATCAAGGTGAAAAAGTCATCATTGATTTTGCTTAATGCTCTATTAGCTAAACTGAGTGAATCGGTGGTCCTGAATTTATCGCTGGTATAGCTTGCATTGGCAAAAGACTCACCACTGATGGCTTCTGCGGCTTGCAGAACGAGGTTTACTTCGGCTACTCCTCCTTCATGTGGGTTAACAAATACATTAACTGTAACTGAAATATCTGCTTTTGATTCCAAAACTAGATCCTTTACCGGGTCACTTTTGGCTCCCGTTGTTGCAGATACAATATCGTTTCGTTTACTTGCTTGCAGCAGTGTAACAAAGTCTTTTGTATTGAATCCTCTATTGTTGAATTCTTCTTTCACTTTACTGATTGCATTCAGCATCATTCGGTTGTTATCCAGAATCTGACGTACGTCTTGCCCTTCTGTAGTATACGGGACTACTATGACGTTAGGTTGCCGTACGTTGTTAGCACTTCCTCTTGTGGCTGACTCTGTTTGTGCATGTCCTTGAAATGCAATTGAAAGACAAGATAAGATAATTCCAATAAGTTTCTTCATATAGTTCGTTTTATAATGAAAAAGGAATAAGTCTTATCTTATGCAAGTATACTTGCATAAGATAAGACTCGTTAAAATTTATAATGTTAACGGAAACCTAAACCTCCGCCGACTTTATTTTGGATTAGATATTGCCTAAATGCTTTTACATTTACCGTCACATCAAAAGGCATACTTTTTACTTTTTGTCCTTTTACTTTTTCAAGCGAACCTACAGAAACGATGCCTGTAATGAAGTCTTTATAACGTTTCTGTTCCCAGAACGTATTCAGAAAATCACCATGTTTGGCTTCAAATGAAGCCTCCGATTCGTTAATCAGCTTATTATGCCCCTCAAAGCCTACATATAATACGGCACGTATTACACGAACTTCCGCATCTTCACGAGCGTTTGCTTCTTTTTCCCGTACCTAATGTTCGAAGAACAATGGTATTTTGGTCAATTTCACGTATGAGGTTGATAGACCCCCCGTATTCTACAGGCTTGACTTTTTGCGCAGTGGCAGTCAGTCCGCAGGCAAAAACAAATAGTAATAAGTATAAAACTTTTCTCATATTTTTGTTATTTATTTAAAATCAGGCGACATTGTAACCAGTTCTTTTTGGAGGAAGCTGGAAGCGCTGGATAATTCCGTCTTTATTTTCTGTCATGCTGCATACTGAAGTTCCATCGGGTAGTAATTCTTTTACTTTAAGCTTTCCTACATGTTCTTTTTGTACCTTTCCTCCGTCCATCATTGTTACTTGAAGAACTTGAAACTCATCTCCTTCTACTACTCCTTGAGGACTTCCACATGATAAAATGGCTTTACTTCCATCATAGCTGACCAGTGTACCGTATACTGAGAAATTATGGCTAAAATAATCTACTAATTTATCTGTGATAGATTGTAGCGCATCATCTAATGCAGCTTCTGCTGTATTGCGTACGATTAACTTCTTTCCTTTTAAACTGCTCACAAACATGCGTGAGCTGATGATATTAGTTTTATCGTATGCATTAGCTACGCTGAGTTTCAAAGCTAGCATGCAAAGATATCCTTTGGCTCCTGTGGTGCGTTTGGTAAATTTACATTTTGTAATTTCTCCGACTAACAGGTTATCGTTCATTAAACCTGTGAGGACAGTAGGATATTGGTCTGCCGGAACATTCATAAAGGCTTCGCTCTGTACATACGCGTTTATATCTTCTGTGATTTCATCATCCAGAACTTCAAAACGTCCAGAAGTAGCTACAGTTTCAGCTACTTTGGCTTTGATAATGTCGATGAAACTTTGCATTTTGTCTTCTGCAGGTTTGGCTGGTTCAATCCATTTAAACTCTCCCATACGCAGTGTCATGGCCTTTTTGTCTGCGCTGATTGTGGTACCATCCTGGGCAGATATGGAAATACTGCCCAGGAAACACAACAATAATGCTGTATATATTCTATTTATCAAACTAAATCTCATATTGATTACGGATTTTAATTGTTTTTCAATTGTTTGCGTGCTGCTTTGTTGTCGCTGATTTTATATTTTAATAGAGGGATAACAGATACGCCCATTTTTACAGTGGCAAGTGTTTTCTTTATCTTTTTTCCCATGGACAATGCGGCAAGTGGGTCGCTGGCTAAATCGGTTAAGGCTAATGGCGAGCTTAAAATTACATTGGCAGCTTGTAGACTGGCAAGTGATAGGTCGGCTGTAGCTTGAGCTACGTTTTTTGTACGTGCTCTTTTTCCTAGTTCTTCTCCGTCATTTCCTAATTGTTGTACTTCTGTAACTTCTACTCCTTCTGCATCGATTGTATCTGTTGTTTCTACCTGGATATAATCAATATAGGAGTAAACATTGGCCATGTTGGCAAAGAACTCATTTGAATATTTAAAGAAAGTCACCACATTGGGCATTTTGGTAGAATCGACTTCTGCATAGTCTACTGGCTCCCAGGTTGAAATGAATTCTTTGAATTTTGCTTCCTTCTTCAGACGTTTTTTCATATTTCTTCTGGTCTTTTTCCATTTCTTCAAGCATCTCTTCATATTCTTTCAATGCTTTTTCTTCTTCTTCCTGCAGACGTCTTGCTTCTTCTTCTGAAATCTTATCTGCTTGTTCTGATTCTACAGTTGTAACTTCTTGTGCAAAAATATTCCCCGTATGCATTATTCCAATGGCTAATAATGCGATTAAAAATTTTTTCATAGCTCTTTCGTTTTAAATTATGATTGATAAATTGAATGATTTTGCTTCTGTTGCTCGCAAACTTAAGAATAATATTTTGTAATATTAAACTTTTATCTCATTTTTTTATTTGTTTCCTGTATTTTTTGTCTTGGATATGAGCAGATTACTTATTTATGATATATTTGAGATATTAAAAATGGCTATATTTTAATGACTAGAGAAGAATATTTGTTTGTAGAAAATCTAAAAGGTTTTAGGTCTTATAGAAAAAACAAAAACCTGATCCTTTTGAGAATCAGGATTTTAAGTGGTGCCACCAGGAATCGAACCTTTTGCTTCGGTTTATTCTAACTCCTTGAGTGACTGCACATTTTTTGCTTTATCTTTTATGAAAACCATTGAATTGGCCTTACGCTAAATTCATTGTTTTTCTT
>ENA-OPZN01000065-OPZN01000065.1-human-gut-metagenome-genome-assembly--contig:-NODE-65-length-42994-cov-4.225488_pt1 | contig 42994 bp, 38 predicted proteins | sample MGYA00242483_ERZ504503 | MGnify/ENA primary metagenome ERZ504503 (study PRJEB26092, sample SAMD00036285) | human gut metagenome | host: Homo sapiens | study: EMG produced TPA metagenomics assembly of... | reverse complement strand
CGGCGACCCGTACTGGGCGACCTGGTCCGACGCCGGCTTCGGCGATGACGGCCGTTCGATGGTCACCAAGACCTCGTTCCGTCTGCTCAACACCCTGACCCTCGAGCACCTCGGACCTGGCCCCGAGCCGAACATCACCATCTTCTGGGATCCGAAGCTGCCTGAGGCCTACAAGCGCTTCTGCGCCAAGATCTCCATCGACACCTCGGCCATCCAGTACGAGTCCGACAAGGAAATTCGTAGCCACTGGGGCGACGACGCTGCCATCGCATGCTGCGTCTCCCCGATGCGCGTGGGCAAGCAGATGCAGTTCTTCGCCGCCCGCGTGAACTCCGCCAAGGCCCTGCTGTACGCCATCAACGGCGGCCGCGACGAGATGACCGGCATGCAGGTCATCGACAAGGGCGTGATCGAGCCGATTACCCCGGAGGCCGACGGCACCCTCGATTACGAGAAGGTCAAGAACAACTACGAGAAGGCCCTCGAATGGCTGTCCGAGACCTACGTCATGGCCCTGAACATCATCCACTACATGCACGATAAGTACGCGTACGAGTCCATCGAGATGGCCCTGCACGACAAGGAAGTGTACCGCACCCTCGGCTGCGGCATGTCCGGTCTGTCCATCGCCGCCGACTCCCTCGCCGCCGTCAAGTACGCCAAGGTCTACCCGATCTACAACAAGGACGCGAAGACCCTGGAAGGCCACGAGTACGAGTACGTTGAGGGCGCCGACGACGACCTGATCGTCGGCTACCGCACCGAGGGCGAGTTCCCGGTCTACGGCAACGACGACGACCGCGCCGACGACATCGCCAAGTGGGTCGTCTCCACGGTCATGGGCCAGGTCAAGAGGCTCCCGGTCTACCGCGGCGCCGTCCCGACCCAGTCCATCCTGACGATCACCTCCACGTCGAGTACGGCAAGAACACCGGTTCCTTCCCGTCCGGCCACGCCAAGGCACCCCGTATGCTCCGGGCGCAAACCCGGAGAACGGCATGGACTCCCACGGCATGCTGCCGTCCATGTTCTCCGTCGGCAAGATCGACTACAACGACGCTCTTGACGGCATCTCGCTGACCAACACCATCACCCCTGATGGCCTGGGCCGCGACGAGGACGAGCGCATCGGCAACCTGGTCGGCATCCTGGACGCCGGCAACGGCCACGGCCTCTACCACGCGAACATCAACGTTCTGCGCAAGGAGACCATGGAGGACGCCGTCGAGCACCCCGAAAAGTACCCGCACCTGACCGTGCGTGTCTCCGGCTACGCGGTGAACTTCGTCAAGCTCACCAAGGAGCAGCAGCTCGACGTCATCTCCCGTACCTTCCACCAGGGTGCCGTCGTCGACTGATGACCAACCCCGCGAACCGCGGCAATGACTAACTGAAGGGGTGGGGCACGGCTCCACCCCTTCCTTATTTCCCACAGACTTTCGCATCATTTGGAACAGGAGGACAACGATGCCCGCAACACCCACGTTCCGCACCACGACCAGGCATATGCTCAAGGAATCGAAGACCTATGCCTCGCAGACTTTTGATGGGTGGCCTTTCCGGCTTTGAATCCCCAATCGGACTCGACCGACGTGACCGCCTTTCCGCCCTGAAATCCGGTGATATCGGCTTCGTCCACTCTTGGGACATCAACACCTCCGTGGATGGACCGGGCACCCGCATGACCGTGTTCATGTCCGGCTGCCCGCTGCGCTGCCAGTACTGCCAGAACCCGGACACTTGGAAGATGCGCGACGGCAAGCCCGTCTACCTTGACGCCATGATCAAGAAGGTCGATCGTTACAAGGACCTGTTCAAGGCCACGCATGGCGGTATCACCTTCTCCGGCGGCGAATCCATGATGCAGCCCGCCTTCGTCTCGCGTGTGTTCCATGCCGCCAAGGAGATGGGCGTGCACACCTGCCTCGATACGTCCGGCTTCCTCAACACGAATTACACCGACGAGATGCTCGAGGACATCGACCTGTGTCTGCTCGACGTCAAATCCGGCGACGAGGAGACCTATCACAAGGTCACCGGCGGCACCTTGCAGCCCACCATCGATTTTGGCCAGCGACTGGCCAAGGCCGGCAAGAAGATCTGGGTGCGATTTGTGCTCGTGCCGGGCCTGACCGACTCCGAAGAGAACGTCGAAAACGTGGCGAAGATCTGCGAGTCCTTCGGTGATGCCGTCGAACACATCGACGTGCTGGGATTCCACCAGCTTGGCCGCCCGAAGTGGCACGAACTGCGCATCCCATACCCGCTGGAGAACCAGAAGGGACCCAACGCCGCCACCCGCGAACGGGTGACCAACCAGTTCAAGGACCACGCTTCACCGTGTATTAAATTGCAGGGCCGAACCGCGCGTAAATACCACGATTCGGCCCGTTCGCCCATACCCTAGAGATATGGCCGACATCTACGCATTTCCTACGGGAGAGTCCAACGACGGACGCCCCGTGCGCCCTCAGGGTGTGCCGGATGAAGTATGGGCAGCCGTCGAATCCGTCAGCACCATGAAGCGCATCCATGACGTGCGCTATCGGGAGATTCCCGTGCCTTCCACCTTGGCCGATTATGGTATCGGCGTGGAATTCGAAGCGGGAGAGCGTGCCCTCGGCGATGCCTTTTCCGCCGGTCTTGGCAGCGATGCCGAATCACGAATCGCCACAGGCTGGATCATGATGCTTTATGCTCATGAGCTGCGCATTGACTGGGATTCCAACTGGCGTTGCGTGGCGTTCGCGCGACTGCCGCTGGAAACCGCCGAAAACGATTCTCTGACCCCCGGCATGTACTGGGATGACATGTGCGACTATTTCGACGGCATCGAGCCGGATTCGGTATCCGGCACAGTCACCGTGACCCAAAACACGGCTTTTGGCTCGATGGCCGGCTCCACCAGCGCCGGGTGTGAGATTCGCGTCTCATGGACCCCGCTTGACGGGACCGGGCCGGACGGTACTATGGACGCCGGCGCACAAGTCCGCTCGTGGGCCGCATTCATCAGATCCACCATCCGTTTGGAGAGAGACGCCAGTTGAGTGACGTCCGTGACACCGAACCCCGACTGCTGAAAGAGCCTCGCGGGGGAGTACCCGATGTCACTTCGACGCTGGACGGCTATCATCGTGTCTGCGATGCGATGGCCGAGGCGACGGGCTCGCTGGCCGCCGACGCCGAACGGGCGTCCGGCTTCCGCTATGGACACGAGGATTGGCTGATTCAGTTCAAACGTGAGGGTGCAGGCATCGCCTTGCTTGATCCCGTCGCCCTGACCCGGGCCGGAGCTGATTGGAATGAATTCAATGACGCCGTGGGCGACGCCACGTGGATTCTGCATGATTCTCTGATGGACTTGCCCGGATTCGCCGAAATCGGGCTCAAACCCAAAGCCCTGTTCGACACGGAAATAGCGGCGCGATTGCTCGGCCTGCACCGCTTTGGTCTGGCCGCCGTCACCGAACACTACCTCGGCATCACGCTAGCCAAAGAGCATTCCGCCGCCGATTGGTCCTACCGTCCGCTGCCGCGCGACTGGCGCAACTATGCGGCGCTCGACGTGGAGGTGCTTATCGAACTTGAAACCATGATGCGTCGTGACCTGAAAGCCGCAGGCAAGGACGAGTGGGCCGCTGAAGAGTTTTCTCACGCTTTGGTTGCGGGCCTTGCCCCGCGCAAACCGCATCCGATTCCTTGGCTGCGTATCTCGCGCATCACCCAGCTGAGTCGTGATCCAAGGGGCTTGGCCATCGCCAAATCCCTATGGGAGGAGCGCGACCGACTCGCCCGGCAATACGATATTGCGCCCAGCCTGTTATTGGCCGATTCATCAATCATCGAGGCGGCGACCAACAAGCCGCACAATGCTGCCCAATTCCGCGCGCTCCGATCCCTGAACGAGCGTGTGCGCATCCATACCGGCACCGAGCAGGACAAAATGTTCGAGCGGTACGCGCCGATTCAGCGTGCGGTCAAACCGAAGGTCTGGAAGCAGGCCATCGATCGAGCCATAGCCCTGAAGCCCACCCAATGGCCTACCATGCCCCGCCCCCGAACAGGACGAAAACGGTGTGGTGAACGCGCCCCGACTCCATGCGGCTGTGGCAACAGCGCCATCCGGAGCGTTATGACCGTCTGCAACGGGTGCGGCGTGTGATCAACCGCATCGCCGAAGACACCCGCACGCCGGCCGAGATGATCATCAAGCCACAGATCCTACGCAACCTGTGCTGGGTGGAAGACCCGGTGGAAGTGGACGTCGAGACGTTCCTGATCGAGCAGGGCGCAAGGAACTGGCAAGTGAAACTCATTGCACCGTCCGTAAGTGGCGTTATCATGTAGAGGTTGCCTTACGGCAGAACTGTAAGAAATAACGACTTTTGAGGAGTCATTAGCGTGAAGATCAGCGTTCGTAACCTCGAGCCCACCAAGGTGAAGCTCACCGTCACTGTTGAACCGGAAGAGCTCAACCCGTATCTGGATGCGGCCCGTAAGGAAATCGCCAAGCAGGTGAACGTTCCCGGCTTCCGTAAGGGCCACGTTCCCGGCAAGATCATCGACCAGCGCATCGGTTTCGCCGCCGTCGCCGGTGAGGCCGTGAACGACGCGGTCCCGGAGCTGTACTCCAAGGCCCTGGATGAGAAGAAGATTCGTCCGATGGCTCAGCCGGAGTTCGACGTGCAGGATGTTCCGCAGTCCGCCAACGACGAGACCAAGCTGAAGTTCACCGCCACCGTCGAGCGTCGTCCTGACATCGAACTGCCGGAAATCGACGGTCTTGAGATCGCCATCTCCAAGCCGGAAGTCAAGGATGAGGACGTCGACAAGCGCCTCGAGACCCTGCGTCAGCGCTTCGGCACCTTGGTCGGCGTGGACCGCCCGGCCGCCAAGGGCGACTTCGCCAACATCGACCTGACTGCTGAGATTGACGGCGAGACCGTCGACTCCCAGGAAGGCGTGAGCTACGAGCTCGGCTCCAACACCATGCTCGACGGTCTGGACGAGGCCCTTGACGGCCTGTCCGCCGGCGAGGAGACCACCTTCGAAGGCACGCTGGAAGCCGGCGAGCACGAGGGCCAGAAGGCCACCGTGAAGGTCAAGGTCAACTCCGTCAAGGCTGAGGAACTGCCGGAGCTGAACGATGAGTTCGCTTCCGAAGCTTCCGAGTTCGACACTCTGGACGAGCTCAAGGCTGACATCCGCAAGGCTGCCGCTCAGGACGCCGAAGGTCGTCAGGCCACCGAGGCTCGCGATGCCTTCATCGCCAAGCTGCAGGAAGGCCTCGAGATCCCGGTGCCGAAGGGCGTCAAGGCCAACATGGTCGAAGAGCAGCTCAAGGGCATGACCCCGGACCCGGAGAAGGCCACCAAGGAGCAGAAGGCTCAGGCCGAGGAGACCGTGGAGAAGGATCTGCGCGATCAGATGGTGCTCGACGCTCTGGCCGAGAAGCTGGACGTTCAGGTGTCCCAGTCCGACGTGTTCAACTTCCTCGCTTCCATCGCCCAGCAGTACGGCATGGATCCGAACAACTTCATCCAGGCCATCATCAAGAATGGCCAGCTTGGCTCCGCTGTGCAGGAAGTCGGCCGTTCCAAGGGCCTGCTCGCCGGCATGCGCGCCGTCAAGTTCACCGCTGATGGCGAGGTTGTGGACCTCTCCGCCTTCCTGGGCGAGGCCGCTGAGGACGAAGAGTCCGAGTCCGTCGAGGCCGCTTCCGCTGCTGCCGCCGTGGCCGACGAACTGTCCGCCAAGGATGACGCCAAGGATGCTGAGTGAGCATAGCCTCATCGCGTTAGCATGATTGTTTGAGCCCGGAATCGTGTTTCATGGTTCCGGGCTCTTCCTATTCTGGCAAAAGGACTGTTTCTTTGGCTCCCCTCTTTGAGGGGGAGCTGTCGAGCGTAGCGAGACTGAGGGGAGTTCCCAAGGCATACTCGTTGCATAGGGTGCGGAGGTTGACATGCAGCCAACGGTTACTATCAAACGCCTTGGTTGGCTCGCTGCGGCGACCATTGTGCTCGGCGTGCTCATCGGTGTGGGAGCAGGTCTGCTGACCCTGTTGCTCTACGGCGTTGAACATGTGCTGCTCGGCTACATCGAAGGCCCAGAATTGCCTGGTCCATTCGGCGTGCCCGCTGCACGCCGTGCGATATCGGTGACCGTGGGACTCAGCATCGCAGGCATTATCTGGTATCTGATGCGACACAAAACGACTGCGGTGCCCTCAGTCAAGAAGGCCGTGGCGGGAAAGCGAATGCCTTTCTGGCAAACCATTGCGCATGTGGTATTGCAGATTTTCATCGTCGGCTCCGGTGCCTCGATCGGCCGAGAAGTCGCCCCACGCGAACTCGGCGCCATGCTCGCGCAACGTTTCTGCGACCTGTTCCATATCGAGGGCGTTGACGGCATCGACCGGCGCATGGTGGTGGCAGTGGCTGCCGGTGCCGGTCTAGGAGGCGTCTATGACGCGCCACTGGCCGGCATGTTCTTCGCCGTCGAAATCCTGTTGGTAGATGTGACAATCGAAAAAGTTGCGTTTGGACTGGGCATGTCTGCCATTGCCGCATTCGTGGCGGTTGCGATCAAAGGGCATCACCTGTTCTACGACATTACCGCCATGCAACCGGAATCCACGCCAACGTTAATGGTGTTCGCTCTGATCTGCGGTGCGGCATGTGGAGTGGGCGGCGCATTGTTCCGAAAAGGTTCGCAATGGGCGGAAGCGCACAAGCCAACCGGTAAGGCTATTCTGTGGCAGATGCCGCTGGCTGGTCTCATCACCGGTTTGGTGGCGACTGTTGTGCCGCAGGTGATGGGCAACGGCCGTGCCGCAGCGCAACTTGGATTCAGCACATTCATTCCTGAAACCGCCGGCACTGCTGGTGCCATGCAGTCGGCATCTTCAGCGGCCGCCTCTCCATGGAACTTGCTGACGGGCGGCGGTAATGTATCCGATTCGGCCTCTGGCGGGGGAGCGGGCTCTGGAATGGCATCGTTCTGGGCCATGCTTCAGGGTGGGAGCGGCCCTTCTGGATCCGTGATGAACGCCGGTTTCCCGCTGTCCCAGTCCAATATCTGGATGTTGCTGGGTGTGTTGGCACTCACCTTTGTTGCCAAAGCGCTGGTGACGCTGATGACCATTCGCTCCGGTGCGTCGGGCGGTGTGCTGCAGCCCGGCATCGCATTAGGTTCCACGCTGGGTGCGATGCTCGGCCTCGTATGGATACTGATGTTTCCGACCGATTCGGTAACCGCGTGTGCCTTGATCGGTGCGGCTTCGTTGCTTTCGGCCTCACAACAGGCACCGCTTATGGCCATGTGCTTGGTGATGGAGCTCTCTGAAGCGCCGATTACCTTCTTTGTGCCGGTCGGCATGGCCGTGGCCACGTCGTCGTTGATATCAAAGTGGTTGCTGAGTCGTAAGTAAGTAAATACATATATTCTGGCTCCCCTCTCTGAGGGGAGCTGCCCCGGTCGAAACTCCCCTCAGCCGCCTATGGCGACGGCTCCCCTCAGAGAGGGGAGCGAGGTAAAGAAAGCTATGTCAGAAAATACAGAAATTCGCTCGGCACTTGAATTGCTTGCCGCTGAGCCGCTCACTGAGCAGATTGACTACTATCGAAAGCCATTCATGGTGTTATGGGCCGCCATTCAGGAGGCAGCCAGCGATGTGGCCGAAGACTACGACTTACCTGCGGATATGGCCCAATTATGGGTGGCCGAACAGATGCGCCAAGTCGCCGATTCACTGGTCGATCGGCTCGCGGAAAAAGCCGTGGCCCATGGTGCCAGCAAGTCCAACGTAGCGCGAGCCGCCGGTGCCAGCCCCGCCAATGCCGCCCGTCGCTTCCCGCGTCTGGGCGACGATGCCGCCTCCCAGACCCGCCTCCTCATTGACGACGTCCTCGACACCTTGGAATAACCCGAAATCCCTACGCTACCCGCCAAAAAGCACGCGAAAAGACGCCTTCAGTCGCTTCAAGGCGGTAGTCTGAACAATGTTCGAGTAATTAGAAGGAGAATCAAGGTGAGCAATACCTTTGCGACCTTGCCGGTCATGGCGGGCGATGACGTCCCGGCCGGCCCCGTCGACCCGATTTTCAACCGTCTGCTCAAAGACCGCATCATCTGGATGGGTGAAGAGGTCAAGGACGATATGGCCAACCGCATCTGCGCTCAGCTGCTGATGCTGGCCGCCGAAGACCCGAAGAAGGACATCTGGCTGTACATCAACTCGCCGGGCGGCTCCATCACCGCCGGCATGGCCATCTACGACACCATGCAGCTCATCGAGCCTGACGTGGCGACCGTGGGCCTGGGCATGTGTGCTTCCATGGGCCAGTTCCTGCTGAGCTCCGGCACCAAGGGCAAGCGTTACCTGACCTCGCACGCCCGTGTGCTCATGCACCAGCCTTCCGGCGGCATCGGCGGCACCGCCACTGACGTGCGCATCAACGCCGAGCTCATCATGGACATGAAGAAGACCATGAGCGAGCTGACCGCTGAGCAGACCGGCCACACCCTCGAGGAAATCTACCGCGACAACGAATACGACCACTGGTTCACCGCCCAGGAAGCCCTCGACTATGGCTTCGTGGACAAGCTCGTGACCACGCCGGACACCATCGGCAACAACCAGCAGGGGGAGTGAGACTCATGGCAAGTGAAGAAGCAAAGTTCGCCGCCCGTGCCGACCGCTTGGCCGGCCGTCAGGGCGTAGCCGGTTTCATGCCGGCCTCCGCCCGCGCAGCCCAGCCCGCGCCGACCAACCGTTACATCATGCCGCAGTTCGTGGAGAAGACCCCGTATGGCATGAAGACCCAGGACGCCTACTCCCGCCTGTTCGAGGATCGCATCATCTTCCTCGGCGTGCAGGTGGACGACGCCTCCGCCGACGACGTGATGGCCCAGCTGCTGGTCCTCGAATCCCAAGATCCGAACCGTGACGTGATGATGTACATCAACTCACCCGGCGGTTCGATGACGGCCATGACCGCCATCTACGACACCATGCAGTACATCAAGCCCGACGTGCAGACCGTGTGCCTCGGCCAGGCCGCCTCCGCCGCCGCCATTCTGCTGGCCTCCGGCACCAAGGGCAAGCGCCTGATGCTGCCGAACGCCCGTGTGCTCATCCACCAGCCGGCCATCGACCAAGGCTTCGGCAAGGCCACGGAGATCGAGATTCAGGCCAAGGAAATGCTGCGTATGCGCGAATGGCTGGAGGAGACCCTCGCCAAGCACACCGGCCAGGACGTCGAGAAGATTCGCCGCGACATCGAAGTGGACACTTTCCTGACCGCTCCTGAAGCCAAGGAATACGGCATCGTGGACGAGGTGTTGGAACACCGCCAGTAAAACTTCCGGACATTGCAATACCCTCGGTCGGCAACGACCGGGGGTATTGTATTTCAAGGATGACAATGATAATGCGCAGCGTGGCGGTTCGACGGTGCGGCGTAGTCGGCAAAGGAGAATCATGGGACGTGTGGTGAGCTACAACGAGGACGTACCCCGTTGCACGTTCTGCGGCAAAACCGAACATCAGGTACGAAAACTGGTGGCCGGTCCCAATGCCTCCATCTGCGATGAATGCATCGCCCTGTGCGTGGACATCATCTCCGAGGAGCGTGTCAAAGATGCCGAGGTCAATTCGCTGAGCCTGCCCAAGCCCGCTCAGATCTTCGATTATCTCAACCGCTACGTCATCGGTCAGGAGAACGCCAAGCGCGCATTATCCGTAGCCGTATACAACCATTACAAGCGCGTCAACATGGAGCTTCAGGAGTCCGCTGAGCAGCTTGACGGGAATAACGGGCACAGTGGCCAGACCGGCAAACAAGCCAAGCAATCCGTTCCCACCCAGACGCGTGCTGCCCGCCGCAGCAATGACCCTTTGGCTGACGTCGAGGTCGCCAAGTCAAACATTCTGTTGCTCGGCCCCACCGGCGTGGGCAAAACCTATCTTGCGCAGGCGTTGGCCCGCGTAATGAACGTGCCGTTCGTCATCACCGACGCCACCACCCTGACCGAAGCCGGCTATGTAGGCGACGATGTGGAAACCGTGCTCCAACGTCTCCTCCAAGCTGCGGATGGCGACGTAAGCCGAGCCCAGCACGGCATCATCTACATTGACGAAATCGATAAGATCGCCCGCAAATCCGGTGAGAACACCTCCATCACCCGTGACGTGTCCGGTGAGGGCGTTCAGCAGGCGTTGCTGAAGATCTTGGAAGGAACCATCGCCTCCGTGCCGTTGGAAGGCACGCGCAAGCATAAGGAGCAGGACGTTGCGCAGATGGACACACGCGGCATCCTATTCATCTGCGGCGGTGCGTTCGTGGGGCTGACGGACATTGTTCGCAAGCGATTAGGCCGTCGAGAGACCGGCTTCGGCGCGAATTGGCACGACGCCGACATGAAAGACGAGGAATTGCTCGAACAGGTCAATGCCGATGATCTGGCCGAGTTCGGACTGTTGCCTGAGTTCATCGGACGTTTGCCGGTCACCAGTGTGCTGAAGGAACTTACCGTAGACGATCTGACGGCGATTCTCACCCAGCCAGCCAACGCGCTGATCAAGCAGTACCGTAAACTGTTCGCCGTCGACGGCGTCGATCTGCAATTCACAGAACAGGCCATTCGGGCGATTGCTGATATCGCTATCAAGCAGGGGACCGGCGCACGCGGTTTGCGTTCGATTATCGAACGTACGTTGCAGGACACGATGTTCCAGTTGCCGAGTTTGGATGATGTGAGGCAGGTGATTGTGGACAAGGCGTCCGTAGAGGGTTCCAGCACGCCCAAACTCCTGCGCGAAGCCGTGGATGTGCCGCAGGGACGTCTCAAAGTTGCGCAGTCGGTTTTGCTTGACCGAGTCCGTACACACGAGGCGTGAGGCCAGTAAATACGCCGTTGCGGTAGTGGTCGGGATGGTGCGACTCGCCGCAACACGCCGAGTTGCATTCAGCTGAACGGCGTGTATTATATATCGAGTTGTCTGAAAGACAACATGCGCCAGTAGCCCAGCGGATTAGAGCAGCTGACTACGGATCAGCAGGTCGCAGGTTCGAATCCTGTCTGGCGCACAGTAAGCCTCGAAAGCGAAATGCTTCCGAGGCTTTTCCAATTGTATTGGCCCGTTTGAGTCGGTTGAGTCGGCCACACAGGGTTGGGCTAAGGTTGCCCTTCGCGACTCAGCCCGGAGCGGAACGTCCTGAGATATTCCGTACTATTACATACGGTTCATCCAAGAGAGTGCAGCAAGGAGACGCGATGGCCACGACCGCCGGCGCGAAGAAGGGACTTTGGTCCACCATCAGGCGAATCGCCGCCTCAGACCGTATTTCCGGACTCATCATGCTTGGCTTCGCGCTCACCGGCTGGTGCTCGCGAATCTGCCCGCCACCGCGCATGCGTTCGAGACCGTAGCGGAAACGCATCTGTTCATCCCCTACACCAATCTCGACCTGCCTATTGGCCACTGGGCCCAGGATGGTCTGCTTACCATCTTCTTCCTGACCGTGGGCCTCGAACTGAAGCAGGAACTCACCACCGGCTCGCTTGCCAATCCGAAAGCGGCCGCCGTGCCGATGCTGTGCGCGGTGGGCGGCATGATCGCCCCGCCCATCCTGTTCCTGGCCGTCACGGCATTGTTCTCTCAGATCGGGCCTGGTGAACCCGGCACGCTGATTCTGACCACCACCGGCAGCAGCATCCCGTTCTCGGAGATGTCGCACGGCTGGGCAGTGCCCACCGCCACGGATATCGCGTTCTCGCTGGCCGTGCTCGCCCTGTTCGCCAAGGCCCTGCCCGGTTCGATCCGCGCGTTCCTGATGACGCTTGCCACCGTCGACGACCTGCTGGCCATTATTCTGATCGCCGTATTCTTCTCCTCGATTAACGCCTGGTATTGGTTCATCGGCATCGCCGTATGCGCCGCCATCTGGGCATACCTCGTACGACTGAAAAAAGTGCCGTGGATCGCGGTTGGCATCGTCGGTATCCTCGCTTGGATCATGATGTTCGAGGCAGGCGTGCACCCCACACTGGCCGGCGTGCTGGTTGGCCTGCTGACCCCTCTCGTGAAATGCACGGCGAACTCTCGCCGCGTGCCGAACGCTATGCCAACAAGCTCCAGCCATTCTCCGCACTGCTGGCCCTGCCCATCTTCGCCTTGTTCGCCACCGGGCGTACACTTCGAGTCGATGAGCCCGCTATTGTTGGCCTCGCCGCTGGTCATCGCACTGATTGTGGCTTTGGTGGTCGGCAAACCTCTGGGTATCATCACCACCGCATGGCTGTCCACGCATGTGGCGGGCTCAAGATGGCCAAGGGCTGCGTGTGCGCGACATGATTCCCGCTGCCGTCGCTGCGGCATTGGCTTCACTGTGTCCTTCCTCATCGCTTCGCTGGCGTACAAGAACGCGGAACTTTCCGCTGAGGCGCGCTTCGGCGTGCTGGTGGCCTCCCTGATCGCCGCCGCGATTTCCGGTGTGCTGCTGAGCCGTCAGTCCAAGCGATTCGAGAAGACCGCAGCCGCAGCAGCGGCTGATGCGGAGGATGACGAATCGATTGATGGTGATGGCATCGGGCAGCCAAGCCACACCACAGAGCCCACCACGCCCACGGAACACCCCGGCACCCTCGCCGACGGCACCGCCAGTGTGGAAATCGACTTCCGCCACTGATGGCTTAGACGGTCCCTACTCCATTGTTGGCCTTGTTTCGTGAAAACCGTACGCTGAGACGCGCTCAGTGTACGTTCTTCACGAGATGAGGCCTTATTTCGCGGAAAACGTACGCTCAGTGTCACTCACCGTACGTTCTTCACGAAGTCAAGGATGATTTCGCGGAAAACGTACGCAGAGCTTCAGGCGCTAGAATGCGAAGAGTCGATAGCGCCGTACAGGAGGACATTGGATGGCAAAGAAGCAGAAGAAATCCAAGAAGAACGACGGCAAAAAGGCCGCTGAAGCAAAGAATCTAGCCGAGGCCGCATCCAAGTCCGCAGTCGTGGACGATATGGAACCATTGGAAGCCACAGCCGCGAATGATGCGGCGGCGTTGGAGGCTGAGACGGCAACTGAGGCTGCGGCCACACCGGTGAACCCGGTCGATCTGGAGGACGCCTCGCCGCTGGGCGATACCTATCATCGCGGCCCGGTGATTCTACGCGGCCAGATGATTCCCTCGGACAACACCACCGCCAACCTGCTGAAACCCGATCAGGACACCGACTGGCTGCACATGGACCCATGGCGTGTGCTGCGCATCCAATCGGAATTCGTGGACGGTTTCGGGGCGCTCGCCGAGCTCGGACCTGCGGTCTCTATTTTCGGCTCCGCACGCACCCAGCGCACCGAATCGATCTACAAGGCAGCACGGCGCATGGGTAGCCAGATAGCCAAGCGCAACATCGCCGTCATCACCGGCGGTGGTCCCGGCATCATGGAAGCCGCGAATAGGGGAGCGGCACTGGCCGGCGGCAAATCGGTGGGACTTGGCATCGAATTGCCGCACGAGCAGGGGTTGAACCAGTGGGTGAACCTCGGCATGAGCTTCCGGTACTTCTTTGTGCGAAAAACCATGTTCATCAAGTATTCCTCCGGCGTGATCGTATGCCCGGGAGGCTTCGGCACACTGGATGAGATGTTCGAATTATTGACCTTGGTCCAGACCCACAAGGTGGCGAATATTCCGGTGGTGCTCTACGGCAAGGAATACTGGCAGGGGCTCTTTGACTGGCTCAACGGTCCGGTGGCCGAGCATGGCATGATCTCGACGATCGACCCGAAACTGGTCACCGTAACCGATGACGCCGACGAAGCCGTGGACGTGGCCGTCAGCGCAATTGTGAGGTAAGCGAGATAGAGTGGCTCCCCTCTCCGAGGGGAGCCAAGGACAGAGTTACTTTTTGTAGGCGATGAGCAGGCCGGTGCCGTCAGGGGTGAGCGTGGACTCGAAACCTTCGTCATCTTCGACGGTGGTGAGCAGCTCACGCATGGCGATGGCCTTGTCGCTGCGGTCGGCCGGATTGATCACGCCGCCCTGACCGTCCTCCAACGCCAGCACATCGGTGAACACGATCACGCCGTGCACGCGCAGCAGACGGGAGGCCTGGGCGAACGTGGCGGCATAGTTCTCGGCGTCGCCCGCCACCACGATCAGATCGTAATCATTGGCGTTGAGGCGCGGCAGAAACACGCTGGCCGGGGCGTTCACCGCACGCAACGTGGTGTCGGTCTCGTCCTGCAGCTCGGCGAACGCCTTGCGAATCAGCGCGATGCCCTGGGCGGTGGAATCGACCGCAGTCAGCAGGCCCTTGTTATCCAGTGCATGGGCGAGCTGCAAGGTCTCCACCAGCGAGCCGGTGCCCACGGCAATCACCGAAGCGGCGCCGGTGATGCGCACCAGCATGCCCAGCAGACGGGCCTGCGCCGCCGAACCCTGCAACTGGCCGGACTCGTCGGCGGCCGTACGGGTGTCGGTCAACGCATCGGATTCACGTTCGCGCGCGTGTTCCTCGGTGAATTCCCATGCCTTGGCGAGGTTGGTGTACTGCGTTCTGTCCATAATTCGTTCTTTCATGTCTTCTCTCGTGCGGGCACCCAGCGGATGCATCGACGCATGTGCTTAGGCGATCGCCGCAGCCAGCCGCGGCGCGGCTTAGCGCTCGCGGACCTTAGCCACGATCTGCCACATCTCCTCGCCCACATCGATGCCGCGCGGGCAGTGGCGGGAGCAGGCGCGCACGGACTGGCAGGCGGCCACGCCGTCGGCGGTGTCGATGGCATCCATACGCTCCATGGCCTTGGTGTCGCGCGAATCGTTGACGAAACGGGAGGCCCAAATCAGCGCGGCCGGGCCGATGAAGGCGTCGCCGCCGGCGTACACCGGGCAGGCGCCTTCGCACACGCCGCAGGCGATGCAGTTGCTCAGCAGCTCGTATTTGGCGAGTTGTTCGGGGTTCTGCAGGTATTCGAACACGTCCACCTTGCCTTCGGCGGTGGTGGCGAGCACGCCGTCCGCCTGAAGATACGGGGTGAGCTTCCTGATCTGGTTGAGCATAGGGTCGATGTCGGCGATGAGGTCGCGCTGCGGCGGGAAGCCGGGCAGGGACGCCAGTTCGATGACTCCCAGCGAACCGTTTGCGGCTGAGTTCTGGGCGGCCGCCGCGTTTGCGACGTTTTCCGCGGAATCGTCGGATTCCTCAGCTCGGTGCCGGTGTGTCGGAACCCTTCGTCATCGACTTCGGGCATGGCGCCGGGTTGCTTGGCCCAATCGCGGATGGTGGCTGTGCACAGCAGGGTGGGGGTGCCGTTGATGGCCACGGCGTCCGAACCGCACATGCCATGACCGCACGAATAACGGAAGGCCAGCGTCGGGTCGACGGTGCGTTTGATGGTCAGCAGACAATCCAACACAGTATCCGAAGGGCGCGCGGGAATCGTGTACTCCTGCACCCACTGCTTGCCGCGCGGACGACGGCGCGCCGCCGAATCCGAGCCGCCGCCGAACGGGGAGCCTTTCTTGGCAAACGGGCTGCCACCGCGTGCACGTTCGGCACGCTCGGGTCGCGGCGTGAAACGATGCACTTGCAGGGTAACCGTCGTGTTGCTCGCCTCAGCCATGTTCTGCCTCCATGAAACAGTGGGATGTCAAGTCCAATATTAGCCAACCTATTGTGCCACAAGCCCTAGGCGGCTTGGGTATTACCACCAGCGGATCAGTACTCGCGCTTCTTGGGCGGATAGTCGGTGATGTGCACCGGCTTGAAACTTACCGAACCATCATCGGCGACCATCGAGTGAGCAAGGAAATGCTCATCGTCGCGTTCGGGGAAATCAAGGCGTTGCATGGATCCGCGAGATTCCTGACGGGATTCGGAAGCGTGCAGCATGACCTCGGCCAGTTCGATCAGATGACGGACTTCCCAGATGGCGGTGACCTCCTGATTGAAAGCGGCGGTCTTGTCATGGGCCCGCAAGGTATCGGCAACCGGTGTGATGTCACCGTTGATCTGGGTCAACGCCGTATCGATGGTCTGAGCGGTGCAACGTACGGCCAGAGCCTGCTCCATCACTGATCCGAGTTGGGCCATGAGCTGATAAGGATTGGCGGTGGGCACTCCATCGTCTGAATCATCTATTGGCCCGGCGAGCAGTTCGTCAAGCTCCGCTTTGCGAGAATCGGCAGCCTGATCGGCGGCATCGGTCAGCATGTCATCGGCCGAATCATCGGCCATGGGGGAGTCAACCGGGTTCTCGGCGATGCGTGCGGCCATCGTCTGACCAGCGCGTGTGCCGAACAGGCAGGCGTCGAGCAGAGAATTGCCGCCCAGACGATTCGCACCATGTACGGAGACACAAGAGCATTCGCCAGCGGCGAACAGTCCATCGACTACCTGCACGGCACCGTCGGCCCAACGGTACACCTCGCCGTCGGTGGTGATGGGGATGCCGCCCATCGTGTAGTGTGCAGTGGGCTTGATGGGTACTAGGTCCTTGGCCGGATCGAGGTTCGCGTACTGCTCAATGGTTTCGACCACCTGCGGCAGCACTTCCTTCATACGTTCGGGGTCGATGCCGGTCATATCCAGCCAGACGCAGTCCTTCGGACCATCCGGGTCCTTCGGGTCGGCGACGCCGCGACCGGCGTCGATCTCCGCCATGATGGAGCGGGAGACCACGTCTCGTGCGGCCAGATCCTTATGCTCCGGAGCGTAGCGTTCCATAAACGGCTCACCGTCGGCGTTCCTCAGAATGCCGCCCTCGGCGCGGGCCGCCTCGGACAGCAGGATGCCGGTGTGCGCGAGCCCGGTGGGGTGGAACTGCACAAATTCGATGTCCTCCAGCTGCAGACCGGCGGCCAAGGTCAAGGCCATGCCGTCGCCGGTCAGATCCCAGGAATTTGACGTGGTGTGGAACAGTCGGCCCGCGCCACCGGTGGCAAGCAGCACGTTGCGCGCGTGGATGGCCTGAATCTTGCCCGAATGCGTGTCAAAGGCCACGATGCCGGCCGCCTGCTTGCCGTCGTCGGCGAGCACCAGGTCGGTCACATACCATTCCTCGGCGAACTCGACGCCGGCGGCCACGCACTGCTGCCACAAGGCGTGCAGAATCTGGTGGCCGATGCGGTCGGCCGCATAGGCGGCGCGCTTGACCGGGGCGCCGCCGAACTCGCGCGTGTGGCCGCCGAACCGGCGCTGGGCGATATGCCCGTCCTCGGTACGGGAGAAGGCCACGCCCTGACGCTCCAGGTTGATCACGGTCTGCGGCGCGTATTCGGCGAGCAGTTTGGCCGCATCCTGGTCCACCAGCCAGTCGCCGCCCTTGATGGTGTCGTAGTAATGCCAGTGCCAGTCATCGGACTCCACATTGCCCAGGCTCGCGGCGATGCCGCCCTCGGCTGAACCGGTGTGCGAACGCAGCGGCTGCAGTTTGGAGACCACGAGGATCTTCGGGTCCACGCCTTGTTCCTTGAGCTCGGTGATCTCGGGGGAGCGCAGCAGTCCCAACGCCGCCGACAGGCCGGCCGCTCCGGCGCCGACGATCACCGCATCATACATATCTTCCAAACGTTTCGGACTCATGGGTTCGATTCTCGCACACCCGCCGAACAGCCTTCGAGCCGTGTCATGGAAGCCGATTAGCCGACACGGCTGCTCAGCTTGAGTATGCCGGCATCCCGCTCGATCACTCCCTTCAGCTCCAATGCGCCGAGTAGCTCAAGTATGGTGCCGATATTGGGAATCTCGTCGGGTACCGTCTCTCGCGCCACACGCAATAGTGCGTCCGGGGTGACGATGAGATGTCGTTTACGGCATTCACGAATCAATGCCACTAATGTGCGTTCCATTTCCGGCAGCTTGGCGATAATGATACGTTGTTGGGCTTCCTTCTCGGGATCGGGCTTCGGCTTGACACGAAGATCCGGCATCTGATGCGACGAGGGAAGCTCTTCACCCTTGCTTTTGTCGTTACCGGAATCGGCAGTTGCGCTCGCCGGCCCATCCTTGGATTGAGTGCGCGTAGGCTGAGTATGCTTGGTCTTCGAACGTTTCGAATGACCTGAATCTTGTGACGACTCCTGTGACGCCGATGATTCCGAGGATGCTGGCGATAACGGAGTCGTTGCCGGCACTTCCATGGCCTCCTCGTTTTCGGACGAGTCCTGACCTGTGGATTTCGATATGCCTGGGCATGCTGCCATAACGGGCTTATGCCGTTCATGGCATATATCCTCGGTGGATGTGGCGGCACACAGAATCATCGCTCGGTGGTCGCCGATCATCTTATTGCACCCGGCGTTGCAAGGCTGATTGATGTCACCGGGAACCGCATACACTTCGCGCAGCAATTCGCATGCCCATCCCGCGGTGTTGAGCGCTCCGGAACGCAACCGGGCTTGCGTCACAATCAATGTGGAAGACATGGCCGCGATAATGCGGTTGCGAAGCAGAAAACGACGGGCTTCGGGAATCGTCCCGGGGCACAGTTCACTGATCAGTGCACCACCCTGCGCCTCGATGCGTTCGAACAGCGTGCGGTTACGCATCGGTCCGATATGGTTGAGCCCGCCGGCGAATACGGCAACGGTTTTGCCCACATTGGCGGGCATTCTGCCGTGCAGCGCATTCAACGCTCCCCAATGTGCCGCCGCATCCGTGCCCATCGCGCCTCCGGACACGACCAGATGCCCGGCAACGGCTGCCTGTTCGGCTACGGTGTGTGCCACATACCGGCCATATTCGGTCACGTCCCGTGAACCGACGATGCCGACCGGTTTGGCGCAACTGGTCAATGCGCGTGGATCGCCTTTGATCCACAAACACAGCGGTGGCGCCCAATCGGAGCGAATGGACAGGTCGGCCAACTGCGAGGGCCAACATGGATGGCCAGGGCCGATAATCCATTGCGTGCCATCCATAGTGAACCAGTCGGCCAGTTGGATGATGTCTTGCGAGGGCAGGTCCATCATGCGGTTATGCCAGCAGGCCAGTGCATTGCGGAAGGAGCGCATCGCGTTCGCCGACGCCTTGCGGCCCCATCGAGTGAGGCCGTCCACGAACATGCGGTCAATACGTGACAGCGCCGGGCCGCAGATTTCAGATGGCTGGCTTGGATGGGATTGCGCCAACGCATGCCAGAGGGATTCGGCGTTTTCCGCGCCTTTGAGCGTGGCGTACATCATCACATCCGCGCCATCAAGACAGAACGTGAGCGCGGCACGATACAACGTATCCGTGGGAGGTACGGGAATAGTGCGCGAAACGGCGAGACTCGTATCGGTGTGATCCACACTTCCTGCGGTGCCGCCAGATTGCCGGATATCAGTAGCGTTACTCATGTCATCCTCGTTCTCATTTCGATGCCCTGATGGACGTCCTGTTCAGTGGGGGATACGCGGCCGGCCAGATCGGCGAGCGTCCAAGACAGACGCATGGCGCGATCAGCCCCGCGCAATGTGAGTTGATGATTGGACAGGGCCCGATTGACCAATTCCATCGCTTTCAGCGATGTATTGGCGTGCAGCCATTTGCCCGAAGCTTGCGCGTTGCACACCCATCCATACTGTCTGAACCGGTCTTTGGCCACTTGACGGGCACGAATCACACGAGCTTGTATCCCGGCACTGGACTCGCCGATTGGCTCGCTTTGCGCGGCAATGCGCGAGACTGGTGGCACCGCCATCTGAATATCCACACGATCCAGTATCGGTCCGGACAATCGCGAGAAATAACGTATACGGTCTTTTTCCCGGCAAGCGCAACGTTCGCCGGTGCCGTAATAGTATCCGCACGGACAGGGGTTGGCCGCCATGATGAGTTGGAATGAGGCCGGGTAGTAGGTGCTGCCTTTTGAACGGGAAAGCGCCACATACCCGGATTCCAATGGTTCGCGCAACGTCTGCAGGGCGCGTGCGCTGAATTCCGGTGCCTCGTCCAGAAACAGAATGCCTCGATGCGCGCGTGTGATTGCGCCGGGAACGGCGATGCCGCTGCCACCACCCACCAAGGCCGCCGTGCTGGCGGTGTGGTGCGGTGCCTCGAACGGCGGCATGTCGGTGATGCCGTACTGAGGCAGTATGCCGCACAGCGATCGAATCGATGCCACCTCCAGCTGTTCCGCCTCGTTCAACGGGCACATGATGCCGGGCATACGTGAGGCCAACATGGTTTTGCCGCTGCCTGGCGGGCCGGTCATGATGAGATTATGCCCGCCTGCCGCCGCCACTTGCAGTGCCCATTTGGCATGCTCCTGACCCAGAACCTCGTTCATATCGCCACAATCGTTGGGATGACTTGTGGGCGATTGATCCGTGGTGGTCTCGTCGGTAACCGGTGTATCGGGAATCGTATAGGTGGCATCGCCGCCCATCAGTTCGATGAGCTCACCCACATGCCTCACGCCCACTACATCCAGTCCATCCACCATCGAAGCCTCGTCAAGATTGCGATGGGGAACAATCATTTTGCGCACGCCACGTTCCTCGGCATGCAGCATGATCGGGAGCAGCCCATGAATCGGCAGCACCGAGCCGTCAAGATTCACTTCGCCGAGCACAATGGTATCTTCTAGGCAATCATGCCCTATGGCACCCGCCGCACATAGGACGCTGGCCGCGATGGCCAGATCATGCGACGAACCGCGTTTGGGCATGGCCGCAGGGCTCATGTTCACGGTCACACGGGTTTGCGGCCAACCGAATCCAGTGGCTTGACACGCTGATTTCACGCGCTCGCGGGCTTCGGACAACGATGCATCCGGCAATCCGATGATGCTGAAGTATGGCAAGCCAGGGCTGATGAAAGCCTGCACTTGGACGATGAAGCCTTAAGGCCGATCAGTCCGACTGAGAGGGTGCTGCCGATAGCCATGTCTACTCCTTTCACAATGTGTTTCGCAACGGTGGCTGTTTTTTTTGGGGGGGCTGCAGAAGGCATTTTCAATGTGATGCACGAGCGGCCTGCCCACCCGAAGCACGATGGTGACGACATCGAAACGGACCGCCGAATGCGGCACCCGATTACGCCGGTCAAGTAGCCAATCGCAGGCGGCTTTCCTGAGATTGTGCTGTTTCGCCGCGTAATGGCCTCTTGCGGATATCCGTAATGCATGGACCGGCGTGATTTCACTTCGACGAACACCACCGTGTACTCGGGATTGAGCATCACGATGTCCAATTCGCCGTAACGGGTATGCCAATTGCGGCTCAAGGTCGTCCAACCGTGTTCCTCCAGCCACGCGGCGGCATACTGCTCGCCGAGCGCGCCGAACTGTTTGGGCGTCAGATTGCGGTCGCCCATCGTGGCCGCAATCCGTTCCGAAGGCAGCATTGCCTGCGGATCAGGTGAAGCCAGCATGGGCTGGTGAAAGGCAAGACCGGCGTCGATGCCGGACTTCGTCGTCGGCTGAGTAGGTGGTAAAGCGTTCATGATTCCACTGTGCGGGTTACTTATGTAAGAGCACAAGCGCAACCGGCAAATGTGGATACTATGACGCGGTTTGGCGTGTTGTGGATAACGTGTGGATGAAAACTCGGTTATCCACCATTAGTTCAGAAGGTTTACCAAGGCTCACCAGTCGACTTCCCTGTGACGAAAAAACAACCCATCGGATTGTTCGCTGAATACGTCAGACCCAGTGAGCGGAGAGGGGAGCCAAGGTGCGGTCACTTCACCAAATCGGTGAGTTCGCCAAGGTTCAGTTCGAAACTGACGCCACGATCCTCGAAATGCGGCTGGTTACGGGTGCTGACCATGGCGTGACGCACGAACTCACCGGCGATTTCGGCCGACTCGGCCAGGCCGCGGCCGGCCATCACCGCGCCGCACAGGGCAGAGGCGAAGGCGTCACCCGTGCCATGAATCATGTATGGCAACTTCTCATGAGCCAGCTCGATCTTACCGGCAACACCGGTGGAAGCGCTGGCCACATAGTTGACGATTTTGCCATCGCCATGGTCAATGCCCTTCAGCACCACGTTCTTGGCACCCAACTCCAGCAGAGCACCAAGCAGCTCGTTAACCGTGGCCTCATCAATATCCTGGCCAGGATAGTCACGCTTGGTGAGAATGCTCGCTTCGGTGAGGTTCGGCATCAACACGTCGGCACCATCGGCCAGCGCGCCCATTGCCTCGCACAGCTCCGGTGTGTACGTGGGGTACATTTCGCCGGCGTCTCCCATCACCGGGTCAACCAGACGCAGCGCGTTCGGATATTCGCGGTAGAGACGCTGAATGATCGCCACCTGATCGGGGGAGCCGAGGAAGCCTGAATACACGCCATCCAGCTCCACGTCTTCCTTCTGCCAGGCATCCAAGTAACCGGAGAGAATATCCGTGGTGTCATGGAACGTGAACACTGCATAGCGTGTGTGCGCCGAGAACAGGGCGGTCGGCACCGGGCACACATCGCAGCCGGCGGCCGAGAGAATCGGAATCGCGGCGGTCAGCGAGCACTTGCCGTAGCCGCACATGTCGTGCACGGCGGCCACGCGCGGAATATAGTTCGGATCACGGTCATACAGAGTTACATCGGTCATGTCTGTTCGAATCCCTTCACCATGTTGGCGGAATAATTCATTGGCGATGTTTGACTGTAGTCGTTCGTCATGTAAACCATGTAACCGGGCGGCAGAAAAATGAAACAGACGTCATCACCGAGCGGGCAAACCGTCTTGGTGACGGGTGGAACAAGCAATCATCACGGACACTTGAGCCATGCGCGAAAGGCATGGCAGCGATATCACCGTGACCGCAGTCGACCTTGAAAGCGCATGCGTGCGGCCCGGCGTGTCGCGATAATTTCAACGACTTTTTCGTGACTTCTGACAGTCGCTCACGTCAATGATTCCAAGGCTTTATAAGCCCTTATAGGCAAGTCCGATAACGTTCAGCTTGCGCCGCGCGGCCCAAGCGTCGTAACTTCATAACCAACACCTCGCCAACCGCCCGAACACGGCAGGCGGGTGCAAGGAAAAATCCTCGCGACCTAGCACAACCAAGGAGAATACCATGGCCGAGAACAACAGAAGTACCGTTTTGAAACCCTGCAGCTGCACGTCGGCCAGGAGCAGGCCGACCCGGCCACCGACTCCCGCGCGGTGCCGATCTACCAGACCACCTCCTACGTCTTCCACAACTTCGACCACGCCGAGGCCCGCTTCGGACTGGCGGACCCGGGCAACATCTACGGCCGTCTGACCAACTCCACCCAGGGCGTGTTCGAAGACCGCATCGCGGCCCTCGAAGGCGGCACCGCGGGCCTGGCCGTCGCGTCCGGCGCGGCCGCCGTGGAATACGCGGTGCGCAACATCACCCAGTCCGGCGACCACATCGTCGCAGCCAAGAACGTGTACGGCGGCACCTTCAACCTGCTGCGCCACACCCTGCCGCGCGACGGCATCACCACCACCTTCGTCTCCGCCGAGAACCCGCAGGTAGTCGAGACGCCATCCAGGAGAACACCAAGCTCGTCTACTTCGAGACCTTCGGCAACCCGAACGCCGACCTGCCCGACTTCGAGGCCATCACCGCCATCGCCCACAAGCACCACCTGCCGGTGATCGTGGACAACACCTTCGCCTCCCCGTACCTGTTCCGCCCGCTGGAGCACGGCGCCGACGTCGTTGTGGAATCCGCCACCAAGTTCATCGGCGGCCACGGCACCACCCTCGGCGGCGTGATCGTGGAAGGCGGCAAGTTCAACTGGGCCGAAGTGCCGGGCAAGTTCCCGACCCTGACCGAGCCGGATCCGTCCTACCATGGCCTGAACTTCTATGAGGCCCTCGGCGGCGCCGCCTTCGTGACCCGCGTGCGCGCCATCCTGCTGCGCGACACCGGCGCCACCCTGTCCCCGTTCGCGGCCTTCCTGCTGCTGCAGGGCACCGAAACCCTGTCCCTGCGCGTCGAACGCCACGTCCAGAACGCGCTGAAGGTCATCGACTACCTGAAGACCGTTCCGGAAGTCGAGTCCATCTCCCACCCGTCCATCGAAGGCCGCAAGGACAACGAGCTGTACAAGAAGTACTTCCCGAATGGCGGCGGCTCCATCTTCACCTTCGACATCAAGGGCGGCAAGGACGCGGCACGCGTGTTCATCGACAACCTGCACCTGTTCAGCCTGTTGGCCAACGTGGCCGACGCCAAGAGCCTCGTGATTCACCCGGCCTCCACCACGCACTCCCAGGAGACAGTGGAGGAGCTCGAGGATCAGGGCATCCACCAAGGCACCATCCGCCTGTCCATCGGCACCGAGAACATCGAGGACATCCTCGATGACCTGAAGGGCGGCTTCGAAGCCCTTCGCGCTTCCGGCTTGGCCAAGTGAGGTCGACAGGAAGGTTGACGGCCCGATGAGAAGGGGCGCGATGCTAATGGGGTGCATCACGAATCATCGAGCCGCATGGGGTGCCTTCCGCCTGATCGCTTGACCCAAGGAATAGAAAGCTCGCACTGATGTCATGCAGTGCGGGCTTTCTTGCGTCTGTATGCCTCACACTGTTTGCGCAGAGGCATGAATAGTGTGAGACCTGAGACGACATAATCCTCAAGGATGAGGGCCGGCGCGTGGCCGACCGCCCAATTCAGTCTGGCGCACGATGGGGCGCGCCGTTATTTCTTCATAAGTTGGAATCATCATCCGGGCATAAGGCCCGGCCAAATATGGAGAGACATTATGAACGTGCAGAACCTGGCCGCATCGCGCGGCATCGCTATTCAGGCCGTCGACTTGGTCAAGAACTACGGCGCTGGCAGCAATATGGTCCATGCCCTGCGCGGCGTGAACGTGAGTTTCGAACGCGGCAAATTCACCGCCATCATGGGCCCGTCCGGCTCCGGCAAATCCACGCTTATGCACACGCTCGCCGGCCTCGACTCCGCCACATCCGGGCATATTCTTTTCGGCGGGGCAGACCTGACCCGCATGGACGACAAGCAGCTCACCTTGCTACGTCGCCACAAGATCGGCTTCATCTTCCAAAGCTTCAACCTGTTGCCCATGTTCACCGCCGAACAGAACATCCTCATGCCACTGACTCTCGCCGGAGACAAGCCCGACCACGCCTGGTTCGACCTGCTCGTCGATACCCTGGGACTGAAGCAGCGCCTGAACCACCGACCGAATGAACTGTCCGGTGGCCAGCAGCAGCGCGTGGCCATCGCCCGCGCGCTGATTACCAAGCCGAAGCTGGTGTTCGCTGACGAGCCGACCGGCAACCTCGACTCCGTTTCCAGCGCCGAAGTGCTTGGCTTCCTGAAGCGTTCGGTCAACGAGCTTGGCCAAACCATCGTCATGGTCACGCACGATGCGGTGGCCGCCTCCTACGCCGACCGTGCCATCGTATTCGCCGACGGACAGATCGTGGCCGACGAGGCGAATCCCACTGCCGAAACGATGAACGAGCTGCTTATGGCCGAACGCGAACGCGCCACGCGCACTGCCGTCACCAGCACACGCGCCGACACGCTCGCCCGTCTTGCCGGTGTAAAGGATGTGCCCAACCTGCCCATCACCGACGCTCCATTGCCCCCAGCTGGGAGAACCGGCACCATGCGCCATGCCCGCGCCGCCGCCCAGCACGCTCGCTGAGCCGGAAAGCGAGAGACAGGACACCCCCATGTTTTCCATCACTCTGAAACTCATGAAGAAAAGCGCCAGGATGCTGATTCCGGCAGGCATCGCCATCCTGATCGGCACTGCGTTCATCGCCGCTACCTTCCTGTTCGGCAACGCGATGAACGATGCGCTTGCCGCTCAGAACACCGCCCAGCTCGGCGGCGCGAACTACGTGATCAGCCCGGATAGCGGCAAGGACCTGACCGATAAGGACCAGGACTACATCTACACGCGCACGGTTAACGACTTCCAGCTTGACCGCATCCGCGCCACCGAAGGCGTCAAGGACGCGCGCGCAGCTACGCGGGTTCCGTGACCGTAACCCGTGGCAACAAGCATGCCAGCAGCTACGTCATCACCACCGCCGCAAAACGTACGCTGCTGCCGGTCACCATCACGCAAGGAGACCAGCCGGCGGACAGCAACGAGATTGCCCTGACCAAGTCCGTAGCCGACCAGCTTGGCGTCAAGGTAGGGGACCGTGTGACCGTCAACTCGCAGGCGGCGCAGTATGCGGGCAAGACCGGCGATTCGGCCGGTAATACCGGTGACGCTGGTGATGAGTCGGCCCAGAACGCCGATGGCACGAGCTCGCACGACGGTGATTCCGATGCCGCGTCCGGTGCGTCCGTCTCATCCGATGGCGCCAACACTGCCGACTCCGGCATGACCGTGCGCGTGGTAGCCTTACCGACGACCCGAACGGTGCCTACGCCTACTACGGTGGCGCTTCCGTGCTTTCCGACAACGTTATTACCGCGATGGCCGGCAGCAACGATTTCGGCAACCTGCCTGTCTACCTCGTCTATCTCGATATCGACGATGCCAGTGACACGGCTGCGGCATCCACCGTGAAACAGGTCAGCACACTGCTCCCTAAGCATTTCAGCGTGCAATCCCGTGCCGCGCTCGTCGAGGAATCCGTCAAAGCATGAGCTCGGGCGAAACCAGCATCACCACCATCTTCCTGCTGAGCTTCGGCATACTTGCCATGCTGGTCGCGGCACTCGTCATCGCCAACACCTTCCAAGTGCTCGTGGCACAGCGCCGCCGCACACTCGCCCTGCTGCGCACCATCGGCGCGAACAAAAGCCAGCTGTATGTCTCCGTGCTGTTTGAAGCCGGTGTGCTGGGACTGATCGCCTCCGCACTGGGAGTGGGCCTGGGCATCGGACTCATGGCCGCACTATGCCAGTCGGGCCTGATGAAAGCCACCGGCATGACCATGCGACTGGTGCTATCCGGTCCGGTGTCACGGTGCCTATGGCATTCGGCATCATTATGACGGTGATTGCCTCGCTAGGCTCTGCGCGTCCGCTACCGCCGTCACCCCGCTGGAAGCGTTGCGACCCATCGAACTGACCGACACGCGACGGGCCGGTGTGGTCCGCGCCGTGATTTCCGTGCTGCTGATTGTGGCCGGCGTGGCACTGTGCGCATTCTCTGTATGGCAGATGTCCGAGAACATCGCCGGACGTGATTCAATGGCCGACAAGCAGTATCCGCTGGTGCTGCTCGCCGCCATCATCGGATGTGCATTGATCTTCCTTGGCTGGTGCTTTCCGCCACGTTCTGGCTACCGGTGCTCATGCGCGGCGTGGGCGCGATGGTTGCACTGGCCGGTCCGTCCGCCAAAGTGGCACATGCGAACATTCAGAAGAACCCGCGCCGCGTGGCCGCCACCGGTGCCGCACTGCTTATCGGCGTGACGCTGGTCTCCACCATCGCCACCGGTGCCGCCAGCGCCAAGCAAACCATGAACGAGGCGCTGACCACGCGCTACAGCGTCGACATGATTGCCGCTGGCACCGATATGACTGGTAAACAGGCCAGCGAGGCAGCCAAAGTCAAGGGCGTTCAGCGCGGTATCTACGCGCCGACCCGCATGATGACCATGAAGGATGCCGACGGCAAGAGCCTGAGTGTGCTGGTCGTGGGCGTGGATGGCGTCGACGCGCTGCGCAAGGTGGTGCGCTCCGATTTGTCCGGTGTGACCATTGATGGCGATTCCGTACTGATGCCCAAGTATTCCGCCGCTACAGGCAAGGATATTCCGCTGGACAAGAGCGTTACGTTCACGGCTGGAGCGGCCGAAGCACAAGCCGATGCCGCCAATGGTCCGTCCGGCAATGATGCGAACGGCAGCGCCGAAAACGGCAATGGACAATCCGGCGGCACACAGACGCTGACGCTCAAACCGCGGAAGGTGGACTATCGCCGCATCGCCTCCAACTACGCCGCGGTCGCCTTCGTGGACGCCAGCCACTTCACCAACGGTGGGATCAAGGCCGACGGGCATATCATGCTTATGCGCATTGACGCCGAAGCGCGGGTGTTGCGTTGAACGACGTATTCACCAACGTGCAGAATGTGTTCTCCGCCAGTGCGGGTGTTACCGTGACCGGTCCGGTGGCCGAACGTACTCAATGGGAGACCATGATCAACGGCATGATGGCATTGTTGGTCGGTTTGATTGCGGTGGCTGTGCTCATCGCCTTGGTCGGTGTGGCGAACACGCTGAGTCTGTCGGTGATCGAACGCACACGCGAATCCGCCACCTTGCGTGCCATCGGCATGACGCGCGGCCAACTGCGGCGCTCGCTGGCGGTGGAAGCGTTGCTGCTTTCGCTCGTCTCCGGCGTGGTGGGAGTGGTACTGGGTACCCTGTTCGGCTGGCTCGGATCCTACATGGTGTTTAGTTTGTACGGCGACACCGTGTTCCCGTTCGAATGGGCTACCAACGGTGTGGTGCTCGGCGTCGCCGCGCTCGCCGCTCTGCTGGCCAGCGTGGCTCCCGCCCGCCGAGCCGTCAAGACGCCACCCGTCGAGGCTTTGGCCGAGGCGTAGGGCAATAAGCTCCCTCATCAGAGGGAGCTTTGTTACACCAGCCCGTTATCGTACGCGAAGACTACGGCTTGTACGCGGTCGCGGGCGTTGATTTTGGCCAGAATATGTGCCACATGGGTTTTGACGGTGGGCAGAGAAATGAAGAGCTTGTCCGCGATCTCCTGATTGCTCAGACCATGGGCGATCTCCACCAGCACCTCGCGTTCGCGGTCGGTAAGCAGATCCAGTTCGGGATCGGTGTATGCCGGGCGTGACGTATTGGAACCGTCGGAAGCGGCTCCGGCAGGGAGGGAAGCCGGTCATCGAGCCAGCACCGTTGCCGGCCGCACCGCCAGAGACGCCGCCGGCGGAACCGTACACGGCACCGGAGTGTGTGGTTTCTCCACCCAACGAACCATGCTGCGCGTAACCGTCCTGCATCATCTTTTCGATGAGTCGCTTCGTGGCGGAAGGCGCGATAATCGCATTGCCTTGGAATACAGTACGAATCGAATTGAGCAACGTTTCCGGTTCGGTGTCCTTGAGCAGGAAGCCCGAGGCGCCGGCATTGATGGCCGCCATCACATACTCGTCCAAATCGAACGTCGTCAGAATGATTACGCGCGTCGGCCGGTCGTCAGCCGATTCGGCCGAGACGGTCGCGTCGGCGGCCAGACTGGCCGAATCGGCCGCGTCGCCCGGCGCGGCGGAGAGCGAGGTAATACGGCTCGTGGCCTCAATGCCATCCATGCTGGGCATGCGCACATCCATCAGCACCACGTCGGGATGCAGGGATTCCGCCAACGCCACGGCTTGGGCGCCGTCGGGTGCCTGCCCGACCACCTCCATATCCGGCTGCGAACCAATGACCATGGCAAAACCGGCACGCACCAGCTCCTGGTCGTCCGCAATAATCACGCGAATGCTTCTGCTCTCGTTCATGCTCTCCACTGTATCCGTTTCCTATCGGAGCGCCGCTCCATGGACACCCTGATTGTTCCCTGAGTTCATGTTCGTGGACGAATCCGTCTGAGATGTGGATTCCGCCTGCCTCATCTGGCTGGACAGAGGAGCAGCCGGTCGCAGTTGCATGTCGGGTTGTGCGCCTTCATGCATCTCGTCGCTGAATCCGGTTTCACGCAGCACCGTCAGCAATTGCCGCATGTGCGCCAGAGCCGCACGCCCGCGTTCCCCGATGACCGTGAACGCGGCGATGATCTGCTCGCTATCGGGAGCCGGTTCGGAGTTCAGCATGGCCAGCCCATCATCGGCTTGCGTGATCACCGATTCCAACGTATTCAATACCTCGGCCTGCATGGCCGTGCCGATGCGATTGCGCTCCAGATTGGCGGCCAGCACCTTCTGCCGATCCTGCTCGGCCTTGAGCGCTTCCTCGCGTTGCATGAGCACCAGCGCGTTCGAACCGCGTGAACGGCTCCACCGGGCCATCGCAATGCAGGCAAAGCCAAACAGCATCACCACGCCACCCGGCATCAGACCGGAAAGCACCAGCAGCCAGCGGGACATCGCCGATTCGCCGTTGAAGGGCAGCAGCATCTGAATCAGCATCCCATAGCCGTTCCAGCCGGACATTATCTTGATGCCGGCCAGCCACGAATCCGCAACCAGTGCCACGCTGACCCAGCGCCACGCATGTTCGCGGCCATACAGCACGGCGGCATGCACGGACACCAATGCGAACATGTTGACGGTCAGGATGGATGGCAGAAACAGCAGCTGCACGGCGGACAGAATCGCCATGACCAGTGCGCTGCCCTCTGGGAAGCGGCGGCGGAACGCCAAAGGCGAAAGCATAATAATCGTCAGCGCTATAGTCAGCACGCGGTTCGGCGAATACGGGGCATTGCCGATCATTTGCAAATCGCCATACGTGGCGGAATCAAATAGCGCAATCAGCACGATAGTGGCGATAACGTCCATCAGAAGATAGTGCCGCTCGGTCCACTGCGCAAATCGACCCACCCAGTTCGACTCACGCGTATCTCCTTGGTCGAGTACTTTGGGGCGCGCCCGATTCATCAATCCTCGTATACGCGAGATAATGGTTAGCACCGGATCCTCCGCATCGGTGCCAGACTGTGGGGCGGCAGAGGAGAGCGGAATCGTAGCCTCCACAATAAAGCCACCATTCGGCCCTGGGCCGGCCTGCACGCTGCCGCCCAACGACTCAATGCGTTCGTGCATACCAACCAATCCGTATCCGGGCTTATGACCGTCTGCTGCAGACGCCGCGCCACGGCCGTTATCGGATACGGTAATCGACAGCACATCGTTTGACCAGAATTCATCGATGGTGGCTTTAGCACCCTCGCCCGCATGTTTGCGCGTATTGGTCAGCGCTTCCTGCACAAGACGGAACACGGCGGTTTCCGCGTCGGCGGACAGCCGGTCAGGTTGCGCTTTGCCGGTCATATGCCGGGACACCACCAGATGGCCATCAAACAGCGAATCGATGTCGGCATATCCGGTACTGCCACTCGCACCGAACACATTGAACAGACGCTGCATATCACGCTGCGCGCGTTCCGCTTCATGGCGAATCGTGCTCATCGTATGCCTGGCGACGGCAAGATCATGCGCGCCCGCATATCGGCCGCCATCCGACTGCACAATAATTGTGGAGAGCGTATGGGCCACCACATCATGCATATCGCGGGCAATGCGCGCACGCTCGGCCAGCGCCGCGATATGCGTCTCCTCTGCTTCCCGGGCCACGATGGAAGCATTGCGTTCGCGCATGGCCGTGAGCGTGGCCTTGCGCGCACGCTGCCACAAGGCCATGATGATAATGCTCAGCACGCTCGATTCGATGAGCGCCGCCTCCATGCCGACGTCAGCGAGCATCTTGGCCCCGCAGTTGACGGCGGCGCTTGCCCCCACGACGCCGGTGACCGCCGGGCATGTGGGCATCGTGATGGCATCGGCCAGCCAGCCGTCGCGGATGGTGCGCGAACCGGAGGAAGGTTCGGCAAACAGCGGACCCACGTTGAAAGACACCGACCAGACCGTCGCCGTGATCAGTCCCATGACGAACGCCGTGACGATGAACCGCCAGGAATGTCGGGGACTGCCGTACAGAATCACCGAATACACCATGATCAGGGCGTAGAAATCGAAATACGTGATCGCCGGGCCGAACACAAGATGCGTGATGGTCAGCGCCACGAACAGCCAGGCCGCCGGCTCCGGGCAATACCTGCGCAGCATCAGCGGCACGAAGACCGGCAGCGACCACAGCGTCATCGACGCCTGAGTTGCGGGAAACAATATGCCGCCCGTCGAATCAGGGTTGGTGACGCCGTTGAACGGCACACAACCGGCGATCAGCACCGCGGCGAGCAACGTGTCCCATAGCAGTGTGCGGGTCGACTCCCGTGCGCACCATGCCCTCACGCGCGCCATCATCTCCATAACGCACAATGCTAGCGTGTCCGGCGACGAACCGGTATCACTCTTCAGGAGGATTTATGGACTAGAGTCTTGAACCATGACAATGCTGAGCAAATACTATGTGCCCGGACTGGCCATAGAGGGCCATTCCATCGATGTTCCGCTCGACTGGACCGGCCACGAGCCCGGGCGGGCGTCGACGGGGAAACCATCAAACTGTTCTATCGCGTGGTCACCACGCCCGAACACGTGCATGACGACCTGCCCCTGCTGATCTTCCTGCAAGGCGGTCCCGGCGGTGCCGGCCCTCGCCTCAACAGCCCGACTTCTGATGGCTGGATTGAGGAGGCAACCAAGCATTTCCGCGTGATTCTGCCCGATCAGCGCGGCACCGGCCGCTCCTCGCGTGTGGACACGCACGCCATGGCCCGCATCGCCGCCGCGCACGACGATGATGCCGCGGCCGGCGCACGAGCCCAAGCCGACTATCTGAAGAAGTTCCTTGCCGATTCCATCGTGCGTGACTTCGAACATCTGCGCCTGACCGAATTCGGTGGCCGCAAGTGGGTGACGATGGGCCAAAGCTACGGCGGCTTCCTGACCCTGACCACACTGTCCCTGTTCCCGGCCGGCGTAATCGCCAGCTTCACCACCGGCGGCATCCCGCACGTGCCGGCCGACGCCGCTGAAGTGTACGAGCATACCTTCCCGCGCATGGTGCGCAAGACGACTCAGTTCTACGAGCGCTACCCACAGGACAAGGAGCGCGTGGCCGCCATCGCCGACAAGCTGCCGACTACTGCGGAAGTCGCCGAATTCATTGGCAAACTCACCGATTCGGTACTGAATCCGATGGCTGGTACCGATGTGGAGCATCGACTTGGCGTGATCGCCGGCATGGCCGCCCACGGCTTCCCGCTGATGCCGAACGGCGACCCGCTCACCGTCGAACGCTTCCAGTGCTTGGGATCCGACTTTGGCATGAAGCCGAGCTTCGAGCGTGTCCATTGGATTCTTGACGACGCCTTCCTTGATGGCGATGGTTCCGCTTCTGCCGACTCGCCGTTGTCTGACGAATTTTTGACCAAGGTGATGAACGCCACTTCGTCGCGCCCGCTGTACTGGCCGCTGCAGGAGTTCATCTACGCCAACGGTGAGATGGAACAGCCGATTCGCTGGGCCGCCCAGCGCGTGCGCGATGGCAAGCCCGAATTCGGTGCTGATGACGCCCGCTCAACTTCACCGGCGAGGCCATGTTCCCGTGGATGTTCGAACAGGAGTCTGCGTTACGCCCGTTCAGGCCGGCCATGGACCTGCTCATGGAAGACACGCACTTCGGCGTGATCTATGACGAAGAACAGCTGGCCCGCAATGAGGTGCCGCTGCAGGCCGCCGTTTACTTCGACGACATGTATGTCGATTCCGGTATGCAGCTCGACACCTTGAGCCGCGTGGGTAACAGCCACTACTGGACCACCAACGAATTCGAGCATGACGGTCTGCACGGCTCGCTCGTCTTCAAGCACCTCTACACCGAAGCCCTCAACCGAGGCGACCTCGAAGAACTGTTCTGACTCAAGGAAGCAAGCTCCCTCTGATGAGGGAGCTCTGTATACATGCACGAAAGGAAAACGTATGACTCAGAACCTCACCATCGGTTTTATCGGATATGGCAACATGGCCCAGGCCATCGCCCAGGGCTTCGTTGACGCGGGCGTGGTCACCGGCGGCCAGATGGTCGCTTGTGCTGCCCACTACGACAAGCTTGAGAAGACCACCGCCGAACTTGGCGTGCGCCCGCTGCACAATGCGCTGGAAGTGGTGACGGCCGCTGACGTGGTCATCATCGCCATCAAGCCCTACCAGATTGCCGCCGTTGTCAAGCCGCTGGCCGACGAACTTGCTAAGCCGGGCAAGATCGTCGTCTCCATCGCCGCCGGCTGGAATCTCAAGAAGTACCAGGACCTGTTCGCCACCGAAGACGGCGAATCCGTTGACTCTTCGGACATCCATATCCAGTGCACCATTCCGAACACTCCGATGGCTGTGGGCAAGGGCGTGCTCGTCACCGAATCCGTCAACACCCTGACCGACGACGAAACCGAAACCTTCGAGCAGCTGTTCGGGCCGATCAGCCTCATCGAGCGCGTGGACACCGCGCATATGAACATCGCCATGGTGGTGGTCGGCTGCGCGCCCGCCTTCACTGACATGTACATCGAGGCCTTGGGCGACGCCGGCGTGCAGTACGGTCTGCAGCGAGCCACCGCCTACCGGCTCGCCGCCAAGATGGTCGAAGGTGTCGGCGCGCTCTACATGGCCACCGAAACCCATCCCGGGGCCATGAAGGACGCCGTGTGCTCGCCCGGCGGCACCACCATCAAGGGCGTCGCCCAGCTCGAAAAGGACGGTTTCCGCGGCTCGGTCATCGACGCCGTCGATGCCATCGTCGGCTGACTGCCAATCAGAGTTCGCGTATATTCGCATATCACAGTCAAAGCCTTCGAGCCGTATGCTCGGAGGCCTTTGCATATGGCCGGTTCACCACATGCAGGTTCAAGGTGTCCAGCTTCTCCCTAGACTTGGAATCATGTCTCTTACTATCGGAATCGTCGGACTGCCCAACGTCGGCAAGTCCACCATGTTCAACGCACTGACCCGCAACAACGTGCTGGCCGAAAACTACCCGTTCGCCACCATCGAGCCGAACACCGGTATCGTGCCGCTTCCGGATGATCGTCTGCCTGTGCTGGCCAAGCTGGTCAACACGGAGAAGATCGTGCCGGCCACGGTGACCTTCGTGGACATCGCCGGCATCGTCAAGGGCGCCTCCGAAGGCGAAGGCTTGGGCAACAAGTTCCTGGCCAACATCCGCGAGGCGGACGCGATCTGCGAGGTCGTGCGCGCCTTCGAGGACGACGACATCGTCCACGTCAACGGCAAGGTGGATCCGGCCGACGACATCGACACCATCAACACTGAGCTGATCCTCGCCGACCTGCAGACCATCGAAAACGCGCTGCCCAAGCTGGAGAAGGATCTGCGCGGCAAGAAGATCGAGCCGGCCTACATGGACGCAGTCAAGCAGGCAAAGACCATCCTTGAAGCCGGCGAGACGCTCGACAAGGCGCACGCGAAGGCCGCTTCGACAAGGATTCCGTCTACGACCTGCATCTGATGACCGCCAAGCCGTTCATCTACGTGTTCAACGTGGACGACAACGAGCTGGCCAACAAGGACCTGCAGGCTAAGCTCGCCGCATCCGTGGCTCCGGCTCCGGCCGTGTTCCTCAACGCTCAGTTCGAGGCAGACCTGACCGAGCTCGACGAGGCGGATGCCCGCGAAATGCTGGCCGACGCTGGCTTGAGCGAGTCCGGTCTCGACCAGCTGGCCCGCGTGGGCTTCGACATCCTCGGCCTGCAGACCTTCCTGACCGCAGGCGCAAGGAAGTGCGCGCCTGGCAGATCCACAAGGGTTGGACCGCCCCGCAGGCCGCCGGCGTGATTCACACCGACTTCGAAAAGGGCTTCATCAAGGCCGACATCGTCTCCTACGACGATTTCGTGGCCGCCGACGGCTCCATGGCCAAGATCAAGGAGGAAGGCAAGCTCCGTCAGGAGGGCCGCGACTACGTCATGGCCGACGGAGATATTGTGGAGTTCAAGTTCAATGTGTCCAAGTAGGGTGTGAACACCCCAGAAAACGGCGTGATTCCAACGTTTTCGAGTTTTCGGAACTGTGGAATTGCGCCGTTTTTCGATTATTGAAGAATGGCCGATTATGCCCCGTATCTGGCCGTTTGTGGCCCGGATAGTGTGCCAATAGAGTGCCCTTTTTGAGGGCGCTTGTAGCGGATGCTCGAAGGCGCTCCCGACAAGGAGGAACATCATGCGACGAACGGCAGACGACGCACGAAGGGTGCGGGAAGCATCATCCACCGCAAGGATGGCTCGTGGGAGTTCCGGCGTGAGGTCGGCCGCGACCCCGCCACGGGCAAACGACGCTATGTCTCGGCCAAGGGTCGCACGAAGGCCGATGCCCGCGAACGGTTCGACGCGAAGGTCGCCGAGATGGAACGCACCGGCCTGCTGCCCGGCGCCAAGAGCCCGTACCTGAAGGATTACGCGGAGCGGTGGCTGGAGGAATACCGGCTCAACGTCAAGCCCACCACGTACCGCACCCGCGCCGGCAGGATTCATGCGTGCATGGAGGTCATCGGCTGTATCCGCCTCACCGAGCTGACCCCTGACCATATCCGCCAATGCATGCGCGTGCTTTCCAAACGGCTCGCGCCCTCCACGCTCAAGGACCATTTCGTGAGCCTGAAGATGATGCTCGACCAGGCGGAACTCGAGGAGCTCATCCCCGTGGATCCGTGCCGCAGGGTCAAGCCGCCAAGGGTGGAGCCCACCGAGACCAGGATCCTCTCGCCAGACCAGCCGAAGCAGCTGATCGAGGCCGTGCCCAACCGGGGAGCGAAACGACGCGGACCGGCCCTGACCGTGGACGTGACGAATCCTGGATGCTGCTGTTCGAACTCGCGTTCGCGGCCGGGCATGAGGGAAGGCGAACGCTACGCGCTCATGCCCTACGAGCTCGAACAACGCGACGGCGTGCCCGGCATCAACGTGCAGCAGCAGATCCAGCAATACGGCAAACCGGAGGACGCCGTGATACCCGCCTGGCTCAAAGCCGAGCACCTGTACGGTATCCTGTGGCTCACCACACCCAAAACCCACGCCGCCCACCGGTTCGTACCCATATCCACGAGCCTGTGGCAACGATTGTGGGCGCGCATCAAACGACTCGACATAGGCCCACGCGACCTCATATTCACCAACTCACGAGGCAACCCCGTGCGCAGCAGCACCGAACGCTACAACTGGAACAAGGCCTTGAAAGCCGCCGGCCTCCCGCCGGTCACCATCCACAGCGCACGCCACTGGACCGCCAGCATGACCGCCCGCGCCAACATGCCCGACGACGCCAGAACCGCCATCATGGGCCACACCAGCATCAGCATGACCAACCACTACACCCACAGGGACGCGGCCAGTCTCGCCGCGCTCCTCGACCGAGCCATCCCTGACCTGCACGACGAGAGGGATGTGATAGACGCGCAGGTCATCGAGGAGGGGAAATGACGAACGTGACGCATAGTAGACTTGTCCGCATGAGCATAAAGAAAGTAGACGGGCCACAGGACCATCATCGATTTATCGATGAGGCCGGTGACATGACCTTCCATTCCGGGAAGCGGGGCCGCAAAACCTCCTCCATCGGGATGGACGGAGTTTCCCGATGCTTCATGATCGGGCTCGTACATGTGAAAAGTCCCCTCGACGATGCTCGTGCGACTATCGACGGTTTTTGTGAGGAGATCAACAGCAGCAAATTCTTCCAGAGCTTTCCCAGCGTCCAAAAGAGAACAAAGGAGGGATGGCACGGCTTCTACCCGCATGCCAGCAAAGATCCTGCGGAACTACGCTATGAATTCCTCAAACTCATGGCGCAGGAGATCGACTTCTCCGCACGAGTAGTTGTGGGCCGTAAGATACCGGCGATCTATCAGCAGAGGCACAACGAACAACCACGTGAATTCTACGCCGACCTCATGTCCCATCTACTCAAATACTCAGGGAAGATAGATCCGTTGATTCTCGACGTCGCGGAACGAGGCAGCAGCACATCGAACCTCAACCTTCAGCATGCCGTGGACATCGCGCAACAGCGCAGCCGTCGCGGCACGGTAACGCATGAATTGCGAAACACCACCAAATTCAACGTCCAACCGTATGATCACGAAATTCTCTTGGCGCTCGCGACTACAGTCTATGGACGGTCCAGCGAGTGTACGAGAAGGGAGACGAAAAGTTCTTCGGGCTTCTTGAACCGAAGATTGTGCTGGTCCATGATGTTTATGATTCCAGCAGATATTTCAAATCAAAGAACTATTATCGGCCGAAATACAATCCTCTGACCAGAGCATCCATCAACTTCGACGGATGGGCGCAACCTGAATGGTAGAAGGAATAGATGGCCCGTCTCAACTCTAGTCGTGCTGTGACGACGACGGCATGAAGCCGACTTTCGATGAAGGACAGGCCAAAATCCAATAATACGACCAGCTGATCCTTCGAGGGGAAGGATACCTGTGTATTCTTGTCGCTGATCTATAAATGATGATAGACGGTCATGTGGGCGGCAGTCAAGAAAATGCGACAGATTGTCTAATCGTCGATATGTCGCAGGGCCGCCCCGGCGCTCGCAAAGAGCGACCGGGGCGGTTTCGTGTTTAGGGCTTGATCCGCCCGACACGGGATTTATTGCTTGGCCGTCTTGACGGTGATGGTGGTACCGAGCGCGGTGGTCTCCCAGCTCACGCCGTCCGCCTCACTGTAGGTGAAGTCCTTGGTGGCATCCTGCGAGGCGAGGAGCGCGCTGGCCATGGTCTCGGTGTCGTCCTGGCTGGTCCATTTCCAATCGCCGGCTGCGGCCGGTGCCTGATAGGTGCCCTTCCAGTAGAGGCTCTTGGTGTCGGTGCCGATCCAGTCGACCTCGATGGTGTCGCCGCTGATGGTAGCTTCCATGTATGAGCTCGGGTCGTTGGAATTGGTCTGCTTCCATGTGCCGGTCAGATCGGCCGGCTGGGGTTTGGGCTCTTCCTTATTGGTCTCGGTCTTTGACGTGCCATCGGATTTGGCCGGCGCATCGGCCGTAGTGCTTCCCCCGCAAGCGGACAGGCCGGTAAGCAACATCGCCGCAACAAGCAGCGCGATTGCCTTTTTCATGATTGGTCTCCCTTCGTGCCGGACATTGTCGTCCGACATGACTCAATCATATGGCGAAACACAAGAACCAAGGACTCATCCCGGTGCTCGCGGTGAGTCGTCGGGATGAGTCCTTATATGGCTCGGAAGCTACGCGGCGAGTTCCACGGGAGCCCGCTCTTCCAATTTGGAGTAGGGGATAACGGCACACCGTAGTTGCGGAACGCGGTGAGCGCGCCGCGCTGCAACGGCGTCTGCCGGTCGTCGCCGATGACTATCAGCCGGGAATCCCTGCGCTTGGGATCCTTCTTCGTGTCATCCCAACCGAACATGATGTCTTTCACGGCGTCCTTGTCGAATCGGTTCGGTGCCTGGCAGAACCGGGTCGGATGGTTAGCGCTACGCTGGAACAGGAAATCGAAGTTGTGCTCGTAGCTGGATACGCCTCGGATCCCCACGTTCGGAGTGTAGAACACATGGCATGAGTCGAGTTTCAATGCAACGTCGTCAGCAAAGTAGGACAGCACCCTTTTCTGTTCTGTAACGGCATCAGTACAATGTTCGTAATGAACAGTTGTTCGCGCAAGGAAATGCCGGCATATGGTGCGTCATGTTCAAAGCATAGAGATTCATTATCCGGCCTCAACGAGAATGATTTGGTTCTAGCGCAATACATGCTTTCACGACACATGCCTTCGTGATACATACGTTGGTCAGAAGATATTGCGCTAGAACTCAGCAGTCACCGCACGTGGTCCACGATGTCGTTGACCTTGGTCATATCGATATCGCGCTCGCCGAATGCCTGCCGCTCGTAGGCCAGGTCGATGTGGTGTTCGTGTGCGTAATCGATGATACGGCGAGCCAAATCGGCAATGTCGCCGGACTTGTTGAAGGAACGACCACGCAGCAGCACGCGTTGCATAAGAGGGCGCATCGCCTTGACCAACTTGTACCGGTCTGACTTCACCTTCACCATCCAACCGTCGGCAAAATATAGCACCACGCCTTCACGCGGGCTTGCCTTGGCGTCGCCGATTGCCTGGGCGACTTCTTCCGGCGAATGGCAGATCGCCACCGTTTCCGGCCGCACGAAGCCGCCGGCAAGAGTGAACGTTTCCTCGTGAGCGGCATCGATGGAGAACGATTCGGCATTACGAATCAAATGCAGCAAGCGCAGCCCGGATGATTCGTATCCAACGATGTGCCGGTCGGACTCGCGATCGATGACTTCAAACGCCGCCGTGACATTCCACTCATGCAACATACGCCACAATTCGGCACGTACCGCTGAATCTGAAGGAAACGGGCGCTCGATAAGCGCGGAATAATCCGTTTGCCCCGACTTCGACCAGAAGCGGAACAATCCAGGAGTTCCCGCCGCGCCCACGAGCCCGAGAAATCCGTTCTCCTTGCGCTCAACGCGCACGGGCAACGACTCTGGATGTTCTTGAGCGTGATTGACGACTTGGGCGAACGATGTCTCCTCCGTCTCGTCCACAGCAAAGAACTTCTCGAACCCGCGTTGCACCACCTGACCGTTGCCGCCGATAAAAAGCCCTCGCGCATTGATGGTGCGATCCGTCCACCGATGTTCACGAAATGCCTCTGCAGTGAAATTGCACGCATACGCTCCAACAGGTTTCCATTCGGATCGCCCGGTTCCAACGGGCGGAACATCGCGGTGTGAAAATGCTTCCAGGACGAACGAATGTAATCTTCCGGAACACGGTCAGCGGTATCACGCGCCGCATTGCGACGCAACAATTCGTCTAGAGGAACGTCAAAATCCCTCGTTTCCCACAGTGCGCCATGACGTTGAGCGAGTAGCGCCAGTTCGGCTGCATACCGGGGATTAGCGTGTTGCGCATCCGCCACTACATCCCACCCCGCATCCAATGCGTCGGCAATCATGTGCCGTCCCATGGCAACCACCATGTCATTGAATCGCTTGCCGTGCTCGGATTGCAGTCGGTTTCGGACCTGTGCCGAGCCGGCGATCATGAGCCGAATGTCATCGAGAGAAATCACGCAATGCGGCCACGTGTTGGCGGGGTCCTCACACCATGAGCGTGCCCACGTGGACTTGCCCGAAGCGGGCAGTCCTCGCAGAATAATGAGCTTTGCCATAGCCAAGCTCCTTTCGTTGTGCTGTGGGGCGAGACAGGTGCCAGCGATGGCATAAGGTTCTGCTCGCCCCAATATTGCTTGTATTATGATTCGGCTGCCGAAACCGAGCCGCCTGGTTCCTGCTGTGCGGCGGAGTCAATGGGCGCCGGCCCGGGGGAGTCGGGCATATCCAGCGGTGATACGTGCGTTGAATCGGTCGCGTGTGCATGGAACCAGTCGGCAATCTGTGTTTCGCTTACCGGTTGCAGATTCCATGCGTCCAGTCCAACGTTGAGGCTTCGTGGCGTGCGCCCTCCGGAGACAGCTGGTGCGTGTGACCATACAGCAGACGATGTCCGTCGAACGGCAATGCCTGATCGCGGAAACGTACGGCATCATCCGGCCAGCCATAGGCAAGATCCTCACGGTAGGGGAAATGCGATAGATTGACGGTCTCCGTTGCCTGCGGGCGGCCAATTCCGAGACCGGTCAGCTCCGCCGTGCTGTTCGGCTCAATCGATTCGAACAGATCTCGCGCGGGTGCATCGTCCAGCCACCAGTCATCGTGATTGCCGATAACCGCGTGCAGATGCCTGCAGCGCAGCTGACGCAGGCAGCTCTTCAGATGCCGGACCGATGTTCGGTATCCGATATCGCCCAAAATCCACAGCTCGTCGTCCTCGCCGACAATCCGATTGATATTGGCCACGATTGCTTCATCGTGCGCATCGGTGTCTGCGGCCTTGCGGAAATTGAGCCGGGAATCGTCAAGCACCACGCCCTTCGCCCAATCCTCGGCGGCCTTGCGTCCTTGCGAGGAGAGGAGAGCGTCATACTGCGTGTGCCCAGGGTCGAACGTGGTGAATCCGCGCAGCACGCTGACCAGCGGATGCCCGAAATGCGTGTCAGTAGTGAAATACTTCATGATCTGTTGTTCTTTCTGAATATGTGATGGTATGCAATGGGGTTTTGTTGCGGTGCATTGAGTTGCGACGATGCCAAGAACACATGCTCGTACAGGTGCGTATATGAGGCATGGCGCGAATGAGTCGGCTCGATATCACCGGCAATGATTCAGCTATGCGCCAATGAGTGGTGTACTGATCAGATTTGTTTGGCAGCGAGCAGGCTGCGCTTGTTTCCGGTTATTGGCTGGAACTGAGCAGTGCGCAAACCCTGTTTGAAGGCGCATTCGAGCATCGCCGGCAGGTTCATCTGCTGACGCTTGGCGTGTTCGTTCACGCCGTTGCTGCTGAATGCGATGTGTTGAATCATGGTGTGCACACCATAAGGTCTTACGTCCGAATCCGTCAAATCACGGTGTGTGAAATGCCTGTTGTATATAAAAAAGTCCGGTGCAACGCACGATGATAATGCGCTGCACCGGACCTACTGCAGAAACAATTGTTACAGACTGTAGATCTGTGCGCCGAACGGCCAGAGCGCGAGCTTGGCCATTTTGAACGACTGGATGCCGAACGGAATGCCGATGATGGTGATGCAGTTGAGCACGCCTGCACCCAGATAGCCGAGCGCCATCCAGCAGCCGACCAGCACCACCCACAGGATGTTGGCCAAGGCAGAGCCGACTCCGCCGCCGTATTGCACGGTTTTGCCAAACGGCGTCAAGGTGAGTCCCGCCATCTTGAACGCTTGAATGCCGAACGGAATGCCGATGATGGAGATGCACAGAATCAGTCCCACCAATGCCCATCCGATTGCGATGGCCAATCCACCAAGAATGATCCACAGGATATTGCCGAGAACTCGCATGATTAGTCCCTTTCCGATTCCGGTCGATTCCGCGCATGTTCAGCTTCACTATTTTGCCAGAAATCATGACGGAAACACGAGATGCAACCCTTAGCTCGCCCCTGATTCATCCCCGGACCGTTATTCAGGCGGAGCGTATGCGGTAAGCCCAATCCTTTTGTGAAGATTTTGTGTATTGTCAGGCATGCGTGGGTTTCACCGTCGATTTGAATGATGATAAGCTTCTCGATGTCTGCCGTACGAAGACCCCATCAAGGAGATGCCATGAACCTGTATCGCTACGCGATGTTCATCGCACGCGCCTGCCGTGGGTCGTTCGTCGGCAATGTTCTGTTTGCCAATCCACGAATGGCCCTATTCTCGATGCTGGTGTAGCGGGGACACGCCTTATGCCGGGATGTACCGATGGCCCATCCGCAGTCGACGTCGCATGAATCGCTCACCATAGCCATCAACTTACGCAAAGCCGCGAAT
>ENA-OPZN01000064-OPZN01000064.1-human-gut-metagenome-genome-assembly--contig:-NODE-64-length-43292-cov-4.886088_pt1 | contig 43292 bp, 42 predicted proteins | sample MGYA00242483_ERZ504503 | MGnify/ENA primary metagenome ERZ504503 (study PRJEB26092, sample SAMD00036285) | human gut metagenome | host: Homo sapiens | study: EMG produced TPA metagenomics assembly of... | reverse complement strand
TCGCGACGCACGCGGAAACGAGAACATCCACACCGTCGACCTCTACGGATCTTTTGAACGGGGGAGCACGTATATCTTGTCGGACGCGACCATGGGGCAGACGGGCTGCGCACTTTTAGAACCGACCGCGTTGTCTCCGCGAAAAGCTCACCGGAATCGAGCAGGCCCTACGTGATTCCCTCCGAGTTCGACATCACCGGCTCTCAATTCCTCCCCTTTGACTTCTCCGCATGCAACCCCGTCTTGGCGGAATTCTCCTTTTCGCCCGGCGTGGGCGCTCACGAGATCGAACTCATCACCAAAGGCAGGGGAGAGACACGCGATGAGGAGGACGGGTCGACGCAATGGTCCGTCGACGTACGGGACGTTGATGCCGCAGCGCGATTTGCCCTCGAGCACGCTCATATCGGCCTTTCCGTTCGTGGACCCAAGGTGCTCGTCGACTGCGTGAACCTTATAAAACAAAAGGCGGTAATGGCGCATGAACAGCAATGATAAGCCCCTGGGTAGGGACGAGATTACGAATCTGTGCTTAATTCTTCTCACTTCCCTCACCGCATCGACAGGAGGCCATATACGCATCACGGATTTTTGCCGCAAGTTCGGTATCAGTTCATCCCAGTTCGAGCGCGTTTTTGAACTGCTCCAGTCAATCGCCGATGAACGCACGGGTGCGCGCATCGCCATCGTGCGGGACGAAGATCGCGTCTCCCTCATGGGCAACGCCGGAGCAATAGAACCCGTTCGCCTCACCGCTCCCGAGGCACTTGCGCTCAACCAAGCGCTTGAACGCTGCAACCTCGACAACCGCGTGCGGGAGCGAATCGCGACGGCACTCGCCCCCATCACGCATGAAGCCACAGGCAAGCGCCTCCTCTCCGGCGATGCCCTCTTCGGCGGATTCTATCCCGCCGTCGCCGAGGCAATCGCCTATGGGGTGCGCCTGCGCATGAAGTATCGCGCCATATCCGAAGATGCCCCGTGCGAGCGAATCATCGACCCCGGGTACATCGAGGTCGCGGGTGATGCCGCATACCTCGTGGCGTGGAATGTCGTGAAGGGTGGGCAGCGCAGCTACCGACTCGATCGCATCGATTCAGTCGAGTTGACCGAGGATTCCGTAATCGACCATCCCTTTGTCCGCCTCTCCGCCGCGGAAAGCCTGCAAAAGCATGGAGACACCGCCAAGATGCGATGGAGCACCCAAGAGGCGTTCGACGCGTCCACATGGGCGGGTATCGACCGCGATAGCGCGAAGCGCAACGACGATGGCACGGTCGAGGCGAACGTGAGTTATACCTCAACGCCATGGCTCTTCGACCAGGTGCTCGCTGCCGGTGGAGAGCTCATCATCGAGGCGCCGGATGAGCTCAGAGCTGCTCTCATCACCTACGCACGATAGACACGGGGCGCGGCGACCAAACTACCGGTGGCTGGCACGCCAAAGCTCAAGATAGCGACCTACCTGTGGGCTTTCGATACGCTGGTACGCGGCGGGCAGAGACGAGAGGAACTTCTTGCCATACCCCTTGGTCACCAAACGCGAATCCGCCAACACCAAAACGCCGGCGTCGGTCGACGTGCGAATCAGTCTACCAGCGGCCTGCTTGACCTCCAACACCGCCTCGGGCAGCGAGTAGCGGGCCCATGCGCGATCCTCACGCACACCGCGTTCGCACGAGAGCGGGTCCGTCGGGCTCGAGAACGGCAACTTGGGAATCACCACGCAGCGCAGGGTGTCGCCGGCGGCGTCAAAACCCTCCCAAAACGCCTTAAGGGCAAACAGGGAACTCGTCTCGTCGGAGAGGAATCGATCACGCAGGATCTTGGCGGACGTGTTCTTCTTCTGGCAATCGAGAGCGAGGCCCTCCTTTGACAGGCGGGGAGACACGCGGTCGAACAACTCCTCCATGTCACGCCTATTCGTAAAGAGAGTGAGCGTTGAGCCCCCCATTGCCATATGTACGTCTACCAGCAGGTTTTCCAAAGCATCGAGGTATGCCGCCCGATTACGCGGATCGGGGATATCGCCCGCAACCACCACTGCCATATTTCGCTCGAAATCGTAGCTCGAATCGAGGTGTAGAGTCTGGAAGGACTCGCGTCCCAAGCGATCCAACCCCACGGCATGGGTGAAGTGATCAAAACTGCCCGAAACTGTCATGGTCGCCGAGGCGAATATCGCCGTGTGCATCTCGGGCAGCCAATTTTCAGCAAGAGCCTCACCAATATCAAGGCGCTCGGCGCTTAGGCTCTCCCCACCCGCCTTGATGCGGCGGTTGACCTGGCACGAGTAGACATAACGGTCGTTGGTGCCTTCCACCACCAGCTTGAGTCCGTCGTTCAGCTCCTTGAGACGGCGTTGCCCATCTGCGACGTCTGCGACAAGCTCCGGCTTTTCCTCCGCCACAGTCTCAACGAGTGAGGCGAGGTTCTTTGATGCCTCATCGAGTGCGTCGATGGCCGTATTCGCGACCTCGGCGAACACACCCCATGCGGCACTTTCCCGCACCTCGCGCCAATCCACATGTTGGCGGTATCGTATCCGCTATCCGAGCGGGCAGATCGCGCGAGATCGCGCACGGCATCGAAAAGATCGGCCATGGCCAGGGATGCACGTTGCGTGCTCGAGGTCGCCTTGGCGGTCAAACCCATGAACAACGTGGCGGCGTCAGAAGCTGCGAGGTCTCGGGTGATCCTCCCCAGCGAACCGGTGCGCGCACCGCCCAACCGCTCAAAAATCGATCGGCTCTCGTCCGCGGAGACCGTGACCGCCCACTGCCTGCGAGCCTCACCTTCGATCGAATGGGCCTCGTCAACCACCCAATGACGAATAGGCGGCAGGATCTTTCCGTCCGCCGCGACATTGCGGAAGAGCAGCGAATGGTTGGTTACCACCACATCCGCGCGGGCGGCGCGCCGGCGAGATCCGTGGACCATACATTTGTCGGGGTAAAAGGGGCACAGCTGCCGAGCGCATTCGCGAGAGGAGGTGGTGAGATCTGCCTTTCGCACACTCCTCCAGCGAATGCCCAACCCATCGAGATCGCCAGCGGGCGATTGGCAGGCGTAGGCGTAGATAACGGCGATGGCGGTGAGCGTGTCTGCCGGGTCGCGCGTGGTGTGGACCTCGCTGGCGCGCGCCAAGCGCTCAAGTTTTCGCAGGCATGGGTAGTGGTCATAGCCCTTGAGGGCACAATACGTCAGACCGCCCTCGATTTCACGGGCCAGACGGGGCAGCTCGTGATACATCAGCTGATCCGCCAGATTATTCGACTTCGTGGCGATGCCAACCGTGATGTTGTTGCGTTTTGCCGCCTGAGCGAAGGGCACGAGATAGGCGATTGACTTGCCCACACCGGTACCAGCTTCGATCACGCGATGCGAAGAAGTCGCCAGGGCATCACGTACCTCGGCTGCCATCTGCATTTGCTCCACGCGCGGTTCGTAACCAGGGTACATGCGGTTGACGAGACCGTCTGGCTCAAAGCACGCTTCGACCTCTTCGCGCGAGGGCATATTGAGTCCCGGAAGCTCATCGGCATCGATACGCGCACCAAATCCCGCCGCAGACGAAGAGTCGGCGGCCAAAATGTCATGTCTGGCACTTACCAGCGAAAACACTGCTTCGGGATGGCTGCCGGCCAAGAAGCTAAAGATCGGCCGGTAGCTCCACGGTACATCGGGGTGCATATCCGCCAAACGGCGCATGAGGCCGAGCGGCAGGTCATCAAGCCCGCAAAGCAGGATGCGCCAGACACCGCACAGCGCCTCGACATCGGCATTCGCACGATGAGACACGCTCGCACACCCAAACAGCTCGGCCATGGACGCGAGCTTATGTGAACTCAAACGCGGCAATGCAATGCGCGAGAGGGCGAGCGAATCAATCCAGATGTCCGACACTTCCGAGCCGCCACTCACGGCCTCTATGAACCCTCGGTCGAAGGCTGCGTTATGGGCAATCACCGGCGCGCCACCCACGAACTCCGCAAGAGCGGCAACCGCCCCTTCGGCGGAAGGGGCGTGAGCAACATCGGCATTCGTGATACTCGTAAGCTCCGTAATCTCGGCCGGTATAAGCCCCGAGGGCTTGACGAACGTATCAAAGCGATCGACGATCTCGCGACCGCGCAAACGGGCGGCGGCGATCTCAATCAGCTCGTTCTCACGATGGGATAGCCCCGTGGTCTCGGTATCGAGCACCACCACGTCATCTTCTATCAGGCCAAACGAACGCGTCTCGGCACGGGCGGCGAGCGTTGCGTATGCGTCAATAACCTGCTGCGGAGTGCCCGGAAGCACCGCCGCAGCCATCGCGAGCGGTGATGCCGCGGCGGAGGCGCTCATCGACCGGCTCGCTCGAGGGCCAGATCGACCAGTTCGACACACAGATCGCTAAACGCGATACCGGCGTGGCGTGCCTCATCAGGCACGAGAGACTCAGGCGTCATGCCGGGAATGTTGTTAGTCTCGAGGATGACGGGGCCTTCCTCCGTGACAATTACGTCTGTACGCGAGATACCGTACAGACCCAACGCCTCATGCGCGCGACAGGCGATATCCTGCACCTGTGCGTAGACATCCTCAGGCAGCTGGGCTGGAATCCGATGGATTTCGGCGGGGTCGGCGTACTTCACCTCGAGGTCGTAAAACTCCGACTGCTTGGGCATGAGGATCTCCACCACGGGCAGAGCGCGAAGGGTGTCGCCATCGCCAACGGCGGCAACTGAACACTCGGTACCAAAGACCCGACGCTCCACCATGACCTTCTCACCGTGCTCGAATGCGAACTCAATAGCAGCGGCGAGCTCCGAGGGGTCCTTCACCAGGGAAATACCGTAGCTCGAGCCGTTCACCACCGGCTTTACGAAGCTCTGAGGCCCCACAACCTCGATGATCTCCTCTATCGAAGGCATATCGGCGCGGCCGAACGTCACACTCGGCGCGACGGGCAGGCCGGCGCGGCGATAGAGCAGCTTGGAAAGGTCCTTGTCCATGGCGATGCCGCTCGCAAGGGGAGACGAAGCCGTATAAGGGATGCCCATGAATTCCAGCACGTGCTGGGTCATGCCATCCTCGCCACCGCGGCCATGGAGGGCGATAAACGCCACATCGAACGACCCCGTGGACATGGTGTTGAGAAACGACGGGTCGGCGGGATCAACCAGCTCCACCGCTCCATAACCCGCCTCCTCGAGCCCCTGTACGACATGAGCACCCGAAGCGAGGGAAATCTCGCGCTCATCCGAGATTCCTCCCGCAAGGACTGCAATCTTCATGTCCTGGCGCGTCTTGTCGCTCATGATGTCACCTTTCAGGCTCGAATCCCCCTCAAAGCCCGTTATGGCGAGGGAGCGGTGTCCATTTCACGCAATAGCTGCGCATCTGCATCGCAAATGCCCAACAATACCCTATTGTATAGGTATATATGCCCTTGAGACGCACGAGCATCTCACCACCCGAAAGGCGACAAATGGAACGCACCGATCGTGCACGCGATATACGTCTCCTCGATTTAGAGGAACTGCAGAATTTGGTCAAAGAACTCGGTCAACCTGCTTTTCGCGCCAAGCAATTGAACGAATGGATTCACGAGAAGAACGTATGTTCGTTTGATGAGATGACCAATCTCCCTGTGGCAATGCGTGAGAAGCTATCAGAGCGCTTTTCCTTCAATGTACCGGTTGAGCTTGTTAAACAGGTCTCCAAGGATGGCTCTCGCAAGTACCTCCTGCAATTTGCCGATGGCGTCTCCGTCGAGACCGTTGGCATGCCTAATCGAAACAAGCTGGCCGTCTGCATTTCTTCTCAGGCGGGCTGCGCCATGGGATGCGCCTTTTGTGCGACCGGCCTTGCCGGCCTTTCCCGTTCTTTGACGGCTCAAGAAATGGTCGATCAGGTGCTCCATGTCTCCCGTGACTTCGGCGAGCGCGTTACGAGCGTTGTCTTCATGGGTCAAGGTGAGCCCTTCGCTAACTTCGACGCTACGATCGACGCGTTGCGAGCGCTCAACGATCCCGATGGACTCGCCATCGGAGCGCGCCATCTCACCGTCTCCACCTGTGGCGTTATCCCCGGCATTCGCAGATTCGCTGAGCTTCCCGAACAGTTTACGCTTGCGATTTCTCTGCACTCGGCCGTCCAGGGAACACGCAACCAGCTCATGCCTGGCGTGAAGAAGTACACGCTTCCCCGGCTCCACGAGGCCATCCAGCTCTATGTTGAGAAGACCGGCCGCCGCCCAACGTACGAGTTTGCCATGATCGACGGCATCAACGACACCAATCCCGAGATGCAGGCTTTGATCGACTTCTGCGCCGGGACGCTCTGCCACGTCAATCTCATTCAGCTCAACAACATTCCCGACAGTCCGTTCCGTCCTTCTCCCATCGAGAAGGTCGAAACGCTGCAGCGCCGCTTAACCATGCACGGCGTCGAGACGACTATTCGAAATTCTCGCGGCAGCGATATCGATGCCGCGTGCGGCCAGCTCAAGCAGCGCCGCCTCCGCGTTCAGTAGGGGACACTGCCAAGGAGACGTCGTCCAGGTAGTTACTCAAGGGTCCAGCCGGGAGAACTGTCCAAGAGCGCTTCCTATGGGGCGAACAGGAGGCACCACCCAGGGGAGACCATCAATCCACGGGTGATGTGTTTCACATGAAACGAAGTAGGGGTCGCGAATTGTGTTCGCGACCCCTATGTTTATATCTCTCTCATCAACCCACATGAAGGAGGTGTTATTCAAAGCCTGAGGCTAATGCTTAGCATTGGGTGGATCAAAAGCATTGAGGTGTCTTCCCGAGTATTTCACACCTACTTATTGTTAGGTACCTAATAACCTATTGACTCCCACTGTCTTTCCACCCAGTCCTGATTGACTTGAGGATTCTTGGTCAACCGTGCTGTTCGCAGAGCAACTTCTTCCGACATCTCGTCTACCTTCTTTTTCGAAGTTGAGAAGATATCGGTCACACCATTTTTCATTCGTTCGATGGACTCGGGCCGCGTCACAACAATGAATCCAACAACAGCTCCAAGCCCCACTGCCAACGAAGTTAAAGCAATCTCAGATGCCCTGCTCATCGTTTACCTCAATCATTATTTACATCGACCATAGATTCAAGGATGCGTTGCAGGTCATCCTCATCCTTGAACTCGATTTCAATCTTATTCTTACCCCGTGTCGCGCGCACCTTAACATTGGTATTGAAGATCTGCCGCAGCACACGCGCTGCCTTTTTATACGACTGCGGTGTGACCGGACGAGGTGCACGCGGCGAATCTCCGACTGAAAATAACGGAGCAAGGTTTTCAGTCGCACGAACTGACAAACCTTCAGCAATAACTTTTTCAGCAAGCTTAATCCTTGCATCCTCAAAGGGAACAGCAAGAATGGCGCGCGCATGACCAGCAGTCAGCTTACCCTCGTACATCATCTGCTGGACCGACTCTGGAAGGTCAAGGAGACGAAGTGAATTCGTTATCGCTGAACGAGACTTAGAGACAGCTTTCGAGAGAGCCTCCTGTGTCATTCCACTCGCCTTGATGAGCTGCTTGTAACCCTTTGCCTCTTCTATGGGGTTAAGATCGGATCTCTGAAGATTTTCGATCAACGCAAGTTCGAGCATCTTCTGATCGTCAACGTCCCTAACAATAACCGGAACTTTTTCGAGTCCCGCTATCTTCGAGGCCTGATACCGACGTTCACCGGCAATAATCTCATATTTAGAGCCATTCTTTCGCACGAGAAGCGGTTGCAGGACACCATTCTCGCGAATTGACTCACTCAACTCCTCGAGTTCAGATTCATTGAAATGAGTTCGTGGCTGATTGGGGTTTGGAACGATCTGCTCCAACGGCATCTCCGTCTCAGGGGCTGCAAATCCAGTCTCAGACTGAGCTTCCCCCATAAGAGAACCCAGACCACGTCCGAGCGCGGGCTTTTTCTTTGGACTAGGCACGACGAATCACCTCTTTAGCCAGATCCATATAGGCAATTGCGCCCTTGTTATGTGGCGCGTACTCAATCACAGGCATACCGTACGAAGGAGCCTCAGACACCTTTACAGAACGAGGAATGCAGGTTTTGAAGGCGGTATCTCCAAAATAGTTCTGTACTTCCTCAACGACCTGATTCGACAAAGAAGTTCGCGAGTCATACATGGTCATTAGCACACCATAGGTATCAAGGTCTTTATTAATGCGACCTTTAACCATACGCATCGACTCCAAGAGTTTCGTTACGCCTTCAAGTGCGTAATACTCGCATTGAATCGGAATGAGTACACTGTCTGCGGCAGCAAGTGCATTAATCGTTAACAAGCCAAGTGAGGGTGGACAATCTATGAGGATAAAATCGAATTCCTCTTTAACGGGATCCAGAAGATCTTTCAGACGTGTCTCTCTGGCCATAGCAGAAACGAGCTCAATTTCGGCACCGGCAAGTTGAATAGTTGCCGGAATGATGAATACCCGTTCACTAACCGTATCGTGAATGAGTTGTTCTGCGGGAACATCATGCAGGAGCGCATCGTAGATGCATTGCGAAAGTTCCTCTTTATCGACTCCGATTCCGCTCGTACTGTTACCTTGCGGATCAAAGTCGACAATCAGAACCTTACGTCCCTGCTTTCCTAATGCTGCTGCAAGATTTACCGTTGTTGTCGATTTTCCGACGCCACCTTTTTGATTGATTATTGCAATTGTGTGCAATGGCTTAGCACTTTTCGAGCGCTTAACGTCGCGAAATCCCACATTCCCTCCTGGATCTTCAATATGTATGCTGCATTACTCCCATAGGGATCAAGTTTCACGTGAAACATTGCGGACACAACAACGTCCTTTTGTCCCAACGATATAACTCATTAACAATCTTAATATGTTTCACGTGAAACAGCTAGTAAGAGATATCTTGTTTTTAAATTCACCTATGCCGTCAATTCAAGCTGCTTATGGCTTCACATTGGGATATCAATAATGAAATTTCCATTCCAATTGAGAGAACATTATTTGCGCACTGAATACCGATGCTTCGTGATTGTTTTGAACATAGTACTTATATGCTTAGTTGCCAGAGGATTAGATCTCTTAAGAAACAAACAGCCATGAACTAGCTAGAAATATAACAATCATCTGCATTACATCAAGCCAGATGAATCACAGTTTCACGTGAAACAAGATCGGGAGACTGAGGGTAAACGCGATTGTGTTACCCTTCAATACCTGTTTCTTCTTTTAATAGCATTCTCGACATGAATGGATGATCTATTTAGATTGGTTCAGTTGGAAAACACAATAACCAACACTTCGAACATAACTCAAAACTAGAAACGCATAACGTAAAAGACAAGACGAATAAAGAAATAACCACCCCCAAACATGAGGTGGTTACAATAAAACAAACATGAATTGGAAAAGAGACTAAGAAACCAAGGGCTGTTTCTTAGCAAGACCAACAGGTCGAGGGAGATGAATCTTTGGATTCGAGACTTTCTGGTAAAGAAACACTGTGCGATGACCCAACCCACGAGGCAACTCGAACTCATCGGAACCAATGAGTTCCAATCCACATATCGAAGCTGTTTGATCTGAAATATGACATTCATCTTTGGAGGGGTTTGCCTTTGCAACAATCAAATAGCCATCTTCTTCAAGAAATGGAGTGGCATATTCAACAATGAGATTCATCTGTCCAACTGCGCGCGCAAGGACGATATCGAAAGCGTGGTGATGCGCGGTAGCATATGATTCGCAGCGATCGTGAACAGCCTCGACACCTTCTAATCCAAGTTCCTCTATAAATGCCTGAACGGCTTGAACCTTCTTGCCAACCGAGTCGAGTAACACACCATCACAGCCGGTGTAAACACAGAACGGAATACCAGGGAAGCCGGCGCCGGTACCAATATCCAAGAATCTTTCCGGTTCAATGGGCAGATCCCTGGTAAGGGCAAGGGAATCGACGATATGCAGAATCAAGGCATCGTGAATATCTTGAATCCTTGTGAGATTCATATACTCATTGACCTGATTGACCATGAGTAGATGCTTGATACACATTTCCGCTTCGTCCCTACTGACCTCAATATCAAGCTCTAAACAGTAGGAGATAAGCTCATTTACGAGGTTTGAAATTTGCTCCTCGGATTCACCGAGTGCATGTAGTTGAATCCTGCGAGACGTCTCTTGCGACATAGACACCATCCAATCAAAATGACTGAGGTTAGTGTATCAAGAAGTTCAGTCATAAGAAAAGGGCACCCGAAGGTGCCCTTTCGCAAGCAAATACCTTGAAGCTTATCGAAGCGTAATGACCACGCGACGCTCAGGTTCCACACCTTCGGAGTGAGTATCAATGCGATCGTCTTCACGAAGAGCGATGTGAACAAGACGGCGTTCATATGCCGACATAGGAGGAAGGTTAACCGAACGACCCTGAGAAACAGCACGAGAGACAGCGTTCTTTGCCATGCTCACAACCTTGTCGTGGCGTCGACTCTTGTAACCCTCAACGTCAATAGACACCGGATAACGGAATCCAAGCTTACGACTCACAAGCAGGGAGACAAGCGTCTGAAGAGATTCAAGCGTGCGACCATGGCGGCCAATCAGGACAGCTAAGTCGGGGGCAGTAATATCCAGAATGAGCTCACCCTCATCACCTTCGTACTCGTCAATGGAAGACCCTTCCGCATCGAAATGAGAAAGGATGGAGCGCACCACGGAAATGGCGACATCGGCAATGGTGTCGAGCTCTTCATCAGTTAAGGCGACGCCTTCTTTATAATGGACGGCAATCTCGGGATACTGGCCGACAATCTGCTCATCAGCAGACTCTACAGCCTCGTCGATAATCTCTTCAACAAGTTCGTCAGCCATGATCTTCTCCATAGTTTGGTACCTAAATAAGATTACAATCCGCTACGTGAGCTAGCGACATTAGCGGCTTTTATGGGGGCGCTTCCTGTGCTCGCGACGAACCACATCGACCTCGATGGGAGCGTTCACCATGCGCTCCTCCTCCTCGGCCTTAGCCTTCTCGATGACCTTCTGGGTGACGAAGATCTGCTGGATGACCTGCCATGCGGAGGAAACGTCATAGTACAACAGGACGCCGGCGGGAAGACCCCAGCCCATGAAGAGCATCATAACGGTCATGACGACCATCATCATCTTGGTGCTCTGCGCCTGGGCGCCCGTCTGGTTGCGCGTCATGTACAGCTGCGGGATGAACGTCAGCAGACCGAACAGGATCAGGGCGAGCAGGTACGGCAGAGCCTCGGCAAACCCACCAGCAAAGGCCTGGGAGGGAGACATGACGAGGTTGGGCAGGATGTTGAAAAAGGAGAAGCCCTGCTCAGCAGCACTGGGGAAGTAATGACCGAGGTCGCGCAGGAGGTTGAATAACGCGATCATGATCGGCATCTGGATGAGCAGGGGCAGGCACCCGCCAAAGGGGTTGAACTTGTTCTCAGAGTAGAACTTCTGCATCTCCTCTGCCTGCCGCTGGGGATCGTCCGCGTAGCGCTCTTGAATCTCCATGAGCTTAGGCTGCAGCACCTGCATACGAGCGGTCGATTTGGTCGACTTGAGCATCATGGGCGTCAAAGCGAGGCGAATAATCACCACCAAGATGATGATGGAAAGACCCCAGTCGCCCGCAAAGCCCTGTATGAGCTGAAGCGCCTGGAAGAGAATCTGAACAATCCAGTCCCACATACCAATAATCCTTACAGTAGGAACCAATACTTACGGCACGGGGTCATACCCGCCGGCATGAAACGGATGACAGCGCAAAATACGCCGCACACCCAGCCAACAGCCTTTGACCACGCCATATTTCTCTATTGCCTCAACAGCATACTGAGAACAGGTGGGGATGTATATACACGCATCGGGTAAAAGGGGCGAAATATACCGCTGGTACCCGCGAATCGCGGCAAGGCAAAAGCGCTTGAACATCCCCGTACTCCACATCCTGCTCAGTTGTTGTGGACAACGTGAGCCCGACGCAAAAGAGCGAGCAGAGCCAGCCGCATCTCCTCAGGAGAAGCGGTACGAGTGCGGGGCGTCGCGAAGAGGATAATCTCGTGGCCCTCGATGGGCAGCTCACAGGAACGCGCGGCTTCTCGCAGCACACGCTTGGAGCGGTTGCGGACCACGGCATTTCCCAACCTTTTGGCAGCAGCGAAGGCGACCCGAGCCGGATCGCCTTCGCTGACACAATCACATATAACCATGCGAATCAGAGGATGGTTGAGCCGCTTCCCCTGAGTAAACACCCGCTCAAAGTCCTGATGGGACTTGATGGTCTGCATGAGAGCTTAGTTGTCGCTCACCGTGAGACGCTTGCGGCCCTTAGCGCGACGACGGGCGAGAACGGCGCGACCGGCCTTGGTGGCCATACGGGCGCGGAAGCCGTGGGTCTTGGCGCGCTTGCGCTTGTTCGGCTGGTAAGTACGCTTCATGGTTAACATCCTCCTGGTGCGTTTCGACTACTCGAAAAATATACGCGTGAGCTAAGAGATTGTAGGGAATATGGTGCGGGAATGTCAATCTCGCAACCATGAAATACGCATACTTTTCGAAGGTGCGCGATCAAGGGCATTGGCGCCTCCCGTCACGAACCGTTTCTTTCATAACTTTTCATGCACTTATCAACAGGTTGTTAGCAGTATGTGGATAACTTTTCAGTTCTTTCCAACACTTTTCAACACAATGGGAAAACTTGTTGAAAAGTTTTGAAAGCTTCCAACGTGACCTGCTATCCTAGGTTCACGGCAAACGTAGAAAGAACGCACCATGTCAGAAGACTTCTACCCATTTGTGGATTCCGGCGATCCGGCTCCGGACAACACCCACCTCACGGGAGCAGCGCCAATACAGGAAGCCAACCGTAGCGGCGCCTCAACGGGGGCGACGGAGCGGTCGCAATCTGCATACACGACGCGAATCTCGGTGTACGACGACATGTTGTCCACACCGCGCGTCATCGTAGTCGAACAGGCGGATGTACGTACGTACCTGGAAGATGTGACCAACACCGTCCATCGCACCATGAAGGAACAGGGCGGTCACCTCTCGCTCATGATCATCCGCGAACTTGTGGAAAACTTCATACACGCGCAGTTCAGCGAGCCGGTCATTTCCATATTGGACAACGGCGACACGATTCGCTTTGCGGATCAGGGCCCCGGCATCGACGACAAGGAGCGCGCGTTTGAATTCGGCGTGACGAGTGCGGATCGATTTAAAAAGCGATACATCCGAGGAACCGGCGCGGGACTCCCCATGGTGCAGCAATATGTCGAGGCGCCGGGGGCGCCATCTCGGTGGAAGATAACCTGGGCGCGGGGACGGTGGTCACGGTGAGCGTGAATCCCGTGCGTGTTGAGGAGATCGAGCGGGCCGTTTCACGTGGAGCAGCCGTGCGCAGTGGGCACCATGATGAGGTACCCATGCAGGCGGGCGCGCAGCCAAGTGGATTCGGGGCCGTGGGGGCGCAAACAAGTCCGAATCCGAACTGGGGAACGGGAATGCAGGCGGAAACCGATCCGCGGGCGATATCCATGGGGACGATGGCCCCGCCGTACCCACAAGGGTATCCATGGACGCCGGGGGCGGGTGTGGGTTACCCGGCATATGGCAATCCGTACGGCATGACACAGCCATACGGCGGTATCCCGCAAGGATACCCAATGCAGATGGGGCAACTGGGGCAGCAGTCGCATCAAGCGATGATGGGCGGGCAGATGATGGGAATGCCCAATCTCGGCGGCATGACCGGCGGCGCAGAGACGGCGCCCGCGTCGATGGCACCCGGGACAGCCATGCCCGGCGCGGCCATGCCCGTAGCAATGCCAACGCCGGGCATGCCGACGAATGCCATACCCGGCGAGCAGCAGCCCTCGCTCGCACCAAGACCATATGTGAGCGAGCGTGGGGCCCTTGCTCTGCGTTATATCGCACAAAACGGCAAGGGAGGCCCAACCGACCTCACGCGCACCTACGGAAATTCAGATGCAACGTGGTCGCGCGAGCTCGACACCCTCTCGGGGACGGGGCTCATATATAAACGTGGTCAGAAATACGTGCTCACCGAATTGGGTCAAGGATGGGCGCAGCAACAATAGCCCACGCACGACGGTTGGACCGCCCCTCGATGCAGAGATGAGGAATGGGGAAGATGGATAACGAAGCGCGCATACTCCTCGATGACGTCATCGAGTTTTGCCGGCGCGACGAGCGCGAGCCGCGCCTCATACATATGCTGGAACAGTGTCAGGCCGTCGCATTCGACGACGAGTCCCTCACCGTGCAGGTGCCAAGCCGGTTCGCCTATACCTACCTCGTTAAACAGCGCGAGTTTATCGAAGCGTACCTCGAGGAGATCTCCTTCATGCCCATGAGGCTCGAGGTCGTCGTCGACGGACGAGGTGCCGCGGGAGAATCGAGGGCCACCGCAGCAAGTGTGCGGGAGGCCCCACGCCGACAGGCGGATCCTCCCCTCGCGAGCATACTCGCAGATACCGAAAGCATACGCAGGGAGGATCCCCTCCCCTCCAACGAGAGCGGCGCGGCTCCCCAGGAGCGAGTACCGGCCGCAACCCATCCCCTCGACGCAGCGGCGTCGACTCCCACGGGCGGCGAGACCGGTCGATCGGGCATCAGCGTGGTGAACACCGTGTCCCCCGACACCTTCCGCCGCATGATGCAGGAGATGCGCGCGGGCGACCCAGGTGCAAAGAAGCCCTCCACGGGAGAAGCCGCCACGGGCGGAAACAACCCCACGATGGTGCGCGCGGCGGCGGGGGACGGCTCCCAGCCAGGCAGGGGCCCGGCGGGCGACATCAACGCCAAATACACGTTCGATAGCTTTGTCGCGGGCGACGAGAACCGTCATGCCTTCAACAGCGCCATGCGCTTCGCGGCCTTTGCCGAGGAGCCGGGGCAATGCCCCTCGCTGTTCATCTATGGCAACTCGGGTCTTGGAAAGACTCACCTGCTCTTCGCCGTGCGCAATTACCTTGCCAAGGAAAAACCCTATATCCGCGTCAAATACGCGAATTCCCAAGCATATCTCGACGACTACATGAACGAACTCGGTGGGCAAAGAGGTCCGGGCAGCCTCATCATGCGCGAGTATCGCGATGCGGACATCCTCATCATCGATGACGTGCAGAACATCGTGGGCAAGCAGGCGTCGGTCGAGTTCTTCTTCCAACTCGTCGACAGCTTCATCCGCGATGGCAAAAAGGTCGCGTTCGCATCGGACCGCGCGCCCAAGGACCTCGCCATGGACGAACGTCTCACCAGTCGTTTTAGCCGCGGCATGCTGTGCCTCGTCTCCGAGCCGGGATTTGAGATGAAGTACGTCATCCTCAAACGCTATTACGAGAACATCATCAACGGCTCGGGCAATCTCGACGGACTCAACGTCGACACGTCCCTGCTGTCAATGCTACCCGAACACGAGGGGCACCTCACTGACGAGCATCTGCGCCACATGGCGGAGATCTCGGGCAACAACATCCGCAACCTCGAAAGTTTCTGCGAACGCTGCGCGGGGCTCGCTGCCGAGCGCGAGGCGGCAGGGCTCGAACTCTCGGCGTCGGATATCGATGAGACGGCAAAGACCTACTTCAACACCGCGCGCAAGATCATCCACATCGATATGGTCCAGCGGGTGGTCGAGGAGTTCTACCACGTGAGCCACGAGGAGCTGATAGGTCCCCGACGTACCGCGACCATCGCCTTCGCGCGTCATGTCGCGGTCTATCTCGCCAACAACTTGTGCGAGATGACCACACCGGCCATCGGAGCCGAGTTCGGTGGTCGCGACCATTCAACCGTACTCAACTCGCTCAAGGTCGTGGAAAACAAGATGCGCGAAGACCGGCGGATCTACGAAGACGTCCAAAACCTCAAGAACACGATCATGCTCAAATCGTAGAAGACACCTGTGGAAAACCTGTTGGAAGGTGGGGGTAGAAGTTGGGGACAACGCGGCCGTCCATGTTGAGAAAAATATGGGTCGACTCACGATGGGCAAAACTCAACGGTTGTCTACAATGGATTGTTGAGAGAAATCAACAGGTGTAACTGGGCAAACAAGCGTAGTCCACACCATCCACCGGGTTATTACTGTTGTTACTTATATATATTTAAGAGAGGAATAAAAAGAGATGAAGTTCACGGTCAGCCAATCTGCGCTCTCTGATGCCATCGCCATCGTCATGAAGGGCATTGCCCCCTCATCGACCCTTCCCATCCTCTCCGGCGTGCTCGTGCGCGCAGCAGACGGCGTCCTCGAATTCCAGACGTCCAACTACACCATCTCGATCCGTCATCGCATCGCCGCGCGTGTGGACGAAGAGGGGCAGGTCGTCATTCCATGCAAGATGCTCTCGAACATCTGCAAGACCCTACCCGATGCGCCCGTATCCTTCGATGTGACCGAACACCAGGTGAGCATTACGTGCGAGCGCTCTACGTTCCGACTGAACACGCTCGACGCCGGCGATTTCCCCGAGTTCCCCACGTTCGCCCTTGAGCGCTCCGTCGAGCTCCCCGCGAACATCTTGAGTGAAATGGTCTCCCGCGTGTGGCGCGTCACCTCGACCGACAAGAATCGCCCCGTGCTCAACGCGTCTACATGACGGTTGAAAACAACACGATTCGCCTGGTTGCCACCGACTCGTATCGCCTTGCCGTGTGCGACACGCAGGTGGAGACCTCTACGCTGGAGGGCAGCTTCGAGCTGAACGTCCCCGCTGACGCCTTCAACGACGCGCTGGCTATCACCGGCGGCCAGGGTTCGATCCTCATCGGCTCGACCGATACGCAGGTCGTCTTCGTGGCGGGCAACACCACCTACGTCGCCCGTCGTATCGAGGGCACGTACCCCAATTACAAGGCGCTCCTCCCCGCCGCCTGCGCCACAACGGTTAAGATCGACGTTGCCGCCCTTAGTTCGGCGCTCAAGCGCGTTTCGACTGTCGCCCAGGCGAACTCCGCGGTCAAGTTCGATATCTCCGCGGAGACGGGCACCATGGTGCTTTCCGCGATTTCCAACGACCAGGACGCCGCCACCGCCACCGTCGAGGTCGAGGCGGAGGGCGCATCGGGCGTCATCGCGTTCAACTACCACTACATCTTTGGTTGCCTGAACGTTCTATCGCACGAAAAGGAGATCACGCTCGAGCTGCAGAGCTATAACCAAGCAGGCGTGTTCAAGTCGTATGACAAGATCAACTACCTGTACCTCGTCATGCCGGTGCGTATTTAGCGCCGCCGCGGGTCGGCGGCCGAGCGCGTCGCGCCCGCCGGCTGCGCGTGCCCACCGCGCCCACCCGGCGTGCCATTGTGTTGACATGCTACGTCCCCAACTGCACCAACCGCACCACATTCCCGGTCCCTTCGCCATTCCGACCATCTGAGGTTTTTCGTTCTATGAGCATCACCGCGATGGAGCTCTCCGTTGTCAATTACCGCAGCTTCGATGAGTGCGTGTTGGCGCTCAGCCCGCATGTGACGGTACTGGTGGGCCGCAATGCCGTGGGAAAGACCAATCTCGTCGAGGGGCTGCAGCTACTCACTGCCGGTTCGTCGTTCCGCAAGCCGTCTCCATCCGAGCTGCTGCGCGAGGGCGCATCGACGGGCCGCGCTCGGCTCTCGCTTGCGGGTGACGGAAGAGCGCTCGAGATGGGGCTTGAACTCGCGGACGGTAAGCGCGCATTCACCCGTAACGGCAAGCGCACCACCGCCGCTGGGGTGCGCGGCGTTTTGCCGAGCGTACTGTTTTGCCCGGATGACCTTGACATGGTCAAACGCTCGGCCTCGGTTCGCCGCGCCGCTCTCGATTCCTTTGGTGTCCAGCTGAATGCTCAGTACGCCAAGCTGCTCTCGGCATATGACGCACGGTCGAGCAGCGAAACAGCCTGCTGCGCGATTGCCCCGCATCGGAGCTGCTTGAGGCCTGGGACGAATCCCTGGCGGCGACCGGGGCTCAGCTTCTCATGCATCGGCGCGCCTTGCTCGCGCGCATTCGAATGCATTTTGTTGACGTCTATCGCGTCATTGCCCCGCATGAGGAGCCAGATGTGGCCTACGAGTCCACGATAGGTGAGCTGGGAGAGGGGCGCGAGGAGGTATCCAGCCAGTTCCTAGGGGCACTCCGCGAGCGCCGCACGGATGAAGTGCGCCGGGGGCTCACGCTCGTGGGCCCGCACCGCGATGAGATATCCTTCACCATAGATGGGCGCTCGGCGCGCGACTTTGGGAGCCAAGGCCAGCAGCGCTCCATCGTGCTGGCATGGAAGATCGCCGAGGTGGAGGTGACGCGCGATATCTTGGGCCGCCCGCCCCTGTTGCTGCTGGATGACGTGATGAGCGAGCTGGATGCCACGCGCGCGAGGCCATCATGGGATTCGTGGCACAGGAGGTCCAAACGGTCATTACCACGACGAACCTCGGGTATTTTTCGGATGAGGTGCTCGACGGCGCAAAGGTCGTACGCGTGGGGTCCATCGATTGATGAGTGGCCGCGTGCCAGGGGGCGTGTTTCCCCTTGCGCGCGAGCTTGGTGCGGACCCGCAGAAGGAGGAGCGGATGGTCGTGTGACCGAGAAAGGGCGCCTTAACGCCACAGCCGGATTAGGGGACTTTATCAATTCCGAACGCAGCCGTCTGTTTGACGGCGCGACCCCCGAGCGCCGGCAGCAGTTTCGGCAGGCGGAGCGTCGGCATGAGATCTATCATGCCTGGAATCAGGTGTGCGCCAACTCCCGCCGAGGGTAAGCACGTGACCGGCCTGCATTACGTGCCCGAACGGGACGAGCTCGTGGTGTACACGGACGGCGCCTCCTGGACGCAAGAGCTGAGCATGATGCGTGAGATTATCCGCGCGCGTATGGAGCGCTTGGGCGGCGCCGTGGGCAACATCGTGGTCAAGACGTCGCGCCCGGGGTTTGAGCGCGCATAGCGCATGGGGTCTCCGAGCGAGACTCTTTGGACTCTTGGGTTCAAGCCGACACATCGCCCTTGAGCGCACTTCTCTCATGAGGAGGCGGGAAGGACGCAGAAGAGCCCTCTATCGCCCTAAATGAGCCCTCATTGGCTTCTAGGGGTATTTGTGATGTGTTCGATATCGCGTTTTGCCATTGGTTCATGCGATAAACTGTAAAGGTTAGCTATACTTCACAGCATAGAGGGAGATTACGTGGCGGATCAGAACGAATACGGCGCGGGCGAGATTAAGATCCTCGAGGGCCTCGAGGCCGTCCGCAAGCGCCCAGGCATGTACATTGGTTCGACCTCGGTGAGCGGTTTGCACCATCTGGTGTGGGAAATCGTGGACAATTCGGTGGACGAGGCCATGGCCGGCTTCTGCACCACCATCGAGGTCACGGTGCATCCCGACAACTCCATCACCGTTGTGGACAACGGCCGCGGCATTCCTGTCGCCGAGCACCCGGTCAAAAAGATTCCGACGCTCGAGGTCGTCATGACGATCCTGCACGCCGGCGGCAAGTTCGACAACGCTGCCTACAAGGTCTCCGGCGGCCTGCACGGCGTCGGCGTCTCCGTCGTCAACGCGCTCTCCAAGAAGATGAACGTTCAGGTTCGTCGCGACGGCAAGATCTACGAGATGGAGTTCAGCCGCGGCAAGACCACCCAGAAGATGCGCGAGATCGGCACCTGCGGCACCACGGGCACCACCACCACCTTCTGGCCCGACGAGGAGATCTTCGAGACCACCGTCTACAACTACGACACCCTGCGTGATCGCCTGCAGGAGACGGCGTTCCTCAACAAGAACCTCAAGATCGTCCTTAAAGACGAACGCGCGTCGACCCCCCCAGGTGGACGAGTTCTGCTACGCCGGCGGCATTATCGACTTCGTCAAGTACCTGAACGACGGCAAAACCGTGCCTGACGGTCTCAAGAACCCCATCTACCTTTCCGGCGCCTCCGAGCCCGACGCCCCGGTGGAGAAGACCGGTGAGGTCGAGATCGCGATGCAGTGGAACACCTCGTACTCCGAGACCGTCATGAGCTTCGCGAATGACATCAACACGCCCGAGGGCGGCATGCATATGGAGGGCTTCCGCACCGCCCTCACCAGCGTGATCAACGATTATGCACGTAAGAACAACATCCTCAGGGAGAAGGATGCCAACCTTACCGGCGACGATGTTCGCGAGGGTCTTACCGCTGTGGTCTCCGTCAAACTGGCCGACCCCCAGTTCGAGGGCCAGACCAAGGCGAAGCTCGGCAGCTCCTTCATGCGCACCCTCGTTCGCAAGATCGTGGCCGAGCAGTTCACCGATTACATGGAAGAACACCCCAAGCAGGCGCGCGAGATTATCAAGAAGGCGCAGCAGGCGAGCAAGGCCCGCAACGCCGCCCGCAAGGCCCGCGAGGCCACGCGCCGCAAATCCCTGCTCGAGACCGCGAGCCTGCCCGGCAAGCTCGCCGACTGCTCGGTGCGTGATGCTGAGTTGACCGAGCTCTTCATCGTCGAGGGCGACTCGGCGGGCGGCTCAGCCAAGGACGGCCGCCGCCGAGACATCCAAGCGATCCTGCCCCTGCGCGGCAAGATTCTGAACGTCGAGCGCGTGGGTGACCACCGCGCGTTCTCGAGCGATACCATCCAGTCCCTCATCACCGCCATTGGTTGTGGCGTGACCACCGGCAACGGCGATGGCGGGGACTTCGACATCACCAAGGCGCGCTACCACAAGATCATCATCATGACCGACGCGACGTCGACGGCGCGCACATCCGCATCCTGCTGCTCACGTTCTTCTACAAATACATGCGCCCGCTCATCGATGCCGGCTACGTGTACGTCGCCTGCCCGCCGATCTTCGGCATCAAGGTCCGCAACAAAATCCACTACGTGTACCCCAACGGACGCCAGGCTGAGGACGAGATTCTGCGCGAGTCCATCGCCGCGCTCGGCCTCAACCCCGACGAGGGCGATGACGAGCAGGCAAACGGAAAGGTCACCAAAAAGCGCAAGGGCTACACCGTCCAGCGCTACAAGGGCCTCGGCGAGATGGACCCCAAGCAGCTGGCGAGCACCACGATGGACCCCAAGACCCGCATCCTGCAGCGCGTCACCATCGAGGACGCCGTGGTGGCCGACCGCGCCGTGCGCGAGCTCATGGGCTCTGAGGTCGGGTACCGCCGCGAATACATCGAAAAGCATGCTCATGATGCTCGATTCTTGGACGCTTAAGGAGGACACGTGGCTGACGATATGAACAACGACGAGCGCGAGTTCGAAGGCGCATCCGAGGGCATGCCCGAGGACCTCAAGCGCTGCTCGCCCGCGCGAACGAGGACGAGGACGGCGGATACGACCCCGATGCCGACTCCGACGAGGAAGAGGGCGACGACGAGGAGCTCGAGGAGAGCTTTGGCGCCAACGACCGCGGCGAGGACGCCGGCACCGATGTTAACGGCGGCTCCCTGCAGATCAGCGAGTTCGGCCGCGAGATGAAGCAGTCCTTCATCGAGTACTCCATGTCGGTCATTACCGCCCGTGCTCTGCCCGATGTGCGCGATGGGCTCAAGCCGGTCCATCGCCGCATCCTGTACGCGATGAACGAGAGCGGCATCTTCCCCAACCGCCCACACAAGAAGTCCGCGTGGACGGTCGGCGAAGTTATCGGTAAGTACCACCCGCACGGCGACTCCGCGGTTTACGACACGATGGTTCGCCTTGCCCAGTGGTTCTCCATGCGCACGCCGCTCATCGACGGTCACGGCAATTTCGGCAACATCGACGGCGACGGCGCGGCGGCCATGCGTTATACCGAGTCCCGCCTGGCAAAGCCCGCCATGGAGCTCCTACGCGACTTGCAGAAGGATACGGTCGACTGGCAGCCCAACTACGATGAGTCCCTCGCTGAGCCCACCGCCCTGCCCGCGCGCTTCCCCAACTTGCTGGTCAACGGCAGTCAGGGCATCGCGGTCGGCATGGCGACCAACATCGCACCGCACAATTTGAACGAGGCCGTCGAGGCGACCTGCTACCTTATCGACCATCCCGACGCGACGGTCGACGAGCTCATGCAGATCATGCCCGGCCCCGACTTCCCCACCGGCGCCCTCATCATGGGTACCGACGGCATCCGTCAGTCCTACGAGACCGGACGCGGCTCCATCACGGTGCGCGCCAAGGCACATGTGGAGTCCACCAAGACCGGCCGCAGTCGCCTCGTTTTCACCGAGATTCCGTACATGGTGAACAAGGGCACCTTGCAGGAGAAGATCGCGAGCCTCGTCAACGAGAAGCGCATCGAGGGCATTTCCGATATGCGCGATGAGTCCACGCAAAAGGGCCTGCGCCTCGTCATCGAGCTCAAGAAGGGCGTCATCCCGCAGGTCGTGCTCAACAACCTGTACAAGTACACCTCCCTGCAGACGACCTTCGGCGCAAACAACCTTGCGCTCGTGAACGGCGTGCCCAAGTGCCTGTCGCTGCGTGAGATGCTCTCGCACTACATCGACCACCAGGTCGACGTCGTGACCCGCCGCACCCGGTTCGACCTCAAGAAGGCCCAGGCCCGCGCTCACATTCTCGAGGGCTACCTCATCGCGCTCGACCACATCGACGAGGTCATCTCCATCATCCGCTCCTCGCAGACGGACGCGGAGGCCTCCGCGCGCCTCATCGAGCGCTTCGGCTTCACGCCCGAGCAGACCACGGCCATCCTCGAGATGAAGCTCCGCCGTCTCACCGGCCTGGAACGCGACAAGATCGAGGAAGAGCTCGCCGGCCTGCGCCGCGCCATCGCCTACTACGAGGACCTGCTCGCGCACGAGGAGAAGATCCTCGGCGTGATCAAGGAAGAGATGCGCGAGATCGCCCGCAAGTTCGGCGACAAGCGCCGCACCCAGATCACCGGTGCCGAGAAGGACCTGAATGTCGAGGACCTCATCGCCGACGAGGACATGGTCGTCACCATCACCCACACCGGTTACGTCAAGCGCATCCCGGTGGCCGCGTATCGCGCGCAGAAACGCGGCGGCAAGGGCGTCTCGGGAGTGAGCCTCAAGGAAGACGACGTCATCGACGAGATGTTCATCGCCAGCACCCATGAGTACGTGCTGTTCTTCTCCACGCGTGGCAAGGTGTACCGCCTCAAGGTGCACGAGCTGCCCGAGGGCACGCGTCAGGCGCGCGGCACCGCTATCGTGAATCTACTGCCGTTTGAGGACGGCGAGAAGATCGCTTCTGTCATTTCTTGCCGCGAGTTCCCTGAGGACGAGTACCTCATGTTCGCCACGGCGGGTGGCATGGTAAAGAAGACGGCTATGGCGGCCTACGACCGTTCCCGCCGCGACGGCATTATCGCCATCAACATCAAGAGCGGTGACCGCCTGCTGGGCGTGCGCCGCGTGAAGCCTGGCGACAAGATCATCATGGCGACCACCGCCGGTAAGGCCATCATGTTCTGCGAGGACCAGGTGCGCGCCACTGGCCGCGACACGAGCGGCGTGCGCGGTATCAGCATGAAGGGCGACGCCGAGGTTCTGGGCATGGAGATCACCAGCGGCCAGGGCGAGCTTTTCGTGATCACCGAGCGCGGTTACGGCAAGCGCACCCCGGTTTCCGACTACCCGGAGCAAAACCGCGGCGGACAAGGCGTCTACACGATTCAGATGACCGAGCGCAAGGGCGCACTGGCGGCCATGAAGGTCGTGGGTCCGCAGCATGAGCTCTTTATCATTACCGAGGGCGCGACGGTCATTCGCGTCAAGACCGCCGAGATTTCCCAGACCGGTCGTGCCACACAGGGAGTGAAGATGATGAGCGTGGATGACGGCGACCGCGTGACGGCTGTGGCTCGCATGACGAGCGCCAAGAAGGAGGCCGAGGATTCCGACGAGACAGAGGGCGGGGATTCATCCGACTTGGTGGCCGAAGGCGAGACGGATGCCGAGGCTCCCGGCAGCGAGGTCCGCGTGGACATCGGATCCGGCAGCGAGCCACTTGAGGACACGATGGACGAGTAGTCCCGTTTGACACAGCGCACTTCACCAGAAAGGCCCCGTAAAGGGGCCTTTCTGGTGGGTGGCGTGCCCGCCCCCCCCCGCCGAAATACGCAAATGCGGGGATAAAAGGCGAAGGTGGAAGTATAGGAGAAATGCATCAATTCCCTGACCTGCATGTTTTTCATCCTGGGAACCGCATATGCTCTGCAGGTCCCGAGATTATCCCCGCATTTGCGTATTTCCGTGCGCCTCGTGGCTCCTGAGGGTGATTTTGCGCACGGACCCGGCATCCCTTCGTGCCTTAAGCGTCGCCAGGGGGCGACGGCCCCGCCCTCCGCGGGAAAGGGTGCGCGCTTTCGCGCCGGGTGTTCATACGTGGGTACAAGGTTTCTGTGGTCGACAGGCGCGGGGGAGGCCGTGGGGATGACGCTCAAAGAAAAAGCGCGGGTGCTGGCCGGCGCATCGCATTGGCGTACGCACGCACTGCGTGCATGCGGCATCGAGTCGCTTGTACTTTCCGACGGTCCGCACGGTCTGCGTAAGCAGGAGGGGAACGCTGACCACCTGGGCATTGTCGAAAGCTGCCAGGCAACATGTTTTCCCACGGCATCGGCGCTTGCGTGCTCGTTCGACCCCGATCTCGTCCGGCGTGTTGGCGCGGCTATTGGCGAGGAGGCCCGCAGGCAGGGAGTCGACGTAGTCCTCGGGCCGGGGGTGAACATCAAGCGTCACCCACTATGTGGCCGCAATTTTGAGTATTTCAGTGAGGATCCCCTGATATCCGGCGAGTTGGGTGCCGCTATGGTGTGCGGCATCCAAAGCAAAGGAGTCAGCGCATGCCTTAAACATCTGGCTGGCAATAGCCAGGAGCACGCACGCATGGTCTCCGATTCCGTTATCGACGAGCGTACGTTACGCGAGCTGTATCTGGCGCCCTTCGAGCGCGTTATTCGCCGGTCGCATCCATGGAGCGTCATGACGGCGTACAACAAACTTAACGGCGTGTATTGCTCCGAGCACGAGTGGCTTCTGCGGGATGTGCTTCGCGGCGAGTGGGGTTTGACGGTGTAGTTGTGAGCGACTGGGGAGCCATGAGCTCGAGCGTCTCCTCTGTGCGCGCCGGTCTCGACCTGTGCATGCCCGGCCCCCGCGCTGATCACGCGCGCGCCCTGGTAGAGGCGGTCAACGCCGGAGAGCTGGACGAGCGCCACGTAACGGAGGCGGTCGGTCATATCGAGCATCTCTCATGTAGCTTGATGAAGGAGCGCCGTGCCGTTCCCGCGAGTGCGCCTGCCCGACGAGGAGTTGTATCGATCCCATGCCGACCTTGCCCGGGAGGCCGCCTCGCAAAGCGCGGTGCTCCTTAAAAACGAGGGCGTGCTGCCGCTCGAGACTTCGCAATCGGTGGCGGTGATCGGTGCCTTTGCCCGCATGCCTCGCTACCAAGGTTCGGGCTCATCGCGCATCAATCCAAAGTTCATCGACAATCTGTGGTATCGATTGGAGCAACGGGGTTTTGCCGCACGCTGTGCGGACGGCTACGAACCGATTATGGGCGAGACGAGCGAGCGACTCCTGCGTGATGCGGAGGAGGCCGCAGCGCACGCGGATGTTGCGCTCGTGGTTGCGGGCCTTCCCGCGCGATACGAATCCGAGGGTTTCGATCGCAAGCTCATGACCATGCCCAAAGGTCAGGTCGAGCTCATCGAGCGAGTGTGTGCGGTGAATCCGCGGACGGTAGTGGTGCTGCAGGGCGGCGCCCCCATGGAAATGCCCTGGCGCGACAAGCCTGCTGCGATTCTGCTTATGTACCTCTCGGGCTGTCAGGGCGGCGGTGCCGCCGTTGACATCCTTGCGGGCGATGTCAGCCCCAGTGGCAAGCTGGCGGAAACCTGGCCTATCCGTCTGGGAGACACCGCGCTGGGAGCAACGTATCCCGACATGGACCGCGAGGTGTTCTATCGCGAAGGGCCATTTGTGGGATACCGATATTACGACGCGGCGAATATCGAACCGGCGTATCCGTTTGGCTTTGGGATGTCGTATACGTCGTTTGCCTACCGCGACTTCGAACTCACGCAGAGATGCGTGCGCCTGACGGTGGAAAACACCGGAGCGTGCCGCGGCGCCGAGGTGGTGCAGCTCTATGTGGCTCCCGCCCCCGGCGTGGTTCCATCGCCCTGCCCTCTGCAGCATCTGATTGCGTTTGAGAAGGTCGTACTGTCGCCCGGCGAATCCAACCGTATCGAATTCGCTCTCGATGACGAGGCGTTTCGCGTTTGGGACGTGCAAGATCATGCATGGCGCGTATGGCCCGGCGCATACGAGGTACGCGCCGCCGCCTCGAGCAGAGATGTGCGCCTCTCGGGATGGATCGACGTTCCCGCACCGACGCCCCAAGGCGACGCTGGGGGTGCCACCGCAGTGGCTTCGGCCCTTCCTAACATGTATGCTCAACCTTATCCGGGATGCTTCACATCGTTGGGGGCGATTGCCGCATTTGAGGGCCTCTATAGCTCCCCGCTGCCCGTCCGCCCACCGGTCGTCCCGTTTACCGTCGATTCTGCCGTTGAGGACATGGAAGCGAGCTGGCTCGGCCGCCGTATGTTTCGCCTCATCGATTGGGTGATGGCAGATCCCACCAGCAAGATGGATCATATACAGCGCACCATGATGAAGGAGATGGCGGCAGACATGCCGCTGCGGTCGCTTACTACCAGCGGTGTACCGCTCGGCGCCGTTGAAGGGTTCGTGAACATGCTGAACGGGCGCTACCTCTCAGGGTTCATGCGGATCATTCACGCATTCGTCCGCAGCATTCGCGAGAAATGAGGAGTCCGCACGACAAAGAAAACGGCCGAACCCACATCGGGCTCGGCCGCCGTGGTTGGGATAATGACCCAATCCTAGAAATCGTCGGGGCTCAGGTTTTTGACAAACTCATCGAAGCGCTCGATTTCCTCTTGCGACGACTGCTCATCGCGCGCGGCTTGGTACGAGATGCTTCCGGCGCGGTTCATGACATCGTCTTCAACGTAAATGGGTGCGTTTGAGCGCGTGGCGAGGGCGAGGGCATCGCTCGGACGGGCATCGAGCTTAATCTCGCGCACGCCATCGCCTTGCTCCGACACCTTGGACTCCGCGGCATTCCCCGTGCACTCAAGTACGATGTCGGCATAAAACACAGGTGCATCCCAACGGTTGATCTCCACGCGTTCCACGCGGGCTCCCAACTCCTTAACGGTGTTGAGCAGCAGGTCGTGTGCTATGGGTCGCGGAGCCGCCTTGTCGGAGTCGATGCCATTGCCAATAGAGGCGGCCTCGTAGGCTCCGGTTTGAATGGACAGCGCTCGCAGGGGCGCATCGGCGGTGGCGCCGTTTTTGCGCTCGCGCAGGACGACGACGGAGGGCACCGGTCCCGAGGCCATGACGATGCTTTCGATATCGACGCGAATCATGCAAACCTCCAGATGTGCGCGGCGAGTTGCGGACGGTGAACAGACATAATACCCAAATGTCGCGATGAAGCCAGACTCGATCGCAGTCCGTGTATTTGTTCACATTGGGGTCCTCTGAGCCCGTGGGAAATTCGCCCTCAAAAAGGCGTCCTCAAAAATAATGAAAAAAGGTGTTGACGCGCCTTTGGTACCTGGGCTATATTAATCCCCGCGTTGGACCTGTAGCTCAGTTGGTCAGAGCGTCCGGCTGATAACCGGGAGGTCACAAGTTCGAACCTTGTCAGGTCCACCACCTCTTTCGCAATAAACACCCCAGCGAGAGCCGAGTCGCCGCTGGGGTGTTTTATTACTACAGTGGGGGGTTTAGCTCAGCTGGGGAGAGCGCGGGCTTTGCAAGCCTGAGGTCAGGGGGTTCGATCCCCCCTAAACCTCCACCATATGAACTGATGGGGGGCATCGGCATGGTCGGTGCCTTTTGCTTTTAAGGAGCAGGTCATGGCAGACGAGATGAACGACGTGCAGCAGGACGAGGTTTCCCCCGAGCTCGATTCCATGGTGTGTGATCTGCTCGACGGCTATCTCAATGCACTTGCCGACGGCGAGGATCTCGGTGTGGTCCTCATTGCCGAGGATGCTCGTGCCAATCGCTATCAAGCTTGCTTTACCGAGGATGGCCCCGAGGCGTGCCTGGAGGGTGCCCAGCATTTTGTCGAGTCGAACGCGGCGGGCATCCAGTCCGATCACGTTGGCCCGCTCGATCGCTACGCCATCGCTTACGCAGGCGGTGTGGAGCTCGACTGCGAGTTCCAAGATGCCATCGTCGTGAGCTTTTACCAGCGCGGTATGTCCCTGGGCTATTCGGCATATGTTCTCTACGAGGGTGCCGGAACTGGTGAGAATTTCCGTTGGTGTGATCCCGAGCCTGCTGGCGAAGAGCTCCCGCTGTTGTAGGCCGTCTGTGCCACATCGCGCGGTATAGGCGCTCCATTCTTTGTCACACTTATGTGTAGGGCGGCAAAACCGCTGGATACAACAGCTTGTGAGCGTCACAACAGATACAATACCGCCGTGCAAAAACCGATTACCGACTATGTTGGGCGCTTTGCCGGATGAAGGCTTGCGCATCGAAGAGTTAAAGGATAAGGGGAAGCCCATGCGCATAGATAATCTGCGAGACATCGCCATCATCGCCCACGTCGACCATGGCAAGACTACTCTGTGCGACAAGTTGCTGCGCGCCGCCGGCGCCTTCCGCGCCAACCAGGAGGTGCAAGACCGCGTGCTCGACTCCAACGATCAGGAGCGCGAGCGCGGCATCACCATTCTCGCTAAGAACATCTCCATCGATTACAACGACGTCAAGATCAACATCATCGATACCCCCGGCCACGCCGACTTCGGCGGCGAAGTCGAGCGCGTACTGCGCATGGCCGATGGCGCGCTGCTGCTCGTCGACGCTTTTGAGGGCCCGATGCCCCAGACCCGCTTCGTGCTGCGCCACGCCATTGACACCGGCCTCTCCATCATGATCGTCATCAACAAGATCGACCGTCCCGGTGCTGATCCCGAGAAGGCATACAACGATTGCCTGGATCTCATGGCCGACCTCGGTGCCACCGACGAGCAGCTTGAGTTCGCCATGGAGCACGTTGTGTACTGCTCGGGCGTAAACGGCTACGCCCGCCTCGACCCCGAGGACGGCAACATGGACATGTATCCGCTCCTCGACATGATCGTGAACGACCTCCCCGCGCCTGAGGTGGACATCGACGGACCGCTCGCCATGCAGTGCGTCACCATCGACCATTCCAACTTCGTTGGCCGCATCGGCATCGGCCGCGTGTACTCCGGCACCATCCACACGGGTGACCAGATTCTCGTCGTGAAGAACGATGGCGAGCGCAAGACGGCTACCGTCAAGCAGCTCTTCACCTTCGACTATCTGGGCCGTACCGAGTGCTCCGAGGTGAGCGCCGGTGACCTGGCGGCTGTGGTTGGCGTGGACAACACCGATATCGGCGACGTGTATACCGATCCCGAGAATCCCGTCGAGCTCGACCCCATCGAAATCGATCCGCCCACTCTGTCCATCGTGTTCGAGGCCTCCACGTCCCCGCTCGTGGGGCGCGACGGCGACATCGTGGGTGCTCGCCAGCTCAAAGAGCGTCTGTTCAACGAGCGCGAGAACAACGTGACCATGCGCATCGAGGAGCTGCCCGATAAGAGCGGCGTTGAGGTGAGCGGTCGTGGCATCCTGCACCTTTCCGTTCTCATGGAGACCATGCGTCGTGAGGGCTACGAGTTCCAAGTTGGTCGCCCGCGCGTCTATTCAAGAAGGATGAGAACGGTACCCTGCAGGAGCCCATCGAGCAGGCCGTCGTGGAGTGCCCCGACGAGTACGCCGGCAAGGTCATCGAGGTCTTCGGCAACGCCGGTGGCACTATGACCGGCATGGAGACGGGCACGTCCGTCACTCACGTCGAGTTCCGCATCCCCACCCGCGGCATCATGGGTCTCAAGAACCGCATTCTCAACGTCACGCACGGTGAGGGTGTGTTCTACCACACCTTCCTCGAGTACGGCCCGTATGCCGGCGAGATCGGCGGCCGCAAGAACGGCGCCATGATCGCCATGACCACCGAGAAGGCCGTCGCCTACGCTCTGGGTACCCTGCAAGAGCGCGGTTCCCTGTTCGTTGAGCCGGGTACCGAGTGCTACGAGGGCATGCTCGTGGGTGAGCGCAGCCAGCCGGGTGACATGGTCGTGAACATCGCGCGCACCAAGAACCTGGGCAATCAGCGTTCTTCCACCGCCGATATCTCGGTGCAGCTTGTGCCGCCACGCACCTTCTCTTTGGAGGAGGCGCTCGAGTACATCATCGACGACGAGCTGGTCGAGGTCACCCCCCAAGAACATTCGCATGCGCAAGCGCCTGCTGAACGCCACGGACCGCAAGAAGGCGGCGAACCGCGCCGTCAAGTAATCGAATAGTGTAATGGCGAATTGGGGACGTACCCCAATTGCGCCATTTTAGGTAGGCTTCGCGCCGACTTGGCTTCATTCGCACGATAGGGGACGGGGCTGATTCACAGGGTATGCTGGTACACTGGCATGCATATGGATCGGTCCCGCCCCTTTTCCATTACATGCGGGGCGTAGTTTTGAGGTGAGTCATGAGCGAGGAATTTGAGCCGGTAGAAGGGTGTGCGGGATGCGTTGGCAACACCGCTGTCGAGGATGCGGTTGCCGTCGAGGCTCCGCACTTCGCGCCGGGTGGATCCGACAGCGCCCCCTCATTCACGCCCAACGATGACGGTGAAAAGGACGTTGGAGCCCCTACGCCTGAGGGCCTCGCCGCTATTCACGCCCGCAACGATTGGTTGATTGCAGCTGACCAGGCCCTCGCCGACCTGCGCCGTCGGTCGACGGACGGCAAGCTCACCTCCCCCGAGCGCTGGGTGAAGCGCGCTTTCGCGCCCGCGGGCGCGGATGCGAAAGCGTTCGGGGACGAGCTGCTCTCCTATATTGAGGAGCATTCGCATGCAGAGGACTCCCCTGCAATCGGCAGGCAGGAGGTGCCTGTGGGGTATGATGATCGCCCCGAGCTCGATGAGCTGGGCCTGGATGATCCTCTACCCGAGCCCGACGTGACGGATATCGTGGTGCTGTACGGCAAGTCCGGGGTGTACCTATACTCCAAGCCGATCATGTCCCACAGCTTTGCCCATGCACTGTTCAACACGGCGGAGGGGGATGACCTAGCGACGTTTGCGGATGTAATTCGCACGGAGTCTCGCGTGTATCCGCGGCCTACGGCGGCGTCTGACTTCCTCAACAGCCCTTACTTGTGGTCCGCCTCGAAGGTTACCGAGCTCTACGAGCGCGCGACAGGCGACGACGCGTATGTGGACATTGAGCTCACCACGACCAGCTTGAACGAGTCGTTCTTCTATTCCACGCGCCATCTGAGCCCTGCGCAGGGCAAGGCGTTGGCCGAATGGTACGGCGTGGAGAAGTTCCGCAATCCATAGGAGTTCGAGCCGCCTGCCGTGCCATTGGGTGTGCCATTTAGGCACGCCTCCTCGACATATGTACCAAACGACTTACCAAACGACTACGTCCCCGATTGGGAATGGGAGAAGGGAAACGTTTATGGCAAAGCGCCGTCTGACCGAGGACACACCGTTTTTGCGCACGCCCGACATGTACCAGATCGAGAACGACGCACCCATCACGGAGTACTCCGAGTGTTCGCTCGACCTCATTGCCGATGCCAAAAACGGCGGTATCCCCGACGGGGCCAACGCGTTTTGCAGCGTTGGCAAGGAGAAGCGCGGCACGGTGCAGATGCAGCTGTTCGCGCAGATCGACCCCGAAACCGAGACCTTCGTCGAGGTGGGCTTTCGCAGCCACGGCTGCCTCGCGGCCATCGCCTGTGCTACCGCGCTCGCCACGATGTTGCGCGGCAAGACGTTCGAGGAGGCACTCGCCATAAGTAAGGAGGACATCCTCGAGGCAGTGGGTGGCCTGCCGAATGGCCGCAAGTACACCCTCACCTACGCCATCGAGGCCGTGCGCGCCATCATCGGCGATTACCTGTTACGCATCAAGGGGTGCAACCTTGCCCAGCTCAACGAGGTTATCAGGTGCGAAAGCATGTGCCCTAACTGCCTGCTCACCGAGAATTGCTCCCTGCGCGACGAGCGTGTGGACCAGGAGCTGCGCGAAGTTGGAGAGATCGAGTAGCGCCACGCGCCGACACGGGCTGGTGTCCGAGTACGGTCGCCCTTCTCAGGTACGTAAGGACAATGCTCATTATTCTCCAAATAGAATAATGAGCATCTGCGGCTTAAACGCCTTATTCAGGCATAATTGAACGTGTCTGCATGTGCGCATTTTCGCCGCGCACAGTGCTTCAAGGTTCCGCGGGTGTAGCCTCACCCGTGAAGCAAATAGGGGAGGGAACTATGAAAGAGAACACCGCCATGGAGCAGGTCGGCTCCGGTGCGGATCGTCTCGACTCCTTCTTTACCCGTCGTGGGTTTGTGAAGGTGTCGGGCGCGTTCGTGGCTGGCATGGTGGCGCTGGGGTTGCTCCCGGATTCCGCCGCCGCGGCCCCCACGAGCTCAAAGGGCGAGGTCGATTACTACGCGACCCCGGCCCACGTGCTCAAGGTCAACCGTGCTCGCTGCACCGGTTGCCAGCGCTGCGAGATGATGTGCACCCTGCAAAACGATGGTGCATCTCAGCCCGCCGCCGCCCGCATCCACGTGCACGACGGCTTCAACTTCGGCTCCGACTGGGAGTCCTTCGACGGCATTTACTATTCCTGCGAGTGGCAGATCCGCGCCTGCCACATGTGCACAACCGCTCTTTGCCAGACGTCGTGCCCGCATGGGGCCATCATCACCATGGAGAACGGCACGCGCACCGTCGACCCCGACAAGTGTGTGGGCTGCGGTACCTGCGTCGCCGCCTGCCCGTGGCACATGCCCGTGGTGAACACCGAGACCCACAAGTCCACCAAGTGCATCGCCTGCGGCCGTTGCGCCGACCAGTGCCCCAACGGCGCTCTCGAGCTCATCAAGTGGGAGAACGTGAACCACTCCTCCGGTCCCACCCGTTCCGAGATCAAGTGGCCCTACGTCAGCGAGGTCCAGGACTTCGTCGGCGGCGGCAAGATCGCCCAGTAAAGGAGAAGCGCAATGGCTGAAACCTCTTACGGTTGGGCTGGCTGGATCGCCCGCGTCAACCTTACGAGCGGAGATATCACCGAAGAGTCCGATGTCGAGATGCAGAAGGACTACATCGGCGGTATGGGCTTCGCGAACAAGATCATGTACGACGAGGTCGGCCCCGAGGTCGATTGGATGGACGAGGAGAACAAGGCCGTTCTCGCCGTCGGTCCCTTGACCGGTTCCGGTGTGCCGTTGGCGGGCCGCTCCACCTGGGCGTCCCTGTCCACGTTCACGACTGACCATCTCGTGGTCGACATGCACTGTGGCGGTCAGCTCGGTGCCATGCTCAAGTACTCGGGCCACGACGGCCTGATTATCGAGGGCAAGTCCGACAAGCCCGTTTACATTTTCATTGACGACGACAAGATCTCGATTGAGGACGCCTCCGCCCTGTGGGGCAAGGGCACGCGCGAGACTACTGAGGCCCTGTGCAAGAAGCATGGTGCCGAGTGCTGCGTCGCAGCTATCGGCCCCGCCGGCGAGAACCTGCTGCCTTACGCCTGTGTGATGAATACCCGTTCCCACTCCGCCGGTGCCGGCCTGGGAGCCGTCTTTGGCGTCAAGAATCTCAAGGCCGTCGTTATCCGCGGCACCAAGGCGGTGCACGTGGCCGACCCGCAGATGGTCGCCGACCTTTCCGACTACATGATCGCCCAGGTCATCGGCTCCAACAACAACCACGTCGTCCCGAGCACCCAGCAGTCTTGGGCTGAGTACTACGACGCCGGTTCCCGTTGGACCGCCAAGAAGGGCCTTTATTGGGCTGCCGCCGAAGGTGGTCCCATCGAGACTGGCGAGCCCAAGCCGTTTGAGCCCAACACCATGGGATACCGCTGCATGAAGTCCACCAAGGACATGGGCCCCGCCGCCGAGAAGTACACGGTCAAGATGGCCGGCTGCCACGGCTGCCCCGTTCGTTGCTACGCACAGGTGCACGTGCCGTTCGTCCAGGAGAAGACCGGTTACGAGTCCCAGGGCAACACCTGCGTGCCCAACTTCCCCTTCACGGCCTATATGCAGTCCTTCCTCAAGGCCGAGGGGATCTACGAAGAGGATGGCAAGACCCTGACCGACCTCTCCGTGAACTACAACATGCTTATCTCCGCCACGGTCGATGACCTTGGCCTGTGGTGCAACTATGCCCAGCTCTACCGCGACTTGGCCTACACCTACTCCGCGGGCATCCTCGAGAAGCACGTTCCCGCCGAGCAGATGGCCGAGTACAACTTCGACGCGATTCTCCATGGCGGCGATCCCTCCAGCTTTGTGAAGATCCTGCTGGACATCGCTTCCAACGATACGGAGAACAAGCCGATCTCCTGGCTCGGCCACGGTCCCATCGTGTGGACCAAGGAGTGGGGCTGCGAGGATTGGTTCGACAACGCCAAGTCCGCGCTCATCAACTACCGCGGTTGGCCGGTCCACCACTCCATCGAGTGCTTCGGCCAGACTGGCGGTCTGTACAACATGATGTTCAACCGCGATGACATGATCCACTCCGCCGTCAACTTCCAGGGCTGCGGTCTGCCGCAGGAGCTCAAGGAGGAGATGGCTGCCGAGATGTGGGGCGAGGGCGCTATCGACGCCACCAAGGATTACACCCCCATGAACGAGGCTAAAGCCGAGTTCGCCTGGTGGAGCATCGTCACCGACGTTCTGCACGACTCCCTCGTCCTGTGCAACTGGGTATGGCCGATGGCCATGGCCCCCGCCAAGGAGCGCAGCTATCGCGGCGACCTGGACCTCGAAGCCCAGTTCTACACCGCGGTCACCGGCCAGAAAGTCACCATTGACGACCTGTACAAGGCTGGTGAGCGTATCATGACGCTCCAGCGCGCCAACACCGTGCGCGGCATGAAGGACAAGGACGGCAACGTGGGCTGCAACGACATGCGCAATGTCCATGATGTCATTACCGAGTGGGTCTTCGAGAAGGATCCGGATATCGAGCCCTTCACCCCCGGCACCGACAAGATGGAGCGCAAGGACTGGAAGAAAGCCCTTACCATGCTCTATAAGCGCTTTGGCTGGGACGAAAAGCTCGGCTGCCCCACCAAGGAGTGCCTGAACGACCTTGGCATGAGCGATATCGCCGAGGATCTTGAGTCGCGCGGTCTGTTGACCGAGGGTGGCACCTCGTACGACAAGCGCACGCGCACGTACGACCATATTCTTGAGAAGTACTGCGGCGACAACCCGGCGCTGTCTGCGTAGACCGTCTGATCTAGAGGAGCAAGTATGGCTGATGAGATCAAGGAGACGAGCGCGGCCGAGGCCACGCCCGAGACTCCCAAGAAGAAGCGCGATTGGAAGGGCAAGCGCCTGCCCATCGTGATTGCCGTCGTGGTGGCGGCGACCGTTCTCGGCGTTGCCGGCTGGGCCTGGCGTGCTACCCCCGGTTACTGCGACGCTCTGTGCCACAGCACCATGGGCAAGTATTACGACACGTTCGAGAATCAGACCGATTCTTTGGCGTATGCCCACAAGGCCGTTGTGAATGGAAAGTGCCTTGACTGCCATGAGAACACCCTGGGCACCTCTGCCCGCATGGTGCAGTCCCAGCTGACCGGCGATCACGATACGCCGCTCGCCAAGGTGACCTACACCAATGAGTTCTGCCTGCAGAGCGGTTGCCACGCTGGTGCCGGCATCATGCCCGGCGCGAGCGAGTCTTCCACGAAGGACCTCTCGTTTGATCCGCATAGCGATTACCACGGCGTACAGCAGTGCAATTCCTGCCACCGCATGCACGACCAGAGCGTCTTCACGTGTGCCGGTTGCCACCAGGTTGGTGCCTGGGAGGGCGAAGGTGGCATTCCCGAGGGCTGGAGCAAGGTTGACCTGGGCGACGGCCAGCAGGGTGCCGTGCCGGATGGCTGGACCACTCCATTCCTGTTCGAGGCTTCCGAATAGGGCACTCAACAAGAACGACCGAAAAGGGCGGGCCTTTAGGGTCCGCCCTTTCCATAACGATGACAAGATGGAGTCATGTTGCCGATACATGCTGTGTGGCATACTGGCAGCAGTGAAAAATGTTAGGGAAAGGCACCTTTGTGATCGATCTTGATTTCAAACCGCGCGGCGTGTGCGCCCGTATGATTCACGTGGAACTCTCGGATGATGGCTCGGCTATCGAAAATGTGGCGTTCGACGGAGGCTGCAACGGTAACCTCAAGGCCATCGGTAGGCTTGTCGCCGGCCAACCGGTCGATTCCATCGTCGAGCTTTTGCAGGGAAACACCTGCGGGCCGCGTAAGACCTCTTGTGCCGATCAACTCACGCTTGCCTTGCGCGAAGCACAGGCCAAGGTTCGGGCGTAGCTGCCATGAAAACTAGGGAGTACCATTTCGATTCGCGGACCGATCGCCGTGCCACTGCTTCTCGCAGCGTGAGCCGCCGAACGCTGTTCAAGGGAACTGCGGCCGCCGGAGCAGCGCTCACGGCAATATCCCTTGTGGGTTGTGGATCAGATGGCGGCGCTGCGAATGTGAGCGGTGAGCCGCAGGTCATCACTGACGACTCGAAGATCACCAACGTCACCGATGACTTCGAGGGGGTGGACAACACCCTGACCGCCCAATACGAATGGGACCTTCCCTTGGGCACTGTCCCGTTCCACTGCGAGGGGTCGTGGGCGGCACTGCTGGAGGCCCCGGCGAGCGCCCGCACGATCAACACGCTCGGCATCATTTCTCTCGCCAGCGGAAACACGTCGACTCTGGTGTCGGAACCGGTAGCGGGAAAGACTCATGCGTTCCACGATGTTCGCTGCTCGGAGCAGGTGTACGCGTGGGTTGAAATGGATTATGCGGCGGGAGCTTGGGTACTCATTGCCCAGGCACTCGAGAACGGGGTGCTTGTTGGAGATCCCGTTGAGCTCGACAAAGGCGACGCCGATTGGGAGCCGGCGCGTTTTACCGCAACGGGATCTTCGGTCATCTGGCAGAAAATGCCCTTTGCGACGGGAGCCAAGAGCTCGGAGTTCTCCCATTGCTACCTGTGGAACGTGGGAGACGAAAAGGGTGAGGACCTGTACGAGAGTCCCGGTCGATTTACGACGTGGCCGCGTGTGAGCGACGGTTACCTCACCATCGCCCCCCGCGTCAATTCCGATGATGGTACATATTACGGGCTCACCGCGCTTGACCTGCAGAATAACAATAAGGTTGCCGCCCAGCTGGTCATGCCCGAAACGGTCAGTCCCTTCGAAGCTGTGTTCATGGGCGAAAGTTTTGCCTTTTCGGTCGAGGCAAACTACGGATACGGCGGCAGCCTGGGGAACATGGGCACGTTCATCGGCAACTCGGGTGGTCCGTTCGTATATTTGAGCCGCGAGCCGCTCGCCTGCGTCACGGGCAAGGGGAGTCTGTACGTCATCAAAGCCCAGTCCTCGCATTTTGTGGTCGACACAAGTGCCCAGACCTATGCAATCCTCACGGCCCCAGATAAGGCGCTTGATTTTGGCGACTATCCGGCAAGCGAGGGAACGACGGATCGTCTGGTGACGTATGCCACCGTGCGAGGTGACGACGGCTTACCGGCGTTGGTGCGTCTGCGGGTGTTCGCCCTGTAAAGCGCGCCTGCTATCCAATGCCGCCCGCGCCAATGATTGAGCACTCCGCAGATTGGGCATACTTCGTTAAAGGTGTGCGCCATTTGTGTGCGCTAGAATAAAACGACGTTTGTTTGCGAGACGAGGAGGCCGCCCATGGCTTCAGATGCACGTAAGATTTTGTTGGTTGAGGATGAAAAGGCATCCGCGACGCGGTGGCAGCCTATCTTGAGCGTGAAGGTTATTGGGTCGTGGGTGTTGGCGACGGTCAATCCGCCGTTGAGGAGTTCGAGAAGCACCAGTTTGACCTGATCGTGCTCGACCTTATGCTCCCTAAGCTTTCCGGTGAGCGTGTGTGCCGTGCCATCCGTGACACCTCTGATGTGCCGATTATCATGCTTACCGCTAAGGGAGAGGTTGAGGATCGTGTCATCGGCCTCGAGCTCGGTGCGGACGACTACCTCATCAAACCCTTCTCCCCGCGTGAGCTCGTGGCGCGCGTGCGCGCCTTGTTCCGCCGCACTCACCTTGCCGACGAGCCGCAGGTCGAGGTCCTCGACTTTGGCGATCTGGTCATCGATATCTCTGGGCACAAGATTCTGGTTGAGGGCAAGGAAGTTGACCTCACCGCATCCGAGTTTAAGCTCCTCACCACGCTCGCTCGCCATCCCGGCCGCGTGTACAACCGTATGGAGCTCGTGGAGAAGGTTCTCGGTTACGACTTTGAGGGCTATGAGCGCACCATCGATAGTCACGTGAAGAACCTGCGCGCCAAGCTGGGGGATGATCCCAAAAAGCCCAAGTGGCTCTATACCGTGCACGGTGTCGGATATCGTTTTGAGGCACCCGCGCAGCCTGACAAGGCGGACAAGTAACACGACTCACGCCGGGCGCCGCATCACGTGGCGCCCATTTTATGTGGTGCGGTAGGGGGATTCATGGAGCGCCTGGTCATTGGAAAACACGGAGCCGAGGCGGAGCAGCCGTCGCCGCGAGCGAGTTGGAATACGCCTCATCCCATGCCGCGGTCGGGCATGAGCTATGGCGGGCGCATGGCGCTCTCGTTCGCCATGACATCGCTTGTAACGGTCGTTATCTTGGCACTCGTGGTCACGGTGGTTTGGGGTGGCGCGTTTTCGGATTACACACGTGCCAATGTCGAGGAGATTGCCCAAGTTGCCGCCGAGAAGCTCGCCGAGCGATACGAGGATGCCGGCGAGTGGAGCGTCGATGCCATTAAGACCGTGGCGGAGTCAAGCACCCTGTCAGACGACATCGGTATGCAGGTCAAAGATGCCGGTGGCGCTATCATGTATGACGACACGTGGCCTGCCGCCGCAATGGCGAGTACTGCCGACAAGTCAGATGGAGGGCTGGGCACCCGCAGCCCCGTTTCTAAAGCCCCAACCGATCCCGAGTCCGCCGTGGTCGCCCCCATCGTGGATAGCAATGGGGGCGAGATCGGCTCTCTCCGTCTTTGGGTGTTGGGTAGTGATGCACTGCTCACCAAGGCAGACACGGCGTTTCGCGAGCGGACGTTCAACGCCATGGGACTCGCTGCTTTTATCGCGGTCCTTATGGCGGTGGTGATTGGCTTCCTTGTTTCGCGCATGTTTACCAATCCCGTCCGCACCATCACCGACACCGCCCGCCGGATACGCGAGGGTGATCTTTCGGCACGGACGAACATGCGGGGAGAGGATGAAATCGATCAGCTGGGCGAGACATTCGACGAGATGGCCGCCAGCTTGGAGCGCGACCTCAAGCGCGAACGTCGTCTCACGTCCGACGTGGCTCATGAGCTGCGCACGCCGCTCATGGCCATGCAGGCGACCGTGGAAGCCATGCAAGACGGAGTGTATCCCACAGACGCCGAGCATCTTGAGACGGTCGCCGCGGAGACTCGCCGCTTGGCACGTCTCGTGCAGCAGACCCTCGACCTCTCCCGATTGGAGAATCACACCGCGCCCCTCAGGCTCGACAAGGTCGACATTGTGCAGCTGGCGCAAAACATCGTGAACAATCAGCATCAACTCTTCCACAACAAGGGGCTTCATCTGCGGTTCGTTAATGAGATGCAAGGTCGTTCGGCGGTCATCACGTGCGACGCGGACATGATCACGCAATGCATTATCAACCTTATGAGCAACGCCATGCGCTATACGCCCGAAGATGGATGGGTGGTTGTTTCGATCCATGGCGACCGCAAACATGTGATGGTGACGGTATCAGATACGGGTATTGGCATCGCAAAAGATGATCTTGCGAGGATATTCGGTCGTTTTTTGGCGCGCAGATGCCAGCCGCGCTCGTGAGGCAGGCGGTCTGGGCGTTGGCTTGGCCGTGACCAAGCAGATCGTAGAGCGCCATCATGGCTTCATCGCGGTGGAGAGCGAACTTGAAAAGGGTACGACTTTTACGATTCATCTTCCCCGTGAGCTGGAAGAGGAGGCGTCATCCACTACAATGAAATATTAGCTGTGCTATGGCGGTAAAGGAGCGGGACAACGCCGCTGCCGCTCCGCCAGGAACAGGCCGTTGTGAGGGAAGATTTCTCAACAGCGGCGATGACATTCGCGTAAGGAGTTGACGCACATGACCACGATGGAGCGCCGTCCCGATTCCCGGGGCAAGGTCCGTGACATTTACGACGCCGGCGACAACCTGCTCATGGTTGCCTCCGACCGTATCTCCGCATTTGATTACATCTTGCCCGACGAGATTCCCTACAAGGGCGAGGTGCTCAATCGCATCTCCGCGTTCTGGTTCGATAAGTTCGCCGACCTCGTGCCCAACCATATGGTGTCCATCGACACGACCGATTTCCCGGCTGACTTCGCCGATTACGGCGACTATCTGTCCGGCCGCACCATGTTGGTCAAGAAGGCCGAGCCCATCATGATCGAGTGCATCGTTCGTGGGTATCTCACCGGTTCCGGCAAGAAGACCTACGATGCCGACGGAACCGTATGTGGCATCTCCCTGCCCGCCGGCCTCACCGAGGCATCCAAGCTCCCCGAGCCGCTGTTCACGCCGTCCACGAAGGCGGCCATCGGCGACCATGATGAGAACATCTCCTACGAGCGCTGCGTGGAGCTTGTGGGCGAGGACATCGCATCTCAGATCCGCGACCTCTCCCTCACCATCTATAAGGCAGCGGCGGAGTACGCGGCCACGCGCGGCATCATCATCGCCGACACCAAGTTCGAGTTTGGCGTGATTGACGGCAAGGTCACCCTCATCGACGAATGCCTCACGCCCGACTCAAGCCGCTTCTGGCCCGCCGATTCCTACGAGGAGGGCAAGGTCCAGCCCAGCTATGACAAGCAGTACGTGCGCGATTGGCTCAAGGTCAATTGGGACTTCTCCGGTGACGCGCCGCAGCTGCCCGCCGAGGTGATTGAGGGCACGTCCGCGCGGTATCGTGAGGCGTATGAAATCATCACGGGCGAGAAGTTCGTCCCTATGAAGTCCAAGTAAGTATCTAAGGAGAACGAGTAAGTGAGCACCCGTAGCGCCCAAAACAAGCGTACCCAGGAAAAGCTGCAGGGCGAAAACCGTCAGGGAATGGCGCGCAAATCCGCTTCGTCCGCCAAGCCCGCTCGCGCCGCCGGAAGCTCCGTGCGCGTAGTACCGTCGTCGTCCAAGGCCAAGCGCGCCGCAGCGGAGCGCGGCGAGGATCTTTCCGGCTTGTCCAAAGAGGAGAAGAAGGCACGCAAGGCTGAGCTTCGCCGTCAAGAGGACCGGGTGTATACGGCATCGAACGCCCTGCTCAACGAGAACGAGGACTATGTTCGTTTTCGCCGTATCTGGTGGGTGCTCCTCGGCATCGGCATTGCGGCGCTGGTTGGTACATGGGTGGCGCTCGCCGTCTTTGGCAAGGATGGGGCCGATACCCAGCTTGCCCAGACGGTGCAGATGGGGCTGATCATCGTCGCCTACGCTGCCATCATCATCGCGTTCATCTTTGACTTCATGAAGATTCGTCCCATCCGTAACGCCTGCCGTACTGCCGCTTCGGGTATGAGCGAGTCCAAGCTTAATGAGGTGATTGCCCGATCGGTGCAGGATAAGAAGTCCAAGAAATAAGCGCCGTTTGCGAGATTTGCCTCAAGGCGCACTCATGTCGCGAAGGCGTGGGTGCGCCTTTTGCAAAGCGGTGCAATTGGGGGCGTACCCCAATTGCAGCACTGCGTCTCTGGCGTTCAGCAAAAGAAGGGAACAGCATGTTTAGGGCCGAATTAACCGTTGAGGAAGCTCGTTCCGGGATGGCGAACCTCAAACCCAAGCTCGAGCGATATGCCGACTTGATTGTTCGCAAGGGGGTGAATGTCAAGCCTGGCCAGGAGGTCGTGGTGCAGGCTCCCGTTGACGTGGCAGCGTTCGTGCGGCTGCTTGTCGCCCGCGCCTACGCTGTCGGTGCCGGACATGTCACGGTGATTTGGAACGATGATGCGGTGACGCGCCTGACGTACGAGAACGTCGATGCCTCATGGTTTGAGACGGTCCCCGCCTGGCAGCGCGAGCAGCTCGATTCCCTTGCCGAGGCCGGCGCGTGCTTCATCTTCGTCGAAGGGGCGGATCCCGAGGCGCTCAAGGGCATTGACCCCGCCAAACCCGCTGCCGCCTCCAAGGCACGTAACACCCAATGCGTGAAGTACCGACATGGTATGGATTTCAATATCAACCCGTGGTGCATTGCCGGTGCCCCGGTTGCGGCATGCGCGACAGGTGTATCCGGGTGTCGAGGACGAGGTTGCGACGTACCGTCTGTGGTGCGCGATCCTCTCCGTTGCCCGCGCTGACGGGGACGATCCCGAGGCCGCCTGGGAGTTGCACAATGCGACGTTCGAAAAGAACTTGCGTCTGCTCAACGAGCGCCACTTCGATCGACTGCACTATACCTCCGCGAATGGCACCGACTTGTGGGTGGGCATGACCGATAAACACGTGTGGGAGGGAGGCTCGAGCAGCACCCCCGATGGCCATGTCTTTTTCCCCAACCATCCCTACGGAGGAGGTTTTCACTTCACCGCATTGCGAGCGCGTGGACGGTGTAGTGTACTCCGCATTGCCGTTGGTACGACATGGCAACAAGATCGACCGCTTCTGGTTGCGCTTTGAGAACGGTCTGGTTGTTGATTTTGACGCCGAGGTGGGTCGCGACACCCTGGCGAGCATTCTCGACACCGACGAAGGTGCCCGCCGCTTGGGTGAAGTCGCGTTGATTTCCAAGAACACGCCGATCCGCGAGACGGAGACCCTGTTCTACGACACGCTGTACGATGAAAACGCGAGCTGCCATTTGGCGCTGGGTTCTGGTTTCCCCGAGTGCTACGAGGGCGGTTACGCCATGACGCAGGATGACCTGCGCGACCTTGGCCTGAACAAGAGCGGTACTCACGTGGACTTCATGATAGGAGCAGACGATCTGGACATCATGGGCGTCACCGCCGACGGCGAGGAGATTCCGGTGTTCGTAAATGGCCAGTGGACCTGGGAGTAGACGGCTTCCCGAAATGTCCGGGTCCAC
>ENA-OPZN01000063-OPZN01000063.1-human-gut-metagenome-genome-assembly--contig:-NODE-63-length-44549-cov-3.589663_pt1 | contig 44549 bp, 43 predicted proteins | sample MGYA00242483_ERZ504503 | MGnify/ENA primary metagenome ERZ504503 (study PRJEB26092, sample SAMD00036285) | human gut metagenome | host: Homo sapiens | study: EMG produced TPA metagenomics assembly of... | reverse complement strand
GTACGACTCACCCCGAAGCTGCGGGACCATCGAGTTCGAGTAGTTTGAACTGACACTTCGTCGGATTTCGCGCGTAACGCGCGTCGACGGGGGAAAGGCCGGCCCACATGGGTCGGCCTTTCTTGTTTTGTTGCAGTGGACCAAGGGATTGCTAAGTAGACACGGGGATTCACGAAGTTGCTAACTGCGGTTTTCTTCTTGAGAATCTTATTGGTACTCGATCTGTCGCCCGTTTACTGCAACAAAAACGCTCAGTGCTGCGTCACCTTCAGCGCGCCCGCTTCGATTTCCCAGGTGATGCTTGTGCACGCTCGCAGGAACGCATGGTCGTGGCTCACGAGGAGCAGCGCTCCTCCGAATTGCGCGAGCGCTTGCTCCAATGCCTCAACCGAGTGCAGGTCGAGGTGGTTGGTGGGCTCGTCCATGATGATGAGCGCGGGCGCGTCCGGCAGGCCGCGGGCAATCATCAGTTTTCGCAGCTCACCGGGGCTGGTTGCAGCGCCTTCCATGATGCGGTCGGGTTCTGAGTTCAGCTGCGCCACGCAGCTGAATACATGTCCGCGGTCGGTAGGGGAGAGGGAGCGGACCTCTTCGAGTATCTGCGACCGTTGCTCCCGACTCGGCTCTTGGGGTATGTCGAGGATTGTGAGGGCGTGCGCATCTCGGTGTTCTGCCTGCAGATGCAAGAGCGCGCGAAGATGATCGAGCAGGGTGGTCTTTCCGGCACCATTTGGCCCAATGATGCCGATGCGCTCCGTATTTCCCACAAAGAGCTCCGGCAGATCGAGTTCGCTCTCGCCGCACGGGATACGGCCCGCAGGAATGTGGAGCACGGTTTTGCGGGGCTGGGTTTGGCGTCCAGGAACAGGCTACCGTCGTAGCGTTTGGGGACGAATGCCGCATCGGCCCTGCTTTGCGCCGCGGCAATGCGGCCGTCCATTTGCCGCAGCAGTTTGCCGCGAGCGCCGTCTTGGCCGGTAAAGATGGCGAGGTCGATTTTCGCCCGTGCGCTCCTGTCCTTGGGGTCGAGCCCCCGCTTCGATCGTCTGGCATCAGATCGCGCCGCCTCTTGGGAGCGCTGCCCCCGCTCGGCGGCGAGTCGCGCGAGTTCGCCTTTGGCGCGTTTGCGCTCGCCCGCCGCTGTGGCGCGCTCCCGCTCCGCCTGCATGTGCCCGGCGGAATAGCCACCGGGCCGCACGACGATGCGCATCTCGCCGCGCGGGCCCGTGGGCTCGAACGATGCACAGCGCTCCACGAGCGCATCTAGCAGGTCGCGATCGTGGCTCACGAGGATGCCGACGCCGGTGAAGCTGGCCAGCAGTCCTGTCAGTTGGGCACGGGCCTCGCGATCGAGGTGATTGGTCGGTTCATCCACAACGAGCGCATCGGGTCGTTGCCAGAGGGAGCAGGCGATCTGCAGCTTTTTGCGCTCGCCGAAGCTGAGCTCGTCCCAGCGCCATGGCATGTCGTCGGTGAGACTCAGCTGCGTGCGAAGGCCGCGTGCCTCGCGACCGAAGTCGAGTGCGAAGTCCGCGAGGGTGGCCGGTGCCTCATCGGCTTCCTGCGGGCAGTAGGCGGCGAACAAGCCGTTCGATACGGTGCCGGAGTCGGGCGCGATCAAGCCGCAGGCGATTTTGGCGAGCGTTGACTTGCCGCAGCCGTTGTCACCCAAAAGGCCAGTCCAGCCCTGCGGGAAGGCGATGGTCACGTTACTTAGAATGGGGTCTTGCGCCGCTGGGTGCGTGTAGGTCACGCGCGTGAGTGCGAGCTGCATGAAGACATCCCCTCCTCGTTCTATCGGAGGTCAACGGGTCGGTTGATGGGGATGTCTAAAAGCGCATGGTCGCCTTGTCTCTTCGCGGTGACGCCCTCGCATGGGCCCGAATCCATCGGGCGGGCGAGTCAGAGTCTAACACGGGATCGTGATGCCAGCATGTGGAACGCAGGCGACCTATCGTTTTTGCGGGTGGCTCGTGAGGTGCCAGCCATTGCAGTACGGGCAGCGGTATATCGAGAGCCCATGTCTCCCGTGTTCCTCGCAGGAAATCAGGGCCGCTTCTGCCTCGGGGCGGCTTGCGTAGCGGTTCTTCGACTCGCAAGCCTTGTGGCGGAGGGCTGCGTCATGTTCAGCGTCGATTCGTTCTTCGCGTGCATGTTCGCGAGCAAAGAGGTCGTCCATGCCGCCAGCGCTCAAGCCGTCCTCAAGGCCGGCCTCGAATGCCGCTCGTTGCTTGGCGCGCGCTGAGCGCTTGTTGCTCGCCATGGAAACTCCCATCGATAAAGGAATCGGGGCGGGTATCGCAGATTGCTGCGCTCGTCCCTGATTGAATCGCTGTTTGTGCGAACGGCACGAGACCTGAACGACTGTGGGCGGAATTACCCTCGGTCTTCTAGTGGTGACAGGCGTGCTCGGGCCCCATAGCGTCGAGCTGCCCAGTGGCGATGCGCTCGGCGGCGGCTCCCACGGTCGCGGACTCAGCATCGTGCAGGACGGTGATGCCCGCGGCGGCAAAGCCTTGCATGGGGCGCATGCCCATGCCTACGGCCACGATGGCGTCGATACCGGCCTCGGAGAGGATACGCACGGGCCGCATGCAGCCGCCCTCTTCGTGAGGGGGATTGGCGATGGTACCCTCGACGGAGACTTTGCCGTCCTCGATGTTCAGGATGGTGAAGCAGTCGGCGTGGCCAAAATGCGCGGAACGCTGGGCGTCAAAGCCGCCTTTGCCAATGGAGGGAACTGCGAGCTTCATGTGCAAAACCACCTTTCCGGGCGCGTCCATTGACGCGCGGTGAAGATAAACCGACACCCATGGTAACGCGTTTCCGCTCGCTCCGCATGTCGAGGCCTTAGCTCGCAGCTAATGAAATCCCCGGCAGAGGTGTAAATAATGGGGGGTGTCGAGGCGACTTGAGGGATAGGTCGCTGTCATGGGAGGGAAAACGTGGAAAATAATCAGGTAAAACAGCCGCGTTCCGGGATCGCCATTGCCGGGTTGGTGCTCGGAATCATCGCGCTCCTCACGTCCTTGCTGCCGATCATCAACAACGTGTCGTTCTTCATGGCGCTCGTCGGCGCCGTGCTCGCCATTGCCGGGCTTGTGTCTTGCCTGCGTGGAAAGCGCGCGGGCAAGGGCCTCGCCATCGCCGCGATTGTGGTGAACATCGTTTCCGTTGCAGCTGTTTTGGGTAGCCAGAGCATGTATAGCGCTGCAATCGACGACGCCGTGAACGGCCCGAAGGCCGTGCAGTCCTCAAAGGACGATGCCTCTGAGGACGATGATTCCAGCGATGATGAGCCTACGTCGTCTGCTGATGAGAAGCTCGCCGTGGGAGCTTCGGTCGAGCTGTCCAACGGCATGACGGTTTCGGTGGACGAGGTCACGCCGGGCCTCACCAATTACGATGGCACCGCCATGACCGGTGTGCGCGTCACCTACACGAACAACAGCGATGAAAAGCTATCGTTCAACTCGTACGACTGGAAGGGGGAGAGCGCGAACGGCGTCCAGGGCGATAATACGTATTATTCCGAGGCGACCGAAGAGCTTTCCTTTGGTGACCTGTCGGCGGGAGGCACGGTGAGCGGCTATGTGTACTTCGAGGGCGATGTCTCGAGCATCCTGTATTATTCTTCGCCATTTGCCGACAAGCCCGCTGCGACTTGGGCGATAGCCTAAGCGGTTTGAACGGGGTGCCGCTGGGAATTCGCGCGGGTGTGGGGAACCTCGGCACATGTGAGGTGCCTGGCGAAAGTCCCGGCATAATCGCATCGATCGGAACGTGGCGGTGATTTGGGCCAAAGGGGCGCATCGGGCATGCGCCCCTTTGCGTAGAACGTGATTACAATGGGAATGGAGAAAGTGGAGGCCGGTCATGACGGAGCGGTTAACTGAAGAAGTGCTGCAGGAGCTGTTGGATGCGCCGAGCCTCGACGCGTTCGTCGACGGGCGCGAATTCCCTGCTGAGACGCTGGCGGGATTCTTGGGGCGCATGCTCGAGAAAAAGCACCTCAAGCGCTCGCGCGTGGTGCGCATGGCAGACCTCAACGAGACGTTCGGCTACCAGATCTTCACGGGTGCCCGCAACCCCTCGCGCGACAAGGTCCTGCAGATTGCCTTCGCCATGGCACTCACCCTGCGCGAGACGAACCGGGCGCTCAGAGCCGCCGGGACGAGCTCCCTCAACCCCAAATGCCGCCGCGATGCAATCATCATCTTTTGCATCGGCCAGGGGTGCAGCCTCCAGAAGGTGAACGAGGAACTGTATCGCCTGGGCGAGGAGACCGTCTGCTAAATGTCTCCGTGCGCTGGTATGATGCAGGTCATGGGGAATTCCGAAGACATATCCGCATTCAATGCCTCGAACCCGGGGGACGGCGCGTTCCGCCACGAGCTCGAGGTGTTCCTGTCCCGCGCGTCCGAGGCCACGACGTGGCATGTCGAGCGGGTGATCAAGCAGTCCGACTTTGAGACGACCGAGTTGGTCCGCGGGTGCGGGTGCTGGCAGGGCCGGCAGGTACATCCGCAAGACCATCGACGCCTCTTCAGGCGTCGGCGGGGCGTATGAGGAGCTGTGGCGCGCCCAGGAGCAGGGAATGAGCCTTGCCTGCGTCCCAAGGCTGATTGAGTGCTCGCGCAACGGCGGCACGATGACCGTCGTGATGGAGCACGTCGACGGCTGTACGGTCGAAGAGCTGGAGCGGGCTCTCGGCGCGGGCGAGGTGCTCGCCACCTCGGTGCTGCCCGCTTTGTGCCGGTCGGTGACGGAACTGCACACGGCGTTCGACCGCCCGATCATCCATCGAGACCTCAAGCCGACGAATGTGATTATGCGTGGCGGCGAGGCGGTCATCATCGACTTCGGGAGTGCGCGCACGTGGAATCCCGATGCGTCGACCGACACCACGCATTTCCTCACGCGATGCTACGCCCCGCCCGAGCAGTTCGGGTTCGGGCAGACCGACGAACGCACCGATGTCTACGCGCTCGGCAAGATCCTCTATTTCTGTCTGACGGGTGAGCAGCCCCCGAATATCTGCGGGGCCGAGGAATGCACCCAAAGGGGCATCGGAGGCGCATGGGCGCAGGCCATAGGAACTGCGTGCGCGTTCGATCCCGCTGCCCGGTATGGCTCGGTTGCGGATTTCGGCGCAGCGGTCACCGCCGCGGCCGGGCGTGTGCCCGCCGGCGTGTCAAAGCGAGGGGCCGGCGCAGCTCCCGCCTTGCGAGAGTCCACGAGGGTCTTGCGAGAGTCTGCAAATAGCCGGAGGCAATCGGTCCGTGTTCCCACGTGGATGGGGCGGGCCTGGAACGTCTGGGTCCTGCTGATGCTCGTCGCGATGCTGTGGATGAGCGTCGACACGATCTTCAACCCTTTGCCGCAGGATGCGGGGAAGTCTGTGGGGCTCCTGTTCGTTCAGAACATCGTCTGCATCGATCCCATATTGATCATCGGGTCCTACCTGATGCTCGATCGCCGCAGGATCCGCGAGAGGTGTCCCGCCTTGGCGCGATGGGGCGTTTTTGCGCGAAACCGTCTACGGCCTCATCGTGATCGTCGCCATCCTCTTTGGGGGGTGCGCTCATCATGGTTCTGGTTGAGTGATCGTAAACTCACAACGACGTGGCTGTGGAGCTGAAATCGCACCGTGTCCAAAGTGTCGCGCGTTCGGCGGCGGGGCCGGTGCGTCCGCTCTGCGGCCGTGGGCAGATGCGTCCCGCCTCGTCTGTCTAGAGGCTGAAAGCCCACAGGTTGGCGCATTGCGCGAGAATGCGCTCGAGGTCCCAGGGGTGCGTGCTGTTCTGCTCGCTGTTGGGGTCTCGCACCGTAACCTGTCCGTTCTCGGCGAGGCCCGCGAGTACGATGAAATGCCCCGTGGTCGTGAAGTCGCCGGGCCGTACGCTGCAGATGACGGGGTGGCCCGCCTCTAACTCGGCGCGGACGGCATCGGCGGATGCTGAGATTTCCCGGGAGTTCAGGCCGATTGAAGCCGCTCCGTCGCTCATGAGGGTCCATGCGGTCATGCCGTCAACGGTGTGGCCCTGTTCCTCACTGAGGCGAGCCATCGCGGTGGGATCGAGATTCGTGTTTCCCGTTAGCGCGACGTATGCCATGGACAGGCACGTGGGCCCGCAGCCATTTTCGCGCATGTTTCCACCGGCGTAGGGCTCCTCGGACCATTGAGGATCGGTTTGGTACAGGTATGGAACTTCGCCCTGCCGCCATCCCCCCACGGGCGTGGAGCTCGCCGGTTCGCCCTTGCCGGCGACGGGACTCGTGAGCGTTTCTATGCGTCCTCTGATGAGCGACTGCGCGACGAATAGGGCGGCGAGCGCAAGGGCTGCCACGAGGATGAGCTTGCCCCGACCGCGCCCTCGTTGCCTCTTGCGTTCGCGTCGCCTGTCACCGGAATCAAATCCGCTATCGGGCCTGAAGCACCCGCCGCTCGCCTTGCGCCTTGCGCCTGCCGTCTGTTCCGCGCCCGCCGTCGGGCCCTGCCCGTTCCCGCGTCTGAAGCGCCCGCTGTCGATGGGTCCGTCGAAGACACGCGTGGGGCGGTATGCGGGCTGGCGTCTTTGGGTGTGCATGGCGGTCCTCCATGGTCGGTATGTGTACAACACCCATGGTGACCTGCACTTCTAACTCGATGATGACGCTACCGTGACGGAACGGTCACAGTGCTAAAGGAGGGGTTAAACCTTTCTTAACACAGTGTGAACCTCCCGGCGGGACGGGAGCAGCCGTGCCCCCCGCGCTCGGGTCCCGTCGCCGCCGGGCTGCGCGTGCCGTCCGGTGCACGGCCAATCGTATGCCGTCCTACTCGGGTCAGTCGGCGAGGTCTTCGAGGACCCTGCGCGGTAATTCTTGAAAACGATGCCATCGCCGTCCTGCGTGGCGTCCAGATCGACGTCGGCCATGATGCCGAAGTCGTGGTCGCCGTCCGAGTCGTGGAAGATCTGGTGCACATGCCAGACGTGCTCGCTGAGTTCGTCAGAATCATCGATCTCGAGGAACGCGGCCGATCGCGCATCGGCATCGGTGAGCAGGTCCTCGTGGGCCCCGTAGAACGCATCGAGCACGCGGCCCCAGCGGAACTCGCCGAAGCCCCAGTCCTCGTCGAGGGCTCCGAGTTCGGCGGCCTTATCGAGAGCGGCGAGGCGCACGCGCTGGAACAAAGCGTTGCGGACCATGAGCGTCATGCCGCGGCGGTCGGCTACCACCTCGTCGGTTCGCTTGAGCGGTGCCGCTCCGGGCGCCGCTCCGGCGTTCTCCCATTCGTCCACCAGGCTGGAGTCGACCGAACGCACGACGAGGCCCAGCCACGAGACGATATCGTCGAGCTCTTCGTCCCGCGCTCGACCGGCACGGTGCGGTCGAGCGAGCGGTAGGCCTCGGTGAGGTAGCGTAGAAGAATGCCCTCGCAGCGAGCGATCTTGTACTGGGCGATGTAGCTCTTGAAGTCGCAGCCCGTTTCGAGCATGTCGCGCAGCACGGGACTTGGGGCTGAGCTCGTAGTCGTTCGCCCAGGCACCTGCGCGCAGTACTTCGCGAACGCGACCTCGAGCATGTCCTCGAGCGGCTTGGGGTAGCTGACGTCCTCGAGGCGGTCCAGGCGCTCTTCGAAGTCCACGCCCTCGGCCTTCATGGCGCTCATGGCAGCGTCGCGGGCACGTCGCTCCTGCGCGCGCAAGATTTGCTTGGGGTCCTCGAGGGTCGCCTCGACCATCGAGATGAGGTCGAGCGTGTACGTGGGGCTCTCGGGATCGAGCAGTTCGAGCGCGGCGAGCAAAAACGGGGAGAGCGGCTGGTCGAGGGCGAAGTCCTCGGGCAGGTCGACCGTGAGGTAATAAGCTGCCGGCCCGTCGAGGGGGTGACCAGTTGCGGCGTTCGTATCGCCGAGCGGTCGACCGTCGTTGTCGTCCGCGCCGTCATCCTCATTGGCCGTGGCGTCGAGTGACCTGAGTGCATCTATGTTCTTTGGGGCCTCGGTGAGCGAGACCGTCTTGTCGCTCCCGATGCCGTTATCGCGTCCGCCTCGGTTCCGCAGGCTTCGCGCACCACACGCCCGCATCGATGAGCGTGGCAAAGATCTCGGCAGCCCGGAGCTTGAGCTTCGCCTTCTCCTCCGGGGTCTGCAGGGATGCCTCGATCAGCTCGAGGACGCGGGCCCAGGCGTCACCGCCCTGCTCGACCTCGGCGAGCACCACGGAGTGCGTGATGCGCAGCCTCGGCTTGAGCATCTCCGGTTCACTTTCGATGAGGCGCGTGAAGGTCGCCTCGTTCCAGGTGACAAAGCCCTCCGGCGGCTTCTTCTTCTTGAGCCTCTTCATCTTCTTGGGGTCGCCCATGGCCTTGAGCTCGGCTTTGTGGTTCTCGATCTCGAACTCGGGTGCCTCGGCGATGACGACGCCCTCGGTGTCAAAGCCCGACCGCCCCGCGCGCCCGGCGATTTGGTGGAATTCGCGTGAGCGCAGGCGGCGCTGCTTGCGACCGTCGAATTTGGTGAGGCCGGTGAGCAGGACGGTGTGGATGGGCACGTTGATGCCCACACCCAGGGTGTCGGTGCCGCAGATGACGGGCAGAAGGCCCTGCTGCGCAAGCTTTTCGACGAGCAGGCGGTAGCGCGGCAGCATGCCGGCGTGATGGAGCCCGACGCCACTGGAGATGAGGTGCTTCAAGGTCTTGCCGAACGCCGTGGTGAAGCGCCCGCCCTTGATCGCCTCCTTGATGGCCTCGCGCTGCTCTTTACTGGCGACGCCGTAGCTGGCGAGCGAGCGGGCAGACTGCAGGGCGGCGTCTTGCGAGAAGTGCACGATGTAGAGCGGGGAGTCCCCTTGGCGAAGTGCCAGCTCCACAGTGCCCTCGAGCGCGGTTTTGACGTACTCGTAAGAAAGCGGGATGGGTCGCGGGGCGTCGGCGATGAGCTCGAGGTCGCGGCCTGTTGTGCGGTTAAGGGTCTGGCCGATGGCGGTCATGTCGCCCAGGGTCGCACTCATGAGCAGGAATTGCGCGTGGGGCAGCGTGAGCAGGGGAACCTGCCAGGCCCAGCCGCGGTCGGGGTCGGAGAAGAAATGGAACTCGTCCATGGCGACGCAACCGACGTCGGTGTCCTCTCCCTCGCGCAGCGCCTGGTTGGCAAGGATCTCGGCAGTGCAGCAGATGATGGGGGCACCGGTGTTGATATGCGAATCGCCGGTGATCATGCCGACGTTGTCGCGGCCCAGGATATCGACCAGGTAGAAGAACTTCTCGCTGACGAGGGCCTTGATGGGGGCGGTGTAGTATGCACGCTGACCGCTCGCCATTGCCATGAACATCATACCGAGCGCGACGAGCGATTTGCCGGAACCGGTAGGCGTGCCGAGGATGACGTTGCTACCTGCAGCCAGGGCGAACAGCGCGTCCTCCTGATGCGGCCAGAGGTCGATGCCACGTGCGGCAACCCAGTCGATGAAGCGTTCGTAGGCTTTTTCTGACGTGAGCCAAGGTTCGAGTTCGGATCCGGGAGAACAGGTCCGTGCGACAGGGGCGTCGTCGCTGTCGAAGGGACCTTGCCCGTCAGCGTACTCATCGGTTGTGTTGCCGCTGGTGTCCGCAGCCTCGGGCTCCCACCAGCTTGGGGCAAGCGAACCAAGCGACCCGTGGGCGAAGGGGTCGAAGGCGTTTTTTTGAGATTCAAGCTGCTTGGATGCGTCTGGCATGGGCAGGTCCGTTCTATAAGGCATTTTTCCTTCATTATGACGTAAAGATCGGGTTGCGGGATGCGATGGGATTGCGGGAGGGGGCCGCGCACGCGCGGCCCCCTCCTCCTGTTGTGATCACAGGGTTTCAAGACGCTTGTGGCGCGCTGGCTCAATTGTCCCGATGCACGACGGGGATGAGAAAGGTGTTGGCACGATGTGAGTTAGACAAACGATGATCGGGCCTGCGCAACATTTGGGTATTTTGACCACTTTCGTAAATCCACATGGACACGTGGGCGTGGTGAGAAAAGCCTATGCAAATAGCAACTTAAATGCGGTCAGAATATGCATCTTTACGCGCGGCGAGATGGTGACGTCGGTTGCGCAGGTTGTCAATCGCGTAGCTCATGCCGTAGGGGATATATTCTCCGGCGAATAGGTCTTCGGGCAGATAGTCGATGAGGCTCTGCGGAAGTTCGAGTGCAGCCTGGAGTTGTTCCTGTGTGGCGGGTTGCGCTGCGGGCCGTGCATATACAGCGTGGACGGTCGCACCCTGCTCGGTTAGCCGCTGCTCGTACTCGGTGATGGGCTGATCGGGATGGGCGGCGCGGTCGTCGTGCGTGGCGCACGTTACATTCCATCCAATGGTCTTGAACTGCGGAAGAGAGAACTCATACAACGGCAGGCTATCGGTGCGCAGCGCGAGAATGCCGTCGGCTTTAAGCAGCGGTCGGTATCCATCGAGGTGCTCGGCGGTCGTTACGCGCAGGCGGGCGTTGCGTCGTTAGGGTGCGGCGTGGGAAAGTTGATCGAGATGCTCGAGAGTTCGCCCGGGGCGAAGATGCGGTCGAGCCTGGCGGCGTCTCCGGGAATCACGAGGGCATTTTTGAGCCCACGATCGAGAACGAGCTGCGCGGCATGCACCACGCACACGGGTTCGCTGTCCATGCCGATAAAGAGCGTGTCCGGATGACGGGCGGCCATGGCGGCGATATAGGCTCCTTTTCCGCATCCAAGATCGAGATGCACCCGCTCAAAGCGCTCGGTGCCATGCTCGGTGAGCGGATGGCACGCTTCGGCCCAGCGCCCCCGATACGCTGCGGCACCAGTCTCGATGGCGTTGGCTGCGCGCTCGATGCGCTGGTCGAGGACGAAGTTTTTTGGGCATACGTGCATGCATGGCGGAAAGGTCTCCTGGATATCGCGGCGCGCTGCACGGTGGAATGTGGCGCGGCGGCGGATGGCGGTCGTGGCGTCCGATATGGCGGCTGCATGTTCGCGGCTGCCACTGGAGTGGCGCGCGCCATGCGTCTGAATGGGCGTCGTGCTCGAGTTCTCAATCAAGGCGTCGAGCACGAGATACCGATTGAGGGTACCAGACGCGCCGTCCGAGGAGTAGCGCGCGACCTCCCGTACCTTGGTGCCCACAGATGCTACAAGCTCGTCGATCTCGCATTCGTCAAAGTGGTGACAGTAGCGCAGCGGAGAGGGGTCGGATTGCCATCCAAGGAAGTGGTCATTTGGCTCAAGCTGCGATATGTCGATATCCATGGCAAGCGCCTCGTCTGCCTTCAGAGCCTTGGCAGCAAGGCGCGTGTCGTTCATGAACTGCCAAAACGACAGGACGATCAGGCCGCCCACGCGTGCGTGTTCGATGAGTGCCTCGAACACGCGATGTCTGAGGTATGCGCTGGGCACATGGTGCATGAAGCCAAAGGAGACCGACAGGTCGCAGAGGGGGCATTCCGGGATTTTCGCGTTTGCTCGAGACGAGGGTATCCAGGATGTCGCATTGGCGGAAGCGGCATGCGATGCGGTCGTCTGACCATGCTCTGCCAGGGCGGCGCAGTTGTCCACCGCGTGAAACTCAAAGTCGATGCTGGGAAACGCGGTGGAGAGGAAATGCTCAAACCGCAGGTTGCCGCTTGCCATATCGAACACGAGGCGCGTCTGAGGCGCCGTCGCACCCACCCAGCCATGCTCGCGCAATATGCTTCCGAGCCGCTTCCAACCTTCCCATGGTGCCGACCTCGTGGCGGAAAAGGATGCTGCGTTATCCCGGTAAAAGCGGTTGTTGAGCGCGATGAGCGCCTGCGCGGTCGTGGTGTCCATGGGCCTCCTGGATTCCGTGAGTCGGTGCCGCGTCGAGTGGCTGCGTGTCTTTAGGGCGAGCGCATGCACCGTGAGGTTTCCCTATTGTAAGCTCCCACGTCCGCCGGAAGCGGTGCGCGGACGCATATACAATGGACGCCATGGAACAGATTATCATGGACATATTGGCGGAGCTCCGGTCCGGACGCGCGGTCGACGATCGCGTGCTACTCAAGCTGAGTCATGCCGCCGCACGCCGGGAGCATGCCGACAAGCGCATGTTTGCCAAGCGTCGGCTTTTGCCGTTCTACCAGAGTGTTAAGCGCAACGATCAAAAGCGCTGGGAGGCGTGGGGCGTTACGCCCGAACTCGAAGAGCGCTTGCTCGCCGTGCTGCGCATGAAGCCTCGTCGCAGCGCCTCGGGTGTCGCAACGATCACGGTCATCACCAAGCCATGGCCCTGTGGTGGCGACTGCCTCTTTTGCCCCAATGACCTGCGCATGCCCAAGAGCTACCTGCACAACGAGCCGGCATGCGAACGCGCCGAGCAAAACTGGTTCGACCCGTATCTGCAGGTTACCTCCCGTCTGACGGCGTTGACGCAGATGGGACATGCTACAGACAAGATCGAGCTGATCGTTCTCGGCGGGACCTGGAGCGATTATCCACGGGAATACCAGGTCTGGTTCATCTCGGAACTGTTCCGCGCGCTCAACGAGTTTGACGAGGAGTCAGCGGCTTCCGACATCGCCGAGCGTCGGAGCTGGTACCGCAGCGCGGGGTTTCCGCAGAATGCGGAGCAGTTCGCGTTATTTGCGGAGGGTGCGCAGGAGGAGATCGCCGAAGGGGCCCTCTCCTACAACCACGCATTTCGGCTGCTGTACGGCAACAGCGAGCGTGGCGTTTGGCCAGTCGCGCCCAGACGGCCACGTTCGATGAGCTCGAGCTGCGGCAACGCGAAAACGAGGGCGCACGTCATCGTGTGGTGGGCCTTGTAGTCGAGACGCGCCCCGATGCGATCACGCCCGCAGCCCTCATGCTGATTCGCCGCCTGGGTTGCACCAAGGTGCAAATGGGTATCCAGACGCTTGACCAGGAGATCCTTGACTTGAATGAGCGCGGCATCTCGATTGAGCGCATAGGGCGGGCATTTGAGTTGCTGCGCATCTTTGGCTTCAAGATCCACGCGCATGCCATGGCGAACCTGTTGGGGTCGACGCCCGAGCGCGATAAGGCCGACTACGACCGCCTGGTGCGGAGCGCACCGTTCCAGCCCGACGAAATCAAGCTCTACCCTTGTGCCCTCATCGACGGCTCCCGGCTCACCGAGCGCTATGAACTTGGCTTATGGCGCCCCTACACCGAGGGGGAACTGCTCGACGTGTTGGCGAGCGATGTCGCCGTCACGCCGCCGTTCTGCCGTATCTCCCGCATGATCAGGGATTTCTCGTCGCACGATATCGTGGCGGGCAACAAGAAGCCCAATTTGCGCCAACTCGTCGAGCGGAGCCTGCGCGACATGGGCAGTTCGGACGGCGTCCAGGAGATTCGATTTCGAGAGATCGGAACGAACGACATCGATCTGGGCGACCTGGTCCTCGATGTCGTCGGGTACGAGACGAGCAACACGCACGAACGCTTTTTGCAGTGGATCTTGCCCGACAACCGCATCGCCGGCTTCCTGCGCCTGTCTTTGCCGAGTGCCGCGTATGTGCAGCGTCTCGCGGATGAGGCGGGGAGCGAGGGCCTTCCCGTCCGCGCGGGCGAGGCCATGATTCGGGAAGTGCACGTGTATGGCATCGCTACGCAGCTTGGTGAGGATGGCACGTCAGCCCAGCATCTTGGGTTGGGGAGGCGGCTCATCGAGCGCGCCTGTGACATCGCGCGCGAGGCGGGATACGAAAGCATTAACGTGATCAGCGCCGTGGGCACGCGCACGTATTATCGTCGCCTTGGGTTTAAGGACCACGGGCTTTATCAGCAAAGGAAGCTTTGATGGAAAAGAGGGGAAACACGGCCGCCGGTATTGCCGCGGGCGTGGCGTTTGGCGCCGTGGCCGTTGGCGCGGCGGCGATAGCCGTTGGATCGAAATGCCTTCAGGTCGCCCGCACGCACGCTGGATTGGCGCGCGTGAAGATGGTGCGCGGCGCCCAGGGAGAGCTCGTGCGCGTGTTGCAGCAGGGTGGGGTGTATCAAAGTGCCACCTATCTCGGTCGCCGCAGGTTCGAGCCCGTGTTCGAGTATATCCGCGCCTTCGATGCGATGTTTGAGGCGGAGGATTCCATGCGCGGCATCGTTGGCCATGGCATCGAACGAGTGCTCATGCTCGGAGGTGGTGGATACTCTTATCCCAAGCATGCGCTCGCCACCCATCGTTTGCTTGCCATGGACGTCGTCGAGCTTGACGCGTCGGTGACCCTGCTTGCTCGTCGATGGTTTTACCTGGACGAACTTGAGCGCATGGCGGGAGACCGTCTGAGTCTCATCACCGCGGACGCTCGGTCGTATATGGGCGAGGCTCTTGCGGCGGGCATGCGGTACGACGTGGTCGTGAACGACTGCTTTGCCGGGTCGGAGCCAGTTCGGTCGCTCGCCACCGTGGAAGCCTCTGCCAGGCAAGGTGTGTCTCAACGAGGGCGGCCTGTACGTGGCCAACGTGGTATCGACCCACGGGGGCGAGAACATAGACTTCCTGCGCAACGTCGTTGCCACGGCTTCGGCGGTGTTCAAACGCGTCTGGGTCGTGCCCTGCGTGGATGAGGCCTTTGCGGGAGAAGATAACTACCTGGTGATCGCGAGCGACGTCGACGCTTACGATTTCGAGGGTGCGGTTCCCTTTGCTGCCGACTTCCTCGGTGAGGTGCTGCGCGACTAGCCGTACTGCGCGCTTCGCCATGCGTCGCGCCAGCCGAGCACGCGTTGCTTCATGCCCTCGATGTCGAGGACGCCCTCGGCGAAACCCTTGCGAACGAGCTCTTGCGGTAGGAATTCGTCGTACTTGTCGAAATACGGAACTTCGCCTGGGTACACGAGGTCAATGGGGTCGAATTCTGCTTCCGCCTCGGCGGCGACCGCTTCGAAAAACGTTTTCGGGGTCCGCCTTCATCCTGAACTGCATGAAGTAAGGGCGCGAGGGATCGAGCCCCTTGAGCCCTAGCTCTCGCGCGCATTTGATCTTGAGCAGCCGCTCGAGCGCCAGGAAAGCGTAACTTCCGAGCCAGGGGAACAACGCCCAGGTGTCTCCACCCAGATTGATGAGGGGGCTTGAGGCGCGCCCGGTGATGCCCGCGTTGGATGCCACGTGTCGTGCCTGTGCCAGTCGAGCCCGCGCGTTCTCCATGATGTAGGGATAGACGTCACGCTCCGCGAGCACGTGCCTCATGCGTTCCAGGACATACGTGTCGATATCGCCCGCGCAATCGCCAAAGTACGCTGGAACGCGGCCTTTGATCTGCGTGCAGTACACGAGGTGACGCTTCCAGTCGACCTCCTCGACCAGCCAGCAGTGCCCGGCGATGGCGATGCGCTCGCCAGCGGGTGGCGGATTCACAATCGTGCCGAGTTCCGCCGACTCGCATCTCACCGTGAACTCCTCGTTTTCCTGGAACACCGCGTAGAACTTGAATGAGTTGGTGAGCCGTTCACCGGCGAGGCCCACAATCAAGCCGCCGTTTTCGGTCGCCTCGATATGGTCGGTTTCCAAAAGATGCCGCAAGAGGCAACGGAGGTCGTCGGCATCGACGCGATGGAAGTATGAGAGCGTCAACACGCGTGCGGCGAGCTCGGCGGGAGTGAGTTCCCCGCAGCTGGCGAGCGTGCTCATGACCTGATGGTAGAGCAGGCTGTACGGAAGGCGATCAAGCGCGGGTGGTTCGACCCAGTGCTCCTCGCGGTAGAGCTGCACGAGCGCGATGCCCTGCAAGAGCTTCCAAGGGATGGTTTCGGGCAGCATGGAGCGGGGTTCGGGTTGCTCTTCGCGCATCACGAAGTGCATCTCGGGTGGAAGGTCGCGGCGTCCGGTGCGCCCCATGCGCTGCAGGAAGCTCGAGACGGTAAAGGGGGCATCGATTTGGAACGCGCGCTCGAGGCGTCCGATGTCGATGCCCAGCTCGAGCGTCGCGGTGGTGACGGTGGTCTGCGCCTGCTCTTCGTCGCGCATGAGCTCCTCCGCCGATTCACGATACGCCGCCGAGAGATTACCGTGGTGGATGAGGAAGCGGTCGGGTTCGTGATTGGCCTCGCAATATGCACGCAGGTTGGCGCAGACGGACTCCGCCTCCTCTCGCGAGTTTACGAACACCAGGCATTTGCTGCCGCGGGTCCGCTCGAAGATGTATCCAGACCCGGGTCGGCATCTTGCGGCGCCAAATCGGTCCGCGCGGCGAGTTCGGTTGCGGTTGGTGCGTCGATGCGGACATCATCGGGCGCGGGAAGGCTGCGCCGCGCACCGTCGTCGATTACGTCCGCCTCCTGCGCCCGTGCGCCGTCTAGGGCACGCTCCGCCGCCTGCGGTCCGCCAATGTAGAAATGCTCCATGGATAGACGCCACGTCTTGCGCGTCTCCTCAAAGCGGGGGATGACACATCCACGACCCGTTCCGCTGGAGAGGAATGCCCCCGTGCGTTCGGGGTCACCGATGGTGGCGGAAAGTCCGATGCGGCGCGGATTCACGCCCGCCATGCGCGAGAGGCGTTCGATGAGGCAGAGGGCCTGCCCGCCGCGATCGCCGCGCAGCAGTGAATGCACCTCATCGATGACCACGTAGCGAAGGTCTCCAAAAAGCCGCCCAATCGCCGCGTGCTTGTGGAGCAAGAGGGCCTCGAGCGACTCGGGCGTGATTTGCAGGATGCCGCTCGGGTGTTTGAGCAGCTTCGCCTTGTGCGAAGCGGCAACATCGCCATGCCAGTGCCAGACGGGGGATATCGGCCTCTTCGCAGAGGTCGTTCAGGCGGTAGAACTGGTCGTTGATAAGAGCTTTGAGCGGGCCGATGTAGAGCGCCCCGACCGTTGCGGGCGGGTTCTCCCAAAACTCGGTGAGTATGGGGAAGAAGGCGGCTTCGGTCTTGCCCGAGGCGGTCGAGGCGGTGAGCAGCACGTTCTCATCTGTGTTGAAGATGGCATCTGCTGCGGCGACTTGGATCGACCGGAGGTTCTCCCAGCTATGCGAGTAGATGAAGTCCTGTACAAACGGCGCGTATCGATCGAATGTGTTCAAGCTGCCTCCCGGACTAGATGGTGAATTCCGCGAAGGGGGTCGTGTTGCTCGGCGCGCTGGCGTCCGCGACGCCGACGGTGCCAGATGCCATCAACTCATGAAGATCGGTATTAGGGTTTTGGCACATGATGTCTAGCAGCTCGATGAAATCGCGAATCACCTCGCGCGGGGTGAGGTGCGTCTCTGCGCCCACACGCCCGAACTCGATGGTGAGGAAGTCCACTAAGTCCGCATCGCGAAGCGTGCACGTATATCCAAAATAGCCGGCGTGTATCTGCGCAATCTTCTCGATGAGCACGAGTAGCTCCTCGTAGGTGAGGGGCTGCAGGCGAATGATGGGCGCCAACATGTCGCGCATTCCCTCGCGTGCGAAGCGGCCTTGGGTAAGGCGGCTTCGCAATGCCTCGTAGGAGAAGACGCCCCGTCTGCGGTCTTCGATGGACGTGGGGGTGCCTCCCATGATGATGCCAGGTGATGAGCTTTGCCCTGCAGGGTATCGTTGTACATCTGCAGGATCTTCTCGTAGTTGTACTGGCGCGTGACGGCATTTGGGATCTTATAGAGGTTGACCAGCTCGTCGATGAGGACGAGCAGACCTTTGTAGCCCGCCCCCGTGAGGAAGCGCGCCAGCAGCTTGACGTAGTCGTACCAGGTGTCGTCGTCGATGATCGCGGTGACCCCCAGCTCGGAGCGCGCCTCCGTCTTGGTGCGGTATTCGCCGCGCAACCATTTGACGGCGAGTGCCTTGGTCTCCTCGTCTCCCGTGGATACGGCGTTGCGGTAGATGCCCAGCACGCGGCTGAACTCATATCCGTGGACCATCTCCTCGATGGCGGCGAATTGGGCGCGTATCGAAGTGCCGGCAGGCGTGCTACCTGCGACATGTCCGTTTGACACATCCCCTTTTGACATGTCTTCCCTCGAAGCGTCTTCCGCCTCGAGATTCTGCACCCAGCGGTCGAGGATCAGGTTGAGTGCACCGCCCTCGGGACGGGTCTTGGTCGAGAGGTTGCGCACCAGTTCGCGGTAGGTCGCCAAACCCTGGCCCTGGCCGCCTTGCAGTCGGCGCTCTGGGGAGAGATCCGCATCTGCCACAACAAAGCCCTCGCCCATGGCGTGCGTGCGGATAGTCTGCAACAGGAAGCTCTTTCCCGCTCCATACCGGCCAACGAGGAAGCGGAAGCTTGCTCCGCCGTCGGAGATGAGCGAGAGGTCGGTGAGCAAGGCTTGAATTTCGAACTCGCGCCCCACGGTGATGTAGGGCAGGCCTATGCGCGGCACGACGCCGCCTTTGAGCGAGTTAAGGATGACGGCGGCCACGCGTTTGGGGACGCGGGGCGCGGTGGTGATCTGGTCAGTCATGGGCAAGGAATTCCTCCACGTCTTCGCGATAATCCTCGATGAGCTCGGGGCCGGATGCCCCGTATTCGATCGTGGTGTCGCCTATCAGGTCGAACAAGGCATCGTTGATGGCGTCCACGGCCATGTCCTCGGATGTCCCCAGCACCTGGAGTGCATCGCGCGCACCTGGGGCGTCACCCTCCGCAAGGGATCTGAGATACGACTCCTGCCCGGGGGTCAATGGCCGGGCGGCGTGAACTCTGGGCACCGGCGCGGGAGGGACGGGGGGCTCGATGGGGGTTCGCGCCCGCTCGATACCGTCTTCCTGGGGTGCGGTGACTGGGCTTTGTGGCTCGGCGAGCGCGTTCGATGGGCGGCCTTCGTCGGCCGATCCACAAGAGGAGACGATGGTGCCCGTCCCTTCACGCTCTTCATCGATGAGCAGAGACTCGCGCGTGGATACCGCCGCGCGTCGGATGTCGGCCAGCTGAGAGAGGTCAATGGTGATGTGCCGCGGCGCGTGTGCCGCATGCCAGCTCATCCACGCGCCACTTCCTCATCGATGAACTTCTCCAGGTACTTGGGAAGCGGCTTGGTCTCTTTGAGCGGATGCTCGTATCCGAGCGCCGTCCGCAGACTACGGTCGACCGCGCGCATGCATATGCCGAGCTTGGGGCTGCACGAGCGGCTTCCGTGGATTCGCTCGCACGTCCATATGCCGTTTTGACATCGGTACCGATGGATCTCGTCAAGTTGATACACGGTGTCTACGTGACGCCGGGGTGAAAAGAAGACGGCTGAGCCGAACATGGTGTAGGGCAGAGCGACCTCCTCTCCAAACCAGCTCTCGAGTAGCGTATTCTTTCGTTGCCTGCGATAGTAGTCGCTCGTGCGGACAAATACCGCGCACGCAACGTGGCGAAGTCCGTCGGGGTTATCCCGGTACAGGCGGCTTCCACTGAGCTTATAGGTAGATAAGGCATCGATGGCGTCGAACAGCTCGCTTTCGAGCGCCTTGTCGCAGGGGAGCGGCATGGCCGAGGCCCCCCGTTTCTTGCGTTCGTTTTTGATCAGGCGCGTTAACTCACGAGAGCGATCGTCTGCGCGGCGCAGTGCGATGATCGCGCGGTCGAATGCCAGGGTCTTGTATGGTTCGAGCAGCTCTACAGGCAGGTCGTGGTAAACGACGTAGTCCTGCAGCCAGACGCCGGCGAACCGATCGATTTCCGGGGCGAAGGCGCGATATGCCTGACAGAAAGATTCGAATGCATCGAACCCCTCGCGCGGGTTGGCGACACCGATCCCGTTGATGAGTTCGTAGAGATAGACGTAGGCGAACGAGAGGGAGGTCTCCTGTACCGTCCCGCGGCGAACGGCGGACCTCCAGGTGAAATATCCGCGGAGTTGGCGGTCACTCATGGCATTGTATGTGGGGAAATATGACTTGAAGTTCCCATGATAGGGGCAATCGTCCTCATAATCCGCCATAAAGATGCCCTGTCGGTAGAACAGTTCGGCCTCTGAGAGCCAGCGTCCCCGACCGGCTGGCCCCTCGGGCTCCCAACGGGAGATCTCCCGCATTTTGCGATAGCGTTCGGGCAGGTAGGATGCCATGCGATTGCCCGTGATGAGGATTGGCTCATCCGTGTACACGCGGTCGGAAAAATGGGAACTCGCCCGAAAGCGCTCGTCTGCCAGGATGCGGTCGATGAGCTCCTGGGCATCGGGCTTCGTGCCGTTCAAAGGTCTCATGGCACCTCCCTCATGCGTTCGCGGCCTTGCTCGTGTATCTACTCAGTCTAGCATAAGAGCAAACAGATGTTCGTATTTTTGCGCACGCGGTCTCGGTGTGCGACCCCAATGCCTTGGCTCCGCATGCGGGGACTCCTTGGGCACCGCACAATGATTTCTCAAGCATTCTTACAAAAGCGCAAGCCCACCGTAAGGCAAATCGATGGTAGCAAATGGGCAGATAGCAGATGATGTCCTCAGAAACGGATACGTGTCGGGCCCGGTACCCGTCACGTGCGTGGACGTAGTTGTTTTAAGGAGGCATCATGGGCACGCGTAATCCATATGAGGTCGATCGATATGCGGCATGCAGCGGGAAATCCACTCGCGGGATCCGCGGCGCCATTTCCAATGCTGCCGGCATGATTGGCTGTCTGTTCACCATGGGCGCGCTCTTCTTTGGCATGCTCTACGTGCTGTGGAGGGCATCCGGGCATTGAGATGCGCATCGATGAACGGATAATTGTTACGCGTTCCTTTCGCATGAACTGCTGCCGTGCTTAAGGGGCAGACCATTATAATTTCTTCGCCTACAGCGTGCCCCCACGTCGCGATCGATGTGGGGGCGATCATATGAAGAGACGAGGGGATGTATGGAAAAGCCGACGAGAAACGGTCTCGTGCCGAACGATGGCATGAACTCGAAGGACCGTGCTGGCGGAGCATTGACGATACGGGAGCTCATGCCGCTCGTGGGGCTCACGTTTTCCGCGTTCATCTTGAACACCTCGGAGTTCATGCCCATTGGGCTGCTCACCGATATTGCCGGTAGCTTTTCCATCAACGAGGCGACCTGCGGCCTCATGATCACCGCCTATGCCTGGGCGGTGATGCTGTTGTCGCTGCCGCTCATGATGGCCGCATCGCGTATCGAGTTCAAGCGCCTGCTGCTCGGCGTGCTCGTGGTGTTCGCCATCGGTCAGTTCCTTTCCGCTATAGCACCCACGTTCGCCATCCTCACGCTCGCCCGCATCGTGGTGGCGAGCGCCCATGCCATTTTCTGGTCGATCGCCTCGGTCATGGCGACGCGCCTGGTCGATGTGAGCCACGGTTCGCTCGCCATCGGCATGATCGCCACGGGGTCCTCCATTGCGCAGATCTTCGGTTTGCCCCTGGGGCGCGCAATCGGCCTCGCGTTGGGATGGCGTATGACGTTCGCCGTGGTGGGAGCCATCGCCGTCGCCATTATCGTGTACCTCGCCGCCGCCTTGCCCCTCATGCCCGCGGGGGAGCCCTTTACGCTTTCCCGCTTACCCCGCATGCTTAAGAATCGCCTGCTCGTGACCGTGTACGTGGTCACCATGCTGTTCGCGACCGGCTATTACACCTGCTACAGCTACATTGAGCCCTTCCTGCACCAGGTCGCGTCGTTCGATTCCGGTATGATCACCATGTCGCTGACGGTCTTCGGTTTCGCCGGCATCTTGGGCAGCATGCTCTTTTCCCGTTTCTACGATGGCAAGAGTCGTCCCTTCCTCGCGCTTTCTATTGCCGGAGTTGCTTTGGCCCTGGCGGGGCTCCGCCCTCTGGCAGGGAGCGTCGCTACGGTGCTCGTTATGTTCCTGCTGTGGGGCTGCTGCGGTACGGCGTTCAACGTGGCATTTCAGGCGGAGATCATCAAGGGTGTCGAGGAGGATGAGTCGTCCGTCGCCATGTCGATCTTCTCGGGCCTGTTCAACTTTGGTATCGGTGCCGGCTCGGCGCTCGGCGGCGTCGTTTGTGACGAATCTGTCCGTCGGTGCGGTGGGTTTGGTGGGCGCTGCGATCGTCGCAGCGTGCTGGGTCATCACCGTTGCTGGGCTGTTTCGCCTCATGGGGCGTCGCGGCTGTGCTGTGTAGAAGGCGCCCGGGTGCCATTGGGCGCCCGTGCAATCTCCGATGTGAGAAAACATCGGTTTGAAATCCCCTTAGTCGTTTCAAACCCCTGATTTCTCACAAAAATCAGACTGGTAATGTGATTTATCAGAGGTTTGAAATATGGGGCTTGCTTCAAATTCCTGTTAACTCAGCTCGGCGGCACCGTGTTCGAGCTAGTGTATACTGTCGCAAGCTAAAGTGACGCGGTGCGCACCGGACGCTCCGTCAGCGACGGATGTGCCCAGGTGGTGCCCGTATATCCAGGACGGAGAGCGACCTCATGGCAGAACCTATCACCTTGCATACCGGCGGCGTGTACCTGGTGGACGGCGAGACGGTCATCCCCGAGGAATGTGCGCTCGAGGCCGTCGAATCGACGCTCGAGTTCCCCGACCCAGACGTGGCGCGCGAGGGCACGATCGCGTACGGCATCCTCGCCGAGCACAACACGAGCGGCGACATGGCCCATCTCAAGCTGCGGTTCGACGCCCTGGCGAGCCATGACATCACGTACGTTGGCGTCATACAGACGGCCAAGGCGTCGGGCATGACCGAGTTCCCCGTCCCCTACGTGCTCACCAACTGCCACAACACCCTGTGCGCCGTCGGCGGCACCATCAACGAGGACGACCACGTCTTCGGGCTTTCCGCCGCGAAGAAGTACGGCGGAATCTTCGTGCCCCCGCACATCGCCGTCATCCACCAGTACATGCGCGAGATGCAGGCGGGCTGCGGCAAGATGATCCTCGGCACCGACTCGCACACCCGATACGGAGCCCTGGGCACCATGGCCATCGGAGAGGGCGGCGGGCGAGCTGGTCAAGCAGCTCCTGTGCGACACCTACGACGTGGCGTACCCGCGCGTGGTCGCCGTGTACCTGAAGGGCGCCCCCGCAGCCCGGCGTCGGCCCCCAGGACATCGCGCTCGCCATCATCCGGTCGGTCTTCGCATGCGGCTACGTCAAGAACTCCGTCATGGAGTTCGTCGGCCCGGCATCGCCAGCATGCCGACCGATTACCGCAACGGCGTGGACGTCATGACCACCGAGACCACGTGCCTCACCTCCATCTGGCGCACGGACGAAGACACGGCCGCCTATCTGCGCGAGCACGGCCGCGGCGGGGATTACCGCGAGCTCAACCCCGCGCGCATCGCCTACTACGACGGCTGCGTCGAGGTGGACCTCTCCGCGGTGCGCCCCATGATCGCGCTGCCGTTCCACCCCTCGACGCCTTCACCATCGATGAACTCAACGCCAGCCTCCCCGATATCCTGCGCGAGGTCGAGGTCAACGCCGAGCAGGTCGGCGGCGGCCGCGCGTCGCTGTCCCTCGTCGACAAGATCCGCCCGGATGGGCGCCTGCAGGTCCAGCAGGGCGTCATCGCGGGATCTCGGGCGGCAATTTCACCAACGTGATGCAGGCCGCCCGCGCGCTGAAGGGAAAGAGCTGCGGCAACGGAGAGTTCGCCCTCTCGGTGTATCCGAGCTCCCAGCCCGTGTTCCTCGAGCTGGCGGCAAACGGCGCCGCGTTCGACCTCATGCAGTCGGGCGCATCGTGCGCACCGCCTTCTGCGGTCCGTGCTTCGGCGCGGGCGACACGCCGGCGAACAATGGCCTGTCCATCCGCCACACCACTCGCAATTTCCCCAACCGCGAGGGATCGAAGCCGGGCGCGGGTCAGCTTACGGGAGTCGCCCTCATGGACGCCCGCTCCATCGCCGCCACGGCGGCGGCAGGTGGCGTGCTCACCGCCGCGACCGACCTTCCCGCGGAGATCTGGGACGAGCATGTCGAGTACCGCTTCGACGCGAGCGCCTACGAGCATCGCGTGTACAACGGGTTCGGCAGGGGCGAGGCGGCGCGCGAGCTTGTGTACGGTCCCAACATCAAGGATTGGCCCGAGATGGAGCCGCTTGCCGAGAATATCCTCCTGCGCGTCGCGTCCAAGATCATGGACGACGTGACGACGACCGACGAGCTCATCCCCTCGGGCGAGACGAGCTCGTACCGATCCAACCCCGCTCGGCCTGGCCGAGTTCACGTTGAGCCGCCGCGATCCCGACTACGTCGGCCGCGCGAAGGAGACGGCGGGCATCGAGCGCGAGCGCCTGTCGGCCGGGGAGGGCGCTGCCGCCTCGGTTCCCGCCGCCGTCGCCCCCGTGTTCGACGCGTTGTCCGCCGCGGATGCCCTGGAGGGCGTCGAGCCCGGGGAGGTGGAGATCGGGTCGATGATCTACGCTGTGAAGCCCGGCGACGGGTCCGCCCGCGAGCAGGCGGCGAGCTGCCAGCGCGTCCTCGGCGGCCTTGCCAACATCACGCGCGAGTACGCCACCAAACGCTATCGCTCGAACGTGATGAACTGGGGCATGGTGCCGTTCCAGATGGAGGGCGAGCCGAACTTCGAGGTGGGGGACTACGTGTACGTGCCCGGCATCCGCTCGGCGCTCGACGGCGATCTGGGCGACATCCCCGCATGGGTCGTGCGCGCCGGGGGCGAGGTCGAGGAGATCTCCCTGTTCATCGCTGACATGACCCCCGAGGAGCGCGCCATCGTCAAGGCGGGCTGCCTCATCAACTACAACCGCGACCGCGCTAAGTAGGATGATTGGTGTCGTTCCCGCGCAGTAGCGCGCTGCTCCGTTTGCGACCTGATTCGACTGTCGTCGGTAGAAACGCGTCCGTGTGAAGGGTCTCGTCCGCTTATCGGGCGAGACCTTTTTGCTCATGGCATTGCTGCAGAAGGAATAAAAACGCAAATGCGGGGTTAATTACGGCAACGGCGTGTAGAGTAAAAAAGCGGCAACCCTTTTACCTGCGATTTTCATATACATTCATTGACTTATACTTTTCCGATCCGGATTTTATCCGCGCATTTGTGCTTTTCTCTCCCCTGGGTGTCCCTGCAGATTCCGTGGCGGCACCTTTTTCGGCTTTGTGACGGTGGTTGCCGGGAAAACTCCATAAAGATGATTCGCAGACGTCCCCATGACGTTGCTGCCACGAGAACATGGAGATTAGCGCTATGTCACGAGTTCAGATGGAGCGCCACCTTGCTGGGCAGAAGCTGTCCGGCAAAGTGGCGTTTGTCGCAACGCTGCTGTTTCCAATCCTCGGCGTCGCCTGCCTGCTGCTCTCGGAGCAGGTTGCCGCGCACCTGCCGCACATCCTTGGAGCCGTCATGCTGTTCGTCGGCGCCGCGGATATCTTCACGGACCTGCTCGATAAGGGCAGCGTCCCCGACAAGATCACGGTCGGCACGGATGTCGTCATGATCGTCCTCGGCGTCGTCACCCTGCTCAACACGACGGAGTCGCTCAACGTCATCGCCGTCATGTGGGGCCTACTCGGCCTCGAGAAGGCGGCGCACGAGATCGACGAGTCGCTCGAGGCGCGCGCATCGAGCGGGGAATGGCTCGTGCCGCTGGCGACGGGCGCCTTCGAGCTCGTACTCGGCACGATGCTGCTCATCGCCCCCATCGCGAACCTCGGCCATCACGTGCTCCTGCTCGGCCTGGAGCTCATCGTGTTCCCGTTTCACGTGCACGCCGCGAGCTGAGTCGAATCGGTCCAGCTGGACTTTCCGTTTGCATACCACAATCAGCTTCGGACGAGGCGATTTGTCGGGTATCGGTGATGTTTTCGCATAATGTGCACGTTGCAGGTACCATAGGCGGGTATCGAATAATCCCGATCGCTGGGCGTGCATGCGCCGCACGCGCGCTCCCGCTCGGAAAGGAACCTCGAAGATGAAGGCTATCATCCCCGCCGCCGGCCTCGGCACCCGCTTCCTGCCCGCCACCAAGTGCACCCCCAAGGAGATGCTGCCGGTCCTCGACAAGCCGGTCATCCAGTACGTGGTGGAGGAGGCCCTCGACCCCGAGGAGGTCGACGGCGCCATCATCGTGACGAGCCCCGGCAAGCCCGAGCTGCTCAACTACTTCCAGCCCGACCGCTCGCTCGAGTCCCTGCTGCGCGAGCGCGGCAAGGCCGGCTACGCCGACGCCATCGCCCATGCCGGCAACATGCCCGTGGACTTCCGCTACCAGTACGAGCCGCGCGGCCTCGGCCACGCCATCCGCTCCGCCGCCGACGCCTGCGCGGGCGAGCCTTTCCTCGTCCTGCTGGGCGACTACGTGGTCCCGAACAAGGACATCTGCGGCAAGATGCTTGAGGTCTCCAAGGCCCATGGCGGCGCGAGCGTCATCGCCGTCGCCCCGTGCGCGCCCGAGCAGGTGGACCGCTACGGCGTCATCGCCGGCGACTGCGTCGGCACCCTCGAGGGCTGCGAGGGAGCGGGGGAGACCGAGCCCGGCGCCGTGTGGCGCATCGGCGGCCTGGTGGAGAAGCCCGAGCCCCGAGGCCGCTCCCTCCAACCTCTACATCGTCGGCCGCTACCTGCTGAGCCCGCTCGTGATGGAGCTCCTCGCCAACCAGCAGCCCGGCAAGGGCGGCGAGATCCAGCTCACCGACGCATGGCGCGCAGCCTCGACCGCGAGGCCATGTACGCCGTCGTGATCGACCCGCTCTCCGGCTACGACACCGGCACCCCCTCCGGCTGGATCGCCACCAACGCCCTCATGGCCGCCGGCGACCCGCGCTTCGCCGACGAGTTCTGGGCCGCCATCGACGAGCGCGGCGGTCTGGAGCGCTAGGCTTCGTCTAGATTCACCCAAAATACATGAACACCTGTTCGATGCATATGCGTTGAGCAGGTGTTTCTCTATAGAAAAAGTTAGCTAGTCCAAAACACCCCATGAGTCAAGCATTTTCTTGCCGAACGGAATCGACCTGCTAAACTAATAGGTTGCCTTACCTGGCGGAGCTATGCGTATAGCCCGTGAGAGCACTGGGAAAGGGTGATGTGCGCCAAGCACCGCCCCGAGGACGACGTGCGGCACGCACCCGTCCGCCCGATATGTGCCAAACGGACGAATGGCCGCGCCCCGTCGGATCAACCGCCTTTCCCAAGAAGGAGGAAACACCTGGTGCCGAAAGCAAACGCTACCAAGACCGTGACCGCCACCGAGCGCACACGCGTCAACTTCGGGAAGATCCCGGAGACCATGGAGCTGCCGAACCTCATCTCCGTACAGAAGGAGAGCTTCGAGCGCTTCAAGGACGAGGGCCTTCGCGACGCCTTTAGGGAGTCCAGCCCCATCCAGAGCCAGAACCACCAGCTCGAGGTGACCTTCGGTCACCACCAGTTCGGCGACCCGTCCCACAGCGTGGACGAGTGCCGCGAGAAGGACATGACCTACCAGGCCCCGCTGTTGACCGAGGTCCGTCTCACCAACAAGGAGACGGGTGAGATCAAGGAGCAGCTCGTCTTCATGGGAGACTTCCCCATGATGACCGACCAGGGCACCTTCATCATCAACGGCACGGAGCGCATCGTCGTCTCCCAGCTCGTCCGCTCCCCGGGTGTGTACTACAGCTCCGAGATGGACGGCGGCAAGCAGGTCTACAAGGCCCAGATCATCCCGGCCCGCGGTGCCTGGCTCGAGTTCGAGGTCGACAAGCGCGACCAGCTCGTCGTCTCCATCGACCGCAAGCGCAAGCAGAGCGCAACGATGTTCCTGCGTGCCCTGGGCATCGCTGTCACCAACGACGACATCTTCGAGCTGCTGGGCGACTCCGACGCATCAAGCGCACCATCGAGCGCGACACCGCCCTTACCCGCGAGGACGCCCTCATCGAGATCTATCGTCGCCTGCGCCCCGGCGAGCCGCCGACCGTCGACGCCTCCCGTAGCCTCCTCGAGGGCCTGCTGTTCAACCCGCAGCGCTACGATCTCGCTCGCGTCGGTCGCTACAAAGTCAACAAGAAGCTCGGCCTCGCCACCGAGGAAGAGGTCTCCGTCCTTACCGACGAGGACATCATCGCGACTCTGCGCTACCTGCTGAGTCTCGCCGCCGGCGAGCCCGGCTTCAAGGTCGACGACATCGACCACTTCGGTAACCGCCGCATCCGCACCGTTGGTGAGCTCGTCGCCAACCAGTTCCGCATCGGCATGAGCCGTATGGAGCGCGTCGTGCGCGAGCGCATGAGCTCTCAGGACATCGATGAGATCACTCCCCAGAGCCTCATCAATATCCGCCCGATTGTGGCCTCCATCAAGGAGTTCTTCGGCTCCTCGCAGCTCTCTCAGTTCATGGACCAGGCCAACCCGCTGACCGGCCTTACCCATAAGCGCCGTCTGTCCGCGCTCGGCCCCGGCGGCCTTGCCGGCCACAAGTCCGGCTCCAGCCGCCGCACCAACGTGCCTACGGCCGTCCGCGACGTTCACAACTCGCACTACTCTCGTATGTGCCCCATCGAGACGCCCGAAGGCCCCAACATCGGCCTGATCGGCTCCCTGGCGCTGTACGCTCGCGTGAACGAGTACGGCTTCATTGAGGCCCCGTACCGTAAGATCGAGAACGGCGTCGCCACCGACCAGATCGACTGGATGACCGCCGATGAGGAAGAGAACCACATCATCGCTCCGGCGAACACCCCGATCGATCCCAAGACCGGCGAGCTGGTAACCGTCGACGCCGAGGGTAACCTCGTTCGTCCGCACACCGTCGTCGCCCGTACCCGCGACTTCGATGGCTCCTTCGGTGCCCCTGCAGACGTTCCGGTCGAGGACGTCGACTATATGGACGTCTCGCCGCGTCAGATGCTCTCCGTCGCGGCAACGCTCATTCCGTTCCTCGAGCACGACGACGCCAAGCGTACCCTCATGGGCGCGAACATGCAGCGTCAGGCCGTGCCGCTGGTTCACCCGGTCGCTCCCTACATCGGCACCGGCATGGAGGCTCGCGCCGCCATCGACTCCGGCGAGGTTACCTTGGCCAAGCACGCCGGCGAGGTCATCTTCGCCGATGCGGCCAAGATCACGGTGAAGACCTCTGAGGGCATGGACACCTATAAGCTGCCCAAGTACCAGCGCTCCAACCAGTCCACCTGCATCAACCACCGCCCGCTCGTACGTGTGGGCGATCAGGTCGTGCAGGGTCAGCCGCTGGCCGACGGCCCCTCCACCGACCACGGTGAGCTCGCACTCGGCCAGAACCTGACCGTGGCTTACATGCCGTGGGAGGGCTTCAACTACGAGGACGGCATCATCGTCTCCGAGCGTCTGGTCTCCGAGGACCTGCTCACCACCATCAACATCTCCCGCTATGAGCTCGATGCCCGCGACACCAAGCTGGGCCCCGAGGAGATCACGCGCGAGATCCCGAACCTGTCCGAGGACATGCTGTCCGACCTCGACGAGGACGGCATCATTCGCATTGGTGCCGAGGTCAAGGCCGGCGACATCTTGGTCGGCAAGGTCTCTCCCAAGGGCGAGAGCGCGCTGACCGCCGAGGAGCGCCTGCTCCGCGCCATCTTTGGCACCAAGGCGCACGACGTTCGCGACACCTCCCTCAAGATGCCCCATGGCGCTGAGGGTCGCGTCATCGACGTCGTCCGCTTCAGCCGCGAGAACGGCGACGACCTCGCCCCCGGCGCAACGAGCAGGTCCGCGTCTACGTCGCGCAGCGCCGTAAGATCCAGCAGGGCGACAAGATCGCCGGTCGTCATGGCAACAAGGGCGTCATCTGCGAGGTTCTGCCCGTGGAGGACATGCCTTACATGGCCGACGGCACCCCGGTCGACGTCATCCTGAACCCGCTGGGCGTCCCGTCCCGTATGAACGTGGGCCAGCTCCTCGAGTGCCACCTCGGCTGGGCCGCGGCCTGCGGTTGGGACACCGAGTCCGCCGACTCCGACACGTACATCCCCGGCCCGTTTTTGTCTCCACGCCCGTCTTCGACGCGCCCGTGAGGACGAGATCGCCGAGGTTATCCGTCGTGCCAACAAGAACATGCTGAATCTCGCCTCCGAGCGCTTCGGCGAGCACATGAACCCCTCGTTCGTGACCCAGCTCGACGAGCGCGGCAAGACCGTCCTGTACGACGGCCGTTCCGGCGAGCAGTTCCGCGAGCCCATCACCGTGGGTACGTCCTATATCCTCAAGCTCGGCCACATGGTCGATGACAAGATCCACGCTCGCTCGACGGGCCCCTACAGCCTCGTTACCCAGCAGCCGCTGGGTGGTAAGGCCCAGTTCGGCGGCCAGCGCTTCGGCGAGATGGAGGTCTGGGCGCTTTACGCGTACGGTGCCTCCAACGTGCTCCAGGAGATCCTCACGGTAAAGTCGGACGACACGGTCGGCCGCGTCAAGACCTACGAGGCGATCACCAAGGGCGAGAACGTCCCCATGGCCGGTATCCCCGAGTCCTTCAAGGTTCTTGTCAAGGAGATCCGCTCCCTGGCGCTCGATATCGAGCCCATTCGCGATGTCGAGCCCGAGCTGCCCGTCGCCGTCGAGGCCGAGGGCGCTTCCGAGCTCGATGACAATGACCTGCCCTCGATCGACGAGGCCGACACCTCCGCCGATGCGGCCGATGCCATCCTCGATGAGCTCGCCGCCACCACCACCGATAAGGAGTAGTTGACTGTGGCAGATTTCGAAGCTACTGATTTTGATTCGGTAAAGATCTCGCTCGCTTCCGCCGACAAGATCCGCTCGTGGTCGCGCGGCGAGGTCAAGAAGCCCGAGACCATCAATTACCGTACCCTCAAGCCCGAGAAGGACGGCCTGTTCTGCGAGAAGATCTTCGGTCCCGCCAAGGACTGGGAGTGCTCCTGCGGCAAGTACAAGGGCATCCGTTTCAAGGGCATCGTCTGCGAGCGCTGCGGCGTCGAGGTAACCACGGCCAAGGTGCGCCGCGAGCGCATGGGCCACATCGAGCTGGCGGCTCCCGTCAGCCATATCTGGTACTTCAAGAGCCCCGTCTCGTTCCCGATGAGCCGCATGCTCGACATAAAGTCCAAGGACCTCGAGAAGGTGCTGTACTTCGCGAGCTATATCATCACGCACGTCGACTATGAGGCCCGTGAGGCCGACGCCGACGACCTGCGTGAGGAGCTCGCCGCCGACCTGGAGGAGATCGACGCCGAGTGCGCCCGCCAGATCGAGAGCCTCAAGGCGCAGGGCAACCCCGAGAACTTCGACGAGTTCTCCGACGAGGAGCCCCTCACGCCCGAGGAAATCGCTGCGGGTATTGTCGATATCCAGGAGGAGTGCCGCGATGAGAAGGACCTCCGCTCCGAGGCCTTCCAGGCGTTCATGCAGCTCAACGAGCGCGACCTCGTCTCCGACGAGCCGCTGTTCCGCGAGATGAAGCGCTACTACTCCATGTACTTTAAGGGCGACATGGGCGCCGAGGCCATCCGCGACCTCCTCGCCTCCATCGACCTCGAGCAGGAGGCCGCGACCCTCAAGGCCATCATTGCCGACGAGGATTCCCAGAAGCAGAAGCGTGAAAAGGCCGTCAAGCGCCTCGAGGTCGTCGATGCCTTCCTCAAGGGCGGCAACGACCCCGCGAACATGATCCTCGACGTCATCCCGGTCATTCCGCCGGATCTGCGCCCGATGGTCCAGCTCGACGGCGGCCGCTTCGCCGCGTCCGACCTCAACGACCTGTACCGTCGCGTGATCAACCGTAACAACCGTCTCAAGCGCCTGCTCGACCTGGACGCTCCCGCGATCATCGTGAACAACGAGAAGCGCATGCTCCAGGAGTCCGTGGACGCCCTGTTCGACAACGGCCGTCGTGGTCGCCCGGTCTCTGGCCGTGGCGGTCGTCCGCTCAAGTCGCTCGCCGAGGCCCTCAAGGGCAAGCAGGGCCGTTTCCGCCAGAACCTGCTTGGTAAGCGCGTTGACTACTCCGGCCGTTCGGTTATTGTTACCGACCCCAAGCTCAAGCTGCATCAGTGCGGTCTGCCCAAGACGATGGCCCTGGAGCTGTTCCAGCCCTTCGTCATGAAGCGCCTGACTGAGCTAGGCAAGGTGGAGAACATCAAGGGCGCCAAGCGCGCCATCGAGCGTCGCGCCTCCTTTGTGTGGGACATCCTCGAGGAGGTCATCGATGGCCGCCTCGTCCTGCTCAACCGCGCACCGACGCTGCACCGCCTCTCCATCCAGGCTTTCGAGCCCGTGCTGGTCGAGGGTAAGGCCATCCACCTGCACCCACTCGTCTGCGCTCCGTTCAACGCCGACTTCGACGGCGACCAGATGTCCGTGCACGTACCGCTGTCCGTCCAGGCTCAGGCCGAGGCGCGCATCCTCATGATGAGCTCCAACAACCTGCGCTCGCCGGCTTCGGGCAAGCCCGTGAACATTCCTTCCCAGGACATGATCATTGGCGTGTACTACCTCACGCAGGCCCGCGACGGCATGCCGGGCGAGGGCCACGTGTTCGCGAGCTTCGACGACGCCCTGCGCGCCTATGACTGCCGCGCCGAGGCCGGCGTCGACCTGCAGGCCAAGGTCCAGGTCCGCGTCTCCGAGGCCGAGGCCAACGTCGAGCTCGAGGACGGCACCAAGCTGTTCCGCGTCAAGATTGGCAAGAACGAGGTCGTGGACTACGACGTGACCGGCACCAAGACCGCTCGCTTCGAGACCACCATCGGCCGCATCATCTTCAACCGTCAGTGCCTGCCCACGGACTACGAGTTCATTAACTACAAGATGGTTAAGGGCGACATCGCCAAGCTCGTCTCCGACTGCTGCGATCGTTACCCCGAGGCCGAGGTCGCCCCGATCCTCGACGCCATCAAGTACTCCGGTTTCCACTACGCCACCACCTCCGGCCTCACCATCTCGGTGTGGGATGCTCTGATCCCTGACGACAAGTGGCAGGTTCTCGACCGTGCCCAGAGCAACGTCGACCAGATCAACGCGTACTTCGAGGAGGGCTTCCTCAACGAGACCGAGCGCCACATCGAGGTCGTCAACGAGTGGACCGCCGCTACCGACGAGGTCGCTTCCAAGATGCTCGCGATGTTCGATGAGGAGAACCCCATCTACATGATGGCCGACTCCGGCGCCCGTGGTTCCAAGGCCCAGCTGCGTCAGCTCGGCGGCATGCGCGGCCTCATGGCGGACATGTCCGGCGAGACGATCGACCTTCCCATTAAGGCGAACTTCCGCGAGGGCCTGCTCCCGCTCGAGTACTTCATCTCCACCTACGGCGCTCGTAAGGGCCTCGTCGATACCGCTTCGCACACCTCCGACTCCGGTTACCTCACCCGTCGACTCGTCGACGTGGCACAGGACGTCATCGTGCGCGAAGAGGACTGTGGCACCACTGAGGGCTGCACGTACAACCTGATCATCCCGGGCACCGAGGACATCAACGCCGACCTCGTCGGTCGTTGCTTCCTCGAGGATGTCGTGGCTGCCGATGGCACCGTCCTGTTCAAGAAGGACGAGTACATCACCTGCGTCGACGACCTCAAGAAGATGGTCGATGCCGGCCTCAAGAAGGTCGCGCTGCGTGCACTGCTCACCTGCCGCTCCAAGTACGGCGTGTGCCAGAAGTGCTACGGCTGGGACCTCTCCACCCGCCGTCCTGTCGCCATCGGTACCGCGGTCGGCATCATCGCCGCCCAGTCCATCGGCGAGCCCGGTACGCAGCTTACGATGCGTACGATTCACTCCGGCGGCGTCGCGGGCGTTGCGGACATTACGCAGGGTCTCCCGACCGTTTCGCGTATGTTCGACATCGTCGGCAACGTTAACGAGAAGATTCTCGGTCGCGAGGCCGACCTGGCCCCGTTCTCCGGTCACCTGGCCATCAAGCCCGAGAAGTCCGAGTATGTGCTCACGCTCACCGACTCGGACGACCCGAGCCGCATTCTGGACGAGAAGCGCGTTCCCGCCGCCGTGCAGTTCATGCCCGGTATCGAGGACGGCTGCGAGGTCCGCGCCGGCGATCAGATCACCAAGGGCTTCGTGAACTTCCGCAACCTGCGCCAGCTCACCGACATCGAGTCCACCATGCACACGTTCGTCGAGAACGTGAAGGAGGTCTACAACTCCCAGGGCGTCGACCTCAACGACAAGCACATCGAGGTTATGGCTCGCCAGATGCTGCGTCGCGTTCAGATCACCAACCCCGGTGACTCCCGCTACCTGCTCGGCCAGTACGTGGACCGCTACGAGTTCGCCGACGAGGTCGATCGCGTGGCGCGTCTGGGCCTCACGCCGCCTGCCGCCGAGCCTGCGATTCTGGGTACGCTCAAGGTCGCTTCCTCCATCGACTCCTGGCTGTCCTCCGCGTCGTTCATCCGCACCGCGGGCGTCCTCACCGAGGCCGCCATCGAGGGCAAGGTCGACCATCTGCTCGACCTCAAGTCCAATGTCATCGTGGGTAAGAAGATCCCGGCGGGCACCGGTCTCAAGCCGTACGCCAAGGCCGGTTTGACTTATCGTACCGAGGATGGCTACCAGGCCATTGAGAACCCCACCTCTCCGCATGCCAAGGTGCTCCCCGATTGGGCACCCGAGGAGCTCAAGGAGCTCGATGAGGAGCTGCCGCAGCAGCTCGACTTCGGCGCGGGCGAGTATGGCGGCGAGGGTGGCCAGTTCACCCGCAATGGCCGTACCATCTCCGCCGAGGACGCGCGCCTCTATCTCTTCGATGACCTGGGTGTTTCCCAGCGTTGGACCAACAAGTTCAGCGAGGTCGGCATTGAGGTCGTCGGTGACCTCGTGGGCAAGTCCGAGGAGGACCTGCTCCGCATCGACGGCATTGGTGCCAAGGCCATCGAGGAGCTCCGCGACGGTCTTGAGGAGCACAACCTGCTCTACATCCTTGACAACTCCGAGGATGTTGCCGACGAGGAGGACCTCTCCCAGCTGCTGCAGATGGTGTTCTCCCCGGATGGTCCGGACGACATCCTGCTCGGCACGAGCGCCCCGCGCCATCACCTCGACTCCGACGAGGAGATGCTCGGCGCCCCTGCGCAGTCCAAGGACGGCAACGGCGTCATCAACGAGGACATGGCCTCCCTCGACGAGCTTCTGAACAAGCTCGTCGACACTGACGAGGTCTACCCCGAGGAGCAGGAGGACTAAGCTGCGCGTGCCTCAGGCACCCCACCTCGCCCTTCAATCGTCGGGCGCCGCACGCTAGGCGTGCGCCCTCCTCTTTCAGGGCGATCTGGGGCGCCTGAGCCCCGCTCGCGGTTCACCTATTGCTAAAGCCCGTCTTCCCAAAAGGGGAGGGCGGGCTTTTCGCTGTTTGTGGAGACTCTGCGGAATATGCCCCAAATAGGGAAACGCGCGGACGCGTGGTCTGTTGACCGCCCAGATACGCGCGCGTATCATAGCGAAATGCGTGTTTTGTGGGCGGGTGCTGACGCCCCTTAATATGCCGTTGCACATGGAATGGAAGCTGGATATTTCGAGAAGGAGTACGCTTTGCCTACTATCAACCAGCTGGTTCGCCAGGGCCGTCGCTCGGTCCCCAAGAAGTCCAAGAACGCCGCTCTCAAGAGCAACGCCCAGAAGCGCGGTGTGTGCACCCGCGTGTTCACCACCTCCCCTAAGAAGCCGAACTCGGCTCTTCGCAAGGTCGCCCGTGTGCGCCTCGTGAACGGCATCGAGGTCACCGCTTACATCCCCGGCGAGGGTCACAACCTGCAGGAGCACTCCATCGTGCTCGTCCGCGGCGGTCGTGTTCGCGACCTGCCTGGTGTGCGTTACCACATCCTTCGCGGCTGCTATGACTGCGCCCCCGTCGCCAACCGTAAGCAGGGTCGTTCCAAGTACGGCGCGAAGCGCCCGAAGTAGTCGATCGACGATTGACCCAGATCCCATTCAGATAGAGGAGATTCAATATGCCGCGTCGTGCAGCTAAAACTCACCGCCGCGAGGTCCAGCCTGATGCTGTTTACAACAACCGCCTCGTGACGCAGCTCATCAACAAGGTCCTTCTTGACGGCAAGAAGGCCACCGCTGAGCGTATCGTCTACACCGCCTTCGATATGGTCGCCGAGAAGACCGGTGAGGACGCCCTCGCCGTCTTCAAGAAGGCCATGGACAACATCAAGCCCACGCTTGAGGTCAAGCCCAAGCGCGTTGGTGGCGCTACCTACCAGGTCCCCATGGAGGTCAACGCCCGTCGTTCCACTCAGCTGGGCATCCGCTGGATGGTCAACTTCTCCCGCGCCCGCAAGGAGAAGACCATGGCCGAGCGTCTGGCCGCCGAGATCATGGACGCCTCCAACGGCGTTGGTGCTTCCGTGAAGAAGCGCGAGGACGTCTTCAAGATGGCCGAGGCCAACCGCGCGTTTTCTCACTACCGCTGGTAATTCAGGGAAGGGACTTAAGACATGGCTAAGCCCAAGTACAAGCTTTCCGATACCCGTAACATCGGCATCATGGCTCACATCGATGCCGGTAAGACCACCACGACCGAGCGTATTCTTTACTACACCGGTAAGACCCACAAGATCGGTGAGGTCCATGAGGGCGCTGCCACCATGGACTGGATGGTTCAGGAGCAGGAGCGCGGCGTAACCATTACCTCCGCTGCTACCACGTGCTTCTGGAACAAGGACGGTAAGGACTACCGCATCCAGATCATCGACACCCCGGGCCACGTTGACTTCACCGCCGAGGTCGAGCGCTGCCTGCGCGTCCTCGATGGCGCCGTCGCCGTGTTCGACGCCGTTGCCGGCGTTCAGCCCCAGTCTGAGACCGTTTGGCGTCAGGCTTCTACCTTCAACGTCCCCCGCATCGCCTTCATCAACAAGTATGACCGCGTGGGGGCTGACTTCTTCAACGCTATCGAGACCATGAAGGATCGCCTCGACGCTAACGCCGTGGCTGCTCAGGTCCCGATGGGCGCCGAGGACAACTTCTGGGGCGTCATCGACCTGGTCACCATGACTGCATGGGACTTCAAGGCCGACGCGAAGGGCATGACCTACCCCGAGCCGATGGACGAGATCCCGGCTGAGTTCGCTGACATCGCTGCCACCAAGCGCGAGGAGCTCCTCGACGCTGCTGCCAACTTTGACGACGAGCTCATGGAGAAGATCCTCATGGAGGAGGACTTCACCGTCGAGGAGCTCAAGGCTGCTCTGCGCAAGGGCGTTCTGGCCAACGAGCTCAACCTCGTCTTCGTGGGCTCCGCCTACAAGAACAAGGGCGTCCAGGAGCTGCTCGACGCTGTCGTCGACTACCTGCCAGCCCGATCGACGTCGAGGCCGTCACCGGTACCGATCCGGACACCGGCGAGGAGATTGAGCGCCATCCTTCCTTCGACGAGCCCTTCTCCGGCTTGGTCTTCAAGATCATGACCGACCCGTTCGTCGGTAAGCTCACCTATGTTCGCGTTTACTCCGGCCGCGCCGAGTCCGGCTCCTACGTGGTCAACGCTTCCAACGGTCAGCGCGAGCGTCTCGGCCGTATCCTCGAGATGAACGCCGCCGAGCGTATCGATCGTGACGACGCCTGTGCCGGCGACATCGTCGCTTGCGTCGGCTTCAAGAACTCCACTACCGGTGACACCCTGTGCACCGAGGGCAAGGAGATCGTCCTCGAGAAGATCGAGTTCGCTAAGCCCGTTATCGACGTTGCCATCGAGCCCAAGACCAAGGCCGAGCAGGACAAGATGTCCCTGGCTCTGACCAAGCTCGCCGAGGAGGACCCGACCTTCACGGTGTCCACCAACCACGAGACCGGCCAGACCATCATCGCCGGCATGGGCGAGCTGCACCTCGAGATCATCGTCGACCGTCTGCTCCGCGAGTTCAAGGTTGACGCTAACGTTGGCAAGCCCCAGGTTGCCTACCGCGAGACCGCTGGTCACGACGTCGAGAAGGCTGAGGGCAAGTTCGTCCGTCAGTCCGGCGGTCGCGGTCAGTACGGCCACGCCGTCATCAAGCTCGAGAAGATGGAGGAGGGCTTCGGCTACGAGTTCGTCAACGCTATCGTCGGCGGCGTCGTGCCCAAGGAGTACATCCCGTCCATCGATAAGGGCATCCAGGAGGCCCTGAACACCGGTGTTATCGCCGGCTTCCCGGTCCTCGATGTTAAGGTCACCCTGTTCGACGGTTCTTACCACGAGGTCGACTCCTCCGAGGCCGCCTTCAAGATCGCCGGTTCCATGGCTATCAAGGACGCCCTCAAGAAGTCCGATCCGCAGCTGCTCGAGCCGATCATGGCTGTCGAGGTCGAGACCCCCGAGCAGTATATGGGCGACGTTATGGGCAACCTCTCCGGTCGCCGCGGCAAGATCGAGGGTATGGAGGATCGCAGGAACAGCAAGCTCATCCGTGCCAAGGTGCCGCTGGGCGAGATGTTCGGTTACGCTACCGACCTTCGCTCCCAGACCCAGGGCCGTGCTACCTACACCATGCAGTTCGACTCCTACGAGCCGGCTCCCAAGTCCATCGTGGACGAGGTCATGGCGAAGAACGGTACCAACTAAGGTCCCTCGCCCGTACGTGTAACACCGCGAGGGTGCCCTCGCTCATCCATTGTTGGAGGTTAAGTTGTCCAGCCAGAAGATCAGGATCCGCCTGAAGGGCTATGATCACGAGGTCGTCGATCAGTCCGCCAAGCTCATCGTTGAGACCGCTCAGAAGACCGGTGCTCGCGTTTCCGGCCCCATCCCTCTGCCGACCGAGCGCAACCTGTACACGGTCATCCGTTCGCCCCACGTGAACAAGGACTCCCGTGAGCAGTTCGAGATGCGCACTCACAAGCGTCTCATTGACATCCTCGATCCCACGCCCGGTACCGTCGACTCGCTCATGCGCCTCGACCTGCCTGCCGGTGTCGACATCGAGATCAAGCTCTAAGTCGATTGCTTGATAGCGCAATCTTCAAGGCCTCACCTAGGGTGACGGCCTTTTTGTGTCTCTAGAGTTGATTGTCGTTGCTTACGTAGCGTGCCACCCGTCCTGTTCGGTGCTACCATTGTCAAATTGCAATTGCGCTATGGGGCTGTACGGTAAAGAGATTCGGGGTACGTATGGTTGATTGGATTATGCGACGCGCAGAAGGTGACCGCGGCAAGGTCGGCGAGCTTGCCGGTTTGTCTGCATTGCGCTCAATGTCGTGCTTTGCCTTGGCAAGGGGCTGGTGGGCGTTCTCTCTGGCTCTGTGTCCATCGTTGCCGATGCACTCAACAATCTGAGTGACGCGAGCTCGAATATCGTGAGCGTCCTGGGTTTCAAGCTCGCCAGTAAGCCCGCGACCCGGAGCATCCGTATGGTCATGGTCGCTTCGAGTATCTCTCGGGGCTTGTCGTCGCTGTTCTCGTGCTTATGATCGGCGTCGAGCTCGTCAAATCCTCGATTGATAAGATCATCAACCCCTCTGACGTCGAATTCTCGCTTGCTTGGTGGGTGTCCTTGTGGGATCTATGGGGCTCAAACAATGGATGGCTCATCTGAATCACGTGCTCGGGGAGAAAATCAAATCCGAAACACTGCTTGCAACCGCCCAGGATTCCAAAAATGACGTCCTTGCCACGGGGGCGGTGCTCATTTGTGCAATATTCGCCCGTATCACGGGGATTAATTTGGACGCCTGGGCGGGCCTCGCAGTGGGCGCCTATATCGGTTGGAGCGGCATCGAGCTCATCCGCGACACGGTCAATCCGCTACTTGGACAAGCACCCGACCCTGAGCTTGTTCAGCATATCCGATCAATAATCATGAGCTACCCTGGGGTCCTCGGCACGCATGACCTCATGGTGCACGACTACGGCCCGGGCAGGCAATTCGCCAGCGCGCACGTTGAGATGGCAGCTGAGACCGATCCGCTCGAGAGCCACGACACACTTGATAATATCGAGCAGGCGTTCAAGGACGAGGACGGGCTCATTGTCACCCTTCATTACGACCCCATCGTCACGAATGATCCCCATGTCGCCGATATGCGCAACAAGATTAATGCTTTAGCGCAGAGCATCAGCCCTCACGCGAGCATTCATGATCTTCGGTGTGTACCGGGGCCTACGCATACCAATGTTATTTTCGATTCGCTGCATCCTGCTGATTGTGAGCTGAGTCCCCAGGAGTTCAAATCTCGCTTGTCGGCCCTTGTTGTCGAAGAGTACCCCGATGCCGTGCCCAAAATCACGGTCGATGAGGATTACGTATCGGCAGAGCAGTAGGGTTCGCGTTCTCTGCCTTTGGCCTGTCGCAGAGGGAGGCGGGCTCACCGCGGTTATGGCGATGAGCCCGTCTGGATGAGACACGTTCCCCTGTATGCCTTTGTTCGGCGACAGTGCACGTATGTTTTGCGGTGGGGGATGAGCTTAGAAGTTGGCATCGAGCCAAGCGATGATATCGCTTGATTCGTAGAGCGGCTTGCCGTCGATGAACAGGCACGGAACCTGCTGCTTGCCACCCACCGAAACGAGTGTACGCGCCGCCTCGGAGTCGATGCTGATATTGCGCAGGGGAATTTCGATGCCGCGGCTCCTCATGAAGTCCGTGACGCGGATACAAAACGGGCACGTGGGGCGATAATACAGGACAAGGTCGTGGTTGGCTGACATGATGATCCCTTCTAAAGATGATGGTATTCTAGTCGCTTATACCCACTCGCGCGGAGGCTCTCGTGGAGATAGGAGGAAGATCATGCCTGAGTATCAACGCATATCGCACGGGTTTGAACCGGTATACGACGAGCGCTCACGCATTTTAGTGCTCGGCTCCTTTCCCTCGGTACTTTCGCGCGCGAACGACTTCTATTACGGAAATCCCCAGAACCGATTTTGGCGCGTTTTAGCGTCTTGCCTGCGAGCGAAAGTCCCCCAATCGATCCCTGAGAAGTGCGCGCTCTTGCTTGCGCATGGTATTGCGCTGTGGGACGTGGTGGCGCAATGCGACATTAAGGGTTCGAGCGATGCGAGCATCGCAAACGTGGAGCCTGTAGACATCGAGCGTGTGCTTGAGGTGGCGCCCATTCGGCATGTCGTGTGCAATGGCGGAACGGCGGGGCGTCTATACGCCAAGCACCTGCAGGATCGGGTTGGATTGCCCGCGGTCGTGCTGCCCTCAACGAGTCCCGCAAACGCCGCATGGACATTCGATCGGCTTCAAAAACGCTGGAAGGAAGCCTTGGATTCGATGAATTAGGCCTTTTGGCGGCGTGGGGACGACCGTGCAAAACCGATTGCCGTGTCATAACCCTGATGAGCCGTTCGCCTCGCCGTCCGGCCTGAGTTCGCGCTGCATGATGAGGACCTCGCGCGAGCCTTCGGGGTACAGCGCGCTAACCTCGGCTGTCCGCAGGGGCTTGAGACCGCACTTCTCCATCACACGATGCGATTGGGCGTTATCGAGGAAGTGGTCGGCGTACATCGCTCGAGCTCCCAGGTCGCGTTGCGCATGCTCGATGAGCGCGGAGAACGCCTCCGGGGCGTATCCCTTACCCCAATGCGGCGCGCCGATCCAGTAGCCTGCGGAGTACTCATCGGGTCCCTCTAGATAATCGCAATCATCGATCGTCTTAAGTCCTATTGCACCTATGAGCGTGCCGTCGCATCTGAGGGTGACGGCATATTGCTCGGGTCCCCGCAAGACATTGCGGAGGATGTCGAGACTCTGCTCTTCGCTTTCATGTGGAGGCCAGCCTGCGGCGGTACCTATACGTGGATCTCGGGCGAGCGCGTAGAGCTCGGTTGCGTCGCTGTCGAGCCAGGGGCGCAGGACAAGGCGGGCGGTGATGAGTTCCATAGTGGTCCTTTCGGGGTCAATGGAATGGACGGTGATACGGATGCGAAGCGGTGGGGCAGTTGACGTGTGCCATGCCGACGGCGTGTGCGGCGCATGGAGCGTGTGCCCTCCCGTACGATTTGTGGGAAGGGGGGTAGGTGGTCTATCCGTCCAGATTGCCGGTGACGGTTCCCTTACCGTTGGGGATGCGGCGTCCCGCCTTACCGGAGATATGATTGAGATCGATTGCCCAAATTGCGGTCGCGGGGAGCTCCCAGTCGATCGCTGCGCCAATCTTGTCCTTGTGCTCGGGGCAGTATTTAAGGCAGATCTGTGCCAAGCGCGTCGCATAAGCGCGGTGTCCTCAACGGGACGAACGGTACCCGTGGCAATCACACTCGCGAAGCGCGTGGTGAAGAAGCCGGGAGCACCGTCCTCCTCGACGTAAACTGGGTCCATATCCACGGCGACGGTGACGCACACGCGCGGGTCGCGCTTCCAGTCCTCGGTCTTCTGGCCTCCCGCGATGCCCGTGTGGATCAACAGGGCGTCACCGTCCAGGACGTAGGAGAGCGGCGTGGCGTAGGGGTGTCCGTCAGCATCGACCGTGGCGACGACGCAGTGCTCGCCGATGCGGAGGATTTTGCGGGCCTCCTCTTCGCTGATGGCTCGTTCCGGGTGTTGCTTCATGGGCTGGTGCATGGATCGACCTTTCTTGTGTGGGCTTGAACAGAGAATACGTTATTTTGAGTCGTGGTGGCGCGTGGCTTGAAGCCCGCTAACTCGGGTGCTTGAAAGGGGGCGCCAGCGCGCCATGGCCCAAACGTGGATCGGTGCAGACTGACTACGGAGCACATAGTGCCAACGGGGAATTAGGAAGTTGAGGTTTTTCGTACTCGATTTGGGATTTCGAAAGTAGAGCGGCGGGAAATCTAGCAAAAGGTCAGGATTTTTTTGCTGAATGGCGTCCTCTACTTTGACTTTTGGGAAACGAATACGAAAAACCTCAATTACGAGCGATTGCGCGAGCGGGCGCAAATGAGGAGGCGGGCGCAAATGGAAGAGCGCCGTCGGCAGAACAGCCGGCGGCGCTCGAAGGCGTTATATGCGGACCCCACGAGGAGGACCATTTGGGGGATCTGCCTACCCGAAGTAGGCCACGCCGCTCTCGAACAGGGGCATGAACTTCTCACCGGGGACGTTCTTGTACAGGCCGTTGCCGCGGCGCTCCACATGGCCCATCTTGCCGAACACGCGGCCGTCGGGGGAGGTGATGCCCTCGATGCAGGCGACGGAGCCGTTGGGGTTCACGTCGAGGTCCATGGATGGCATGCCGGCCACGTCGACGTACTGCGTGGCGATCTGGCCGCCGGCGCGGAGCTGCCCGAGCACCTCGTCGTTCGCGACGAAGCGGCCCTCGCCGTGGGAGATGGCCACGGTGTAGAGCTCGTCCGCGTTGCACTGGGATAGCCAGGGCGAGAGATCGCTGCAGATGCGGGTGCGAACCAGGCGGCTCTGGTGGCGGCCGATCTGGTTGAAGGTCAGCGTCGGCGCGTCCGCGGTGGCGTCCACGATGTCGCCGTAGGGCACCAGGCCGAGCTTGACGAGCGCCTGGAAGCCATTGCAGATGCCGAGCATCAGGCCGTCACGGGACTGCAGGAGGTCGCGAACCGCCTCGGTGACCTCGGGCGCGCGGAAGAACGCGGTGATGAACTTGGCGGAACCGTCGGGCTCGTCGCCACCGGAGAAGCCACCGGGGATCATGACGATCTGGGACTCGCGAATGCGCCGTGCGAGCTCGCGCGTGGACTCGGCGACGTTCTCGGGCGTGAGGTTGTTGATTACGAAGACGTCGGCCTCGGCTCCGGCGGCGCGGAAGGCGCGGGCGGAGTCGAACTCGCAGTTGTTGCCGGGAAGACCGGGATGATCACGCGGGGCTTTGCGATCTTGAGGCCGCCGTAGGTCGCGCGGATGCGGCCCTCCTCCTCGGAGCGGTAGCGCTCCTCGGGGATCAGCTCCTCGGGCGCGTCAACGTCGTCGGCGGCGCTGCGATAGGGGAACACGCCCTCGAGCGCGTCGCCCAGCCTCCTGCAGCTCGTCCAGATCAAGGGTCTCGCCGTAGGCGGTGAGCTCGTAGGGCTCGCACGTCACGCCGAGGTCGACCACGCACGCGCCGTCGACCTCGGGCAGCGCGGCGTCCTCGTCGAGCTCGACGATGAAGCAGCCGTAGGAGTGGTCGAACAGGTCGCGGGCGTCAGCCTCGTAGTAGGCCTCGGAAACCTCGAAGCCGATGCGGTTACCCAGGCAGGCCTTGAACAGGACCTCTGCCAAGCCGCCGAAGCCGACGGTGGAGACGGAGAGCGCCTTGCCCTCGCGCACGAGGTCCTCGACGGCGCTGAAGGCGGCGAGCAGGGAGTCGGTCTCGGGCAGCAGGTCGTCGACCTGGTAGGAGGGCTGGATCAGGCGACGCGATGGCCGGCGCCCTTGAACTCGGGCGAGACGATGTTGGCGAGCTTGTCGACGGCCACGGCGAAGGACACGAGCGTGGGCGGGACGTCGAGGTCCTCGAAGGAGCCGGACATGGAGTCCTTGCCGCCGATGGCGCCGGCGCCGAGCTCGACTTGGGCCATGAGCGCTCCCAGTACGGCGGCCATGGGCTTGCCCCAGCGCTCGGGCACATCGCGCAGGCGCTCGAAGTACTCCTGGAAGGACAGGTAGACCTTCTCATGGTCGAAGCCGGTGGCCACGAGGCGCGAGATGCTCTCGACCACGGAGAGATAGGCGCCGCGGTACTGGTCGCGTCCATGATGTAGGGGTTGAACCCCCAGCCATGCCAGAGACCGTGGTGGTCTCGCCGTCGACCGGGAACTTGGCGACCATGGCCTGGCTCGGGGTGAGCGTGCCGGGTGCCCGGCCGAAGGGCATGAAGGACGGTCGCGGCGCCGATGGTGGAGTCGAAGCGCTCGGACAGGCCCTTGTTGGAGCACACGTTGAGGTCGCTCAC
>ENA-OPZN01000061-OPZN01000061.1-human-gut-metagenome-genome-assembly--contig:-NODE-61-length-45083-cov-5.882085_pt1 | contig 45083 bp, 38 predicted proteins | sample MGYA00242483_ERZ504503 | MGnify/ENA primary metagenome ERZ504503 (study PRJEB26092, sample SAMD00036285) | human gut metagenome | host: Homo sapiens | study: EMG produced TPA metagenomics assembly of... | reverse complement strand
ACCTTGCCAAGGTTAGGGTCGCGAGTTCGAGTCTCGTTTTCCGCTCTTTCTTTGAAAGGATGCTCGAATGGTGGAATCGGTAGACACGAGGGACTTAAAATCCCTTGGCCATTGCGGCTGTGCGGGTTCAAGTCCCGCTTCGAGTACAGGAAAAAAGCTCTGTAAATCAATGATTTACGGAGCCTTTTCCTTTTTATGCGCTGGATTGGACTTATCCTTATTACATTCAGTTTATGCGTTTCTGGAGCTCAAAGTTAAACCCAAAGTTAAACTATGAGTTAAATCCGAATGCTGTATGAATGCTACAGTTAAAGTGAGTATGCAAAGTGTCTACTGTTCCAGTTAATAAAAAGAAAAAACGTCTAGTTATATCAGGAAAAGTCATGCTTTCAGTACTTCTTAGGCAGTACTACAGTACTTCCTTGACAGTACTGCAGTACTTCCACGGAAGTACTGGAAATTATGAAGCTGATATAAATGAAGTTGTTATGGAATTGCTGCTTTATCAGCTGGCAGCACGCAGCTGGTTGAACAAATCCTTCTGTTTTTCGGTCAGGGAGGTCGGGATATTGATGTGGTACGATACAATCATATCGCCAAACTGGCCGGTCTGTTTGTATACCGGGAATCCTTTTCCTCTCAAACGGACCTTCGTGTCGTTCTGTGTACCCGGTTTTACTTTCAGTTTGACCATTCCGTCCATGGTCTTCACTTGTACTTCTCCACCTAATACGGCAGTGTACAAGTCGATATTGACGTGGGTGTAGAGGTCATCTCCCTTCCGTTCGAAGGTATCATCCTTATCGATGACAAAGGTGATGTACAAGTCTCCGTTTTCTCCTCCGTTCATGGCTTTCTGGCCGTAGCCTTTCAGACGGATGGTCTGTCCGTCGGCCACTCCTGCCGGCACAGTGATACGGATATTTTCACCGTTGATGCTGAAAGTCTGTTTGTGGGTGACGTAGGCTTCATTGAGCGACAAGTGCATCTGTGCTTCTATATCCTGTCCCCTCGACATGGTGTGGTATCCTCCTCGTCCACTTCTTCCGTGGCCGAAAAGCTGTTCGAAGAAGTCGGAGAAGCCGCTTGCCCCTGTTCCTCCAAATCCTTCCGTAAATTCACCGTCGTTCATAGAGTACCAGTAGCCGGAGCCACCGTGCTGTTGCTGTGCCCTGCTGTATGCCTCACGTTCCTGCTTAAACTCATCGGCATGTTTCCAGTGTTCGCCATATTCGTCGTATTTCTTACGCTTTTCCGGATCGCTCAATACTTCGTTGGCTTCATTCACTTGCTGGAACTTTCCTTCTGCCGACGGGTCATCCTTGTTCAGGTCAGGATGATATTTCTTGGCCAGCTTCCGGTATGCCTGCTTGATTTCATCCTGAGTGGCATTACGGTCTACTCCCAAAATCTTATAGTAATCAATAAATGCCATATATCAATCGTTTTAAGTTAGTTCCAAAATAAAAACTCTCGCCCACAATGGATGCAGACGAGAGTTTTCCGTTATTTGTGATGATTAATGTATTTCAATCACACGATTATTTTTGCTTTTTCTTCCTGAGAATACTTTGGCAGCTCAATAGTCAATACACCATTTGCTACATTGGCAGTAATCTTTTCCTTATCGACATTGTCGGGCAAGTAAAGTGACTGCTGGAACTTGGTGTAAGAGAACTCACGTCGTAAGTATTTTTTGTTTTCCTTGTCTTCGTTTTCAACTTTCTTTTCCATGGAGATGACCAGTTCGTTTTCATCACCCAAGTGGATATTGAAATCCTCTTTAGTCATTCCCGGAACGGCTACTTCTACTTTGTAATCCTTGTCGCTTTCCACCACATTGATTGCAGGTGCGGTAGCGTTTGCTTTTTCCATCCAGTTGTTATCGAAGAAGTCATTAAAGATACTTGGTAACCAGTTCTGATTGTAATATTTTCTAGTCGGCATCATAGTTGTAATCTCCTATTTTTAGTTGTTAATCAATTTTGTTTCTGAACCCGAACCCTTTTGAAATTCAAGTTCACTTACTCTTTTGCAAACAGTGTACCACAAATCTTGAATGGAGGTTGTTGTAACTTCCATTTTTAATGTAATACCTTTATTTTAAACCTTCTATGCCGATTTTTAAACCTTTGCAAACTATATTAGCTGTCTGACGGAATGGATTGTGGCAAATTGTCAGTTTGTGTTTGAATTATAAAGACAAAAAGTCTTATTCTGTGACATATTGTCATTTATTCACTCTTTGAATGCCGTAATCTGATGGAATGTGAAGACAGACGCTTCTCCAGCATCGGTGCGGGAATGATGGATTTAAGAGTATCTATGACCGCATTGACCATTCTTTCGCGGATAAAGTCTTCTTTGATAAGAATGGATACGTGGCGCTGTGCCGGAGGATTTGCCTGAAGAGGCAGGACATGGGCTTTCTGTTTCTCGGTTAGCGACGCAATATGAAGCTCGGGGATGATGGTATATCCACCGTTCCGGTCTACGATTTTTATGAGAGTCTCGATGCTTCCGGCCTCATAGATGTGATTGCCGATGTCCTTGTTCTTGCAGAAATTCATTCCGCCGTTGGGCACACAATGACCTTCTTTCAGTATCCACATTTGTTCGGGAGGGAGGGTGCCGTTGGCGATACAGCTTTTGGCCTGGTCGCATGCTTCAGAAAAGTAGGCCACGAACTTTTCGGTATAGACCGGAATTTCTAACAGGCCGTTCAAGTCCTCCGGCGGGGTGGTTAGGATAATGTCCAGATTGCCATAGTGCAGCTCCTGTAGCAATGATTTGTTTTCTTTCTCATCAATGAACAGGCTTACGTGCGGGTAGGTTTTCCGGAAATGATGGATAAAGTCGGGCACGAGGTAGGGAGCAATGGTGGGCAGAATACCGATACGCAGGTTACCGTTCATGCTGTCCGTTTCGTCGGCTACCACTTCCTTTATGCACTGGGTTTCATTCAGCACAATCTGTGCCTGACGGATGATTTTTCGCCGATGCGGGTAGGGGTGATATTCTTCCGGTCGCGGTTGAAAATCTTGACATCCAGTTCTTCTTCCAGCTTTTGAATCATCGCACTGAGGGTAGGCTGTGTCACGCCGCACGCTTCGGCTGCAAGCACAAAGTGGCGGTACTTGTCCAGTGCCACGATATATTCCATCTGTTGTAATGTCATGGTTCAATAGATTTTATCAATACAAAGATAAATAAAATCTGTTGTGCCCCTGCGCATTTCCATCTACATTTGCATCAGAAACAAACAAAAAAGGTGTTGACAATGAAAAGGTTATTTCGTAATTGGGATGTTCTCCGGGTGATACGCCTCCTTTCGGGAGCAGTGTTTGCCGCTTATGGCATCTATGCCTCAGACTCCCTGATGATAGTATTGGGCGGGTTGTTGATGCTGATGGCTATGGTGAACTGGTCCTGCTGTGCGGCAGGAGGATGTGGCACCTCGTCCGGGAACAAAGCGTTGTATAAGGATTTTGTGAAACCTTATCAGGCAGCAAAAGAAAGTAAGTAAAAATTTAAAAACAGAAGAATATGAGTGCAGTACATTTAACCAAAGCAGATTTTTGATAAGAGTAGCAAACTATGAAGCGAATCCGAACGAATGGAAATTCCTGGGTGAGCGTCCGGCCTTGATTGATTTTATGCCACCTGGTGTGGTCCGTGCAAGATGCTGGCTCCGGTATTGGATGAGCTGGCCGATGAATATGCCGGACAGGTAGACATCTATAAGGTGAATGTAGACGAAGAGGAAGAACTGGCAGCCTTGTTTGGTATCCGCAGCGTGCCTTCCCTGCTGTTTGTGCCGATGAACGGTACTCCGCAGATGGCACAGGGAGCCTTGCCAAAGAAGAACCTGAAGGAGGCTATTCAGAATGTGCTATTGAAGAACGATTGATATCTGGATTGTATATTATAAAGTGACCTGCCGGGTATAAATATCAGGCAGGTCACTTTATTATGTAAACAAATGAGTTGTCAAATCATACGAGAAATGCCTGTCTGTGAGAGAATTTTGGGAAGGAGTGCTATTTTTATTAACTTACTTTTTATTTTCTGGGGTTTTATTTATTTTTTCAGAGAAAACGCTTAAATTAGTTCGCGATTAAACTTTATACTAGCTTAAAATAGCTAAGGGTTAATGGGTTTTAGTATGTGTAAGTATTACTATGACATATATGTATGGAAAACACTTTTGCTGGTTGTATTTCTGATGACAAGCCTGTCTGTTTTTCCTCAGGCAGGCAGACGTTATGCGAATCGGGCAGCTCAGGATACGATTGTTGATTTTAAAGACCGTTGGTCGTTTCGTACGAATGCGGTGGACTGGTTGCTCACCGTGCCTAATGTGGCTGTAGAGTTCGACGTGAGTAATTCGGTCTACAACAAGTGGACACTGGGGCTGGAGGGGAAATGGAACTGGCAGACTGCGCATAACTATCTTCCTTATAATGTGTTGAACCTTTGGGACGTGCGTGTGGAGGCCCGTAAATACTGGCGTACGGAATATCGGGCCAATGTGGGGAAAATGACGTTGAAAGACAGGCTGTTTTCCAAGCAGCGCAAGCGCCCGCGTTATTGGCGTGCGTATTATTGGGGAGTGTATGCCCATGCCGGCGGATACTCCTTTAAATTTGGCAACGAAGGAGTGCAGGGCGACATGTATGGAGTGGGTGTGTCGGGTGGCTATAGCATACCGCTTTACAGTTACCGGAAGAATGCGATTGATATTGAGTTTGGCGGCAGTATCGGACTTGTGGCAACCAAGAATTCTAAATTCAGGCTCGACCGTGAGAATAATGCGTATGTGCCTTCGGGAGCTTCCAAAGGGATGCATATTGTACCTTTCCCGGTCATCAGTGACCTGCGGGTGTCTTTTGTTTACCGGTTCACATCTATCAAGGATAAGTATAAGCGCGTGAATTATGTCAAGATTCAGGCACGCGAACAGCGTAAGATGGAGAAGAGGCGTCTGAAGGACTCCATCCGTACGGCTGAAATCATTGCGGATAGCTTGGAGCATGTACGGAAGGCCTTTGTGAAGGATTCCATCCGTCAGGCACGGATAGTAGCCGACAGTCTGGAACAAGTGCGGAAGGCTTTTGTCAAGGACTCTGTCAAACGGGCGAAAATCATAGCCGACAGCCTGGAACTGATGCGGGTAAATACGGAGAAGGAAGAAGAAAAACCGGTGGAATTACCGGAAATATCGGCCGACAGTCTAGGGCACGAGACAGATACATTGCACACGGACTCTGCCTCGGAGATACCTTTAATGATAACAAAAGTGAAGCCGTCTGGAGTGACAGGGGAAGAGGAGGAAGACGGTTCTCCCGATGAAACTTCAACTGAAGAAGTCATAACCGGAATAATAAAGAAGGAGGAAGGGCTATGAAACATCGCTATATTTTACATTCCATAGGAGTTGTCCTTTTATGCCTGAATGCAGCTTGTTCGCAGGTGGCCATTAACGAACAAGTGACCCAGTCGCCTTATGCCGGACTGACATTTAAGTATGTGTGGGGAGAAGATGTGCCTGACGACCGGAAGGAGATGATACTTATTATGAACCGTATCCAATATACGCAACATTATATTGAGACCTTGGGAGCGGACGGACTGCCTGTGGCCGAGGTGCCGGCGACAGCCTGGGCGTGGGGCACAAGAACGGATGATGCGGGAGCAGGCGATACGTCTGGAGAAGGAAAAGAGCAGGAGGAAGGCACCGCGGATGAAGAGGAAGACGGACAGACATCGGAAGATCCGGAAGAAGCAGAAACGGCCGGAGAAAAGGAGGACGGTCTGTTTGTGGATGGCGTGTATCAGGTGAAAGCTGGCGAATATATTTTTGTACATTGAGTACTTTGCAGGAAGGTATGGAAATACCAGGACTTACCGACTTTGAAGCAAGTACAGCGGTTTCGTATAACGAGCTGAAGTTTTCGTTACCCGATAGGGATATTAAGACATTAAAGGAACTGAAGCAGGAGGATGGGACCTATCTGCAATGGGTGGATTTGAATCCGGGATATCCTTATGTAGAGAATCTTCTTCCGGTATATTATGAGGTTAAGAAGAATGTGACAATTAATAGTGGTACTACGCTTGAACTTTCTTTTTCTCCTCAGCGGTTAACACAGCATTTTGTCATTCCTTTTCAGCTGACAGTAGAAGAAGGAGTAACCATAACTCGGGCCATAGCGGAAATTTCGGGTGTGGTGAAGGAATGTAACCTGTCTAACGGCACGTTTTCGCTGGATGCAGATGGAAAGAATACGGGGCGCATTGTTTTTCTGCCACAGCTTGTAAGTAATGACGAAAATGTGTGGAAGTATGAAGGAAGCTTTGATGTGTTTGGACTGGTGCCGGGCATTTCCGATGCTTACTCCGTAGGCCCGGGCATCTTGCAGCTGGTGATTTATGCAGAAGCCGAAGGCAAGACCAAGATATTCCGTACGTCGAAGAATCTATACAAGGAACTGAGTGAGGTAAGCTTGGTGAATTATGTAGAAGAGCTGGATAAATATCAGGCCGATTTGCATGAAGTGCGTTTACAGACGAATTTTAAGTTTAGCATCACCCGTGAACAAGTGACGGCAGATACCGAAGATGGTGTACTGAATTGGGATGAGAATGAGATTGAAGGAGAATTGTGATATACGAATAGTAGATATGCGGCACAGAATGAGGAATACAGCAGGATATGGCTTCGTCCGTGAAACTGTAGCATGGTTTCGTCGGAAGGCGTGGAGCGTACTGGGAGGGCTGATATGCGGTCTTTCTCTTCTGAGTTCGTGTGCCGACCATTCCTATCCGGGCGAAGAGGCACTCACGGAGGAAGTGGAAATAACTCCTGAAAGCTCTTATCCGATTATTATTTCCGTGGGAAATTCCATATTGGACGAAAGCACTCCGGATATGGCTTCAAGAGCGTCCTCTTTTAAGTATCCGATATATGTGTATAGTTTTAAGAAAGACCTGGTTACAGACTTCCGCGTTACAGCTACCGAAAATCGGGAAATGTGTCTTGTGGATGGCTCCATGGCTCCGACACCGACACTGCAAGGGAAGAAGGCTTACGTAGGAACGGAAGAACCTTACTTAGTGTGGAGTGAAGAACCGGCCACCGTGTATTATCTTAATAGTAACCAGCCCTACGATGTGTATGGCTATTACCTGGACGGACTGGAACTGACGGATGAGGCTGTAGACCGCACACAGGAGGGCATTCGTCTGAAGGTAAACATTAACGGGCGGCAGGACCTGATGAGTTCAAAGGCTGTGGTGACCGACGAGCAGCTGAAGCAGGCCAATATACCTGCCAATGACTGGGCGTTGATGCGGGAACAGTGTTTCAGCGGCTATACGGCAGCTTCTAACATTCAGCCCATGCTGGAGTTCAAGCATCATCTTACCAAGCTGGTGTTCCGTCTGTATCCGGCAGTACAGAATGCCTGGAAAACAACGATTAACGGCATTACGGTGCGGGCCAAGACCGAAGGCTACTTCACGGTGGCACACTCCAGCGTAGGCAATATGGGGGTGAACTTCTCCGAGACCGCTACTTACGGAGAATTGCCGCTTACCGAGGCGGACGGCACGACACTGTTGACAGACACGTATCGTCCGGTGCAGGAAGGAGTGGATTATTCACTGCCGGTGTACGAACGGCCTTCCGTGCAGGTGGGCGACTGCCTGATGGTGCCGCCGGGAGAAACCACCTACGAGTGTGAGGTGCAGATGACGCAGCTGCTCGACGACGGCACGCTCCACAGTTTCAAGAATACGCTGCATGTCACGAACGGGCAGGCAGGCTTTCAGGCAGGAAACCAGTACACGGTCAAGCTGGCCATTTACGGCCTGCAGGAAATCGGGATAGATGTGTCGGTATCACCCTGGATTGACGGAGGCGATGTCTCCATCGACCCCGATGAGGAAATGGGGAAGCACGGAAACAGATAGAGAGAGCAATGAACATAATATGAACACATTAATTTCAATGCAATGAGAAAAGAATGGTTACTGGCAATGTGTGCCGCCGCAATGATGGCATCTTGCGCAAAGGACAAGACGGTTGCCCTTGACAACGGGGCAAATGACACTCCCGAAGAAATTCTTCTGGGGGCAGGACAATACCTCAGTGCAGAGGTGGAAGAAGGACAGCCAATGAAAGCTGCTTCCAGGGGAATAGGAAGCGTGGGCGATTTGGCTGCCACAAACAACTGGAATGGTGAGACCGTGTATGTGTATGGAATAGTTCCGGCACTTACGGGCGATGCACGGTTTGCCATCAATGGGGAACAAGCAAAAGCACCTGCTGCAGATGCCGTCGCTGTCGCTGCTACCTCTACTTTGGCATGGGCGACGGCTAACAAGCATTTCTATTATGATGGAAATAATCTGTACGATTTCTATGGCTGTCATGTGGATGATGCGGCTGAAGCTACTGCGATGAAGATTCCGACCCGCACGGATTTAGCTACAAATGGCTTTTCAGTACCTGTGGAAATTAATGGTACGCAGGACTTGATGGTGGCTGTGCCTAATAAAGAGAGTGATAGAACAGCTACTGGAGTAGATTCAGAAGTTACTGATGTGAATAATCTTTACAGCGCCTGGTCTTCCCGTCGTGGAGTAGTGCCTAATCTGGTGTTCAAGCATGTACTCACCCGATTGACTTTTCAGGCGAAATGTGGAAATGCTACAGCGTATGAAACTGGAAAAGAGGTTTATATTACTTCTGTTCAGGTCAAGAGCGTAAAGAATAAGGGTACATTAACGATTATTCCGACAGACGGAAATCAGCAAGGATTTACAGCCAGTGCGGTTGACACGGACGTGATTGATTTTTCATTGATGAAGGCTCCTTCGGCTCCAGATACTTCAAAAGAACTGGAAACTTTTGAAAAAGTAGAAATAGAAGGAACTAAAGATGATGATTTTGCTCAGATTGGTGTACCGATGATGCTGGTGCCGGGAACGGAATACGAAATTGTAATAAGCACCGAGCAGGATGCAGATGGCTCTGGTAACATTGATGCTAACGAGAGAGGTTCTATCACCCAGAAAATAACAGTGAAAGATAACTCTTTTGAAGCCGGAAAGAATTACAATGTGAACATTACGGTTTACGGGTTAGAAGAAATTGAAATTAAAGCCTCTCTTACTGCATGGGAAGATGGTGGTGATATAACAATTGACCCGGATGAGATTAATCCTCCTACTCCTGATGTCCCCTAAAACTTATGAAGCAACAAACTAATACAAACTTTTAAAAACAAAGAACTATGAAAAAGAATTTTTTATTTGTGATGGCTGCTGCCGCTATGCTGGCAAGCTGTTCAAAAGATGCGCCTGTGCCAGAACAGACAGGCAATGGCAATGAAAATGGGGTAGTGGATCCTACTAATCCGAATTCTCCGGTCTTGGTTCGCCTGGGTGCCGGTGGCCTTGGAGTCGATGTTACTCCTTCCAGAGGGGTCGTTGATTCTTGGAACAATACAGTGGTAGGTGTATATGCATTGGCTAAAGACGCTAACTTCACTGCATGGGCAGATGGCGACGGCAGTATTCTTCTGGAAAATGAAAAAGGAACAATTACGGGTAATCCGGATGGCAGTGTAACAAAAGAAGCTATTAATATTGCGGAGAAGTATTATCCAGGGAGTAACGATATCCATTATACTTTCTATGGTTACTATCCGTATGCAGGGGCTGATGCAGACGATACTACCCCACCGACTAATGCGAATGGTAAGGTAACAAAAACTTTTACGATTAACGGTTCACAGGATATCATGTGGGGTCAAGCGGTGGCAACGAAAATTAATAATAAAGATGGAGGTGAACAGTTGGATGGATATAATGCATTGTATTTCCGCAAAGGCCAAGATGCGGCTACTCCAGATATTGCTTTTGAACATAAGCTGACTCAGCTTAACTTCAATATTAAACAGGCAGCCGATTTTTCTACTGCTGGAGAAGATAAAAAATTATCAGTAACTAAGATTGAGATTAACACGTACTCAAGTCTGGATTTGACAATTGCTGATAAAGCTGGAACAGATAATGGAAAAATTGCTCCGACAGCTGCAACAGAGGCGGCAGATATGCCTGTAATAAAAGGCGATGAAGGTACGGCAGCAGATGCTGTGGTGGTAGATGACATTGCTGAAGGTTCCCAAGCTTTCGGTACCAGCATGATGGTATATACCGCAGGCGACACACAGACTACTTACAGTGCAAAAGTTTATCTGAAGATGGGTGCTGATGGAGAAGTAGTATCAAGTCCTGTAACCATCGAACTTGCAGGGAATGCTGCTTTTGAAGCCGGTAATGCATATAATGTGAATATCGCAGTGAACAGTATGATGCAAGTGAAAGCAATTGCAACTCTTACGGAATGGCAGCCAGGTGGTGATGCGGAAGAAATTGAAATCAACTAATCTAACAATATGAGATATTGGCTATTAGGTATATTATTGGCTCTTCTCCCTCCTGCCGGAAGGGGGAAGTTCCGTCCTGCTGCTCCCCCTGAACAGCCTGACACTGGAGATGAGGGAGTGGAAGTACGTTTTAGTGCAGGTGTGACAGCTTCTGCTGAGGAGTTGACATCTGTGTCGCGTGCACCTTTTGAAGAATACATCCCGAGAGGCTCACAGATTGGTGTGTTTGGCATTCCTGCTACTATTCGCACCGCAAGCGATTATACGTTGAATGGGGCACTGGTGGGAGGTCCGCAAGAAAATCTGGAAAATGCACTTTATACAGTGAATTCGGATGAGGGTGACATGAGTCAGGAGAATGAGGCTAAATATCCGGATTCTGATTCCGGAAGTAACGGACTCGTTTTTATGGATATTATCCATATACTTCTCTTTCTTCTTTGTCCTTTACAAGTGATTACACGGGGTACACAATGAAAACTTCTCTTCCTAAGGATAATATGGAAGACGCCATAGATTATTTGTTTACAGGAGCAATTCCGCAGCAGGTAACGCTGAATGCAGTCAATTTGAAGTTTCAGCATGCTTTGGGACGTTTGTTATTTAAAGTTTCCAGTTCCAACCCTGATTCTCCGGCTACCATTGAAAAGATAACTATTGCGGCAATGTGTAACCCTGAAGGGACTATGAATATAACGACCGGAGAAATTACCCCTAAAAATAAGTCTCTTAATGTATATCATTATCAGTTGGATAATCAGGCACTGCCCGATAAAGACAATGCATTGGTGGCTGATTTTATGCTTTATCCCAATATTACGATTACGCAAATTGACGTGACAATACAAACCGCAGGGAAGGCAGCTTCTCCTTATACTATATATCGGGATGCTGACGCGACAAAGAAAATTGTACCGCAACAAGGTAAAGTATATGTTTTTAATGTTTCTTTTTCTCCTAAGACTGTGGCTGTTAGCAATAGTGTGGCCTCTTGGGGAACACAAGGTGAAACGAGTATAAACGTAGAAGAAGAAACAGAAGAGTAGAAGAAGCCGACCAATAACAACCAAAAGCATGAAGAAAAAACAAGTACTCATTTTGCTACTGACCCTATTCCTCGGGGCGGGAACAGCGGCTGCACAGCAGATTGCCATCAAGACCAATGCCTTGATGCTGGCTGCCATGACACCCAACCTGGAGTGTGAGTTGGTGACCGGCGAACATGCAAGTGCCAGTTTGTCCGTGTTCGGGCATTCCAAACCCTACGGCCTTGATTCAAAGGTGATAGGAGTACAGCCTGAATACAGGTATTGGTTTAACGGACGACCGATGACGCGTGAATACATCGGTGTGGCATTGCTGGGAGCTACCTACGACATGCAGTTCGGACGCAACGTGTACGACGGCGATGCGGTAGGTGTGGGGCTTACAGCCGGCTATTCGCTCTCGCTGGGCAAAAAACTGAATATTGAATTCTATGGAGGCTTTGGCGTAGTAGGATTCTGGCAGAAACTTTACTATAAGGACGATACCTACGAGGATTATTTCTCCGACGGAAGTGTCAAGACAAATTCGCATGGATATAAACTCATGCCCGTGAAGCTGGGTGTGTCTATTTCATACATCTTAAAATAAATACAAGGAGCAGAAAATGAAAACACGAATGCGACATCTTTTCGGTATATTGTTAGGATTGTTTGTTTATGCAGGATACTTTCCCGCTTTGGCACAGCAGATAAAGGTGGTGTCGGGCCGTGTGCTGGATAAAGAAACAAAGAAACCGTTTCGCGATGAAGCTGTTTACATTTATGCTTTTAACACCGTGGCTGCCGCAAAAGATGCGCAGCAGGCCATCGACAGTCAGAATGCGCTGGTTACCAGCGACGGACAGGAGATTGCCGATGAAAGTGGATACTATGAAATCCGTGTGGCGGAAACCGGAGCGCTGATTTTTAAGGTCGGTCTGGGAGAGAGTGTGCTGCAAGAGGTCAATTATCAGATGGAAATCAATGCCTACATTGATGCAGGTATTGTGCTCGAAACAGTCGAGGTAACCGGTACGTTGCAGGACATCAGCCCCAAGGAGGCGGCTCCTACACTGGTGGGCAACAAGCTAATGATGCGCAACACGTTCCCCATCCCTGCACAGTTTGGAAAGACCAATGCACGGCTTATCATACAGCCCTATGTGGTGGAGTGCAGCAAGCTGGATACCATTGCCTTTCCGCGCCCTATTATCTATGATGGAGAGCAGTATCGCATGACGCAGGAGCGGCGTATGGGATACAATCTGGACAATGATCCGCTGGAGAAATTCGCAGCCGAAAAACCTTTGACCGAAAACAGCATGCAGATAGAATGGGAGGATACGGTCATTGTGCCCAATCCGCAGTTGAGTTATTTCGGCAATGCTATTATCCAGCTGGAAGACTATAATACGGTCTATTATAACAAGCTGACAAAGATTATCAGTTGTGAGGCACGCCGTCCGCTGAAGTTCCTGGAGTATTCGCTCAGCCAGTATGAACTCGATTTCAATAAGTACGTGCGTAAGGCTAAGCGTGAGCTGCGGAACACGGCTGCTGACATTTCGCTGACGTTTCTGGTGAACAAGGCGGAGATAGACAGCAGCGACCCGAACAATGAGGTGCAGTTGAATAATCTTCGTGATAACCTGATGGACATCATTAACTGTGAGGATTGTAAACTGAATGAGATTCGCGTGACCGGTGTGTCTTCACCCGAGGGAAATTATCAGTCGAACCTGGCGCTGGCCCAGCGGCGTGCGGCCTTTGCACGCGGGCAGTTGAACCGCCTGCTTCCTGCCAGGGCATTGGCACGTACCTTCTTGCCGGCTCCCGATGCAAGGGTGGCCAAATGGAGTGAGCTTATTCCGGTATTGGAAAAGGATTCTTGCTTTACGGAGGCGGAGGCGGTGCAGGCCATCATTGATGCACATCCCGACAGTCAGGATGCGCAATACCGGGCTATCCGGGAACTGCCTTATTACAATACAGTCATTAAGGAACATTTGAGCGCGTTACGTTACATGCGCTTTGAATATAAGCATGAGATTTACCGCGAACTGACTCCCGAAGAAATCTTGTACCGTTACGAACACGATCAGGATTACCGGACGGGACGAAAGGATTTTGCCTTGTATGAATACTGGCACCTGTTCCAGATGGTGAAAAACCCGAAGGAGCTGGAAGTGCTTTACCGCAGGGCCTACAAGGCTTCGAAGGAAGCGGAAGGCCAGCCTTGGATTCTTCCGGCCAACTTGCTGGCGGTGTCTTACTTGCGCCGTGATACGGTGGATACGGAAATCCTGGAGCCTTTTATTGACCGGAAGACCAGAGGAGCCAATGTAGAGCGTACGCGTATGGATGGGGTGACCAAAGAAATAATTAATCCCGAACCGGTAGTGGCAAACCAGCTGTGTATGTATTTGAAGGCAAATAATTTTGAACAGGCCAGTGTGATGGCGCAGATTCTTCCTGACACGGAACAGAATGCCATGTTGAAAGCCTTTGCCATGTGCCTGGGAGGATATTATAAAGGAGGAAGCACGCCGGCAGAACGGGCAGAGGCAAAACGGACTTTTGAACTGGTAAAATCGTCTTCGCCGATGAATGAGGTGGTGATGCATCTGGCTATGGATACCAAACGCGACGATGCGCTGGCCAAGCAGGCGGTGGCTCATTTGCCTGCCGATAATCCCCGTACATGGTATATGAAGGCTATCATCTACAACCGTAGTGGGGACGCGGGACTGGAGAATGCCATGAACTGTCTGGTGAAATGCTTTACACTGGATGAAACTTATATCCCTATAGCAGAACAAGATGGAGATATTGGTAAAGATTTGTTTGAATATACCATGGAGATGTATGACATCAACAAGGAGATGATTGATATGCTGATACAGCAGTATAAACTTTAGTATTGATTATGAAACGACTTTATATCATGCTGCTGGCTGTGCTGTTGCCTTTGATAGAACTGGCTGCACAGCAGGAAGTAGCGCAGGAAGATACTACGAAACAGAAGCCATTTTTCAATGCACTGGACTATTCGTTGCAGAAACGTTATCGTGCGCGGAAATATCCGTTTAAGAATGAGCGTTTCATGGATAATACGTATGTGTCCGTACAAATGGGAATGGAGGATTATCTGCACCGTCCGGGGGCGGACATGGGCATCGGGAAAAATCTTTCCGTGTCGTTTGGCAAGCTGTGGACGGAAGCGCACTCTTTCAGGGCAACTGTCGACGGAGGGTGGTCGTATGCCAGCAAAACGGATGACAAGTTTCTTCGTCTGGGGGTGAAGCTGTCGCATTTGTTTAATGTAACTTCTTATATGGCGGGCTATGATCCGTCGCGTGTGTTTGAGGTTTCTACAGTAGCAGGTATCGGATACAATTACTCTACGCGAAAAGAAGGAGATAACTTCCATGTAGGAGAAATACATCTGGGAGCACAGTTGAAATTGCATCTGTTTCCCCAGGCTGATTTCTTTCTGGAGCCCCTGCTTACTTTTTATTCCGACGGGATAGACCATTATACGCGTACCAACTGGCATAAGTATGATTTAGGCTATGGAGCGAGACTGGGATTCATCTATCGTCTGTCGAACCCGCTGCCGGCACATCTCCGCAAGGAAAAAGGGCAGGAGTCAGACCGGCCGGCGACTTTTGTGAGTGCTCAGGGTGGGGTGCAGTATCAGTATTCCGACCTGGTGCGCGAGATGGGCATTACCAATACGTTTGGTCCTCATGCGGCAGTGTCGGCCGGAAAATGGTTTACTCCTTTCCTGGCTATGAGGGTGTCAGCTTTCTTCGGACAAGATACATGGAACAGCTATGATACGGTGAACGAGGAAGAGACCTTTATGACAATTCATTATCTCACCACGCGCTATATGGGTGTGCGGACGGAGGCTATGTGTAATGTGCTGGGCTTTTTCAATGATATGGAATGGACCAGGCATTGGGCTTTTTCGGTGCTGGCCGGAGCGGAGTTAGGAGGAATGATTAAAAAGGATATTAGCCAGGAGATAAAACAGGCTTATATTGGTTTTACGGGAGGATTGCAGGTTAAGTATAACATTAATCGCCGATGGGGTGTTTTTGTGGAGCCTCGTATGTCGTTAGTTCCTTATTCTTACATGCCGAAGGGAGAAAACGGAGCTATCTTGATGGACAGGCAGAATTATAGTGATAATATTTATTCCTTGAATCTGGGTGTAGAGTTTGCATTATAATAAAAAAGGAGGGCTTTACAGCTCTCCTTTTTTTATAGCTTCCATGATGTTGGCCGGAGCACGTTCGGCCAGCAATTCTTTTTTCATATAATCCATGTAAGGCGCTACGTGCTGGAAGAACTGATGGTATCCCTTGCACAGGTAGTTCAGTCCCGGCTCACCGTCGGCTGTGCGGGCGAAGCGGTTCTTCGGACATTCACCGTTGCAGGCAAAGAGGAACTCACATTCCTTGCACTGGCGGGGGAGGGAGTCTTGTTTCATTTGTCCGAACTTCATCTGGCGTTCGCTGTACATCATTTCCACCAGTGTCTTTTCATGAATGTTGCCCAGCTTGTATTCCGGAAATACAAAGTGGTCGCAGGAATATACGTCGCCGTTGAATTCCATGACACCGGCATGTCCGCAAGTCTTGGCCATGGTGCAGACGCCCGGCTGCGCACCTACCCAGTTGGCCAGGGTAGAGTCGAACAACTGGATGAAGAAATTGCCTACATCCTGGCGTACCCATTCGTCAAACAAGGTGCAGAGGAAGTTGCCCCACTGTTCCGGTGATACGGAGAAATCGGCTAATTTCTCGTCTTTCTGTAACGGACTGGCCAGGTGACGGCCGTCGGCATGGGGGCTGATACGCTCTACAATCGGTGTAAACTGGATGTAGTGGCAGTCAATTTCCTTGAAGAAATGATAGAAGTCCAGCGGATAGTCTGCGTTGAAGTCATTCACTACGGCCAGGGCGTTCCATTCCACCCCGTGCTTTTTCAGCAAGTGGATGCCTTGCATTACCTTGGTGAACGACGGACGTCCCTGACGGTTCTTGCGGTATTCATCGTGGAACTCCTGTGGCCCGTCGATGGACACGCCTACCAGCCAGTTGTTCTTTTTGAAGAATTCGCACCACTCATCCGTCAGCAAGGTACCGTTGGTCTGGATGCAGTTGTCAATGGTACGTCCCCCGGCATATTTCTGTTGCAGTTCCATCACTCGCTTGTAGAAGCTGAGCGGACGCATCAGTGTTTCTCCGCCGTGCCAGGTAAAGAGTACCTGTGGCATGGTCTGCGAGCCGATGTATTCGCGGATAAATTTCTCTAACAGCTCGTCGCTCATCACGTGCTTGGAGATGTCCTTATATAAGTTTGCCTTTTCCAGATAGTAGCAATAGTCGCAAGCTAAGTTGCAGACTGCCCCTACGGGTTTTGTCATCACGTATAGCGGACGGGCAAAAGGTGCAATGGTTTGACTCATGGTATCGGGTTTAATTAAGTTTCAAGTTATTTCTTTTCGTCGGACAGATGCGCCAACAGTCCTTCACACGCATCTTCGAGAATGTCGAGCACATTCTCGAAGCCTTGAGCGCCTCCATAATAGGGGTCAGGCACATAGTCGATTACTTTGGTGCGGCAGAAATCAGTCATGCGGTGAATCTTCTGTTCACTTTCCACGTCGGGCGCTTTGTCGTGCAGGGCATCGATATTGCGGTCGTCCATACCTAAAATCCAGTCGAAGTGATAGAAATCTTCCGTGCGTACCGGACGCGAGCGGTGGGTCAGCTGGTAGCCTCTGCGGCTGGCGTGAGCCCGCATACGTTCATCGGGCAGTTCTCCTTCGTGGAAACCGCTGATGCCTGCGGAATCAATTTCAAACTCTTTTTCTCTTCCTGCCCGGCGCACCAGCGTACGCATGATTTCTTCGGCAGAAGAGGAACGGCAGATGTTGCCGAGGCAGACGAATAATATTCTTTGTTTCATCATTTATCAAGGTGTAAATACTGTTTAAAACGTGCTACATCCGTATTCAGGATGAGGCTTTCGGGAAACTCGGTTTCCTTGACCAGCTCCAGGGCATGGTCGTAAGTCGCAATGTCGAATGAGATGTGTGCATCACTTCCTAAGATAACGGGTACCTCATATTGCTTGCAGAGACGGAGTATCTCTAAGTTGTTGGGCCGTGCCTCCACTTTGTTGCGGCAAGGCTTCAAGGAGCTATTGTTGATTTCCAACAGGGTGTGATGGGCTTTTGCGGCCTGCACAATCGGTTCAAAAAGCAGCTTGGCCGTACCGTCACCCGGATGGCTGATGATGTGGGTGTAAGGATTCTCGATGGCCTTAATCATCCCTTGCGTATTTTCTTCGGGAGTGCCCGGTGTGTAGCACAAGGAATGAATACCTGCGATTCGCAAATCCAGCAAGTTCATGTGGAATTCATCCAGGTCGAGTGTACCTTGCGTGTCAAGGATATTGATTTCCGCCCCAAGCAGGAGTTCGATGCCGTACATCTGTCGCGGTACCACGTGCAGGTTGCGGAAGTAAATCAGGTGACAGCTTCCGGGAATGCCCGGTGTATGTTCTGTGATGCCGAGCAACTTCAGGCCTTTGTCGGCGGCTGCCCGTGCCATTTCCTGCAGACTACTGAAAGCATGTCCGCTGGCAATGGTGTGTGTATGTACATCTAATTCTATCTTCATGTGTATAGGGTTTAGGTAGGGTCTACATCATAATATACCATCAGTGAGCGGAAGCGCTCATCTTCTATGAGGATGCGTTGTACCTGCGTCAGGTAGCGGCGTACCTTGCTCATGGAAGCTTCCTGCTCTATCTTGATGACAATCTTCCGGATGAAAAGCGATTGTATCCGTGCCACGGGTGGTTTGTCCGGACCTAATATCCGTTCGCCCATGCCTTGTCGCAGGTGAGCGGCCATCAGGTCGGCTGCCTGATTCAGGATGTCTTCCTTGCGGTGCTTCAAATATACATAAATCAGCCGGTAGAAGGGAGGGTATTTGAACAGGCTGCGTTCTTCCATCTGTTCCTGATACAAACGGGTGTAATCGTTGGCCATAATCTGATGAATAAGCGGATTCTCCGGCGACTTCGTCTGAAGCACCACCAGTCCCTGCTTGTTCTTTCGTCCAGCTCTTCCGGCCACTTGTGCCATGAGCTGGAACGCCCGTTCGTACGAGCGGAAATCAGGATAATTCATCATCGAGTCGGCATTCAGAATACCTACCACGCTAACCCGGTCGAAGTCCAGTCCTTTGGAAATCATCTGCGTACCAATCAGAATATCCGTCTTCCCCTCTTCAAAGTCGTTGATGATACGCTCGTAGGCCGTACGGGTACGGGTGGTATCCAAATCCATTCGGGCCACTTTGGCTTCCGGAAAAATCTGCTTGATGTCGTCTTCAATTTTTCCGTGCCGAATCCGCGGTTCATAAGTTCCACTCCTCCACAAGCCGGACAGGCTGTAGGCACGGCGTAGGTATAGCCGCAATAGTGACACGTCAGCTGGTGAAGCCCTTTGTGATAGGTCAGACTCACATCGCAGTTCTTGCAGCGCGGTACCCATCCGCAGGTGCGGCATTCAATCATCGGGGCAAAACCCCGTCGGTTCTGGAACAAGATGACCTGTTCTTTCTGCTCCAGTGCTTCCCGTATTTTCTGTAATAAAAGTGGAGAGAACTGTGCCGTCATCCGTTTCTTACGGGTCAGTTCCTTGATGTCCACTAACTCAATGTGTGGCAACTGAATCTGCTGATGGCGCTCGGTCAGTTCCACCAGACCGTATTTCCCGTTTCGGGCATGGTAATAACTCTCCAGGCTGGGCGTGGCTGTGCCTAACAGGGTTTTGGCATCGTACATGGAAGCCAGCATGATGGCTGCATTCCGTGCATGATAGCGTGGGGCAGGGTCCTGCTGCTTGTAGCTCGTTTCATGTTCCTCGTCCACGATGACCAGTCCCAGTCGCCGGAACGGAAGGAATACCGAGGAACGGACTCCCAATATCACGTCGTAACCTTGTTCGGTCAGTTGTTTTTGCCAGATTTCCACCCGTTCTGCATCCGGAAACTTGGAGTGATATACTCCTAAGCGTTTGCCGAATACCCTTCGTAACCGTTCGGTAATCTGGGTCGTCAGGGCAATTTCCGGAAGAAGATAGAGTACCTGCTTTCCGGCTTTCAGTACTTCTTCTATCAGATGGATATAGATTTCCGTCTTTCCGCTGGCCGTCACGCCGTGGAGCAGACATACATTCCTGGTCTGGAAGGAAGTCAGGATTTCATAAAAAGCCCGTTGCTGTGCGGGACTCAGTGCGTGCAGAGGTACAGTTTCGGCATTGTCTCCCGTAAGCCGGCCAATCTCATGCAAGTAAGTCTCCAGTATCTGTTTGTCTACTAAGTTCTTGAAGACGGATTGCGTCTGTCCGGATGCATCGAGCAGTTCCTTCTTGCTGACTTCGCGGACGTTTTCTCCTTTGGCATTCCAGCCGGAGAGTTCGAGATACTTCATCAGAATGGCCTGCTGCTTGGGTGCCCGTGCCAGCAAATCAAACTGAATGTGCAGGTGATGTTCGTTCTGCAACGCTTCTGTCAGTCGCACCCGCACTTCCGTACGCGGTTTATAGCTTCGTTTGATTTCTTCCTTGATGCAGATAGCCTCTTTCTCCAGCAGCGATTTGATGACCGGCAACAAATTCTTCATGCCGCTGGCCTTCTCCAGTTGGGTGACGCATTGCTCCGGGTCCGCACTGAGCAAGTCCAGAATACGCTGTTCCCGAGGAGGGAGCGGTTCCGAGGCCACAAAATCCGGATTGTATTCCACCATGTTTCGCTTTCCAGTTTCATACCCGAGGCAGGGCTGCCTTGTACACGTCTCCCAAGGTGCAGAGGTAATAGTCGGCCAGCCATTTCCAGAAAGAAAACTGCTGTCCTAACAAAACCGGACGTGAATCGAGTACTTCCGAGATGTCTTTGGTTTCATACGCCTCCGGAGCCGTTTCGTGTACTTTGGTGACAATGCCCGTATAAAATTTTTTAGGACCGAAAGGCACAATGACCCGGCAGCCAGGCTGTATGCTTGCTTCCATACCTTCCGGAAGCGAATACGTGTACTGGCTGGCAATAGGCAGGGGTACTATGACATCCACGAATTTTTTCATATTGCAAAGTTACAAAAAGCCCCTCACATAGGTGGTTCCCTCCTGAAACTTTTATAGATTTGTACCTGCTGTTTTTAATCTTTAATTCAAAATGAAAATTTACAATATTGGAATCATCGGATGTGGTAGCATTGCGGCAAAAATGGCGGCTACGCTTGGAGGAATGAAAGGGGTGAAACGCTATGCCGTGGCTTCGCGCACGGTAGAAAAGGCAAAGGCTTTTGCCGAGAAATGGCAGTTTGCAAAGGCTTACGGAAGTTATGAAGAACTGGCTTCCGATGCGGAAGTGGATTTGATTTATATTGCCACTCCTCATGCCATGCACTATGACAATGCCCGTTTGTGTATTGAGAAGGGAAAGCCGGTGCTGTGTGAGAAGGCCTTTACGGCCAATGCCCGTCAGGCAGCCGACCTGCTGAAACTGGCTGAAGAAAAGAAAGTTTTCCTGACCGAAGCTATCTGGACCCGTTACATGCCGCTTTCATTAAAGATTCGTGAGTTATTAGAAGAAGGAGTGATCGGTACCCCTCATATCTTATCGGCCAATTTAGGATATGTAATTGACCGGAAGGAACGTATCTTATGTCCGGAACTGGCGGGAGGCGCTTTGCTCGATTTGGGTGTGTACCTACTCAACTTTGCTGCCATGTATTTCGGAAAGGAAGTAGCTTCCGTGCATTCCGTCTGTCAGAAAACGGATACGGGAGTGGATGCACAAGAAAATATTACATTGCTGTTTAAGGACGGCAAGATGGCTGCCTTGCAGGCAAGCATTCATGCCGCTACCGACCGCATGGGTATCATTTCGGGAGATAAAGGCCATTTGATAGTGGAAAACATCAATAATCCGCAATCGGTCAAAGTGCTGGATACGAATTATCAGACTGTAGCCGTGTACGATGCCCCGCAACAGATTACAGGCTATGAGTATCAGGTGTACGCTTCACTGGAAGCAATTGAAAAAGGCTGGCTGGAATCGCCTTACATGCCGCATGCCGAGACACTTCGCATCATGCAGCAGATGGATGCCCTTCGCCGGGAATGGGGAGTGGTGTATCCTTGCGATAACGAATAAACGGTTTATATAATACAAAAAGGAAACCTCCTTTCAAGTGAATATCCAGTGTCACCTGAAAGGAGGTTTTTTATGGTTCTCTATGTGTGTCTTTAGAATAGATAAGCAGCTGAAATCTGCCATGTGTTCTGCTTGAAACCGATAGTAGTTAAATCATCCGGGTCACCGCTATGTATCTTTCCATTGTCTTTTAATGCAAAGTTATAGTTGGCTCCAACCTGCAAATGGCCCAGAAGTTTCAAACCGGCACCGACATTGAAACTGGTAGTGTTTTCTTGAATTCACATACATTGTCAAACCAGCGGTCGCCTACATTAAATCCGAACTGAGGACCTACAGCTACGTATGCACCTACCAGACTGCTGAATCCAACAGTCCATCTCAGATTGATAGGAATTTCAATGCTTTTTTGGTAGAAGTTCCTTCTTCTGAGTCCACACCAAATTGGTTATACAATGCAGAGGCATCCACGCCTAATCCTAAAAGTGGCAATGTGAATTCTGCAGTCGGACCTACAAAGAATCCTGCTCTGTTATCTGAACTGAATGTCTCTTCAGAAAGATGCAGTTTGGAAACGTTCAAACCTGCTTTTACTCCAAATTTTATTTGGGCTTGCGCCGGAATGGCAAGTGCCAGACAGGCAATTACCATCAGTGTAGATAATAACTTCTTCATAATTTACTTCGTTTAGAGGTTTTTACAAAGTTAGATATTAATTGGAAATAAAAAAGAGGATACTGAAGAAAAGTGCATTGGAAGAGTGAATTAATTTTTAATCAATCTCGTGCTTTTTTGTGAAAATTGAGTTAAATTTACCTCGACACGTACGTGACGAGGTCGTGACACGAACGTGTCGATGTCTCCGCACGTACGTGATGAGGTCTCCGCACGTTCGTGTCGAGGTATTTTGTATAAGCGTTTGACCCAAAGAAAGGCTGTGTGCCGGTTTTGATGAACCGATGTCACACAGCCTTTCTGCTTGTATGATGAACAATTATAAATCTTCCGGCATGGGGATGACAAGGATAGAGTCACTGCACCGAATTCCGTAGAATACGTCACGAACCCGCCCCTGCTGAGGTATCAGAATACCCTTTTCTACCAAATTTTTTTATATCACGTGCTGCTGTATCTGGTGATACCTTTACACGTTTTGCCCAGTTCTTAGCCGTCAGTTTGCCGGGATAACCGTCCAAATATAAATTCAAGACTTCGCGTTGTCGTTCGGACAGGACTGTTTCGGCATGGGTTTGCCAGAATATGGCCTTGTTAAGAACCTTTGACAATGTTTCGTCGGATTGCTCGACAGAACGGAGCAGACAGTCAAGATACCAGATGATCCATTCAGTAATCTCGCAATCTCCCTTCTGTGTTTTCTCCAATATGTCGTAATACTGTTTTTCATCTTTGTTTATCTGGTGGGAGATACTGAAAAAACGCATCTTTGAGTTTTCTGCCTGTGAAAGTGCCATATCAGCAATGGCTCGTCCGATTCGTCCGTTTCCGTCATCGAAAGGATGGATGCAGACGAACCACAAATGGGCTATTGCCGATTTTACATAACAGTTATGTGCATCTGAATTGAACCAGTCCAGAAACCGATTCATTTTCTTCGTCTATTCTTTCAGGAGCAGGCGCTACATAATGTACCTTTTCCCGGCCGAACATTCCAGAAATAACTTTCATCTCTCCACTGCGGTATCGGGCTACATCTATTTTCGTTGGACCGCTCCATCCGGTAGGAAACAGGCAGTTATGCCATCCGAAGAGTCTTTCATGGGTAAGCGGACTGTTGAAATTGACGGTTGCGTCAAGTGCCATTTCCACTACTCCGTCTATATATCGTGAAGATTCGGTCGGATTCGGTAGTTGTACTCCGAGTTTGCGGGCTACAGATGAACGTACCTGTTCATTGTTCAATTTCACTCCTTCAATTTCTGATGATGCAATGATGTCATGAGAGATGGATTCAACTACGGCAGACATCTTATCGTTAAAACCGATTACACTAAGGCGTCCCATCAGATAACCGACAGCTTTGTTTACCTTGTTCAGTTTCTCACCGACAAGTTCCTTGTTCCACGAAAAGGAAGGCCATTCTTTATGTTCATGTATATACATAGGCATCACTGTTTTCTGCAAATATACGGTTTTGCGGATAATTAACCGCAAAATTTGCGGCTTATTATCCGCATGAAGCAGTGAAGTCAGTATTTAGGTCTAACTCATGATTATTTTTCTGTGATTTTTGCATACTGTGTAGGAAAACAAAAAATCCTGACTCTTTTGAGAATCAGGATTTTAAGTGGTGCCACCAGGAATCGAATGTTTTAATTCAAAGTCCTAATTTGCAGCACTTTAATATCTTTGGAAAAATCCCCGAACCACTGAATCAGCCATATGCCAAATTCACCAAATTTCGATAGATTCTCGTTAATCATCCTTTGACTTTACAAAGGTAAGTGTTCGGTTCTATTCCTCCAAATATTTATATAGTTATTTAAAGTGGTTACAAGTTATTTGTATAAAGTTTATCTTTTGATTATTAGTGATTTAAGAAATGTCATTCAAATGCCAAAACTTTGTTTCTTTCCAATATTTCTATAATCTCCTGTTCTTTATACAGAATCTTTCCTCCTATTTTGTAATATGGTAATTTGCCATTCATCCTATATTCAATGAGTGTTCTTTTTGTAATTTTGAGAGCCTTTGATAACTCTTGTTCTGTTATATAGCGGTTCCCGTCCAATATAGGTCTGTAGATTAAAGAATTTGCATCCAACATTTTGGATATACCTTCCATGGCTTCAATAAATCTCTTGACCTCATTACTATCCTTATTCAATACCTGCTGTCCCATTTCCATTATTTGTATATGTTTTAAGGTTATTCCTTACATAGCTTAGAATATCTTCTTTTTTATAATAAATCTTTCTGTCTATACGACTGAAGGGGATTAGCCCTTTCTGTCTTAAAGACAACAGTTTTCTGTCTGATATATTCATAAGAATACATACATCCTGATTATCCAACCATTCATTCAGTTCAGATTTGGAAGAGTTCAGTCCTTTCAGTTGTTTTTCTATCTTGAACAATATGTCGTTCATTTCCATAAATGCACTGGCTTCTATGTTCACTATCTCCATAATCATTTGTTTAAGTGGTTGGTACAAAAATAGAATAGAAGGCTATGGAACACAAGAGACTATCATCAAAGTGCATTATATTACATCAGATGTCATAGTGAAGCAACTGAACTATGCAGATCGGAGGGAGCTGAAATCCCTGTCTTATTTCGGGATTTGATAAGCAGACTATGTTTTGTTATTTGGAAAGGTGGATTTTCACTGTATTTGTGAGGTCGTATATGGGATATAAGGATAGCCGCCTTTGATTTACGGCTATGCGTCACGTCGGTCGCAGTTAATCCCTGTAATCTTTCCTTTAATTCTAATCCGTTTGCCGCCGCATTCTTTTCAGGTGAATTTTCACGGCGTAAGCCATGAAGAAAATTCTCCTGAAAAAAGGAATAAATGCGGCTGGCAAAGCTGGATTGGAATTTATCTTTGATGGAAGGGATAACTGTTTAAACATTCAAACACAATCTTTTTTCCCTCCATTAGAATGTTCCTGATGGAATAGGCAGAGGTTTTCCTTCTTCATCATACAGTTCTGTAACTGTAAGAATATCATATCCGTATATTCTTTGTATCTTTTTCACGCATTTCAGCTGCCTGTTCCTGTAATACTCTTTTGAAAACACCACTTCACCTCCTTTCATGTGTCCTTCTTCCTGTATCATACCATCCTCATAAAACTGGCGGTAATCACGCTTGAAGTTCCTGAAGTCGATGTTGTATTCCTCTTTCATTACCTTGTCCATTCCGGGATAGAAATACTGTACGCTGTTTGTAGATAGGTCTTCCTTATAGTAATAACGCTTTGTCGGATAGCCGTTACTGTCAAACATCACTGTATAGTATGGCATTTCCGCATAGTTTCTTCCCTGATAAGTTTCCCGTTATAGTCCCATTCCTGCCACAGACCGGTCTTCTCCCCATTCTCCGTATAGTGCTCTATACATTTCGGCTTTCCGCTCTGTGCCCATGTTTCCTTGTATTTCCCTTTCTTTCCGTTCCAGCCCCAGGTATATCCTTCTCTAATGAATGGCGGCATATCATCGCCTCCCTCCTCATAGATGCGGAAAGGACCATGCCGCATATCGTTACTGTACGAGACATAGGTAATCAGGTTTCCGTTACTGTCGAATATCCGTTCCTGCCCGTCAATCTTCCCGTTCTTGTAGTCTCGTTCCGTTCTTCTTGCATGACCGTACTCTACCATTATACCGTCCAGCTTGCCTTGCTCGTTATAGGAATACTCTTTCAACAGACTTCCATCATAATAGTACTCGTATCCTTTTCCTTTCGCCCTACCTTTTACATAGGTCAACTTCTTGAACAGACGGTTGTCCTTATATTCCTCGTATGCTCCGTCAAGGATACCGTCCTTGTTGAAGTTGGCTATGAGATATGAGCTGAAGCTTAATATAATCCGACATTTGCCGTGTAGAGGGGTACGGTCATATATGTTCCGCCATTGGTATGTAAGATTCCCCAATGGCACCCGTTCCACATCATTAATCTCCAGTGGCTCCTGTGCGAAAATCATACTTCCACAGAGAGAAAACAACAGTAATGACAACAATATCTTTCTCATAAGCGTCCTGTTTTTCATTTATCTTATTCGGGGATTGCTATATTCATCTTTTTCATATAGGCTGTATCGAGCTCCGCACCTTTCCAATTTATGTCAGGAGGGAACTGTTTCCATCCGTCTTTGGGTGGGGATAATACCCATTTAGGAACTGTATCCATAACTATTTCCGAATGCTCATTCCATTTTTCTGAATATTTTACTATTATTCGTAATTTATTTAGTTCCTTGTTGTGTAATCCATATCTTGTATCCACAATATAATCGAAATCTGCAACTCTATACTTAAACTGATGTATTATACCTTTATAATATCCACTTTTAAAATACACACCAATAGTATATCTTATATTAGCTTTATTGAAGTAATATAGTGTGTCCAAATAGCGTGTGGTGATAATAATAATTAATAAAATTATACCCCCAGTATAAATATATTTTTTTCTATTTATTTTCATTACTTCTTTTTTCTTATAGTATCATTTTTATTCCTTCTATCTTCTTCACTTCATTTATATAATATGTACCCCAAAGAGAGATTATGGTTTTATCCATTGCATCTATAGTATCATCCCCATATTTATGAAGATTTCTTAATATACGTTGTATGTTCGGTTCATTAAAATAAGGAATATATCTTCTCACTTTAGAAGTATTATTTTTGAAAAAGTTAGAATAAGTATTTTCTCCGACTTTTCCTAGCCCTATTCCAAAACCTAAATCAATCAAGAACTCATGAGTAGAAATTCCACCATCAAAACAGTTTTGTATTTCCTCTTAGATTCACATTAAAAACTTTGAAACCAAATACAGCATTACATAAAAAATGGTAATTTCATTGAAACTAGCTAATGTGCTACTAAATTAACATCATTCAAAGACTCATACATTGAATTAATAAAAAGTTTTATTCTCTTCTGTGTATTTATATATTGTATTGCCTCCCCCATTGTAGAGTAAAATCTGTTCCACCCATTAATAACATCGTATCAAAACTCAAGCCTTTTGGATAAAGCATTCTGCCTGTAATATTACTAAGTGTTCTTAAGTGTGTGGCAGAACGCATTATTGTATTTTGAACAGCCATTCCACCTCTCAACGAAGCTGCTTCTATGGAAGAAGCAATTCTACCTGCATATGTACTTCCTTTCAATAAAGCTCCACGTCCAAGCAATGCAGCCTGACGTCCAAATGAAGTTGCAGCGGCAAGTGATACACCAGCCGTGGATATTGCAGAGATAACGCCTGCTGCCGTCAAAGCAGCCTGAACAAACTGCTGTCCTGCTTCTTCCCTTGCCGCATTGAAAGCCAGATTGAAATAAAACTGTTTTTCCTCTAATGAAGTGGCATTTTTCATGCATTTTCTAAATAATGCAGGATTCCGGTGAAGTGCCATTCCCAATTGCCTGCGCATCCATCCCGGCATTTTGCCTTTCACTACCACTTCCGGCAGCTGGAAATGGTATTCATTCTTGTCATTTGTATTCTTATGTTCCATATCAGTCTTCAGCCCACTTACCATTGTTAAAATCTATATTCCCGAACTTCAGGGACTCCGGTGTGATAATCATTTCCAAAAGGATTCCATCGGTTGCGGCTGATACGGACTTTTTGTAGCTTATGCAATATGCGTTCTCAAAACGGATGGAAAGGACAGCACTGGACATCCCGTCAGGATTCCTGAATACTATATAGCCGGAATGTTTCTGCTTGTGCTTATACATTGCCCAATGGTTAAGCAGATAATTTGATGGATGATTCAGCGATATTGAAAACAAGCCTCCTTTTTCTTCCCAGGCGGGTTCTCCTTTATGATCTACACGTTGCATAAATTCTATGGAGAAAGAATCCAAACTATACGGCTTCTGTGCACTGTCCTCGTCAATCTCCATAAATGCCTTGATACATGGATCGACGACAATAGGAATTGCTTTGCTTGCATTAAATGTTGAGACGAATATAGATGCTGTCCGTTGTGGTTTGTCCCGGCTTTCCTGCCATTCATAATACAGCGTGTCTGAATCTAATGTGACATCTTCACCCTGCAATGTGAGTATGGTTGTGACAAGACCTTGTTCACCGAGCCCTTCATAAGAAAACTTCATTGAAATACATGCCGCATTGAGCAATTGTAATGTCTCTTCTGGTATACTTTCTTCCGACAAGTTCAATACTTCGAGTTGCACATTTAACCTTTCTTTACTCTTAAGAATCCATTTATGAAGATATTGGGGAGGAAATCCTCTGAATGCAACGGTAGCCATGCCACCAACGATAGGAGTGGAAGGTTTGCCGTTATCGCTGATGCCTCTGTCAAAAGAGTACTCCATGCTTTCTACTTCAAAGACATCCGTGAAGATAGCAGTACCGTCAGAATTTGTATTAAAAAATGCTGCCAGTTCTCATTATTGTTTTGTATGCCGCCATAATAATATATTTAAAAGTTCCAAAATGCAAGTACGGAAAAATAGGGATATTCCAAAATTTATTGTCATAAAGATGAATATTTAACAGATAATTAAATAGGTAAGTTGTGTTTCTAAACATATCATAGATAAAAATTAAGCGAACAATAGTTGTCTTTTTTTTCATTTTCATATCTTTGGTAAAAAGAAGACCATATTTGGATTCTTCCTGTGCTTATATGATAAGAAAAAATGTTGCCAGAACACTATATTGAAGTAAAAAATACAGATGCATTAAATCATGCTTATACAAAAGGAGGAACAGTATGGAATTTGGTGCCGTTCTTAAAGAATTAACATACAAAAAGCGTATGTCTTTTTTTATTTTCTCATATTCATTCTTCGCTGTTGCTTGCGTGGCACAACATGAAGAGGATAAAGCTATTGCTGTCAGTGAGATGTGTATTTTTAAGAAGGTGTTGTATAATATACCTATAGATTCAATAGATAGGCAGATTTATAAAGCAAGTTTTTAATAGACACAGGGGAAAATACTCGTATTGTCTTACAATATACGCATCAAATGGTACTATTAGCAAGGAAGGTTTAAAAAACAAACTAGATAGTATTGTGAAAACTATAACATTATTGATGAAAAGAGAGGATATTATACTATATGATTTTCAGATATACTATTATTCTGAAAATATGAATACAAGCTTTCATTATGAAATAGGTGAAACTGAAAAAAATCAATTAGTTCAATAAGCAAACTATATCAATAACCGATACAGTAAAAAATAAAATCGGCATATGGAAATTATACCTATGGATACTTGAATCTCATTGAAAATAAACTAAAATTCCCTTTTATGGATTTCCGACTTCGGAGGAAAATCCCCCGACCGTGAGAGAGGGCAAGTTGGTTTTTGTCTGGCAGAATACTTTCTGTCGGACAAAAAACACAACTTGCTCTGTTCGTTTGAACAGAAAAATCCACTTAAAAGTGGATTGTGGCTCCATGCCCCATTTATAGCTATAAAAATAGAGTCGTATTTACCTGAAGAGATATACAAAAATCAGTTTGTTTGTGACAATCCTGTATGCAGAATTGAATATCATGTGAATGGTAGTGCCGGATATTTGGTCCTTTGCCGAAATTTAGATATTCAATATTAAAGTTTTATGCTGTATTGTACTATGGTATTCTGATTTACAGATATTACATATCAATCTGTATCATATAATAGTATGCAGTTGTTATATTAAGGTTGTATGAATTGCTTAATATAATTTATAATATATTAATAATCAGTGGATATATAAAATAAACTCTGTTGTAATATTGCAATAGTGTAATACCCTGACAACGTAATAACATAACATTGCAATAACATAATAACACAACAACATAATGCCCTAATAACATAATATTGCAATAACACAATAACATAACAACATAATACCCTAATAACATAATAATGCAATAACATAGCACCTCAATATTATAATAGTGTCAGGACATAGTATTATGTCAATATAATGTCCTGACAACTTTAATAGTATGATGTAAAAACACTAAACCGTAGAACAGAATTAAATATGCACTAATTAATTTTACCCGGGTAAGTTTATCTCTATAACCCCATCTTGCTCCTTACTATATTCATGTTGTCCTTCAGGTTCCTGTCCATGACTCTTGCATAATGTTGTGTCATTCTTGTGGAGGCGTGTCCGAGCATGGCAGACACATCCTGTAATGGAACGTTGTTGGCCAGCGTGACGGTCGTAGCAAACGTATGTCGGGCCGCATGTGTGGTCAGATTCTTTTTGATGCCGCAGAAGTCAGCAATCTCCTTCAGGTAGCTGTTTGCCTTCTGGTTGCAGACAACAGGAAGGCAAGTCCCTTGTTTAAGACATATCGGATGTGATTCGTATTTCTTCAGTATTGCCAATGGAACAGGAAGAAGCGGAACATTTGCTATGGAACTTGACTTTCTTCTTCTCTCCAGCTTTACACGTCCTTTTCTTATCCACCAGTCGCCGTTATTGTCCTGCTCCAGATGTTCCGGTCTTAATGTGGATACATCAGCGAACGCCAGACCGGTGAAGCACGCAAACAAAAAGATGTCCTTGACAAGCTCCAGCCTCGGAATATCAAATTCCCTGTTCATTATAGCCTGAAGCTCGTTGTTTGTCAGGAATACCGGATCAGTCTCGTCCTGTTCCATCTTATATCCGTAAAACGGGTCTTTCCGCATCCATTCTTTGGCTATTGCCATATTGGTGATTTTCTTCAGGCATTTCATGTAGCGGACTATTGTGTTGCGGCACAGTCCGGCTTCTGTCTTCAGGAAAACATCAAAAGCCTTGATGAAATCATGGGAAAGTTCATGGAATGTAATATCATCCTTCTCATAAAAACGTGGCACAAATATTTCAAGTTTTTTGAGCACATTCTTATAACGGTTGATGGTGACAGGAGAATAATCTATGTCAACAACCTTCTCCATAGATGATATTTCTTCTTTGACTGTTCCAAGTAATGTCCGGACAGTCTCATCCTTTCCGAACACACGCTTTAATATCGTCTTTGGAGTTATCAGTGCCGATTCAAAGGTCAGTTCCTTGTGTTTTTCGTATGCGCGTGTAGTGAGGGCGGAAATATAGTTGTTCAATTCGATGGAAGCCCTGTCTTTTCCTTTGCTGCATCCCCTGGCCGGATTCCAGTTCTTTAATGGAACGCTTCTCTGTATTCTTATTTCTTCATATTGCCCGTTGATGGTAATCCTCATTAGGATTGGAGCCTCGCCATTTTTCAGCAGTTTTGTTTTCAGAACGAAAAATAGAATGTTCATTGTTCCTTGTTTCATGATCATTTTCTTTTTGAAGTTGCACATTCGGTTATTTCGTCAATCCTGAATTGAGGGGATGGCTGGAGAGAAATGTTAAATTCGGTGGCTTTTATTATTGCCGGCTCTAAAAAACCACCGTTTTTTGTTTCTCTTACTATTATCCGCCTGTAGGTACAATCATTATCATCGGATAAGAAAGCCTTTAGCAGACGTTGTATTTCATCCGTCATTCAGTAGGGTATGCAAATGTAGAATTTCATCCCTGAAAATGATTCACGCAAATCGTTGAGAATAAGTGAAGTATGGTACATATCGGTGGTTTTTTCATGGGACTCAAAAAAAGCCACCGAATCAGCAATTTTTTATTGCACCGGATTGCACATTTTTGCGGACAGTACATAAAGAAAAAACCGCTGAAATGACTGTATTTCAGCGGTTTTCATGATTTTTCGTTTTGTAAAAGTGGTGCCACCAGGAATCGAACCGGGGACACAAGGATTTTCAGTCCTTTGCTCTACCAACTGAGCTATGGCACCAGCATTTTTTATGTTTGCAACCAATGTTTCTCGATTGCGGTTGCAAAGGTACGCAAACTTTTGGAACTTGCAAATATTTTAGCAAAAAAATACGTTAAAATATAATGCGCAATTAAACTGTATAGTGATATTTAGTTTGTAAATTATTGCTGTCCGATAAAAATTGTGTGGGAGTATAAAATTAGGGCTGATTTCATTTGCGAGGTCAGCTCATTTCCGTTAGATTTCTGTCGCTAAATAAATAATCCAACTGTATACATTTTAGCGGACAGACGCAAAAATAGGGATGCAGTCTGGATGAAACGTCTTCGGATTATTGACTCCACTACTATCACACTGTTCTCCAATCTGTTGTTCAAGGGTGTGGGTCGTCATCCCAAGACTGGCAAAAAGAAAGGGGGCATAAAGGTGCACACGGGTCATACACGCCAATGCGAGAGTCCCTTCAGATATTAAGTTTATATCTGCAGTCACCAACGATTCTTTTATGTTAAGGCCGTCAACACTGGGCAAGGGAGACATAGTTGCCATGGATTGTGCATATATTGACTATGAGAAACTGAAAACTCTCACATAAAGAGAAGTATTGTATGTGACAAAATGAAGAAAAAAACTGAGATACAGCATTATAGAGGACTGTATGTATAAGAACACAGACGGCCTTATGGAAGTGCGCATATAATATATCACATTCTCAAAAGTTCTGAAGGGAAGTGGATTGCTCGTTCATCATGCCCTTATCATCACTTATGCCGATGCAAAAAGAACAAACTGATAGCATTGCTTACAAACGATATGGAGTCAGACTCGAACGAGATTATAGAGATTTACCGTAAACGCTGGGAAATTGAACTGCCGTTCAAACAGATAAAACAAAACTTCCCGTTGAAATACTTCTATGGGGAAAGTGCAAATGCCATCAAGATACAGATTTGGGTGCGCTTATAGCCAATCTGCTTCTGATGGTAATGAAAAAGGACTGACACGTTCTTAGAGTTTCTCCGTACTTGTCACCACGATGTGGATTACACTTATATATTATGTGGATTTCTACAGTATGTTCAACCATCCCGGAAAAGGATTGGAAGGCACTATTGAATGTAGATCAGGAAGAAGATTATTAACTATCCATCTTTTGACGGGGCTTGGAATAAGACTCGATCACTGAAAACACAATGGTCGAACGCTACATTTTTATATTTAATCGTTTTTATCGGATTGCAATATTTGTAAATATACATTTTCCCTCATTGCCTAATCATTGTTTCTTCTATTGAAATCTTGTCCGATAACCGAAATTGGACTGAAAGCGAGAAAGCAGGACTTTCAATCCAATTGGCTATAAACTTACTTACGATTTATTCGTAAACAAATTTGGTCTCATTAAGTATCTATATACAACTTGAACTTGCTAGACTAAGTTTGTCATTCATGTTTTCTGTTATTAAAGTATTTCAGCATACCAAGACGAATAGTAAGTGTAACTATCTTTTTTCCAAAGCCAATGAAGTTTTTTCAGTCTTTAAAATGGGAGTAACTTGCTATATGCAATCGCACAAATTAATCAACCGGTCGTATAATCACCCTTCTATATCCAGTCAGTGCAGGAGAACCATTGTCCATTACTTCACAAATCATATGTAATTCCTTGCCTGCTGCATCTTGTGGTATATCAAAGAATGCGACAGGCTTATCAGTTTGCATAATCTCTATATGGCCTGTATAGGTACCAGCTTCTGGCAATATCCACCAATGATATGCTAATGAGTCATTATCCACATCAATTGATTCAGATGCGTCCAGCCATATTCTTCGTCCCACTTTCGAAGTAATGATGATAGGATCCAAACCCTTTTTGCCATTTACATAGACAGACGGATTATGATTTCCTTCGCCACAAGCTGCCCAATCCATTCGGGCTGCAAAATCGGCAAATATGGTTGGATAAAAATATTTCTCGTATTTCTCGGATATAGTTTTAATATCTGGAGATGCATTTGTATAGCATTCCGTCTGACCATCAGGTGAAAGCGTCCAACGGAAATAGCCACCCCAACCTACTTGATTGCACACAGCAGGATTATTCAATCCATTAGGAAGAACATGCAAATAAGAAGGTGTATCCCCTTCTACTCCATATTTGTTTTTCGGATAGACCTTTCCTAAATGGCCATGTCCCTGTATATGGGTGGCATATTCATTCCAATTCATACTTCCAAGCGTGTTCTGCACAAGCCAGGCACTTTCATCCCAGAAGAAACGCAACTCCTTTCCGCAAGTCTTACGCAGCCATTGATGGGAACTGAACGCATAATCTACAGGAGGCCCCCCACATACGTCCTGATCTGTAATCGTATATACACACAGTTTATCCAGAAACTTATGCACCTCCGATTCGCTCCGTTCCTTTCTAACCCGCCACACAGCCTGTGCCAATGTGTTGGCACCGCCCCATACCGTAATCCATAACGGACGGCTGTCCTCTTCATCAACCAGCTTGATTATCAAGTCACTTCCCGGAGAATCATTGTTTTCACCAATCCGTTCTATTCCCAGCCCTCTGCTTCCCAACACCGTCCGACTGCGCAGATAACCGGCAGTGGGCCAATAGCCCAATTCCTGCTTTCCGTTCTCCTGCCTTTCCGGTAAAAAACCTTCCTGCTCCGACCGCTTCATCAGATTAGGCAAATCTTTTTCATAAGCGTCGATGACCGTCAACAAACTGTCCATCCAACTTTCGGGATAGGTACCGCCACAGCTATTCCATCCGCCTGTAGCGACCAGTCCTTCTGTTTCAAACAAATCTGCATAAGCTAATAAGCGGACCATGGATTCCATGTCATCAGGTTCAACATTAGCCGGAGCAATATCTGTTAAGACGACAATACGAGGCTTCAATAGGGATTCATCATTTTGCTTGCTTGTTCCCGCTGATGCAGAAAGACATAAAATCAATAATCCAATAGAGGTCCACAATTTTCTTGCTTTTAAATTCATGACTATTTCTCTTTTTTATTTTTTATGAATCTATGTAATTCGTTGAATCAGTCAATCGCAATCTCCACATCAGCCGGCTGCAACCCGTCAGACGTCGCCATTAAATGCGCTGTACCCTGCTTTCCCCTATTCTGAACCACAACCAGACATTTCCCATAGAACGCCCGGCGTTTGTTATCCTTGAAGCGTTCCATCGAAATCGGACTTCCATTGTCCACACCGGCAATGAATGCGTCACCTTCAACTTCAAAGTTCACCAGATTGTCCGCATTCGGACATAAATTTCCTTCTTCATCCAGAATCTCTACAGTGATAAAGCTCAAATCCTTTCCATCGGCCGTCAACTGCGAACGGTCAGGAGTCAGACGAATCTGTACCGGTTCACCCGCCGTACGGATTTCTTTTTCTCCGACAACTTTGCCATTCTTCCGTGCTATAACTTTCACGCTTCCCGGCTCATATTCCACGCGCCACATCGCATGCAGGCAGTCCGGAGTCTTTGACTTCACTCCCTGCGATTTTCCATTGACGAACAATTCCACTTCATCTGCATTGTTATAATAGCACCACATATCTACAACCTGTCCTGGTTTCCAGTTCCAATGCGGGAAAAGATGTAAAACTTGTTTTTTTGACCATTCTGACTGATACAGATAATATGCATCCTTCGGGAAACCTGCCAAATCTACAATGCCGAAATAAGAACTATGCGCCGGCCATCCAAATGGTGTCGGTTCACCTATATAATCGAAACCTGTCCATACATACTGCCCGCTGACAAAGTCATTTTCACGTACCAGTTTGAGTGTCTCCTCATGCGTATTGCCCCACGGAGCATGACAATTGTCATAAGAAGAACAGGAAAAACTGGGATCATAAAACGGCTTGTCCCATCTCTCCGGCCAGATAAACTCCTTGTCGCTTGGCATCTTGTAATATCCACGTGTGGCTAATGTAGAATTACTTTCAGTAATGATGAACGGCTTGCTTGGAAAATTTTTCGGTACGTCTAGGATATTAATATTGTGATAGTTATATCCTATAATGTCCAGTGCCCCCGATTTAAACAAATGATTGCCCGGAGCCGGTTCATTACAACCTGCCGTAACAGGACGCGTCGGGTCAAGTGCCTTCACGAGATCCGACAGTTTCTTCGTAAGTAGGGAATTCACACTCATTTCCCCATCTTTAGCCAGCATATCATCCGAATGGCCGAAGTTCAGAATCAGGTTCGCCTCTTCCAGACTTAACGTATCCGCATCCGCATGGCTCCACTGTTCAAGCACTTCGTTACCGATACTCCACATAAAAATCGAAGGATGGTTACGGTCGCGCATGATAAAGTCGTGCAGGTCACGCTCATGCCAGTCATTGAAATAACGCGCATAGTCATGCGCTGTCTTTTTCTTGCGCCACATATCAAAAGCCTCATCCATTACGATAAACCCCATCTGGTCGCACAGGTCAAGCAATTCGGGAGCGGGAGGATTGTGGGAACAACGTATACCATTGCAGCCCATTTCCTTCAGAATTTCCAACTGACGTTCGATAGCACGCATGTTCACGGCAACTCCCAGGCAACCTAAATCATGATGCATGCACACTCCGTTTATCTTGGTCGGCTTTCCGTTCAGCACAAAACCTTTTTGTGCGTCAAATTTGAACGAACGGATACCAGTGATAGTTTCATACCGGTCGATACAATGTTCACCATCCATCAGCTCCGTTACAAGCGTATACAGATAAGGGGATTCAACATCCCAACGATGCGGATCTGCCACACTCAACTGCTGGACAGCCACTGCATCCGCCTGCCCGCCGACTTGGCACAAAGTATCAGTCTTGGCTACACATTTACCTTCCGCATCAAACAGCGATGAACAGACGGTCACCTTTGCATCCACATCTGTTTCATTGGAAACTGTTGTCTGCACACGTACAATAGCCTTCGACTTGTTTACAACAGGAGCCGTTACATAAGTACCCCACTCGCCGACATGCACAGCTTCCGTTTTCACCAGCCATACATTCCGGTAAATGCCGCAGCCCGAATACCATCTGGAGTTTGGCTGTTCCGAATTGTCCACACGCACTGCCAGCACATTCTTCTCCCCCCATTTCAGATGAGGAGTCAGATCATAGCTGAAAGTTATATAGCCGTAAGGACGACGTCCCAACAGGATACCATTGAGATATACTTCCGAATTCATATAGACTCCATCGAACACAATCCGGAACTTCATGTCTGAATCCGCTTTTTCAGGGACAAATGTCTTTCTGTACCACCCTATGCCGCCGGGAAGCGCACCGCCTCCCGTACCGGAAGGATGGTCCTTACTGAAGTTACCTTCTATGGCCCAGTCATGGGGCAGGTCTAGCAACTGCCAGCCTGTATCCTCAAAATTTGCATCGACAGCTTCAGGTTCATCTCCATTGTGAAAACGCCAGCAATCACCGAAGTTTATCCTTTCACGGCAGGTACTAACAGTTGTACTAAATACCATAAAGCAGGAACAACAAAACACATGTAAGAAAAGCAATAATTTCTTCATATTTTACTCTTTCTATTGAAAACCTATTATATTACCCGGTCATTTACAAAGGCAAAAAAGCCCTCGAGATCATCCCTGTTGTCGGGATTTTTCTCTCTTTGAAAAATCAAACGTACTTCAGCAGTTGTTTAAATTTTTTTCGGTGAAACGACGCAATCAGACTTCTTCTGCTTCCTGTCTGTTTCCCTGGAACAATTCACCAAATAAATCTGGCATTATTTAAACAGGTCCTCAATCAAATCTTTATTGAAACTTCTTTACCCGTATATTGCACATCAATACCTTTGGCTTTTATATCAAAAGCCTGCGGTCTGTCCTTATTGACCACCACTACCGTAAATGTACGTTCCTTCAACATACCCGGGAACGAGCCTTGACGTTCGCCAATAGTCAGCGTACGGCTGTCATCGTCATATTCCATCGGAATCATCGCGTACATCCCCTTTTCATAGTTGTAGTTCACGCCTTCGTCCTCATAAAGTGTAAACTCGCCGTCAGCACCCTGATATACATACAGCCTGATATGGTCAGCCGGCTTCTCGTCCGTATATTGGATGTCTTCGCCGAACGGCACGATAGAACCTGCACGCACATATAGCGGAACGCGTTCATAAGGTGCCTCCACCTCGGCTTTCACTCCGCCTTTCTGATATTTCCCTGTATAGAAATCATACCAGCCTTCTGACTTCGGGAAATAGACCTCACGGCTGCGGTCTCCATAACGGTAGACCGGAGAAACCATAAACGCCGGACCGAACATGAACTGGTCACCAATGTTGTTTACATTCGCGTCAGCTGTAAAATCCATCACCAGCGGACGCATGATGGTATAGTCCTTGAACCAGGTCATGCCGGCAAGCGAATAGATGTAAGGCATCAGGTTGTAGCGCAATTTCGTATAATATACGATGGAATTGTATGCAGGATGACCTTCCGGAGCGATTTCCCACGGCTCACGATACGGATATTGCCCGTGCGCACGATACAGCGGGCAGAAGGCTCCGAACTGGAACCAGCGCGTGTTCAGTTCACGCCATTCCTTGCAGTCTGCATTTTCTGTCCTTGTAGCATTCCATTGCTGTTGTCCCGCCACATAACGGTTCTCTACACAGAAGCCACCTATATCCATTGTCCAATAGGGAATTCCGCTGACTGCAAAATTCAGACCGGCGGAAATCTGTGCCTTCATATCTTCCCAACGGGTCGCGATGTCACCGCTCCATGTAGCGGTGGAATAACGCTGCAAGCCGGCAAAGCCCGAACGGGTCAGCAGGAATACCCGCTTGTTGTTGTCTGCACTGCGCTGTCCATTGTAGATTGCATCTGCGTTCATCAGCGCATACGCATTGAAATATTCTGTCGACGGGCCCAATGCCGTAGGTCCGCACAAGTCCTTACGGTACTGCAAATCCGTACAGTCGCGTACGTTCGGTTCGCTGGCATCCATCCACCAGGCATCGATGCCCAACGGATAATAGTGTTCGTACATCTGTTTCCAGAACAGCTTGCGTGCCTCGGCACTGTATGCGTCATAGAAGCCGTATGTGTACCCTTTGCCAATCCAATCCTTCAGACTATCCTTCACCGACTGGCGGTACATCCAGCCCTTCTCGTCAAACTCCTTGAAATGTTCTGTTGTAGTATAGAACTTCGGCCAGACGGAAATCATCATCCGCCCGTGCATGGCATGAATGGAATCGACCATCGCTTTCGGATTCGGGAAATGTGCCTTGTCGAACTCATGGCTTCCCCATGCGTTTTCCGGCCAGTGGCTCCAGTCGAGCACAATGTTGTCTATCGGAATTTTCCGGTCACGGAAACCTTTCAACGCACCCAACATTTCATCCTGCGACTTGTAACGCTCCCGGCTCTGCCAATAGCCCATCGCCCATTTAGGCATGATGGGAGACTTGCCTGTTAAGGTACGGTAACCGCTGATTACATCATCCATATCATCACCGGCGACAAAATAATAGTCCAGCTGAGGAGTCATTTCACTCCACCACGACTGTTTGCCCTGCTCTTTCGGGTCAACCGGACTGAACACACGCAACCCGGAATAAGAAACCGCTCCGTCCGGATTCCATTCCACCTTCAACGGCACACGCTTCCCGGCTTCCAGATTCACGGAGAACTTATAGCTGTTTGGATTCCATGCCGTGCGCCAGCGCTCCGGAACCACCAGTTTGTTGTCGATATACACTTTGGTATAGCCTGCATAATAGAGGATGAACTTGAATTCCCCGCTTTGCGAAGGCTCAATCTCCCCTTCATAAGTGACCTTTGAGCCATACAGCGGAAAGCCTTCCGGCAAATTCACCACATGATTCAGGTCGCCTCTGACCAGATGCTCAAAATAAAGCGAGTCCTCCCGGCGGACCAATGTTCCGGCACCCGATTCCGGAGCGGGGACATAAGTACCTGTTATCGCTCCCTCTTTTCCGTCCTTGTCATACAGCTTGAACACATCCCCCAACTGGGAATAATCGTTCGGATTGCCGAAACGGCAGAGCGAATAGCTGTCAAGAAGCACGCCGTAATTTTTGTTGGAAACGATGAACGGAACGGAAACCTTCGTGTTGTACTGGAAGAGTTCTTCATTCTTTCCCTTGTAATTGAACTCATCCGATTGGTGCTGTCCCAGTCCGTAGAAAGCCTCATCGTCCGGTGACTTAAAAACCTGACGGATAGTATAGCCTTTGGTCCCTTCTACCTCTATAGGAGTGAACGTCTTGCCGCCTCCCTTGTTTTCCTGAAGAATCATGTTCCCTTCTTCATCTGTAAACCAGACCTCCCCGGTCGATGCAAGTACGGAAGCACGGAGCTCGGAAGTAACGACCGTCACCGTATCACCTTTCTGCTCCACACCGAACGGCGTCTGTTCCTTCTGCGGAATCACAACCAGACTTTGGGGGTCGGCGAACTTACTTTCCGGTGTCGCCGACACGTGGACAAGTTTGTCGCCCATCACTTGCAGACGTACCAGCTGCACATCTGTATCGTTTTTCTGTTGTACTTTTATAATCACTCCATTATCTGTTTCTTCATAAATTTTTGAACAAGAGCCTAATAACAGACAAGCTAGTAGATAATAAGAAATGTTTTTCATATCCATATCCCTGATATTAAAGTTTAATGATAATATTTCTTTTTGTAAAGGTATAGGTTATTATCCAAACTTGTGAATCCAAATGTTTCATATAAAACCTGCATTTATCTATCATCTGTCTTATATGTTTTCACTCAGGGTATGATTTGTTACTTTCCCTCTTTTTCCTGGTAGACGGAAGGTAAAACTCCGAACTCATCCTTAAAGTAACGGCTGAAATATCTCGGATTGTTGAAACCTACTTCGTATGCTACTTCCGACACATGGAGTTGGCTTTCACGCAACAACTGTGCGGCTCTTTTCAAACGGATTACGCGGATGAACTCAATCGGAGTCTTGCCCGTTATTTGCAACAGCTTCTTGTACAGATGCACACGGCTCATCCCCAGTTCGTGGCTCAGTTCCTCGACCGACAAGTCACTTCGGGAGATATTGTCTTCCACATACTTGATTGCCTTTTCTATCAACTTTTCATCCAGAGAGGTAATAACAATTTCACTGGGGGCAGGATCTATCTTGGAATGAGTGACCTGCCGATAACGGCTCAGCTCAATTAGCTTGCGGATACGCAGAACCAGCGCAATCATATTGAAAGGTTTGGTCACATAATCATCGGCACCCGTCTCAAGTCCCTCTACCTTCGACTCATCCCCCTGACGGGCAGTGAGCAGGATTACGGGGATATGCGATGTCTGCTTGTTCGATTTAATCTTCCGGCATAATTCATTACCGTCCATTCCCGGCATCATCACGTCACTGATTACCAGATCCGGACAATTCTCCTGAATCATCTTCCATGCCTCTTCACCGTTTAACGCGACATCCACACGGTACTGCAGTTCCAAACTATGCTTCATGAACATGCGGAAATCTTCGTTGTCGTCAACCACAAGCAAAAGCGGAAAATTGCTACGGTCGGTCTGCTCCACAACCTGCTCCGATACACTATCTGCATCCGATTGCCCCACAACAGGTTTCGGCAGTTCGGCCATGACATCCACATGCCTTACCGGAATGCGCACCACAAACACAGTCCCTGTCCCTATGTTGTCGAACACTTCCACTGTCCCCTCATGCAGACGGACGAAATCACACACCAGACTCAACCCAATTCCGCTACCCGTCGTTTCCTCCATACCCTTATGGTCAGTCTGATAGAAACGCTCGAAGACATGCTCCTTATCTGCATCAGGAATGCCGATTCCTGTGTCGGAAACTTTTATCTCCATCATTTCCTTTTCACCCTCTATACGCTCCATTATCACGGTCACACGTCCACCGTCAGGAGTGTACTTGAATGCGTTTGAAAGCAGGTTCATCACCACTTTCCCCACTTTGTCCACATCGAAGGCCATCGAAAAGCTTTCCACTCCGGAAAAGAAAGAGAAACGGATATGCTTCTTGTCGGCCATCAGCAGAAACGAATTGCAGACCTCACGGACATACGCCACGATGTCTCCCTCCGCCAACGACAGCTGATGTCCGCTCATTTCCCCTTTCCGGAAATCAAGCAACTGATTGACCAGCATCAGCAGCCGCCTTGCATTCCGGTACATCAGCGTCAGCACCGATTTACGCGACTCATCCTTCTCCTGTGCCAGCAGTTCTTCCAGCGGAGCGATAATCAGAGTCAGCGGAGTCCGGAGCTCATGACTGATATTCGTGAAGAAACGGAACTTCATCTGATTCACCTCCTCATTCTTAGCTGCTTCATGTTCTATCTGCTGCATACGATACTTTTCGCGTTCCCTTCGTAGGATATGCCTGCGGGCAAGAAACAGCAGCGACACAAAAACGAACGCATAACACAGCCATGCCCACCACGCAAGCCAGAAAGGAGGATGCACCACAATCGTCAGGCGGGCGACATCTGTACCTTCATATCCGTCACTGTTTGTGGCCTTCACATTCAGTGTATATGTTCCGGGAGCAAGACTGGTAAAAGTCACACGGTTTATCCCTGCGGGAAGGACGAGCCATCCGTCTCCCAACCCCTTCAAATTATATTGGTAGGTTGTCTTGTCCGGCAGATTGAAGTTGTCTGAAGCAAACTCCACGGTAAAGATATTCTGGTCATAGTCCAGTTCAATCTTCCTGAACCGGTTCAAGTCCCCCGGAAGGATTACACGTCCGTCATATTTTTCTCCGGTCTTCACTTCCTTGTCGAACAAATAAAGAGATGAGAACATCACCTTGGAAAGTACTTTGTTATAACGCATTTCATCGGGATTGAACACATTCAGTCCATAAAGTCCGCCGGCCACAATCGTGCCGTCCTGTAAGGTCCTTATCGCCCGTAGATTGAAGTCGCAGTTCTGCAGACCGTCCTTTTCATTATATACGCGTGGCTCGAACACATATCCTCTGCGGCTGTCCCCGGAGAATTTCAGATGCACCATCTGACGTGTAGAAGAAATCCACATGTCATGATTCCGGTCTTCCGTTATTCCGGATATGATTTCACCCGACACACCCGTTATGTCCGGAAAGACTTTTACGGAATGGGCTTTCTTGTCATAGACTTTCAGATTACCGCGAGTGGCAATCCAGATTAGACCACGGCTGTCACTGTACACCTGATTCACCTCATACTTGTCAGTTCCGCCTCTCTCAATTTTGTCATTACTCCCCACCCGATAGCACTTGTCAGGATTCTGCAAATCAATCAGAGCCGTCCCACCTAACATGCCGACAGCCAGTTCGTCATCTTCCGTCACATCCAGTGACGAAACCATATCTTCAATCTGTTTATAGGTATGAAGCTCATTCCGCTTCAGGTCTATATATTGAAGCCCTCCTTCCAGAAAACCGAGCCAAAGTCTGGAATCTTCTGTCTCCAATGCCCAAACGCTCTTGTTTAGCAACCCGTCTGACATGGTATAATGAAGCAGACGGCCATGTTCCATACAATAAAGTCCGCCATTGAATGTACCAATCCACAACCGCCCGTCAGATGACTTCTGCAATGAGACTACCGGACAGCCCAAGTTATAGGATTTTTCTGCCAAGCCTGTATTTCTGTTCCATAAAATGAGTCCCCGGTCGTTCGTTCCCAACCACAGACGTTCATTGTCCATCTGTTCGATGCAGGTAACGTCACCCACTTCATGCATATTGAACTTGAACATGCTCTCCCCATACATGGAAACGCCTTTCTTATAGGTCCCCACCCACATCACTCCATTACGGTCAGCATACAGTGCATAGACAGTGTTGTGCGACAAGCTCCGGGGGTTCTTCACATTATTCGCCACATTAATCACCTTCCTGGTTTTCTTGTCGAGGACATCGATGCCCCCATAATCCTTCCCTATCCAGATTCTTCCCTGCCGGTCCTGAGATACCGAATGAACAAAATCTGACTGATTCCTCCATGGCTCTACCAAATCTGCAAGCCATCTTCCTGCCTCCACATCATAAGCCCACAAACCGCTCACACAACTTATCCATACGCAGTTGTCTTTGTCCACAAAAAGAGAGAAACGTGCCGTTCTGTCTTTCACCTGTTTTTCAATGTCGTCCTTTATCCATCTTATCTTCATATCCGAAGAGTCTAGACACACCATTCTTCCCGAAGCATAAAGCAGGAGAATTCCGTCACAGCATTCGGCTATGGCATTGACTCCGTAATCAGGAAGCTTCAGGGCATGCAGAGACCGGAACTGTACCTGTCTGTCTTTGCTTACCCGGTAAAAGCCTTCAGACGGCACACTGAGCCACGTGTTTTCCAACGAATCGACATACACGTATTCCGGCCCTTTCATCTTGCTTCCTATACTCCTCATAAACTCTTCCAGATTTCTATTGAACCGGTCTTTTGTCTTGTCGAACAATGCATATCCCGTACTCAATCGTACCCACAGGAAATCGGGAGCGTCCATCAGGCCGATTACATTATTGTCGGGGATGGATGTCGAATCCTCGGCAAGATGCCGGTAGACCTTAAAACGATATCCGTCATAACGGTTCAGTCCAGAAGCTGTCCCGAACCACATGAAACCGTCCTTATCTTTCAGAATGGCATAAACGGAGTTATTGGAAAGTCCGTCAGCCACCTCCAGATGCTTGAACATGAAATTCCGGGCGGACAAAGAAACCACCACCGACAAAAAACTTAATATAAACAGGAAACGTACTTTCATTCTGATAGACCAAAAATGTTTTTTTGAGTGTACAAAAGAAGAAAA
>ENA-OPZN01000060-OPZN01000060.1-human-gut-metagenome-genome-assembly--contig:-NODE-60-length-45961-cov-4.574421_pt1 | contig 45961 bp, 43 predicted proteins | sample MGYA00242483_ERZ504503 | MGnify/ENA primary metagenome ERZ504503 (study PRJEB26092, sample SAMD00036285) | human gut metagenome | host: Homo sapiens | study: EMG produced TPA metagenomics assembly of... | reverse complement strand
GCAACTTCTTCAAGGTCGCCTCCCACGCCGTGCTGCCGTACGACCAGTACCTGCACCGCTTCCCGGCCTACCTGCAGCAGCTGACCATGGAATCCAACGGCAAGTCCGTGCGTTGGGACGGCACCCCCGTCACCTCCGAGACCGGCGAGATCTTCTGGGGCGAGCCGGGCACCAACGGCCAGCACGCCTTCTACCAGCTGATTCACCAGGGCACCCAGCTCATCCCGGCCGACTTCATCGCGTTCGTCAACACCCCGAACCCGACCAAGGACGGCGACCAGGACGTGCACGAGCTGTTCCTGGGCAACTACTTCGCCCAGACCAAGGCCCTGGCGTTCGGTAAGACCGCCGACGAAGTGCGCGCCGAAGGCACCCCGGAGGAGATCGTCCCGGCCCGCGTGTTCACCGGCAACCGTCCGACCACCTCCATCTTCGGCGTGGCCCTGACCCCGTTCGCAGTCGGCGAGCTCATCGCCCTGTACGAGCACATCACCTTCGTCGAAGGCACCGTCTGGGGCCTCGACTCCTACGATCAGTGGGGCGTCGAGCTCGGCAAGCAGCTTGCCAAGCAGATCACCCCGGCCATCTCCCAGGACGACGACGCCCTCGCCGCCCAGGACGCCTCCACCCAGAGCCTGATCAAGTTCTACCGCAAGAACCGCGAGTTCTGATTCGCTTTGCTCGGTCAGAATTCGTGATTCGCGCGACCGCGGCTGTGCTGTCTGGTGGGCGAGTCTGGCGACTGCCCACGTCGCGAATTCTGATTCGTTTTTCTAGCTCCCCTCAATACTGAGGGGAGCTGTCAGCGAAGCTGACTGAGAGGGAGTATGGAACGCTCCGTATGCTCCCCCTCAACTATGACTGTTGCCGGCGGCGGGACTACTGGAATAATCACCGTCCATCGGACTCTCACCTTCTTCAAGCCGTGCGCTGAAACGCCAAATCAATACCATCGTCGGTATCCATGCGACCAGCAGGAGGGACGGAAAGTATTCGAATCCGCCATCCGTGCTGCCTCGGCCAAACTGATGCGTTAATAACGGAGAGAGACGACGACACGCCGATACTGTCCGCAAGAATCCGTACAATAATCGATTGCTGTGTCGAGAAGTGGGCCGCCGCATAAGCCCGCGTCTCCGTGGGTCCAGTCCGAACGGCCGCAAGGCCTGGCTTTTGGCGGATCGGCAGGCTTCCCAAGGGCAAACTCGAGGGATAACGAGAACAGGTCAACGCGCGCGATGCGCAATCGCGTGGATGGCCCCAGATCTGTGGCTGATATGCGGCAGCACTGAAGGAAAACAATGGTTAACGCTGTTGAGGCTTTTGACGCCAAGCACATGAAGCCGGCCGAGGAAATCCCGGCCTTCCGTCCCGGCGACACCGTCGACGTGAACGTGAAGATCCAGGAAGGCAACAACTCCCGTATCCAGACCTTCACCGGCGTGGTGATCGCTCGTAAGGGCGCTGGCGTGCGTGAGACCTTCGTGGTCCGCAAGATCAGCTTCGGCACTGGTGTGGAGCGTCGCTTCCCGGTGCACTCCCCGTCCATCGACTCCATCAAGCTCGTGCGTAAGGGCCGTGTGCGCCGCGCCAAGCTGTACTACCTGCGCGCTCTGCGCGGTAAGGCCGCTCGTATTGCCGAGCGCCGCGACAACTCCGCTAAGTGAGTCGATTCGCGGGTGCAATCGTGAGCCTGATGATGCAGGCACGCGAATAAACCGTGAAATTCAGCCCCGGAACCGTTTCGGTTTCGGGCTGTTTTCGTATTTTCCACGTATGATGGACGGGCGCCGGCACCCCTCATATCCGGCAGCATGAATCGCGAGGAGATGGTATGCAGGACGATCAGGATAACGGCGAATTCCCGGTTTCCGACAATCCGGAGAGCAACCAGACCTCGTATGATGACGAGGCCGATGCCCGCGATTCCCGCACGTTCCAAGTCGCTGACCATGGCATCGCCCTGTCCCCGGTTCCCCCGGCACCGGCGCGCCCGGCGCACGCCGCTTCTTCCGCTGGCGCGGGTGCAGCCGCTGGCGCGAATGCCGCGGCAGCATCATCGTCAGATGATGACCACTTCACCCTACGCGACTTTTTCCTGTGGTGCGGCGTTCCCGTGCTTATCGTGCTGCTGATTCGCATTTTCGCCGTCGGCTTTTACGAGATTCCTTCGCGCTCGATGATGGACACCACGGTGCCCGGCGATCGCGTGGTGACCAGCAAGCTCACCCCCAAGATCTTCGATCTGCAGCGCGGCGACGTCGTGGTATTCAAAGATCCCAACAACTGGTTGAACGAGGAGCAGAGCAGTGCTCCCGGTGGCGGGTATCTCATCAAGCGACTGATCGGCCTGCCCGGTGACGTGGTCGAATGCAAGGGCGCGGGCCAGCCGGTGACCATCAACGGCGTGGCCATCAATGAGACCTCCTACATTCGCCCGGCGTGGACCCGAGCGCCTTCCCGTTCTCGGTAACCGTGACCGAGGGCCGCGTGTTCGTCATGGGCGACAATCGCGCCAATTCCGCCGACTCCCGCTATCATCAGGATGACGGCGATCGCGGCTTGGTTCCCATCTCCGATGTGGTCGGAGTCGGAATCGCGAAATACTGGCCGCTTGACCGGGCTTGGTGCGATTGATGACCACCACGAAGTCTTCAAGGACGTGCCTGACGCTTCCGGCTCGAATTCCTGAGTCTTTTTTGAACCGTGTGAGTCTTTGAACTGATTGAGTTCCGGGCCGTCTGAATCCTGAACCATATGAATCCTGAACCGTCTGAATCCTAACCATTGTGAGACGATGGGAGCCGCGCATGATTACCCCGACACTTGACTTGGAACGCAGCCTTGCGGCCCAGGGCTATGACCTTATCGCTGGATTCGATGAAGTCGGCCGCGGCGCGCTCGCCGGCCCGGTGATGGTCGGGTGCGCCGCCATTTGGGCCCGTGATTTGGAGCCGTTGGATGGCGATGATGCCGTCGAACTGTCCGGGCGGACCTACCTCGGCGTGCCGGACGGCGTGGCCGACTCCAAAATGCTCACCGAACATAGGCGCGAGGCGATTTTCGACGAACTGCGCGACTGGTGCGCGGCCTACGCCGTAGGCCAGGCCAGCAACACCGAGATCGACGAATGGGGCATCACCTACGCGCTTGGCGTGGCCGCCCTGCGCGCGCTCAGCCAAGTCGAACGCGAACTTGGCTTACGACTTGGAGGGGAATCGACGATAAAAAAGGCTTCGGGGGAGTCTGCGGGGAAGATTGTGGAAGGTCGTCCGGGAGGCTCCGTAGGGGAATCCATTGGAAATTGCGAGGGAAGCGTTCGCGCTCTGCCCAAAGTCGCCGGAATTCTCGACGGGCCGAGCGATTACATCACCAAGCGCTCAACACGTTCGACGCGCCGGACGTGCCGATTCCAGCCGACATAACGACCAAAGTCAAAGGCGACCAGCATTGCGCCACCGTCGCCACCGCGGCGGTCATCGCCAAAGTGACCCGAGACCGGCTGATGGTCGACCTCGCGCAAAGCAACCCACGTTACGCCGCCTACGAATGGGCTCATAACAAGGGCTATGGTTCCGCCGCACACCGTACCGCCATCGCCGAGCACGGGCCGACTCCGCTCCATCGTGTCTCATGGCACCTGACCTGAGCCGCGTGCGACACGACAGTGTGAGCGCTAACGCAAAACTGTTGTGGACGCGCTAAAGTCAGTATTGATTAAGGTACAAGACTGGCCGTGCATGGATGCCGGCCGCCAGCGGGGAGGTTAGGCAATATGGTGACCAGCCGCAAGCCAAGCAAACGTCCGTCCATGTTCGAAGTGGCCAAGCTCGCCGGAGTCAGCCACCAAACCGTCTCCCGTGTGATCAATGACTCGCCGGACGTTTCCGACGCCACCCGTGCGCGAGTCCAGGCCGCCATTGACCAACTCGGCTACCGCCCCTCCAACTCCGCGCGCGCACTGGCTTCCCGCCGTTCGCGCACCATAGGGCTGATCGCCGGAGGCCTCAAATTCTTCGGCCCGATTTCCTCCATCTCCTCCATCGAATCCATGGCCCGCGAGCACGGTCTGTTCATGAGCGTGATGATGGTCCACGAGGCCTTGTGCGCGCAGGCCGACTTCGACAACCTGTGCGACACCTTCAACGAGCAGAACGTCGACGCCTTCATCTTCCTGACCCCGACCGACGTGATGTTCGCCGCCGCCTGCCGTGCACGAGTCACTCAGCCGCGCGTCATCGTCACCGCCACCCACGGCCAAATGACCGTGCGTGAGGGATTGGGCCTTATCTCCACCGAAAACAAGCGTCGCACTGCGCTGGTCGGTATCGACCAGTGGGGTGCAATGGCCAAAGTGGTGGCCTTGCTGGGCGAATACGGGCACAAATCGGCTCTGTATTTTGCCGGTCCCAACGAATGGCGCGACGCCCACACCCGACTGGATGCGTGGCGCAAGCTCGCCGCCTCCCGATCCATCGATTCACAGATCGTGCGCTGCCATACGTGGGATGCCTCTGAGGCATATGCGCACATGAATCATCTCATTGATGAGTATGGGCGTCGAGGCGCGGCGTTGCCCACCGCGGTCGTCGCCGCGAACGACAATCAGGCCGTCGGCATCATGCGCGCGTTGCATGAGCATGGGCTTCGGATTCCGCAAGACATCAGCGTGGTCGGATTCGACGACATGTCTGGCGTGGATAACATGTACCCACCGCTGACCACCGTGCATCCCGATTTCGAGGGGCTCGGCGTGGCCGCCATGCGAGAGACGCTGCGCTTGCTGGGGGAGGGCGGCGAGCCGACCTTCCTGACCACCCAGCACGGCATGGGGCTGATTCCCGCCGAGGTGCGTGCTCGGCGGTCCTTGGGGCCGGCTCCTCGGCGGTAAATTGGCCCTGTTATCAAACCGTTATGATGCGTGACACGGTATAAGTTGTGTCGAATGCAGGTTGTCGGTACAATGTTTTTTGGAAATTGTGAGCGCTAACACCCTCCCCAAGGAAGGGGATAACAACGCCGGCGCTCCAAGGCAAAGGAAAGATATGGCAGCAACCGACAACGCGGCCGAGCAGGTCGCCCACATCGCCGAGAAGATTCGCGCTGGCAAGACCACGCTGGGCATCGAATTCGGCTCCACCCGCATCAAGGCCGTCCTCATCGACGACAACTTCCAGACCATCGCCTCCGGCGACTACAGCTGGGCCTCTCACTTGGAGGATGGTCTGTGGAGCTACACCACCGAGGAGATCTGGGGCGGTTTGCAGTCCGCTTACGCCTCCATGGCCAACGACGTCGAGACCGCCTATGGCGAGAAGCTCACGCACGTCGGCCACATCGGCTTCTCCGCCATGATGCACGGTTACCTCGCATTCGACGAGCCGGCGAACTGCTGGTGCCGTTCCGCACCTGGCAGAACACCAACACCTCCGAAGCTCACAAGAAGCTCTCCGAGCTGTTCCAGTACAACATCCCCGAGCGTTGGTCCATCGCTCACCTGTACCAGGCCGTGCTCAACAAGGAAGAGCACGTCTCCAAGGTGGCTTACTTCACCACACTCGCCGGTTACGTGCACTGGAAGCTCACCGGTAAGAAGGTCCTCGGCGTGGGCGATGCCTCCGGCATGTTCCCGATTGACCCGACCACTCACACTTACGAAACCGCATTCATTGAGAAGTTCGACGCTCTACCTGAGGTCGCAGCCCAGCCGTGGAAGCTGGAGAACCTGCTTCCTGAGCCGCTTGTGGCCGGCACTCCGGCTGGCGAGCTGACCGAGGAAGGCGCCAAGCTGCTCGATCCGTCCGGCGCCTGAAGCCCGGCATCGTGCTCGCCCCGCCTGAGGCGACGCCGGTACTGGCATGGTAGCCACCAACTCCGTGCGCGTACGCACTGGTAACGTCTCCGCCGGCACCTCCATCTTCGCCATGGTGGTTCTGGAGCACAAGCTCAAGGCCCTCCACCCTGAGGTTGACTTGGTCACCACCCCGGCCGCGATCTGGCCGGTATGAGCCACGCCAACAACTTCACCTCCGACCTCAACGCTTGGGTCGGCCTGTTCGGCCAGTTCGCCAAGGCTATCGGCCAGCCGGTTGACGCAGGTATGCTGTACGGCACCCTGTTCCGCGCGGCCATCGCCGACGACGTGGACGCCAACTGCGGCGGCCTGCTGAACTACCCGTTCCGTTCCGGCGAATTCCTGGCCGGTCTGCCTGAAGGTCGCCCGCTGTTCGCCCGCAGCCCCGAAGCCAACATGACCCTCGGCAACTTCATGCGCGCCCAGCTGTTCTCCGCGTTCTCCCCGGTCAAGATCGGCATGGACGTGATGACCAAGCAGGAGCGCGTGCAGGTCGACTCTCTCGTGGGCCACGGCGGCATCTTCGCCACTCCGAAGGTGGCTCAGAAGATTCTCGCTGCTGCCTTCAACACCCCGATCAAGGTCATGTCCACCGCCGCCGAAGGTGCGCCTGGGGCATGGCCGTGCTCGCCAACTACCTGTGGAACACCAACGAGGATCACAGCAACCTCGCTGACTTCCTTGACGGTTGCGTGTTCAAGGACGCCCAGTCCACCACTGAGAAGCCGGTGGCTTCCGATGTGGTTGGTTTCGAGGACTTCTTCGCCCGCTTCACCAAGGGCCTGCCCATCGAGCACGCCGCCATCGAAACCATCAACCTCGAAGATAAGTAAGCCTTTCTGACCTCCCTCTATTGAGGGAGGTCCTTGAGATTTTGAAAAAACGTCCATCCATCACAGTGGAAAGGAAAACCAATAATGGCAACTTTGGCTGATTACGGCCCCGAGGTTCGCGCCGAGGTCAAGCAGGTTCGTGAGGTCGTCTCCAACCTGCACCAGCAGCTGATCAAGTGGAACCTGGTCGTGTGGACCGCGGGCAACGTTTCCCAGCGTCTGCACACCGCCGACCTGTTCGTCATCAAGCCCTCCGGCCTGCGCTACGAGTACCTGACCCCGTCCTCCATGGTCGTGTGCGACCTTGACGCAACGTGGTCGACGGCACCGAAGCCCCGTCCTCGGACACCGCTTCCCACGCCTACATCTACCGCAACATGCCCGACGTCTACGGTGTCGTGCACACCCACTCCACCTACGCCACCGCTTGGGCTGCCACTGGTCAGAACATCCCGTGCGGCCTGACGATGATGGGTGACGAGTTCGGCGGCCCGGTGCCGGTCGGCCCGTTCCGTCTGATCGGCTCCGAGGCGATCGGCAAGGGTGTCGTCGAGACCCTCAAGAAGTACCCGAAGTCCCCGGCCGTCCTCATGCAGAACCATGGCCCCTTCACCATCGGCAAGGATGCTGAAGGCGCCGTCAAGGCCGCTGCCATGACCGAGGAAGTCGCTCACACCATGTGGGCCGCCCGTCAGCTCGGTGACATCATCGAGATCGACCAGGCCGACATCGATAAGCTCACGACCGCTACCAGAACGTCTACGGTCAGCACTGATTTGATGGAGTGTCCGCCGCGTTACGGAAGGCCCGACGTACCTTCGTACGCCTTCGCCTTCCGCGCCTTGCGGACACACACATCAAATCAGCGCTGACTCCGCCAGCACGGTGGTGTCTTGGCTCCCCTCTCTGAGGGGAGCTGTCAGCGATAGCTGACTGAGGGGAGCCTCGGTCGGCGAATGAAACTTAAACAAACCCCCATAAACAAAGAAGTAAAGGAAGTAACCCTATGGTTATGGAAAACCCCTTCGAGGGCAAGGAAATCTGGTTCGGCGTTGGTTCGCAGGACCTGTACGGCGAAGAAGCCCTGCGCCAGGTCGCCATTCACTCCGCTGAAATGGTCGACTACCTGAACAACACCGGCAAGATTCCGGCCAAGATCGTCCTCAAGCCCACCCTGAAGTCCTCCGACGGTGTCAAGGAGTTCATGGTCGAGGCTTCCGCCAACCCGAACGTCATCGGCGTCATCACCTGGTGCCACACCTTCTCCCCGGCCAAGATGTGGATTCGCGGCCTCGAAGTGCTGACCAAGCCGCTGCTGCAGCTGGCCACCCAGCACCACAAGGAAATCCCGTGGGAGACCATCGACATGGACTTCATGAACCTGAACCAGGCCGCCCACGGCGACCGTGAGTTCGGTTACATCGTCTCCCGCCTCGGCATCAAGCGCAAGGTTGTCGTCGGTCACTACACCGATCCCGAGGTCGCCGAGAAGCTCGGCACCTGGGCCCGCGCCTGCGCCGGCTGGGATGCCTCCAACAACATGAAGGTCATGCGCTGGGGCGACAACATGCGTAACGTCGCCGTCACCGAGGGCGACAAGACCGAGGCTGAGCGCGTGTTCGGCGCCTCCATCAACACTTGGGCCGTCAACGAGCTCGTCGCTGCGTACGACGCCGTCAAGGACGACCAGGTCAAGGAGATCATCGAGGACTACAAGGCCAAGTACGACGTCGACCCGGCTCTGCTGGACGCCAAGTACGACTCCCTGTTCATCGCCGCCAAGGAAGAGGCCGCGATGGTCAACATGATGCGCGCCAACGGCTGCACCGCCGGCGTCGACAACTTCGAGGACCTCGGCGCTCTGCCGCAGCTGCCGGGCGTTGGCCCGCAGCGCTTCCCGTCCGAGTACGGCTGGGGCTTCTCCGCTGAAGGCGACTGGAAGACCGCCGTCCTCGTGCGCATCGGTGCCGTCATGGGCTACGGCCTTGAGGGTGGCGCCTCCCTCATGGAGGACTACTCCTACAACTTCACCGAGGGTGACGAGCTCGACATGGGCTCCCACATGCTCGAGGTTTCCCCGTCCATCGGCACCATCGCCAAGCCGAAGCTGGAGATCCACCCGCTGGGCATCGGCGGCAAGGCCGACCCGGTCCGCCTGGTCTTCTCCGGCAAGCCCGCCAAGGACGCCGTCGTGGTCTCCATGTCCGACGTTCGCGAACGCTTCCGCCTGCTCATGGACGTCGTCGACGTCGTTGAGCCGCAGGGCTCCCTCAAGGAGCTTCCGTGCGCCCGCGCCGTCTGGGAGCCGAAGCCGAGCCTGAAGACCGCTGTTGAGTGCTGGATCACCGCCGGTGGTTCTCACCACACCTGCATGACCACCTCCGTTGGTCGTGAGGCTTGGGAAGACTTCGCCCGCATCGCCGGTGTTGAGCTCGCCGTCATCGACGAGAACACCACCGCTCGCCAGTTCGAGAAGGAACTGGAGCTGTCCGAGATGTACCACCGTCTCAACAACCAGCACTGATTGGCGGAGCGTATACCGACTTTCCTCAGGTTCGACGTACCTTCGTGCGCCTTCGCCTTCGGACGGCGGTCTCCGCACGCGCCAATCAGCGTTGGCAAGCCAGCACCGATGACTAAATCAGTCTGCTGACTGCTACCGCTGAAAAAGGGCTGTTCCGGGAAACCGGAGCAGCCCCTTTTGTTGTTATCGGCAACTCCCCACAGACGCATCAAAAATCGTCTGCGAGCGTGGATCTACCTTGTAGAGAAACTCGGGATGCCACTGCACGGCCCACAGGAAGTGGCTTGCCGGCCGGTACAGGGCCTCGATCACGCCGTCGGGCGCGACGGCCATGACCTCGAGTCCAGCAGCAGGCTCACGAACCGCCTGATGGTGATAGCTATTCACCGCAATCTCAGTCTGCCCTGCGAACAATGAAGCCAGGGGAGTGCCGGGCACCAAGGAAACGTTATGTCCGAACGCATCGTACGGCGGATTCATATGGTGTTCGATATCGCTCGGATGCTGGCTTGGCAGATCCTGCCACAACGTGCCGCGCAGCGCTGCGTTGATGAACTGAATGCCACGGCAGATGCCCAGAATCGGCTTGTCCCAAGCCATTACAGCTGGCAGCAGAATCGATTCCATTCGGTCGCGCTCAGGAGAGAGCACCTCGCTACGGCCGGTGGCGGAGGCCGCTGCACCAACCATCGGTCCCACATCCGGCCCGCCCGTAAACAGAAACGCGTCAAACCGTTCGGCGCATTGCGCAAGAATGTCGGTGTCATCGGTCAGCGGCAACATGACGGGCGTACCGCCGGCCCGCATTATCGCCTCCATATATCCGGGCAGCATCCACAGACTATCGCGCCCGTAATCCATCAGCGGAGTCACCGCAATGAGCGGTCGATTCGTAGTCATGCCTGCCTCTTTTCGCCCAGGTGTTGTTTTCGTCGTTCTGCCGCAAATCGCTTGATTCAGTGGCCAATAATGCCGCCACTGTACCGAACCAATGTAACCGGTCGGCCAACATTATTTCGTCAGCCAGCCGCGACGAGATCGCACAATGTGCCAATGATGGGGGCATTCGGTGCGACCTTGTCAATGTTCGGGCCATTGCACTTTCAGCGGGGAAAGCATGCCCCGTCCGCGCATCATGATGAACGAGTAAGGTTGACGGGGAGGGAGAATCACATGAACCAGGCATGCGTACGCAACGACACCATCGACGCGGGCAACCATCATGGCCGACCGCAATACCGGTCGTTCCTGCGATTTCTGACATCGCAGGAACGCAACGTCATTTGGCTGTTGCTGGCCATTGCTTTTCTTCCGGTGGACGGCACCACGCTTGGCCTGTACGCGCCGTTCTGGTCTCCAATCAGTCCGGCGCTGTTCGCCGTGTACTGCCTATGCAATTGGCGGCAACTGCGCATCGCAGCCAACCGGTACCTGCCAATGTTCCTCCTACCGGTGGCCTGCATAATCCTGTCCATCCCGGGATGGCTGAAGTTCGGCATCCACCTCAACGCCGCGTTCATGAGCATCACCGGATTGCTGGGCGTGCTCGCCACTTTGGGTGCGATCGCCCTTGCGTTCGACATCAAACGCATTCCGTGGCGTACGCCATTGCGGATTCTCATCGCATCATACTGGGTTTCCTTCGGAGTGGGCGTCGTGCAATGGCTGTCCATCCGTCTGCACGCCAAACCGTTGACCGACTATTTCTCGCACCTCATGTACCGGCAATACATCAGCGACAACTCGGTGTGGGGCGGCGGCCGTCCGCAGTTCCTGTTCGCCGAGCCCAGCTATATCGGCATGCACCTGTTCGGCATACTGCTTCCGCTCATGTGGCTCATGCGCGGGCGCGACCGCATCTACGCCAAACGGCTGCGTGACCTCATCGTCACGTATGCCGTCGGCGCGGTGCTCATGCAAGCCGGCACCAGAATCGTCATCGATTCCGTCGTGGCGTTGCTGATCGCCCTTGTGGCGCGCACCGATTGGCATGACGGCGCACGCCGCGTCCGGGGCATGCTGCAGATTCTCGGCGCATGCGCACTGGGCCTGCTGGGTGTGCTGGCGGATTCCAGACTCTCCGCCATCGCGGAAAACGGGGCCGAGGGAGACGGCTCGTTCTTCGCGCGGATCTACCAAAGCCTCGATCCGATATGCGGATTGCTCACCCATCCGTGGACGCTGCTCACCGGTTATGGCGCGGGCAACATCATCAATGCGGTGTGGGCCGGCGCGGCCAAAGCCGGACGGCTGCTGGACGGTCTTGGCATGAACGGCGGCGCGGTCACGGGATTCGCGGCCGGCGTGAACGCGGACACGGTGTGGACGATGTGCGCGTATACCAGCGTCATCGCCGAATATGGGCTGATCGGGCTGGCCATGCTGGTCGGAGCCTCGATGGTCTGCATGACGCGCGGGAGGACGGTATGCCGTGGCGGTGCGGATGGCGCATCGTCCGACGGGCTGGCGCACGGTGTTTGTGTCGCCGACGTTGCCGACGTTGCCGACGTTGCCGGGGGTAATAGTGGTGGTGGCGTTGCCGGCGCGGGTTCGGGCGAATCCGGCGTCTGGCACAAGACCGTCATCTGCTGGCTCGTCCTGGTCGCATACCTGTACATCCAATGCGAGAACTATGCGTTCGCCGCTCTGCCGCTTCTCGTGTTCGCCGCCTCGAAGGTGAGGCGCGAGCCTGATTTCTCGCGGGCCGACGCATCGACGCGGCCCGAGATGGACCAAAATCCAGAATAACCGACATTCGCCGCTGTTCCGTTTTTCGCTCAAGGCGTATATCTCCCGTATCTTGAGGTGCATCATGTATCGTCGCGGCTAACTAATCGGCGAAACGCGGCATGTTTCGCATTTTGGGCGAAAAGCCCAAGTCCCACAGGAGGTATTGATGACGTTCGTTGCACGGTCGGTGCGCTATGTGCTCAGAAAACGAGTGCGAACCATAGTACTCCTTATAATACTGACCATCATAACGGCGAGCATGCTATCCACGATCGCGGTTTCTCGGGCAGCTCAACAGGCCGCCGGACGAATCGAGAAGGAAGCGGTCGGTGGATTCGTGCTGTCCAGCAACATGCAGGGCAGCATGCTCACGCCTCGCGGAGGCGGCATGGTGCGCCCCGCCGACGTGCGCAGGATCGCCCAACTGCCCGGGGTCGATTCGTATATGGTCCGTCAGAACGCCACCGCCGATCTCGTGGGGGCGAATGTGGCGAAGGTCCCCGGCGGCGATGATTACGATGCGACCCAGGAGCAGCAGTTTGGCAACGCCGCCAACGTCATGGGCACGAATGATTCGTCGAAACTCAACGTGTTCACGTCGCGCACGCTCGGCATGGCCGAAGGACGACATCTGAAGGCCTCCGACAAGTACACGTCGATGATCCATGAGGATCTCGCCAAAGCCAACGGGCTCAAAGTCGGAGACACGCTCACGCTCAAGGCCAACGCCTATGACGCCGACAACGAATCACATTCGACGGCGACCGTCAAGACCACCATCGTGGGCATATTCAAGGGCGACAGCGCCAGAAAGGTATCCAGCCGAGCGGAACTCACCGCCAACACCATCTACACCGATCTGGATACCACACGCGACCTGTACCAGTACAAGGACGGCAAGGAAATATACCAGGACGCCACCTTCGTGCTGTCCAAGGGCGTTGACGTGGAGAAGACCATGGATGCCGCGAAGAAACTCCCGGTGGATTGGAACAACTATCAGATCACGCGCAACGACCAGTATTCATCGAGCATGCTGCATGCCGCCCGCGGCGTGCGCTCCATGATGCGCGGCGCCCTGATCGGCGTGACCGTCTCGGCCGTGCTCGTGCTCAGTCTCATGCTGCTGCTGTGGATGAACGACCGCCGTCAAGAGATGGGCATACTGGTGTCCCTTGGCGTCGGCAAGCCCTCCCTGGTCGCCCAATACCTCACCGAGATGGTGCTGATCGGTCTGCCGTCCCTCGCCCTCGGCTGGCTGTGCGCGCAGGGAATGGCCCAATGGCTCGGCGCCACGGCGCTCCATTCCGTGAACGCCTCCGCGGCGAAGGAGCTGAGCAGCATGGGGCAGGTCGGCGGCGATCTTGAATCCAGCATGTCGGTGCGCACCCTGGATTCGCTCACGGTGTCGGTCGCGGGACCGCCATGCTGTACGTGGCGCTCGGATTGTTGGCGGTGATGCTGGTGTGCGTCGCGGTGGCGTGCATGCCGATGCTGCGCAAATCGCCGCGAGACCTGTCGGAGATTCGATGATGAGCATGAATGTGTGGAAGCGTGCCACGTTGGCGATCGTACGCAAGCCGGTACGTAGCGGCATCATCGGTCTGCTGATGCTGATGGTCTTCACGAGCCTGGTGGCGCAGGTCGAGTCTCGACGCCTGCGTACCATGTCCGACGGCATCGGCGCGGGCATGGGCATAGGGTTTACCGTCAGCGCCGGCGAGAATCCCATTAGCGCCGAGGAGGCGAGCCGGTTCTCGCGTATCCCCGGTGTGACGAAGACCGCCTATGCGACGAAGACCTTGGCGCAGGTGGATGGCGCGCGCCGGTCATGCCCCGGCAGGGCCCCCGATTGGACTCCGATCTGGCCATGCAGGTCAGCGTGCTGGGCACCACCGATTCCTCATTGTCCGAGGAATTCCAGAGCGGCCTGTACCGCCTGGAGCAGGGCCGCCATATCTCGGGCGACGGCGACAATGTGCTGGTCCACCGCGACTTCGCGATGCAGAACGGCCTATCGGTCGGCTCGACATTCCGTCTCCGGCAGGAGGGGCGCAACGCCACGGTGCGTGTGGCCGGGATCTTCTCCGGCAACGTGCAGGCCCAAAGCCCCCTGCCCTCGGACACTTCCGAGAACCTCATCTATTCGGGTAGGCGAGTAGCTTCCGCTCTGACCGGAAACGACCGGATCGACATGATCCGATGCCTGTCGGATAATCCGCAGGACCTGTCCGCGGCTATTGGACGGGCCAAGACCATGGCCGGCGGCAAGTACGACGTCACCGACGATTCGGCCCGGCTCTCCGGCGTCCTGCAATCCGTGCAGACGGTGCGTAATCTGGTGCGCATGGTGCTGCTGTCCGTCTGCCTCGCGGACGTACTGGTGCTGGCGATGGCGCTGGTCTTCTGGATTCGCTCACGCATCCATGAGATAGGCACGCTTCTGGCCCTCGGCATCGACAAGATGCGGATCGTCGCACAACTCGCCATCGAAACCGGACTCATGGCGGCGGTCGCCGCCCTGTGTTCGCTGGGCACCGGCGCCATGCTGTCGGGATACGTGTCTTCCCGACTGTTGCGCGATTCGGGCGTCGCGCCGTTGGAATCGTTGCACGTGGAGGCCTTGCCGCCTGAGCAGACGATGCTCATCCTGCTGCTCGGATGCGCGGTCATCGCCGTGGCTCTTGCCGTGTCATGCGCCGCCGTGCTGTCCAAATCCCCGAAATCCATTCTTTCCTCTATGCGTTAGGAGTCACCAATCATGTCTAACTGTCTGCAACTGGACCATGTCGATTACGCCTACGGCGCGGCGAAGATCCGTGTTCTTTCGGATGTCAGCGCGGATTTCGAATCCGGGAAGATGTATGCGATCACCGGCCCGTCCGGCGCCGGCAAGAGCACGCTGCTGTCGCTGCTGGCCGGCCTGGACGCCCCCTCCCGGGGAGTGGTCCGCTTCGAAGGGGAGGACATCGCCGCATCGGGCTATGCGAAGCACCGCCGGGAGCACGTGTCCCTGGTGTTCCAGGACCATAACCTGATCGACTACCTCACCCCCGAAGAGAACCTGCGGCTGGTCAGCGCCAAGGCCGATATGAAGATCCTCGAGGAACTGGGTTTGAGCCGTGAGGAATCCAAGCGCAACATCATGCACCTGTCGGGCGGCCAGCGTCAACGGGTGGCGGTCGGCCGCGCGCTGGTCGCCCCGGGCCGCGCGATCCTCGCGGACGAGCCGACGGGCAGCCTCGACCCGGAGATGACCGACGAGGTGATTCATCTGCTGCAGCACGCCGCCCATCAGCTCGGCAAATGCGTGATCGTGGTGACGCATTCCAAGCGCGTCGCCAACTCCGCCGATGTCGTGCTGCGTCTCAGGAGCAAGAAACTGACCCGGGCATGACCCACCTGGGCCGGGCGGCACCCCGGCGACGACCCGCATGGAATCATCGTCATAATGACGCCTGCGATCCCTGGACATGAGAAACCGCACCTCCGATCATCGAATCTGGATTACTCCAGTCCAACAATCGGGGTGCGGTTCAAAAGGCCCTTTTTTGTGTCGGATTACGAACCGCGCGTCTCACCGCTTGCCGTTGTAGATCTCGTTGTCGATCACATCGGCGAACACGCGATTGACGGCCGGGCGCACCACTTTCAGCGACGGTGTCAGGCACTTGTTCTCCTGCGTGAACTGCGTGTCCAGCACGGCGAACTTGCGTACGGATTCGGCGCGCGAGACCGTCGCATTCGCCTTGTCCACGTACTGCTGAATCTCCTCGCGCACCGCCGCGTTCGTGGCGAGCCGGTCCACCGGCGTCTCCGTGGACAGTCCATGCGCGGGCAGCCACAATGCCAGCGACTCCGGATCGAGCGTCACCAGCGCGCCGATGAACGGGCGCTGGTCGCCCACCACCACGCAGTGCTCCACGATCGGGCACTTGGCGATCTCTTCCTCCAGCGGAATGGGGGAGACGTTCTTGCCGCCGGCAGTAATAATAATGTCCTTGATGCGGCCGGTGATGACGATGTGGCCCTCATCATCGATCTCGGCCAAGTCGCCGGTCCTGAGCCAGCCGTCGGCGGTGAACGCCTCGGCCGTCTTCTCCGGCAGATTGTGGTAGCCGCGGAACACGTTCGGGCCCTTGACCTGCAGTTCGCCTTCGTCGGAAATGCGAATCGAGGAGCCGGGCGCGGGCTGGCCTACGGTGCCGATCACATTGTCGGTCACGCGCGTGGCGGCGAACGGGGCGGCGGTTTCGGTCATGCCATAACCCTGAATCATCGGCAGTCCGATGCCGTTGTAGAAATGCGCCAGATCGAGCGACAGTGGTGCGCCGCCGCAGGCCACGTACTTGATCTTCGGGCCCAGAGCACCGCGCACCGTGCGGTAGACGAGCGTTTCGTACTTGGCGCGCTCGGCGATTTCGGCAAACGTGTGCTGCTCGCCGGCCTGCTCCTTGCGGCTCCAGACGCGCGCGGCCTCGGCGGCCTTGACAAACAGGCGGCCCTTCCAGCCGGCACCGGCCTTGTGCGAGGCGGCGTTGTATACCTTCTCGAACACGCGCGGCACGCCCAGCAGGTAGGTCGGTTCAAACGAACGCAGGTCCGGCAGCAGGGTTTTGGTGTCCGGCAGATAACCGACCACGCCGTCATCGGAGGCGATGGAGGCGTACTGGATGAATCGTGCGAAGCAGTGGGCCAGCGGCAGGAAGAGCAGCAGGCGCGGATGGTCGTCAAGCACCACTTCATGCAACGCCTGCGAGGCGGCGATGGTGATGGACACGAAGTTCTTGTGGGTCAGTTCGGCACTTCGGGTTGCCGGTGGAGCCCGAGGTGTACACGATGGTGGCCAGGTCGCCCGTGCGCACGGTGGCCACGCGCTCGTTCAGTTCCTCGTCCGAAACAGCCACGCCCAGACCTTCGAGCGCGCCCAACGCGTTGCCCTCGATCATGAGAATCTGCTTCAAGGCAGGGCAGTGTCCTTGACCGAGTCGAGCCGGTCAAAGCGCTCGCGGTTGTCGGCAAAGGCCAGCTTGACCGCCGAATCGTTCATGATGCGCTGGGCTTGCGGGGCGGAGTCGGTGTCATAGATCGGCACGCTTACCGCACCCACTGCGGCCAGTGCGAAATCGAGAATGCCCCATTCGAGACGGGTGGAGGAGAAGATGGTCACCGCGTCGCCCTTGGCGATGCCGAGCGCGATCAGGCCCTTGGCGGCCGAGACCACGCGCTCGTGGAATTCGCCGGTGGTGACGTTCTGCCAGCGGCCGGGGCCGATTTTCTTGGCGGCGATTACCGTGTCCGCGCCGGTGCGGGCAAGGCGATCGGTGAGCAGTGAATAGATAGTTTGGTCATCGCGGATCTCGATGGATTCGCCGGGCGTGGTGTATTCGGTAAGCATACGGCCGTTTATTCCTTACAAACATGATGGCAAGTTGACAACCCGAGCCATTCTGACGAGTTAGATTACGCTGGCGTAAGGTTGCGCGCGTTGTGGGCAATGGAGAAGTTGTCTGTCTGGTTTTGTGGATTGTATACAACGCCGTGTCTAACCGGTTTGCTCTACGGTTATGACACCGTGTCCATTTCGGGAGCCATCGACTTCCTGCAGGACAAGTACGCGCTGAGCCCGGCCCTGCAGGGTCTGGTCATCAGCTCCATCATGATCGGCGGCGTGATCGGCGCCGGCTTCTCCGGCTTCCTGTCCGATAAGTACGGCCGCCGCCGAAGCACTGGTCGCCGCGCAAAAAGCAGCACTAGGCCGCGTTTGCTGCGTCTATTGGCGAATTGATCATATGGGTCGTCTGCGTGCAGACGACCCTTTTGCGTTCCGTCGGCTTCTGACACCGTAGAAACGTGCTTTCTCGGCTTCGAGGGGCTGATTTTGCCTTATCTGGAAGTCTACTTCCACTTCGAGGGGCTGATGCCCAAGTAGACACGGCCCTAAAACGGCGGAATGACGTTGACGTGTAGCCGTTTATACTTCCGATTACATGGATGAGGAGCCCCTCGAAGCGGAGATAGACTTCCGGCAAATGCGAAATCAGCCCCTTGAAACGGAAGTAGGCCTCCGGCAAACGCAAAAATGAGCCTCCTCGAAACGGATAAATGCACGTATTGGGTGTAGTGGATGCTTCAGCCCCTGATATCGAAGCATATTTTTTTGGTTGGCGCGTCTAGCATGCGCACTCCGCAATCGATAATTCTGTGGCCTCTCTCACTTTAAAAGTCTGGCGTGTGCGAGGGCGTTCGCTTAAGGTGAATGGGATTGCGCGGAATGTGGAGCGCAGGTACACATGACGAGGGCACACCGCAACAACACGGCAAGGGGAAGCGGACCATGTTCGACAAACGACTGTTCCAATTGGCGCCTGGCTTGAAAAACTCATAGCTGGCAAAGTGGCCCTGATGTGGGTAGGTCTGCTTGCCAACATTGGTTTTATGCTGTCGCTGGTAATGCTGCTGAACAGCTTACTGACCGCTGTGGCACCGCCGCTGCTCCAATGCGGCGGCACTTCGCAAGGCGCGGCCTGCCCCGTGCCGTTGTCTGATCGGCACGGCGCGGATGTGCTGCCCATGGCTGGCGACGTCATGATTTACGTGCTGCTTGCGCTGGTCTGTATAGCGGTCCGTTACACGGCCACCACGCACGCCACCCGTCTCGGCACCGAAGCCGCCGAACGAGTCAAGCTCGCTTTGCGCTCCAAGCTGTACCGCAAAATGGTGGCACTCGGCCCGTCCTACAAAACCCGCATCAAGACCTCGGATGTGGTGCAATCCGCCGGCGAAGGTGTTGAACAGATTCAAAGCTTCTTTGAACTGTTCCTGCCGCAGCTCTTCTATGCGATTCTTGCGCCAATCACCTTGTTCGTGGCCATTGCGCCGATTAACGTGCCCGCCGCTGCCGTCATGCTGGTCTGCGCGCCGTTCATCATCATCGTGACCGGCATCGTCTCCATGACCGCCGCCCGCGCCTTCAAGAAGTACTGGGTGCGCTACACCGATATGGGCGCCGCGTTCCTCGACAATCTCCAAGGCCTTGAGACCCTGAAAAACTTCGACGCCGACGAGCGCGCCGCCATCGAGATGGACAAGAAAGCCGAAGCTTCCGCGTCATGACCATGCGCGTGCTGCAGATCCAGCTGCGCTCGCTGACCGCCATGGACATAGTGGCCTACGGCGGTGCTGCGGCCGGCATCGGTGTGGCGTTATGGCAATACGCGCATATTGGCGATGCTTTTGCCAATGGTGCGTCCGGCTGGTCGCCAATCGCACTGGCCTCACATCTGCCTGGTGTGCTTGCCTACGCGGCATACGGCCTGCACTATCTCATCCCGTTCGGGGTGGGCTACCCGCTGTCTCTTACCGGTCTGCTGTTCATTGTGCTGCTGTCCGCCGAATTCTTTATTCCCATGCGTCAGCTTGGCTCGTTCTTCCACGTGGCGATGAACGGCATGACCTCCACCAAGCGCATCTTCGCTCTGCTGGACACCCCGGAGCCCGAGCATGGCACGGCGACCCTGCCGGCCAACGATTCCGATTCCGCTGACGACGGTCTGACGGTCCGCTTCGACCACGTCGGCTATTCCTATGATGATGCCGGGCACGGCGACTCCAAGTCCGCATCCGCAAAGACCGATAAGCAAGGTGAAACCAGCCCCAATTCCGCCGTCGCTCCTGCGCTCACCAACATCACCTTCGCCGCACGGCCCGGTCAGTTCACCGCCATTGTTGGCATCTCCGGTTCCGGCAAGTCCACGGCCGCCTCGCTGCTCGCCGGTACACTGGCCGGTTACCGAGGTTCGCTCACGCTGAACGGTGTCGAGGTATCCGATTTGTCAGGCGAAACACTGGCCGGAGCCGTCACTGTGATTGGTGCCAGCAGTCATCTGTTTGCGGGCGCATTGCGCGAGAATCTTCTGATGGCCTTGCCCGATGACGAGATTCCTGATTCGCCGGATTCCGTGGACTCCCGTCTGTGGTCCGCGCTCGAGCAGGCGCGCATTGCCGACTTCGTGCACGCACAGCCGAACGGACTGGGCATGCCGATTGAGTCCGATGCCGCCAACCTGTCCGGCGGCCAACGCCAGCGCATCGCCATCGCCCGCGCGCTCCTGCATGATTCGCCGGTATTTGTGTTCGATGAGGCGACCAGCAGCGTTGACATGGAATCCGAAGAGCTGATCCTGGATACAATTCGCGAATTGGCGCAATCCCGCGGCAAGACGGTTATTATGATCACCCATCGCATGGCCAACGCCGAACACGCTGATCAAGTGGTGGTGCTCGAACACGGCAAGTCGGTTGAGAGGGGCACCCATACCGAGCTGATGACGGCGGACGGCGTCTACGCCAAGCTGTTTACCACGCAGGCAGATATTGAGAACTTCGGAGAAGGCCATGCTCGGCGTGTGCTGCAGGTTGGTTCCCGCAAGCAGGAGCTGTCCGACGACAGTCGGACTGAGGGTGGCGCAGCGCGCGTAAGCGCAGAGGCGGGTATGACGGTTGACCGCCTGCAGTCAGCTTTGCCGACGGCTTCCGTTGGCGGGAGTGAGCAGGCCTCGGCTGAGACTCCGGCTGGTGTTGCAAATAGCGATTCGTCTTCCAAAATGAGCACATTCCAAGTGATCAGGCGACTGCTTAAGGAAGCCCGACCTCTGGCAGGACTGATGGCAGCGGCCTCCACCGCCGGCACCATCGGCCATCTTTCGGCCACTTTCCTGCCCGTGTTCGGCATTATCGCGGCATTTGCACTTACCGGTAATCCGGTGTGGGGCATGGGTGTTGCGCCCGCCGTCATCATGATGATTATCTGTGCTCTTCTGCGTGGCATCACCCGATACATTGAACAATATCTGAACCACAATGTGGCATTCCATCTGCTCGCACTCTTCCGTTCCAAGGCGTTCGCCGCGTTGCGCAGACTGGCGCCGGCCAAGCTCGCGGGCAAAGGTAAGGGCAACCTTATCGCCATGCTGACCACCGATGTGGAACTGCTTGAGATCTTCTTTGCCCACACCATCAGTCCGGTGGCCATCGCGGTAACCTCCACCATCATCTACACGATTGTGGCCGCCACCCTAAGCCCATGGATGGCGCTGGCGTTGATTGCCGCCCACCTGGTTATCGGCATCCTTGTGCCGCGATTCTTTGCCACCGGCGTACGTAACCTTGGCCCTGCCATCCGTGGCGCTGCCGGAGAACTCGACGATGTGATACTCGATGACATGCGCGGCCTGGACGAAATCATCCGATTTGGTCGCGGCGAGGAACGTGCGCAGGCCATCGAGGACCGTACCCATGCGTTGTGGAAGGATCACGCCAAACTCAGCAAGGTCAACGGCCGTTTCACCGGAATCAGCGGACTCTTGGTGGCTGTGCTCACAGCGGCTTCGGTCGCCGTGGCTATTGCCTGTGCCGGCGCGAACCCGCAGAGCATTCCGGCTCTGATTGCCGCCTTCGTGCTGTTCGCCGGCTCGTTCGGACCGACTTTGGCGCTCGCCGCCTTGCCCGCTAACCTGACTCAGACCTTCGCGTCCGCTAGCCGACTGTTCGGACTGATGGACGAGGTGCCCGCTGTGACCGAGAACGGCACTGTTGTGCCGCAGGAGTATATGGGCATGCGTCTTGATGACGTCACCTTTGCATATGCGGGGGAGCGCGAAGTCCTGTCCGACTTCTCGCTTGACGTGCCGCAGCATGGCGTGCTGGGTATCCAGGGGCCGTCCGGCCGAGGCAAGTCCACCATGCTCAAGCTGCTGCTGCGCTACTGGGATCCGCAGCGCGGTCAGGTGACGTTGTCCGGCACGCCGTTGCCCGAGGTCGATGTGCATGCTCGCCGACGTATTCAGGCCATGATGAGCCAGGAAACCCACCTGTTTGATGGCTCTATCCGAGACAATCTGCTGATTGCTTTGCCTGAGTCCGAGGTTGAAGCTGCAAATGTTGCAGGCAATGGGGAAGTGGGTGCCAAGACCGTTGATTCCCGACAGCAGCGGTTGGCGGCGCAATCGGCAGAGGCGATGCCGTTCAGGTGGCAGCATCTGACGGTCTCGACGCTCGTTTGCGTCAGGCTCTCGCCAAGGCCTCCGTGCTTGATCTCATTGATTCCCTGCCCGATGGCCTTGATACTCAGGTAGGCGAGTTGGGCGACCGTCTATCCGAAGGTGAACGCCAGCGTATCGGTTTGGCTCGTGTGTTCCTGCGCAATGCTGATCTGGTGCTTTTCGACGAGCCGACCAGCCGTTTGGATGCTTTGAACGAGGCTATTATTCTACGTTCCATTCACGCTATGGCCGTGGGTGAGCAGCATGCAGACAAGGAGCGCGGCGCGGCTGTGGTGCTGGTCTCCCACCGCGAATCCGCCATGCGCATTGCTGATGCGGTACTCAATCTGTAACTGCCTGTAACTACGCGGGAATTACATCGCATTGCGTTACGTTACCGCGTTGCACTGCGGTTCCTCGCGGGTGGCGGCGATGCCATCTCCGGTCGTCATTGCGTTGCTGCGTTTGTGTTGCGATATGTGATGCGGCAACGCAGCAATGCGGCAATGCAATGTGATGTGGCAACGTGGCAACGTAGCGATGCAATAACGCGACAACGTGGCAACGTAGCGATGCAATAACGCGGTAACATGGCAACATGGCAATGCAGTAACGCAACGCAGCATTCACGCCTTGATCAAAGTGCCGATGATGAGCGCCTTCTGCAGCCCTGGGCGGAACAGGTCGTGAAATTCATGCGACATTTCGGTTTCGAGTTTGACCGATGCATGGATGTCGTCAGTGCGAAGGCGTGCTTGTTCGGTGCCGATGATGTGCTCGAGCACCGCGAATCCCTCTTCGGTTTTGCCGGCTTGAATGAGGAATCGTGGGCTTTCCGGTGCTCGCACCATGGAGAGCAGGAACGCGGCGGCCGGAATCGCACCCAGCCTCAGCATCCAACGCCAACCGGCGTTGACATCCCAGCTTCTGGAACCGTAGGAGGCGATGATGTAGTTGATGACATTGGTCAGGAAGATGCCGCATACCGCGAGGAGCTGATAGGAAAAGGCAAGCAGACCGCGGATATTGACCGGCGCTTAAGGCCAGACCGAACGTATATTTGCCCGATCCGTGAGTACGTATGGTTGTTCCCAAGGGATTGCGCTGCTTGGAAGTAGCTTGAAACAGGCCCGCCATGTGCTTTTCCTCTCGATACAGCTATGGGGGGGTACCTGTTCATACTAGTCAGATTCTTGTCATATGGCGTTGAATATCTGCAAATGTGGGCACTAGTGAGGCGGCTGAGTGGTGGAATCGCGCCGTGGTGTGTGGGTGTTGGGGACTCACGAGCATGCTGCGCGTATTTGGTGGTGTGCTGAGAGTCGGGACCTACTCACGTTGGGGGAGGGGATGAAGAGCCTCTGAGACAAGTCGCTGTTCGACTGGAGATTTGCTCACGTGGAAAGCATGGAAAAGGCGAAAAAATCAGGCGTGTCGGGTGATTTGACAAATTGGTACACAGGTGTATCATCTTAGGTATTGGTACACGGGTGTACCAAAGAAAACACCCCAAGGAAAGGTGGCCAGAGGAGACTTCGCAAGCGCCAAACGAATTGAAATCCAACGCAGCAGTCGATTCGTTTTTGGCAATCGGAAGGCAGTCGTCAACAATCGGAAGGCAGCCAAAGACAGCCGGAAGATAACCGAGAAGTAACCGGACGAAAACCGGAAGCCAGTCGGAAGAAAGCCAACCACCCGCAAGTCAACTCCAATGGTCCAGAAGGAGATAACATGCGCAACACCAAGAAGGTCATCGCGGCAACGGCAGCCGTGGCCACGCTCGTCGGTCTCGCCGCCTGCGGCAGCAGCAACGACAACGGCGCCAACAAGGGTGACGCTGACAAGGCCGAACTCGTGTTCTGGGGCTGGGATTCCGGCAACTCGATGAAGGAAATCCTCGCTGACTTCGAGAAGGCCAACCCCGGCATCACCGTCAAGTTCAACAACACCGGCACCGCCGAGAAGACCTCCACCGCGCTCTCCAACGCCATCGCCGCAGGCAACGGCGCCCCTGACGTCGTGATGCTCGAAGATCCGACCGTCACCCAGTTCGCCGTCACCGATGGCTCGTGGACCTGAGCGAATTCGGCGCCGACAAACTCGCCGACGACTTCGCCGCCGGCCCGTGGAACAAGCTCCAGTACAACAACAAGCCGTACGCTCTGCCGATTGATTCCGGCCCCGAAATGTTCTTCTACAACAAGGCAGTGTTCGACAAGGCCGGCGTGGACGGCGAGTCCATCAAGACCTGGAACGACTACTACGAGGCCGCCAAGAAGATCCGTGCCACCGGCTCCTACATCACCAATCTGGCCGGTACCTCCAACGACTATCAGCCGTTCACCGCCCAGATCTGGCAGGCCGGTGCCCAGCCGTGGAAGGTCGATGGCGAGAACATCACCATCAACATGACCAAGGACGAGGGCATGCAGCGCTATATCCAATTCGTCCAGAAGCTCATCGACGAAGACCTCGTGGACGCCAAGACCCCGAACTGGTCCGACGATTGGAACCGCGAGCTCAACGATGGCACCCTCGCCTCCCTGACCATCGGCGCTTGGATGCCGATCAACCTCATGACCGGCGCCCCCGATCAGGCCGGCAACTGGCGCGTCGCCCAGCTGCCGCAGTGGGAGGAAGGCAAGGAAGTCTCCGCCGAAGACGGTGGCTCTGCACTTGCCGTCACCTCGCAGTCCAAGAACCAGGCCGCTGCCTACAAGCTCGTTGAGTACATGACTCATGGCGAGGGCGCTCAGACCATGGCCGACACCGGTACCTTCCCGTCCCTGAAGAAGATCCTCCGGTCCGACTCCTTCACCGACCCGACCACCGAGTCCAACAAGAAGACCAACGACTACTTCGGCGGTCAGAACGTCAACGAAGTCCTTTCCGCCGCGGCTCAGCGCCCGACCGAGAAGTTCCAGTACCTGCCGTACAACCCGTACGCCCAGACCGCTTACGGCGACGAAGTCTCCAAGGCCTACTCCGGCGACATCACCCTGGAGAAGGCGCTTGAAAACTATGCCAACAAGCTCGCCGAGCAAGGCAAGCAGCAGGGCTACAACGTCACCGTCAAGTGACGCAACCGATCTATTGCCGGTACATCCGGCACTGACCAACAATCAAAACCTGCGGCTAGGCCACTCTCCTTCCGCCTAGCGCCCGATCTCCCAAAAGCGGGGATGCTCCCCCAGTGTCCCCGCTTTCCCGTGCCCTCGCCTGACGTGACCGCTCCAATCGAGCGACCCCCCTGGTAGCGGGCGCAGCACAGCAATCCGTATTCCAAGAAAGCAATCGATTATGTCCGATCAAACAATGGCCGCAGCCCCGCAGCCAACGGTGGGAATCCTGCCTGAGGAGGCGGATCTGCACACGGCCGAGGCCCGCGTCAACAAGCACAAGGCCGACTGGCGCGGCTGGAAGTTCATGTGGCCGTTCGCGTGGTGTTCGTCTTCGTGTTCATCATCCCAATTGTGTACGCCATTTACATCTCCTTCTTCAAGAAGCAGATGGTCGGCGGCACCAAGTTCGTCGGCTTCGAGAACTACGCCCGACTGATTCAGGATCCGCAGTTCTGGAGCTCGGTGGGCCGCGTCACTATCTTCACCGTATTCCAGGTGCCGATCATGCTGTTTCTGGCTGCAGCCATGGCCCTCGCTTTGGATTCGATGAAGCTGCATGGCACCAAGTTCTTCCGCATCTCCACATTCCTGCCCTATGCGGTGCCCGCAGTGGTCTCCACCATGATTTGGGGTTTCGTGTATGGCGCCAAATACGGTCTGGTCGGCTCCCTCAACGACTTCCTCGGCACCAACATCGATGTGCTCAACCCCGACGTGCTGCTTGCATCCATCGCGAACATCAACACGTGGGAATATGCCGGCTACAACATGCTGATTTTTTTACAGCTCCCTAAGCACCATTCCACACAGCTTGTATGAGGCCGCCTCCATCGACGGCGCTTCGGAGTGGCAGATTGTTAAGAAGATCAAGCTGCCGGAGCTGAAGGGCTCGCTGGCCATCACGGTGATCTTCTCGATCATCGGCAGCTTCCAGCTGTTCAACGAGCCGAGCATTTTGCAGAACATGGTTCCGGGCAACGCGATCACCACGTACTACACGCCGAACATGTACGCCTACAACCTGAGCTTCACCGGCAATCAGAGCAACTATGCCGCAGCTCTGGCCATCGTGATGGCCATCATCACCATGGCCATTGCGTATGTCGTCCAGCTTAAGAGTATGAAGGAGCAGATGAAGTAATTATGAGCACTGCAACCATGACTTCAACAACAACCATGACCCTGGCCGATCTCAAGGCTCAGGAAAAGGCCGCCAAGAAGGCCGAGAAGGAGCGTCAGAAGCGCATCGACGCCGACGAGAAGGCCGAGCGCAAGCGCGCCGCCAAAACCGGTTTCTCCAACCCGGCGAACCCGACCCGCTCGATGGCCCTGACCATCGTGTGCGCGATTTTCGCGGTCTACTGCCTCTTCCCGTTTGTCTACCTGATGATTAACGCCACCAAGACCCAGTCCGACTTCACTTCGACGTTCGGCCTCGGTTTCGGCAAAACGTTCGCCCTGTTCGACAACATCGCCACGGTGTTCACCTATCAGGACGGTATCTTCGGCCGCTGGTTCGTCAACACGATTCTGTATGTGGTGGTCGGCGCCGGCGGTGCCACCTTGCTGGCCATCATGGGCGGCTATGCGCTGGCCAAGTTCCGCTTCCCCGGCCGTAAGCTGTGCTTCGTGATCATCATCGGCGCCATTTCGGTGCCGGGTATCGCGCTGGCCGTGCCGCAGTTCCTGCTGTTCGCCAAGATGGGCCTCACGAACACCCCGTGGTCGATGATTATCCCGAGTTTGGTATCCACGTTTGGTCTGTATCTGATGTGGATCTTCTCCGATCAGGCCGTGCCGGATGAGCTGCTTGAAGCCGCGCGCGTGGATGGTGCCGGCGAGTTCCGCACCTTCTTCCAGATTTCCCTGCCGCTGTTGGCACCCGGCATCGTGACCACTGCATTGTTCGCCATTGTAGCGACGTGGAACAACTACTTCCTGCCGTTGATCATGTTGAAGGATTCCAACTGGTACCCGTTGACGATCGGTCTGAACCAGTGGAAGGACCAGGCTTCAACCGCAGGCGGTCAAGCTATCCAAAACCTCGTGATTACCGGTTCGCTGATCACGATCATCCCTCTGGTGATTGCGTTCCTGTGCCTGCAGAAGTACTGGCAGTCAGGCCTCGCCGCAGGCGCGTCAAGGAGTAACCTCTGGCTCCCTCTGACGGGAGCTGGCCGCGGAGCGGACTGAGGGTGGTCATATGGGGATTCGACTGGCGACCACCCCAGTCAGCTTCGCTGACAGCCCCGCCAGCGGGGGCGGCCTCTCTGGTGTTCACAACCTGCAAGCACAGCACTTCCCGCAAACCGATACAATAAAGGATTTGATTAATATGACTACTCATAGAGCATTAGGTGGCCGTCCCTGCTGACGGAATCCGGCCGCGGCATCGCGTTCGGCGGCGACTACAACCCGGACCAGTGGCCCGAGGAGACGCTGGACGAGGATATCCGTCTCATGGGTGAGGCCGGCGTGAACGTCGTATCGCTGGCAATTTTCAGCTGGGACAAGATCGAGCCGGTCGAGGGCGCGTTCACGTTCGAGTGGCTCGACCATGTGATCGACAGGCTCGGCAGAGCCGGCATCGCCGTGGACTTGGCCTCCGCCACAGCCGCCGCGCCGCTGTGGCTGTACGAATCCCATCCAGAGGTGCTGCCGGTAGACCGGTATGGTCATACCGTCAACGCGGGCTCACGCCAGTCGTGGCAGCCCACAAGCCCGGTGTTCAAGGAATACGCGCTGCGCCTGTGCCGCAGACTTGCCGAACACTACAAGGACAACCCGTATGTGACCGCCTGGCACATGGGCAACGAATACGGCTGGAACAACCGCTACGACTACTCCGACAACGCCTTGGCCGCGTTCCGCACGTGGTGCGAGGCCAAGTACGGTACCATCGACGCGTTGAACGAGGCGTGGGGCACGGCCTTCTGGTCGCAGCACGTGAACAGTTTCGACGAGGTGCTGCTGCCACGTCACATGGGCGGCGACGCCATGGTCAACCCGTCGCAGCAGTTGGATTACGAGCGGTTCGGCAACGACATGCTGCTCGACTTCTACAAAGCCGAACGCGACGCCATCGAGCAGATCTGCCCCGACAAGCCGTTCACCACGAACTTCATGGTCTCCACCGACCAGTGCGTCATGAACTACGCCAAATGGGCGGATGAGGTGGACTTCGTGTCCAACGATCACTACTTCCATGAGGGCGAATCCCACCTGGACGAACTCGCCTGCTCGGACGCGCTCATGGACTCCCTCGCGCTGGGCAAGCCGTGGTACGTGATGGAGCACTCCACCTCAGCCGTGCAGTGGAAGCCGCTGAACACACGCAAACGGGCCGGCGAACTCATGCGCGACTCCCTGGCCCACGTGGCCATGGGCGCCGACGCCATCTGCTTTTTCCAATGGCGGCAATCCAAGTCGGGCGCCGAGGCGTTCCACTCCGCCATGCTGCCCCACGCGGGTGCCGATTCCAAGGTCTTCCGCGGCGTATGCGAGCTCGGTAAGGCGCTGAAGACCCTCTCCGACGCCGGGCTGCAGGGCACTGAGCTCGAGCGTGCCGGCACGGCGATCCTGTTCAGCGCGGAATCCGAATGGGCCACACGCTCCGAAACCCTGCCCAGCATGAAACTCAACCACTGGCACGACGTGCGCGACTGGTACCGCGGCTTCCTGGATGCCGGGCTGCGCGCGGACGTGGTGCCGCTCGCCTACGACTGGACCGGCTACAAAACCATCGTGCTGCCCACCGTGCTCAGCCTGTCCGACGAAGACGTTCTCCGTATCGCCGACTTCGCGAAGGCCGGCGGAACCGTCATCGTCGGCTATGCCGCCGGCCTGATCGACGAGCACTTCCACATCGGCCTCGGCGGCTACCCCGGCGCCGGCAACGGGCTCCTACGCGACATGCTCGGCATCCGCTCCGAAGAATTCAACATCCTCGGTGAAGAAGCCGAAGGCGAGCCCAGCGAAATCAGCCTGTCCAATGGTCTGACGACCCGCCTGTGGCAGAACGACGTGACTTCCGTAGCCGCGGACACCACAGTGCTTGCCTCTTACGCAGGTAAGTCCGCCGCCGACTGGGAGCTGGAGCGCACCCCGCCATCACCAGCCGCCCTATGGCAACGGTACCGCCATCTACGTGGGCTGCGACCTCAACCGTCACGACATTGCCCAGTTGCTCAAAGCACTTGGCTCCCGATGGCAGGAGTTGTCGGCGCAGCGACTGAGAGTGGTCAAACTCCAACCTATCCCACCACAGATCCCCGCATCCTGCACACCATCCGCCGATCCGCAGACGGCTCCACCCGCTTCGATTTCTACCTCAACCGCTCAAACCAGCCCGTCGCCATCAACGGTGTGGAAGGTGATCCCATCATCGCCCACCGTTGCGAGACTGACGCCGTTGGATATACGCTGAACCGCAACGCCATTCTTATCGCTAAAACGTCCTGCTAAACCGCGCTAGAATGGCAATGTTGTCCGGATAGAGGAGTGCGGCATGAGCGACGAGAAAACAGCCAAGCGTCGAGTGACGCTACGCGATGTCGCTCAGGCCGCCGGTGTATCGCTCAAAACTGCGTCGAACGTGATCAATGGCTCCGGGCGTATGACAGATGAGACCCGTGCCAAGGTCGAGTCGGTCATTAAGGACCTCGACTACCGAGTCAACGTGGCCGCCCGCAACCTCAACCGCGATCACACCGGCTTCATCACCCTCGCCGTGCCTTCGCTGATTCCGCCATATCTGGCCGAGCTCGCCAACCGCACCATCGAGGCCGCCCGTCAGCGCGACTATTCCGTATACGTCACCACGTATGCGGAAGGCTCCGCGAAAGGCGCGCGCGATCTGCTGAAGAAGTTCAACTCCACGGTGTCCGATGGCATGATCCTTTCCATGAGCGAGGTGGAAACATTTCGCCCGATGATCTGAAGGTTGATTTTCCGCTGGTCATCGTTGCGCGCGTACCACGTGGGGCATTGTGGATCACGTGACCCCAGACGATGTATCCGCAGCCGCCATGGCCGCAGGCTACCTGTATGACCGCGGTTCCACCAGACTTGCAGTGATCGGTGCCCGTGACGTTTACGACGAAGATGCATTGCTGAATGCCGTAGAAGGCAACGCGCAGCTGCGTCTGCGCGGCATCATCGAAGAGACCCGTAGGCGTGGGCTCTCCTTGGATCCGCAGCTGATTGGCAACACCGATCAGGATTGACGACTCGGGAGCCGGTGCCCGTGTGACCCAGCGGCTCATTGATTCCGGCGTGCCATTCGACGGTGTGATTGCCTTGAACGATCAGTTGGCCATCGGCGCATTGACCGCTCTGCGCACCGCTGGTTATGAGGTGCCCGTGCAGGTGCAGGTCATCGGCTTCGATAACAACGAGGAAGCCCCCTACCTGCAGATTCCGCTGACCACCATGGATTCCCGCCTTGACTGGACGGCTCCCACGGCAGTGAATCGCATCCTCGGACGCATCGACGGCAGCATCACCAAGCCCGAACTGCTCACCACCGAATCCCAGGTCATCGCCCGCGCCTCCACGCGCTGAACGACATTGCTGTAATGCTGGTGTTGCTGTACTGGGCCGTACGAGGCGTTGATACACCGGTTGACCAACACGGCATAAAGTGCTAAGGTGACGATTGCGTGGTACACAGCTGTACCGCGTGGCGCATAAGGAAAGGAAGCGCCAAGCATCACTGGGCGTTCGTTCTGAGCGTTCACCATTCAAAGGAGAAAAAGCATGCGCCGAAATACCGCGCTTACTCGCATTATGGCATCCGGCGTGGCCGCCATAATGCTCTGCGCAGGAGGCACGTTCACTGTAAACGCCGCCGAAGAAGAACCAGTTAAAGCCGACGTCTCGGTCAAGGCCATCCAAGGCTTAAGCGATGATTTCATCGGCGGTATGGACGTCTCATCCATGCTCTCGCTGGAAGAAAGCGGCGTCACGTTCAAGAACGCCAATGGCGAGGTCGAGGATTTGTTCACGTTGCTCAAGGAATCCGGCGTGAACTATGTGCGTCTGCGTGTGTGGAACGATCCGTTCACCGCAGACGGCCAAGGATATGGCGGCGGCAACGTCAACGCCGATCGCGCACTGACCATGGCCAAGCGAGCCACGGCAGCAGGGCTGAAAGTGCTGGTCGACTTCCATTACTCCGATTTCTGGGCCGACCCCAGCAAGCAGCAGGTGCCCAAGGCGTGGAAATCCTTTGAAGGCGACGCGGACAAAACCGCCGACACCGTATACGACTACACCAAGCAGACTCTGACCACGTTCAAACAAGCCGGCGTGGACGTCGGCATGGTGCAGGTCGGCAACGAAACCACTGCGAAAATCGCCGGCATCTCCGGCTGGGACGGCATGTCCAAAGTATTCTCCGCAGGTTCCAAAGCCATACGCGAAGTGCTCCCCGAAGCCAAGGTCGTCATTCATTTCACCAACCCGGAGAAAGCCGGCACCTACGCCACTTACGCCAAACAGTTGAGCAACCACAATGTGGATTACGATGTGTTCGCCAGCTCCTACTACCCGTTCTGGCATGGCACCACCGAAAACCTCACCAGCGTGCTCAAGAACGTGGCCTCCACTTATAAGAAAGATGTGATGGTGGCGGAAACGTCGTGGGCATACACCTTGGATGATGGCGACGACGATTCCAACACAGTGCCCAGTAAAGTAACCGCCGATAACCTCAAGAAATACGACATCAGCCCGCAAGGCCAGGCCGATGAGATTCGCGCGGTCGCCGAGGCCGTGAACAATATCGGCGACAATGATGGCGATGGCGAAAACGACGGCCTGGGTGTGTTCTACTGGGAGCCCGCATGGGTGCCCGTGGGCACCGGCGGCAAGGATAACGCCGAACTGGTGGATACGTGGAACAAGTACGGTGGCGGCTGGGCCACTGAAGCGGCCGGCGAATACGATCCCAATGACGCCGGCCTGTACTGGGGCGGCTCAGGTGTCGATAACCAAGCTTTGTTCGATTTCGATGGCAAGGCGCTCGCCTCTCTGCCGACGTCAAGTACATTCACACCGGTGCCGTCACCGATCATGTGTTCACCAAGATAGATCCAGTGGAGATTACCGCGACTGACTCGGATTCCATCGACGCGATCAAAGCGCAATTGCCGAGTGAGGTGGCCGCACACTATCAGGATGGGGTGGACGAGACCGAAACCGTGACCTGGCAATCCGCTGCGCTTGACTGGATTCGTGGCGCAGGCACATACACCATCACCGGCACCACCAACGCTGGCCACGACGTGACCGTCACCGTCACCGTCACCGCCACTCCCGCCAAGGATTACGTAACGGACGGCAGCTTCGAGAACGCTGAGAACGATAAGAACTGGACCATTGCCGGCACCGGTGCGTCCATCACCGAAGACAGTGGCAACGCCGCCGACGGCAAGCGTGCGCTGAAGTTTTGGGCATCCGATGCCTACAGTTTCTCCGCCACGCAGACCATCACCGGACTCGAGCCTGGCGAATACGTGCTGACCGCCATGAGCCAAGGCGCGGCAGCGGACAACGCCGCTATTACCGATGGTGTGGCCCTCTCCGCCACAACGGGTGGCAAGACCACGTCCGATGCGCTGGAACTCAACGGTTGGGTTAAGTTCGATACCGCCACCGTGCCTGTCACCGTGGGTGCTGATGGCACAGCGACCATCACCATCACGGGCAACCTGCCTGCCGACGCATGGGGCAATGTGGACAAGGTCTCACTCGTCAAAAAGACCGAAACTCCGGTGAAGCCATCCACGGAGAACCTGGACAAGGCCGTGGCCGAAGCCGGGAAAATCAATCGCGATGAGTACACCAACGAGTCGCTCGCCAAACTCGATCAGGCGCTTGCCGCCGCTGACGTGCTGCTTGCCGGCAGCACCTACACCGAGCAGGACGTGAACGATGTGATCAAGCTTGTTGCCGATGCCATTGCCGGCCTCGCCCAAAAGGAGGTCTCCAGCCTGACCGTCACGCCAAGCAAAACCACCTATCAGGTGGGCGATGCCATCGATGCCGACCATGATCTCAAGGTCGTGGGCAACTATTCCGCAGGCATGGGCAACGTGACGCTTTCCGCCGACCAGTTCACGCTCGATTACGATTTCTCCGCTCCCGCTGATGCGGCGAAGGTTACCGTAACGCTCAAGTCGAATCCGAATGTCACCGAAACCTATACGGTTGCGGTTACCGCTCGGGCCGAAGGTGGTTCCGGCAACGGCTCGGACGGTGCGGGTAATGGCGGGGCTACTATCAATCCCGATACGGGCGAGGGCGATAAGACCAACGGTGCGAATGGCGACAAGATCACTGGTGTGCTGAGCAATACCGGTAGCGCGGTGACTGCCGTGGGTCTTGCGGTTGTCGTTCTCGGCGTGGCCGGCGGGGTCTCGCTTGCTTTGCGTCGTAAGCGCTCCTGATAGAGACTGATGCGGCATTATGATGCGGTTGCCGGCAGCGGCAACCGGCTGCCAGATGCCATCTGTCGGCTGTCGTTTATCGGTTGTCGGCTGTCAGATGCGTCTGTCTCGGCGCAGCGATGCGATTCTGTCCCGGTTCGTGCATCAATCGTTTGATGTGGGTACCAGGACAGAAATCACTGTCCTGGTTTGCGAAAACGGGTGTTTTTCGCGTACCGGGACAATTCCCGTTGCCCCGGTTTGCACGTCAATCGTTCTACGTGAGAACCGGGACAGTATGTTGATTTCGGGATTGGCTGTATTCCGCCGATTCTGTTTGTCGGGGTATGTGGACTTTGGGGATTGTCTTGTCCTGGTTCTCGAAAATGGCCCGAAATTGCGTACCGGGACAACGATTTCTGCCCCGGTGCAAACGTCAATCGATTGACGCCTGTACCGGGGCAAATTCGCGCCCGGGAACAATAGGGCGAGGGCCGGTCGCAGGAGTAGAGCGTGATGTTGTCATGATTGCGCCCGGCTCTCCCACACGGAAGGCCGGGCGCAATCATGCCGTTTGGTTGCAGCACCCGCACATCGCCTGCATAACCGTGTACAGTGGCGTGTAGTTGCAGTACATGAAGGAGCATCACAAGCCATGACCAACGGACACATCAACCCCGCCAACGTGCCGGACATCGCCTTGAAAGACGGTCATTCCATTCCGCAAGTCGGTCTCGGCGTGCTACGTATCGACGATGAGGGCGTGGTCCCCGTCGTCGAATCCGCGTTGGAAGCCGGCTACCGCCATATCGATGGTGCGGCCGGCTACAACAACGAGGCCGGCGTGGGCCGCGCGCTCGCCGCCTCCGGCTACAACACCGGTGCCAAGCGTGAGACCCTGTGGGTCACCACCAAGCTGCGCGACTCCCAGCAGGGCTACGATTCCGCGCTCAAAGCTTTCGACAACTCGCTGAAACTCCTCCAGCTCGATTACGTGGACATGTACATGATCCATTGGCCCACGCCGTTCGACTGGCGCAGCACCGACACCTGGAAGGCGTTCGTCAAGCTGCGCGACGAAGGCATGGCACGCACACTCGGCGTATGCAACTTCATGCCCGCCGATCTGAAGCGTCTGCACGAGGAGACCGGCGCATGGCCGGCCGTCAATCAGATTGAGCTGCACCCCACGTGGCAGCAGCGCGAAGTGGTGGCGTTCTGCAAGGAGCACGGCATCGCCGTGGAGGCCTACTCGCCGATGGCGCGTGGCGCCGACCTCAACGCCGGCGACGGCACCATCGAGAAGATCGCCGCCGCCCATGAGGTCAGCCCGGCCCAGGTGATTCTGCGTTGGCACATCGAAAACGGCACGATCATCATCCCCAAGTCCGTGCATGCTGACCGCCAGAAGGAGAATCTCAACCTGTTCGGCTTCGCCCTGACCGCCGATGAACACGCTGCCATCGACGCCCTCGACGGCCCCACCCGCGCCGGCCACGACCCCCTCACCTTCACCTATGCGTGATTGATGGCACGTCGTAACGCCCACTTCCGCCGTCGTTTCAACGCCTCTGGACCGCTGGAGCGCGTGCTGATTCTCATCGTTCTCGCCGTAGCAATCGGCGTGACCATCGGCCTGTTACTGCCGCAGGTCAGCTCCGACGTGGCCAAAATCACCGGTGGCTACACTGCCACCGGTTCAGCCGCCACACTTTGACGCGCTCGCCGTAGACGACAACCAAAGCTCCTCCGGCTACGACCGCGATTCCTTCGGTTTCCGCACCACCGACGTCGACGGCAATGGCTGCGACGTGCGCGACGACGTGCTCGCCCGCGATCTCACGGACATCACCTACAAATACGCCGGTTCCTGTGTGGTCGAGTCCGGCACACTGGCCGATCCGTACACCGCCCAGACCATCCATTTCGTACGTGGGCGCGCCACCAGCGCCAAAGTGCAGATCGACCATGTGGTGGCCCTTGAAAACGCTTGGCAATCCGGTGCGCACGACTGGTCCACTGCCAAACGCCATGAATTCGGCAATGACCCCTATAACCTGCTGGCCGTCGACGGTCCGGCCAATCAGGAGAAGGGTTCGGCTTCCGCCGCCTACTGGCTACCCACCAACGCCGACTACCGTTGCGACTACGTGGCCCGCCAGATTGGCGTCAAAGACAAGTACCAGCTCACCGTCACCTCCCAAGAAAAGGACGCCATGCTCGCCGTCCTCCATACCTGCCCGGGCCAGGCCGTGCCCGCAGACGAATAGGGGCTACCGCTCAGGATTGTTGAGCATAGGTGCCTGCCCTCGTCATAAGCGCGCAGGAGCCGTCGGAGCAAAAATGTGGTGAAGTATGGTGCGGTGAACACGTGTTCGCTGCTACCGATATTGCCGGCGGATAGTTTCACGCCGAACTGAATTTCCGGATAAGAATCCGAAGCGATTAGCGTCCGCATGGATTTGGCGGTGCCTTTTTTCGATTTCACCTCCACCGGCACCAGCCATTCGCGCGTGCGGACGAAGAAATCCTGTTCCAGTGTGGAATCCTCTTTTTTGTAGTAGTACAGGTCATAGCCGGATTTCTGTAGCGCTTCAGAGACGATGCTCTCGTACATAGCACCCTTATAGACACCAAGATTACGATTGGCCCGCAGATCATCACTGGCCTCGTCGTCAAGCATCGCTACGAACAGACCGGTATCGCCGAAATATATCTTGAACTTGTTTTCGTCATAATTGCCTTTCAACGGCAGTTCAGGATAGGACATACATCGGCAGATATTCACCATTCCCGAGGTCTCAAGCCATTCCACGCATCCTCGATAGTCTTTGAAACGCGCTCCGCTGGCGACTTTGCTGATTTGGAACTTCTTGTTTTCCTTGGCGAGTTGCACGGGAATATGGTTGAACACGTTGAGAATTCGTGCCTGATTGAGTCCTTGCGCGTATTTGCGGATATCCTCCTGGTAGTCCAAAATAAGCTGGCGCTGCAATTGCAGTGTTCCCTCGAACGTGCCAGTGCGTATATGGGAGGCGACAACCGCAGGCATGCCGCCAAGCACGCAGTAATCCATAAATGCCGTGGAGAAGACGTTCATTTCCACTTCAGAGAATGGCGTAGCGTCACACAGGTGGGTGAACATGCTTTCGATGACGGCCTCATCGTATCCGCGAGCCCACAGAAATTCCTCGAAGTCCAACGATCGCATTTCGTAGTCGGTCTTATATCCCACGCTATTGCTTTCGATTTGCTTATAGCTGATGCCCAGCATTGAACCGCTGCAAATCACATCATATTTGCCGTCGATTTTAAAGAACTTCAGTGCAGTGGCGATATCAGGATGGGCCTGGATTTCGTCGAAAAAGATGAGCGTATCGCCCGGAATGAACTTTTTAGCTGGGTCGATCAGGGAAATATTGCGGACGATGGTATCCGCGCCATAACCGTCCGCAGTGATTGCACGATATTTCGGTTCCTCAACGAAGTTGATTTCCACTACCGAACGGTAGTTGTGTGCGGCAAAGTAATCGATAGTCTCTGTCTTGCCTACTTGACGAGGGCCCTTGATGATTAGCGGGGAGCGATTCGGGTCGGATTTCCATGCATTGAGATAGGCATCGGCTTTGCGTTTGAGATACATGAGGAGCCCCTTTCCGAATTACTGCTATATCAATGATTTTACACTTTCATGAGCGAGTTTTCTACCGTCTGGCACATTTCATGAGCGAGTTTTCTAGTAATTTCCTCATTTCATGAGCGAGTTTTCGGCGGTTTGTCACATTTCATGAGCGAGATGGCGGGGAATGCCAGCTGCCAGTCCGCCAGTCATCCATCAATCGTCCGCAGATTGTCCGTCTGTTGACGCGGGAAACATGCCCGCGCTATAACTGAGCCCGGTATGAAGGGAGAAGGGAATAGGAACAGACGATATGGCAGTAACACACACCGCAGCAGATGCCATTGCGGCAACCACTATGACGAACGCGTGGCAGACATCGAACAGGAAACACCGGAAATCGAGAAGGAACGCCAGCTTGCCGGAGTCGGAGCCGGAGCTGGAACCGTGGCAAACGGCAAGAAAAGCCGCATGACCATGCGCTGGCCAGCATCCTCGGCCCCGCGTTCGTGGCGGCCGTGGCCTACGTCGATCCTGGCAACGTGGCGGCCAACATCACCTCCGGCGCGCGATACGGCTACCTGTTGGTGTGGGTGCTGGTGCTCGCCAACGCCATGAGCGTGCTCATCCAGTATCAGTCCGCAAAACTCGGCATCGTGACCAACAAATCCCTGCCGGAACTGCTGGGTGAACGTATGAGCGATGCCGGCCGCTTCATGTTCTTTATGCAGGCCGAGGTCATCGCCATCGCCACCGATCTGGCCGAGGTGATCGGCGGTGCCATCGCCCTGAACCTGCTGTTCGGATTGCCGCTGTTCATCGGCGGTCTGGTGGTCGGCGCAATCTCCACGGTGATGCTGTGGTTCCAAGGTGGCAAGACGCAAACCACGTTCGAGCGCATCATCATCGTGATGCTGCTGATTATCACATTCGGCTTCATCGCAGGCCTGTTCGTGGACCCGCCGAGCCCCGGCGAAGTGGTCAAGGGCATGATTCCACGCTTCCAAGGCACCGACTCGGTGCTGATGGCCGCCTCGATTCTGGGCGCCACCGTGATGCCGCACGCCATCTACCTGCACTCCACGCTGGTGAACGACCATTACGCAGGCGGCGAAAAGCCGTCGATCAAAACGCAGCTGAAAGGCTCGAAAATCGATGTGGTCTGGGCGCTGTTGCTGGCCGGCACCGTGAATCTGGCGATGCTGGTGCTCGCCGCCAACTCGCTGCACGGCATGTCTGGCACGGATTCCATCGACGGCGCACAGCGGGCGATCGCGCAGGTGCTTGGCCCGGTGATCGGCACGATCTTCTCCATCGGCCTGCTGGCTTCGTCGCTGAGCTCCACATCGGTCGGCACGTACGCCGGCTCGGAAATTATGCACGGTCTGCTGCACGTTAACGCTCCGATGTGGGCCTGCCGCGTGGTCACGCTGGTGCCGGCACTGATTGTGCTGTGGTTCGCCAAGGACCCGACTCAGGCGCTGGTCATCGGCCAGGTGGTGCTTTCCATCGGCATCCCGTTCGCCGTGATTCCGCTCATGCGCTATACGCACAGCAAAGAACTCATGGGCAAATGGGCTGATGGCACGATCAAGCACATCATCTTCCTGATTGTGGTGGCACTGATTGTGACCCTCAACGTGCTGCTCATCGTCCTGACATTGATGGGACGGGCGTAAGAAGCTGATGAGCCGGCTCCCGCCAGCGGGAGCCAGCAGCTTACCGAGCCATACGCCGTGCGCGGCGTTCGCGCAGCGCACGCAAGGAAATAATGTCACGCGTACGCCCAGCGCCGTCACCCTTGACGCCGAAGAGCACCATCAGCACCATCACAAAGCACAGCAGTGCAGAGAAGCGAAGCACCCACTGGATGCCAAAGATGGAAGCCGCAACGGCTGAGACTCCCGCCTGATGCCTCCATGCGGCGAACGTTTCCATAAGAATCACCAACACAGGTGCACCCACGGCACCTGCGATTTGCCGCGCGGTGTTCGTGACCGACGATCCGGCAGACACCTCATCCGGCCCGTTCAGGCAGTTCAGCGACCATGTGGTAATCGGCATAAGCAGGAATCCCATGCCGATCTGACGCGTGAACTGGCAAATCGACACCCACCAAATCCATGTATCCATAGACACCAAAGACATGCCGAGCGTACCGACGGTCAGCACAATCGAGCCGCACAGCGCCACGGGTCGTGCGCCGAAACGGTCCATCGCCCGCCCGCCGAAGAACTGGGAAACGCACTGGCCGAGGGCGCCCGGCAGCATAATCAGGCCGCTCATGGTGGCCGAATAGCCACGGTCGGTCTGGATATACAGCGGCATGATGACCAGAATCGAGCTGAACGCAAAGAACGCCAGAGATGCCGTGATGGTGCCGACGGTAAAGGACCGATTCTTCAGCACTTCAAGATCCAGCAGCGGAGGCTGGGGGAGTGCGGCCGGCTCCGCTCCCGACTGCGCCGCCTTGGCTTCGCGATACCGCCGACCGTGACGCAGGTTGCGCATCACGAACCATACGATGCCGACCAGTCCCACAACCATCGGCCCCCACGTTACCGGAGCGGCGAATCCATAGGTCTCCGAATCGGTGAAGCCGAACATCAGCCCGCCAAAACCGATTACGGACAGGCTTACCGAGAAGAATCCGCGCGGGCCGACGGGTCATGCGAGCCGAAATTATGCAGTCCGAACATGGCCGCCACCAGCGAGACCACGCCAATCACGGTCATGGTCAGAAAGATGGAACGCCAGCCGTTCGCATCGGTTTGCCAGCCGCCCAGCGTGGGGCCGATGGCCGGTGCCACACTCATGGCCATGCCCACCGTGCCCATCGCGAATCCGCGGCGAGACAGAGGATAAATGGAAAACACGGTGATCTGCAGCACCGGCCACATCACGCCCGTGCCCGCGGCCTCAAGCACGCGCCCGAGCAGCACCCAGATGAAGCTCGGCCCGACCCAGGCCATCAGCGAGCCGACCGTGAACACCGCCATTGAGCAAATCACGATCTGGCGGGTGGAGAAGCGCCGGGTCAGAAACGCGGTCAACGGCACCATCACGCCCATGACCAGCTGGAACACGGAGGTGAGCCACTGTCCGGTGGTCACGGAGATGTGGAATTCGGAAACGATGATCGGCAGCGCCGAGCTCAGTTGCAGCTGCGCGAAATTACCGACAAAGGTAATAAAGGTCAGGATTGCGATGGAAATAAATGCCGCGCGGCTCAGTTTACCATCCACGTATGATTCCTCACGGCTCAGTACCCGCTGCAATTCGCCGCGACGATTCTTGATTCCCTGAGCTCCAGTCACGCACTACCCCACTTCTGTTGCCCGGCCTGTTGCCTTGGCGGTGTCGGTGGCGTATCTGTTCAGTGATACATGCGCCTCGCATATCAATGCGTATTCGATGTATTCGGCGACCGTCGTCTTCGCGTGCTTGGCCGAGCAGCCTCTCAAAGCACCCCAATACGCTATACCCAGGGGTGGTCCAGTCGGTTCGGAATATGTGCAGAAGCGGGGGCGAACACGCTTTGTGCACAAGACCGGGGCATAATAGGCGGTTGGTTATTGCAAGAGGTTACAAGTCAATAAGATCAGTTTGGGAGTTAGTATGAGCGTTCATAGGGCAAGTCACGCAACAAAGTATTCCACGCAGAAGGCACCGCATCTGGCCGTGGGTGGTGTTGATTCTGGCGCTACTTGTGGTGCTGCTAGGCGTGAGCGGATTCTTCGGTTTGAAGCTGTATTCCGAAGCCAAGCAGGTAAAGGCGCATGAGGAACAGGCGATGCAGCTGCTGGGCGGTGTGACCGACCTCGGTAACCTCGACAACCTCGATACGGTGAGCCAGCAGATCAGCCAGGCAAAGACCGAGACCGCGGCTGCGAACGAGATTGCGCACGGCACGCTGTGGAACATCGCTTCGAAGGCGCCGGTGTACGGCGACGACATCACCACTGTGCAGGGCATGACTTCGGTGGTGGATTCGCTGGTCAGTGATTCGGTGCCGCAGTTTATGAACGTACTTTCCACGCTGAAGAGCGCACAGCTCAGCTCAGGCGACGGTCAGCTGAATCTGCAGCCGATTCTGGAAGCCCAGAAGAATATTGCCACCGCGAACCAGTCACTGCAGCAGCAGGTGCAGAAGTATCAGCAGCTGCCGAAGGCCCATATCGGCATGGTGAAGAACGCCTATGCCGCCGGCAATACGCAGCTGACCAAGATGGCGGACAAAGTCAATCAGCTGTCCGGCACGTTCCAGATTCTACCGGACTTCCTTGGCTCCGATCAGCCGCGCACGTATGCGTTGATGGCTATGACCACTTCGGAGGAGCGTTCGTCCGGCGGTCTGATCGGTTCCGTAGGTGTGGTAACTACTGATAACGGCAAAATCAATATTGGCGATTTCCGTTCGAATGGTGAATATATCCCATATGGTGCTGGTGATCCTACGGAAGACGAGCAGCGCATCTTCCAGCAGTGGGGACCATTGAACATGTCATTCGATGTGCGAGATTTGGCCGTTTACCCTGATACTTCACGCAGTGCCGAAGGCATGCGCGCGATTTGGCAGCGCACGCCGTGGGGGAGCAATACTCAGCTGGACGGCGTGCTCATGGTTGATCCTGTATTTTTGCAGGAACTTACGAAAATCAGTGGTAATGTCACTATTCCTGATGGAACGGTGCTTACGGGAGATAACACTGCTGAGTTTTTGTTGAACAAGGTGTATGTCGATTACCCAGTCTCCATGCAGGACGCCCTATTTGCTCAAGTTGCAGAACAAGCAGTCGGTAGTATGTTCAGCAATGTTGATTTGGCTAAACTCACCAAGGTCGCACAGCTTATGGGTAGCATGGCCGAAGGCCGCCACTTCTCCATGTACGCATTCGACGAAACTGCTGAAAAACCATTAGTGATGCAGGTTTTACTGCACAGACTCCGAGCAGTGAAGAGCATCCGCAGGTGGGAGTGTATGTGACTGAGCAGAATCCGTCAAAGATGGGATGGTATATTCATCGTACTTCGAAGGTGACTCGTTCCACCTGTGGTAATGATGGTTCCCAGACCTATCATGTGGAATATAAGATGACAAATACACTTGAGAACAGCCAGATTGGTGCTCTAACGAGCTATATTCTTGGATCCGGCGGACAAGGAGTAGAAAAAACTTTGATTTATGCGCCCGCCGGGGGCTCTATCTCAAATCTTAAGACCAGTGGTGGTTCAGTGACGGGGAGTCGTCAAGAAACACTGAATGGTAAAACCGTGTATGCGAGCAATGCCACGATAGCTCCTGGAGAGTCCGTCACCTATTCCTTCGACGTGACCACGTCCACCAAGGCTGCCTCCGACCTCACTATCGACCAAACTCCAATGGGCTGGATTGATTCCGGTGTTACCACCGGCACTGCTGCCTGCTCCATCAACAAGCAGTAAAAGTTCCCTCTGACGAGGACGTCAGCCACAGGCTCTGAGGGAGAGACAAAAGAAGGGCGTCAAAGCTGACGCCCTTCTTCGCATTGCGAAAACTACATACCAGTTCCATTAAATACCGCGCCCACTGTCTTCAGCAGAATCGCGATATCCCCCGTGATAGACCAATTCTGAATATATGACACATCTGCATATTCAGACTGTTCCTGAGACAAATCATTACGCCCGGAAATCTGCCAAGGGCCGGTGATACCCGGCTTGACCAGTAGGCGAGTGGAATACAGTGGCGAGTACTGGTCAACCTCATATTGACGTTGCGGACGCGGCCCCACCATAGACATATCGCCCTTCAGCACATTGAAGAACTGAGGAACCTCGTCAATGGAAGTCTTGCGGATGAACTTACCAATTTTAGTAACACGAGGATCGTCCTTGACCTTGAATGTTGTTCCCAGTTCCACGCCAGCTGCGGCAGCCACTTCGGCATCCATCTTATCGGCGTTCAGCCGCATGGAACGGAATTTGTACATAGTGAAAGGCTTGCCGTAGATGCCGATACGAGTCTGTGAGTAGAACACGGGGCCACCGTCTTCTCGCTTAACCTTATATGCAGCCCATAGCATGATGGGCGAACTCAGAATGATTGCCACCAGGGAGAGAACGATATCGCACACACGCTTAAAGATGCGAGTCGGCAGAGAATACTGTGCAAGTCGGGCTGTCAAAATCGGCATAGAGGGGTCATTGTGTAGCTGCAGGTTTGCGCCGCTCAGATCTGCAACGGATGCAGTAAGAGCCAGCTCGATGCCCATAGATTCAACAGCGAGCGAAAGAGTACGCATGGTTTCAGAATCATGCGTCAGCACATCAGCGATCAGAATAGTGCGAACCTTCATCCGCTTGGCGGTCTGAGGCAAATGGGAGTTCAACGCCATCACCTTGAGCCGCGCTTCTTCATCATTGGCAGGAATAAACGGAACCGATATAAGATGTTGAGCAGCATTCGGGTCATCCGAATCACACACAGAGGCAACAGGGCAGACCGCGATGGGTGCATACCCCAGGCTGAGGCATGCCTTGAGCTGCTTCAGCGTTTTACTGATGCCCTCCGGAGAGCCAATGATAATAGTGGGGTAGTTGAACTCGCCTTTTGCTCGATTGCGGTGAAGCGCACGACGCATCAGCCACCGTTCAACGATAACGAGGATGAGAGAAAGGATAGGAATAAATACATTCAGGGAACGCGGCACATTCAGATGGAACAAGTAGCCCAATGTACAGAGCATAATGAAGTCGATAAAGGCCGCATTAAGCAGTTTGGCATATAGTCCGTATCCCTCGCCCATAGTGTGGCGTTCGTAGCTTCGAGCTGCGTAGAGGCTGATGAGCCAGGAGATGCAGGCCAAGCTCAGGAAACTGAATACACCATAATCGGATGGTCCCATGTTCTGCACATTGGTATATGCTCCTGGATTGCACGCGAATACGATGCAGGTGGCGATGATGGTCATCAGCAGATCCAGAATCACCATGGTCGTATTGTACAGGTAACGCCATTTGGGCACTGAATATTCGGTGAGATGAGGCCTATCGCCAGCATCGTTATGAGTAACGGTGCCATCCGGAGAAGATGAGAAGTAAGTGCCGTCAAAAAATGTTGGTGCAGCCGTATCAGGAGTTGCGTCCGCAATGTGAGAATCCGTATGTGCTGCCTGAGCACGGCTGATTTGCACTCGGTGCAGTGTCTCAGTCTCTGCTGTGGTGTTGCTCATATGTTGAGCCGTTGCTGATGCCGTGGTGCTGATTCTTGACATGGTACGTGAACTTCGTCCCCTTAAGGTATTTCCTGAAACTGCAAGGAAATCATGTTAATTTCATCTCTGTTGCACACCCTACCATGAGTCCGCCCCCCCCCCCCTATAGCAAAATCGCTCAAAAAAACGAATTTCCCATTAGCGTTCTGTGAAGATAAAGTGATGGTGGGCGGACGCGGATTGGTCACAGTCCGACGTATCGGACTAAAATGGTGCGCTAGTGGTTTGTACGCAGGCCCGCAAGGTAGCGTTGTAAGTATGAAGAAGGACTGAGCCCATGCACATTATGTTCGTCTGCACCGGCAATATTTGTCGTTCTCCCATGGGCGAGTTGCTGCTCACCCGCTACCTTTCCGGTACCACAGTGCAGGTTTCCAGTGCGGGTACGCATGGTTTGCCCATGCATCAGATTGATCCCAACAGCGCCCTGCTCATGGAGAGCGTGGGCATCGAACCGGGTGGGTTCCGTTCTCGGCGCCTGACGCAGCCGATGGCAAAGTCCGCTGATCTGATCCTGTGCTTTGAAAAGGATCAGCGTAAGGACATCGTCACGTTGGCTCCCACTGCTGTGAAATACACGTTCCTGCTGGGCGACTTCGCAAACATGTGTGAGTACTGCGCGCGCAACGGGCTGGTCAAGGGCTTGACCATTCAGGAACGCTTGCAGTCAGTGATCAACTCCGCGTCCATTATTCGGCCAATGCTTCCCGAACCCGAGGATATTGAGGATCCGCACGGTAAGGAATATGCAAAGTTCCGTACTGCCGCAGAGCAGACGAACAAGGCGCTGCGCACCATCCTGACCAGCATGCGCAAGCACTACCGCGTTGAGGAAGCCCCGGTACGGCCTCAAATTACGCGTCAGTATGCTTATACGGTATGAGTGTTTATTGTGATACGGGTATCTATACTTCATACTTCCAGATGCGGAAGATAGTCTCGTTCAAATATATCGACAATGACGACCTTGACAGCAAGGTATAGTTCTTCTGCCAATCCGGCAGCGCTTCGTATATTGAATTCGTCGGCAGTTCTCATGAGCTGCGGAAATACAGGGTTTGCGGTGGGTTGCAAGGAATCTGCTTCTGCTTCGCTTCGTGGGACAGCATCATTGCGAACAACAACAAGAGCAATACATTGATTGCGGCTCACGGCGAGATTAATAAGTCCTTCATATTCCAACATGAGTACTGAGTCGTAGAGCGGTAGTGCCCGAGTTTTGCGCACTTTGGTCTTCGCCCGTCCCCGTGGCGATGATCAGTTCGCTGACTGTACGTTCTCACCGAGCCTTGACATGTCGAGGTAGCGTCGCGTCGACCACTCGCTGGAAGTTACGTAGCGGACTCTCGCGCAGATGAGCATCAACGCGCTGCGCCCGTCCGGGAAGCTGCCGACCACGCGCGTGCGCCGGCGGATCTCGCGGTTCAGCCGTTCGATCATGTTGTTCGTTCGGATGCGGCGGCGATGCTCGCGGGGGTAGTCGTCGAGCAGGTAGGTCGTGGTCTCGCCGATGCCCTCCCTGAGGCATTTGGCGGCCTCCCTCAGTTTCCG
>ENA-OPZN01000059-OPZN01000059.1-human-gut-metagenome-genome-assembly--contig:-NODE-59-length-46805-cov-4.370881_pt1 | contig 46805 bp, 42 predicted proteins | sample MGYA00242483_ERZ504503 | MGnify/ENA primary metagenome ERZ504503 (study PRJEB26092, sample SAMD00036285) | human gut metagenome | host: Homo sapiens | study: EMG produced TPA metagenomics assembly of... | reverse complement strand
CCGGAAAGAGGATTATTCCGACCGCTCGTTTGTGACACGAATGAACAACCTGGGGTGTCCGGACCTCATTTTCATTTTTGGAGCAACGAACGTACAGCTGGGCCGGGGCTCCCATCGGTGAATACCAGTATGAAAACTGGACGAAAAAAGATTTGTACAGTTTCCGTCCGGCTATGGCTTATATGCTGGAACACATGCAGTACCGTTATCCCAACGTGGAGATTTATTTTCTGTTGAACTGCGACCTGAAACCGGAAATCAATGAGTCTGTAAAGACTATCTGTGCATACTATCACGTGCCTTGCATCGAACTGAAAGGAATCGACAAGCAGGGAGGGCATCCTTCCATAAAAGGTATGCAGCAAATCAACGAACAGATAAAAGCTTATTTTGCCAGTCGGCAATAAGGAAAAAGAAAACGGCTTGACGAATAATGTCAGGCCGTTTCTTTTAATTAATTCTAGAATCAGTTGCTCCAGTCTGCCTCTCACTTCATCCATCGGGACTTCTTGCTGTAACTCAGCCTGTAGTGAAGTGACTCCCTTGTCCTATAAACCCACAGGGAATGAATGTAACTGAAATACCTTAAATCTGTATTGACATTCAGGGCAAGACCGTGCATCGTAACGAAATGGCTGCTTCTTACCCCCATGGCACAGATTTTACGTTCTTCGGGCGTACCCGTAGCCAGCCAGACGCCGGTAGCTCCGTGCACTCTGTCGGCTTCTATGCCGTATGTTCGGCACACACGGATTACCGCTTCCTCTAACAGGTGCAGGTATTCCTTCAAACCCAAGTGAAAATCTTCCAGATTCAGAATCGGATAACACACCCATTGTCCTGGTCCGTGATAGGTAATGTCTCCTCCCCTGTCTACCTGAAACAATTCGGCATGAATGGTCTGTAACTGTGTGGGGTTCAACAGCATATTGGCCGCCTTTCCGTGCTTGCCCAGGGTGTAGACATGCGGATGTTGGCAGAAAATAATCCGGTTGGTATAAGGCTTCCCGTTCAGCTTGGAATCAATGAGTTCATCGAAGAGAGCAGTTTGTCGTTCCCAAGCTTCAGAATAAGAGATGAGTCCCCAGTTTTCTATTGTAATCATGGCATTTAATTCTTAAAAGGTTACATTTTGCAAAGAAAAAATTTTTTGTTGTGAATGGCAAAGATTTACAAAAAGAAATTCCTTTTTAACATCGCAATTCGGGAAGTTATGCTATATTTGTAGACAGAGAAAATCATTTTTTTTGAGAAAAACGTCTGAACATGATGAAAAAAAATACAAAGAGGATTATTCCCCTCTGTCGTGTGTGGCTTGTTTTCCACCATGATGCTACCGGGGTGTATCGGAAACGGGACAGCCGGAGGAAACGAAGTTTCAGTGGATTCCATTCCTATGGATACGACTGTGTATCTGGATGAAGCCAATACGGAATCACCTAAATGCCAGATAAAATCAATTTTAAATATTTAAAGTCGGCCGATAAGAACGATTCACTGACACAGGTAATCAATCAGGTGCTGGAAGATGCTTTTTCAAGTGCACATGCCGGAGCAGCTTCTCCACGGGCCTTTGTCTCGTCTATCAAGGAAAGCCTGGCAGGTGATTACCTGAAGGATGTGCAGGGAAGTTATCAGACCGACTTGAAGAACGGAATGAAGCCTGATGAAATTCCTAACTGGTATAACTACGAATATGAGATAAATTCGGAGCTGCAAGAAGGTAAAGACAGTATATGGAATTATGCCGTCACTACTTTCCAATATACCGGAGGCGCACATCCCAACACGTGGGCGCAGTGGGTTAACATTGATGCGGCCAATGGGAAAAAGCTGGACAAGAGCGAAGTGTTTGCCAAAGGAACTGAAGAGGATATCTGCCGGCTGATTCTGGACAAACTGCTGGCAGAAGCCAATAAAAAGCTGGAGACAGATACGCTGACCTGTGTAGAGGGACTTCAGGCGGTAGGTATCTTGTTGGACACGGACTTGTATGTGCCCGATAACTTCCTGCTCGAAAAAGAAGGAGTGACATTCCTTTATAATACCTACGACATTGCACCTTATTACATGGGACGCTTCCAATTGACAGTTCCCTACGAAGAAATCAATACTTATTTAATCAAGAAATAATCGTACATGGACATTATCTTAAAATATTTCCCGAACCTGAGCGAGGTTCAGCAACAGCAGTTTGCGGCTTTGTATGACCTATATACCGACTGGAACAGCAAAATCAACGTGATTTCGCGAAAAGACATTACCAACCTGTATGAGCATCATGTGCTGCATTCACTGGGCATTGCCAAGGTCATGCAGTTCCGTCCGGAGACTACCGTGATGGATTTGGGTACCGGCGGTGGTTTCCCTGGAATTCCGCTGGCTATTCTCTTTCCGGAAACACATTTCCATCTAGTAGACAGCATCGGCAAGAAAGTGAAGGTGGCTACTGAAATAGCCAATGCCATCGGCTTGAAGAACGTCACTACCCGTCATTGCCGTGCGGAGGAAGAAAAGCAATTGTTCGACTTCGTGGTAAGCAGGGCCGTCATGCCGCTGACCGACTTGTTGAAAATCATCCGCAAGAATATCAAGAAGGAACAGCACAATGCCCTCCCCAACGGACTGATTTGCCTGAAGGGCGGTGAACTGGAACGGGAAGTCATGCCTGTAAAGCACCAGACACTTATGTATGATTTGAAGGATTATTTTGAAGAGGAATTTTTTGAGACCAAGAAAGTGGTTTATGTCACAATCAACGGATAATCGATATGAAAATTAAGACATTTGAATTCAATATGTTTCCGGTCAACTGCTATGTGGTGTGGGACGAGGAAACGCTGCAGGCAGCTGTAATTGATGCCGGATGTTATTATCAGGAAGAGCAGCAGACATTGAAGAAGTTCATTGCAGAAAACGGACTTACGGTGACGCATTTGCTGAATACGCATTTGCATCTGGACCATATTTTCGGCAATGCGTTTATGCTCAGAGAGTTTGGAGTCAGTGCCGAAGCCGGGAAGGAAGATGAGTTTCTGTTGCCGAGAACGGCAGAGTATTGCCGCATGTTCGGCTTCCCTCTGAACGAGGAACCTCCTGCCCTGGGCAGCTACGTGCATGACGGCGATCTGATAAAAATAGGAAATATAGAACTGAAGGCGCTTGCCGTGCCCGGCCATTCTCCCGGAAGCATGGTGTTCTATTGTGAAGCGCAGCACTGCATGTTCAGCGGTGATGTATTGTTCCGGGGCAGCATCGGGCGTGCAGACCTGGAAGGCGGAAACTTTGACCAGTTGAGGGAAAGTATCGTGGCACGTTTGCTGACACTCCCTGACGAAACAATGGTGTATCCGGGTCATGGAAACCCCACTACCATCGGCTATGAAAAGATGAACAATCCTTTCTTCCGCTGATGCGTTATTCTTTTGCTTGAAAACCATAAATCTTACCTTAATAATCATGAAAACAACGACATTCGCAAACAGACACATCGGCATCGGGGAAAAGGAACTTCCGCTGATGCTGAAAAAAATTGGAGTAAGCAGTCTGGATGAACTGATAGAGAAAACCACCTGCCAATATCCTGTTAAAAGAACCTTTGAAACTGGGAGCTGCCATGACGGAACGTGAATTTGCTGAACACATCGGCAAACTGGCAGCCCGGAACAAGCTATATAAGACGTATATCGGATGTGGGTGGTATGACACGGTGACTCCGGCAGTTGTTCAGCGTAACGTGTTTGAAAATCCGGTTTGGTACACTTCCTATACGCCCTATCAGGCTGAAATTTCCCAGGGACGACTGGAAGCGTTGCTGAACTTTCAGACGGTAATCAGCGATCTGACTGCCCTTCCGCTGGCCAACTGTTCTCTGCTGGATGAAGCGACGGCTGCAGCGGAAGCAGCTACGATGATGTACGGACTGAGAAGCCGTGCGCAACAGAAAGCGCAGGCCAACGTGCTGTTTGTAGATGAAGAAATATTCCCTCAGACGCTGGCAGTTATTCGTACCCGGGCCATTCCGCAGGGAATGGTAGTAAAGGTAGGCAGTTACAAGAACCTGACTTTTACGCCGGATATTTTCGGTTGCATCGTGCAGTATCCGAATAATAGCGGAAGCATAGAAGACTATCGGGAATTTGCCGAACAGGCGCATGCTGCCGGATGCAAGGTGGCCGTAGCAGCCGATATCCTGTCGCTTGCCCTGCTGGTTCCTCCCGGTGAATGGGGAGCCGACATTGCTTTCGGTAGTTCACAGCGTCTGGGCACACCGATGTTCTATGGAGGACCTTCTGCGGCTTATTTCGCTACACGTGATGAATACAAACGAAACATGCCGGGACGTATCATCGGTCTGTCAAAAGACAAATACGGTCATCTGTGTTACCGTATGGCCTTGCAGACTCGCGAGCAGCACATCAAGCGTGAAAAGGCTACTTCCAATATCTGTACGGCACAGGCGCTGCTGGCTACCATGGCCGGATTCTATGCCGTTTATCACGGACCTGACGGCATAAAGGAGATAGCCAATCATGTGCATGCCGTGGCTTTCTGGCTGGCAGAACAGCTCACGAAACTGGGATATAAATTGCAGAACGAAAATTTCTTTGATACACTGAGAATACAGTTGCCGGACAACGTAACCATTCAGGAAGTGTGCACCATTGCCTTGAGCAAGGAAATAAACCTGCGCTATTTTGATAATGGCGATGTGGGTATCAGTGTCGATGAAACTACTACGCAGGCAGATGCTACGCTGATTCTGAATCTGTTTGCCGTAGCGGCAGAAGAACCGATGCATGATGTCTGTGCCATACCGGAAAAAGCTCCTGTTGCCGCACAGTTCCAGCGTCTGAGCACATACCTCACTCACGAAGTTTTCCAGAAGTATCACACCGAAACGGAAATGATGCGTTACATCAAACGTCTGGAACGGAAGGATATTTCGTTGGCTCATTCCATGATTTCATTGGGCTCTTGTACCATGAAACTGAATGCGGCATCCGAAATGTTGCCTCTTAGCAATGCGGCTTGGATGAACCTTCACCCGTTGGTTCCGGAAGACCAGGCTGCGGGATACCAGGCTTTGATTCACAATCTGTCGGAACAGCTGAAGACAATTACAGGCTTTGCAGGCGTATCTCTCCAACCGAACTCCGGTGCAGCAGGTGAATATACGGGCTTGCGCGTGATTAGAAGTTATCAGGAAAGCATCGGACAGGGTAACCGCCGATTGGTATTGATTCCGGCTTCGGCACATGGCACCAATCCGGCTTCGGCTGTACAGGCTGGTTACGAACCGCTGACGTGTGCTTGCGATGAAAATGGAAATGTGGATTTGGAAGATTTGCGTGCGAAGGCTGAAGCACATAAGGATGAACTGGCAGCTTTGATGATTACTTATCCGTCTACTCATGGTATTTTTGAGGAAGAAATCAAGGAGATTTGTGAGATTATCCATGCGTGCGGTGCACAGGTTTATATGGACGGAGCCAACATGAACGGACAGGTGGGACTGACCAATCCGGGTACTATCGGAGCAGACGTGTGTCACCTGAACCTGCATAAGACATTCGCCAGCCCTCACGGTGGTGGCGGTCCGGGTGTAGGTCCGATTTGTGTGGCCGAGCATCTGGTTCCTTTCCTTCCGGGACATGTCAGCACGGGCAATCCGCAGAATGAAGTATCTGCTGCTCCTTACGGAAGTGCCGGTATCCTGCCGATTACTTACGGCTACATCTGCATGATGGGAGCAGAAGGCCTGAGAAGAGCTACTCAAACAGCTATCCTGAATGCCAACTACCTGGCTGCTTGCCTGAAAGATGCGTATGGAGTGGTATACCGCGGAAAGAATGGTTTCGTAGGCCATGAAATGATTTTGGAATGCCGAAAGATACACGAAGAAAGCGGAATCTCGGAAAATGACATTTCCAAGCGTCTGATGGACTACGGTTACCATGCACCTACCCTCTCCTTCCCTGTACACGGTACGCTGATGATTGAACCGACGGAAAGTGAAAGTTTGGCAGAACTGGACAACTTTGTGGATGTCATGGTACATATCCGTGAAGAAATTGCAGAGATTGAGACTGGAAAGGCCGACAAAGAAGACAACGTATTGGTGAATGCTCCTCATCCGGAGTACGAGATTGTAGGAGATGCTTGGACTCATCCTTATGGACGAGCTAAGGCGGCTTATCCGCTTCAGAGTGTAAGAGACAACAAATTCTGGATTAACGTAGCACGTATCGATAATACATTGGGCGACCGTAAGTTGCTGCCTACACGTTACGGAAGTTTTGAATAAAAAGTCTTTAAGTCACGTTGGTTGATATAAAAATAAGAAGAGCCACTGCATTCCTTCGTAAAAGAGGGATTCGCAGTGGCTCTTTTCGTATAGGACTGGAAATGGCATTAACTGTTTTTCCGCATAGGGAAGATACACGTACGGTAGCTATCCTGACGAAAATTTTGAATCATTTGAGTAGTCTTAGAAGAAAAATGAAAGTTTTTTGTTTGGTTTTAGTTTATATTTCTATATTTGTGCATCAAACAACGAAAAATAATATGAAAAACGACCAAATGTACTTGCATCCTGAAGTGGAAACCTTGTCGAGACCGGACATCGAGAAACTTCAGTTGAAACGGTTGAAAGCAACCATCGACCGTTGTATGCATTCTCCGTTCTACAAGGAACGCTTTCAGCAATGCGGCATCAAACCGGAAGATATACAGTCACTGGAGGATTTACAGAAAATCCCTTTCACTACCAAACAGGATTTGCGCGACCATTATCCGTTCGGGCTTTCTGCCGTGCCTTTGGAAGAGGTAGTCCGTCTTCATTCTTCCAGTGGTACCACAGGTACTCCTACCGTGATTCTGCACACACAGCACGATTTGGAAGAATGGGCCAATGCCGTGGCGCGCTGTCTGTATATGGTGGGACTGCGTAAGGGAGATATTTTTCAAAACTCTTCTGGCTACGGTATGTTTACCGGAGGACTGGGCTTCCAGTATGGTGCCGAACGTCTGGGTATGCTGACTGTTCCGGCTGCTGCCGGCAATACCAAGCGGCAGATTAAGTTTATCACCGACTTTGGTACCACCGCTCTTCATGCCATCCCGAGTTATGCCGGCCGTTTGTATGAAGTGATGGAAGAGATGCACATTGACCCGCGCCGTGATACTCATCTGAAGACTTTGATTATCGGAGCCGAACCGCATTCTGACGAACAGCGTCGCCGTATTGAACAGATGCTGGGCGTGAAAGCCTACAACTCTTTCGGTATGTCGGAAATGTGTGGCCCAGGTGTTGCTTTTGAATGCATGGAACAGAACGGACTCCACATTTGGGAGGATTATTATATCGTAGAAATTGTGGACCCTGTCACATTGGAACCGGTACCCGAAGGTGAGGTGGGCGAACTGGTACTCACCACCATCAACCGTGAAGCAATGCCGCTGCTACGTTACCGTACGCGCGACCTGACCCGTATCCTTCCGGGCGATTGTCCTTGCGGACGCCATCACAAGCGTCTTGACCGAATGAAAGGCCGCAGTGACGACATGATGATTCTCAAGGGTGTCAATATTTTCCCGATTCAGATTGAGAACATCTTGCTGCAGTTCAAGGAACTGGGTAATGAGTACCTCATTACACTGACCAACCTCGATGCGAACGACGAGATGACGGTGGAGGTAGAATTGAATGACTTTACCGATGACTACGGATTCCTTCAGAACCTGACCAAGGAAATTACCCGCCAGTTGAAAGATGAAATTCTGATTACCCCACGCGTGAAACTGGTACCTAAAGGAAGCTTGCCCGTGCAGGAAGGAAAAGCCGTACGCGTGAAAGATTTGCGAAAAACATTGATTTAAAAATAATGAATATGACCATACACCAATTATCTGTTTTTGTAGAAAACAAGTCGGGCACACTGCTTCAGGTGCTTGAACTACTGAAAGAAGCGCATATCCAGTTGATTGCTTCTACTATATCCGATACCGTAGAGTACGGTATCTACCGTATTATCTGTTCCGAGCCGTTGCGTGCCTACGAAGTATTGAAGGATGCGGGCATTTCAGCTAACATATCCGAAGTGTTTGCCATCAGTCTGGATAATGAGCCGGGACGGGCTGCCGATGCCATCCGCAGCTTTAGCGAAACAGGCATAGGTATCTCCTACCTCTATTCCTTTTTGCTGGGAGGAAAAGGTATACTGGTGTTCCGTACCGACAACACGGAGAAAACGCGTGAAGTGATACTGGAAAAGAAACTTCAGTACATTGAAGAAGAAAATCTGATGAAGATGGCCTAACGGAAAGTCAGGCGGCGATTGCAAATGAAATTGACGGCACCATAAATGAAGAGTCCGAGGAACTGTGCCAGGTATTCATTGCAGTGAAGAAGCTCTACGAGCATAAGAAGAAAAAGGAACTGCGCACTATAAGCTAGTGCGAAAGCACCAATAAAAAATAGCATCTGATGCCAGATGCTATTTTTTTGTCATCTGTTTCAAGCGGAAAAATCCAGTATTTGCACCAGATAAAGTTGTGTATCTGTGCCACGATATATGCGCATATATTAGCTATAATATAGCTCTCGCCCTCGATGTGCATCAACAGCCATACTACGAAAGCTGCAATCAGAGCATTGAGCGTTCCTATTATTGCAAAGCGTATAATCCGTACCGATTCCTTCATCCGGTTACTTTCTTGTCTTTTTCCTTGAAACGTTATTAATTATTTTCCTTGAGGTCAATTTTCAGGTTCAGTTCATCCAGCTGTTTCTGGTCGAGGAAGCCAGGAGCATCCAGCATCACGTCACGTCCGGAGTTGTTCTTCGGGAAGGCAATGCAGTCGCGGATAGAATCCAAACCGGCAAACAGAGATACCCAACGGTCAAGTCCGTATGCCAGACCACCGTGAGGAGGTGCACCAAACTTGAAGGCATTCATCAGGAAGCCGAACTGTTCCTGTGCTTTCTCTGGAGTGAATCCCAGAATCTCGAACATCTTAGCCTGCAATGCAGAGTCGTGGATACGGATAGAACCACCACCTACTTCCACACCATTGATAACCATATCGTATGCATCAGCACGTACAGCTGCGGGATCGGTATCCAGCAAAGGAATATCCTCGTCTTTCGGGTGAGTGAACGGATGGTGCATAGCCATCAATCGGCCTTCTTCTTCGCTCCATTCGAACATCGGGAAGTCTACGACCCACAGGCAAGCAAATTTGTTCTTGTCGCGCAAGCCCAGCTGGTTACCCATTTCCAGACGCAGTTCGCAAAGCTGCTTGCGGGTCTTCATGGCATCGTCACCACTCAGAATCAGAATCAAGTCACCCGGTTTAGCACCAAATGCTTCTTTCATCTTCTGCAGCACTTCCTGGCTGTAGAACTTGTCTACGCTTGACTTCACGGTACCGTCTGCTTCAATACGTGCATATACCATACCTTTGGCACCAATCTGCGGACGTTTTACGAACTCTGTCAACTGATCCAGCTGCTTGCGAGTGTAGTGAGCTGCACCTTCTGCACAGATACCACCGATATAAGCTGCATTGTCGAATACAGAGAAACCATAGCCTTTCAGCACATCCATCAGTTCGACGAACTTCATGCCGAAACGCAAATCCGGTTTGTCACTTCCGTAATATTTCATGGCATCTGCCCACGGCATACGCAGGAACGGTTCTGTAAGTTCCACTCCGCGAAGTTCCTTGAACAAATGCTTGGCCATACCTTCAAAAGTATTGATGATGTCTTCCTGTTCTACGAAGCTCATTTCGCAGTCAATCTGTGTGAACTCAGGCTGACGGTCTGCACGGAGATCTTCATCGCGGAAACATTTTACAATCTGGAAATAACGGTCGAAGCCGGAAACCATCAGCAACTGCTTCAAAGTCTGCGGAGACTGAGGCAATGCGTAGAACTGTCCCGGGTTCATACGTGAAGGAACCACGAAGTCGCGTGCACCTTCCGGAGTAGAACCAATCAGCATCGGAGTTTCCACTTCCAGGAAGCCTTTGCTATCCAGATAACGGCGTACTTCCATCGTCATGCGGTGACGGAGTTCCAAATTCTTGCGTACAGCAGTACGGCGCAAGTCCAGATAACGGTATTTCATACGAAGGTCATCTCCCCCGTCCGTATTATCTTCAATGGTGAATGGTGGTGTCTGGGCTGAATTCAGAATATTCAGTTCCGATACGATGATTTCAATTTCTCCCGTCGGGATATTGGCATTTTTGCTGGAACGTTCGCTTACTGTTCCTTTCACCTGAATCACGAATTCACGTCCCAAGTGATTGGCACGCTCACAAAGTTCGGCGTTCACTTCTGTATTGAACACGAGCTGCGTAATACCATAGCGGTCGCGGAGGTCCACAAATGTCATTCCTCCCATCTTACGTGCACGCTGCACCCATCCGGCCAGTGTCACGTTCTTGCCTGCATCGGCGAGTCGTAACTCACCGCAAGTATGACTTCTAAACATATCTTTATTAAATGTTAGTTTTATCTAATTGACGGGCAAAGTTAGCATCTATTTTTCATTTATGCAATAAAAATCCCCCCTCAAAGGTCGAATAAGAATGAATAAAGAATGCATATTTCGGTAAATTCTTTGAATAAATAAAAGGACTATTCTAAAAAATATATACATTTGCTTTGCAATTACTCAAATTAAGACAAACTTTATTCCAAATTTATGGCAACAGAACATGTAAAATGCCTGATCATCGGATCAGGTCCCGCAGGATACACGGCCGCTATCTATACTAGCCGTGCCAATCTTTCTCCCGTACTTTATGAAGGTATACAACCTGGTGGTCAGCTTACCATTACTACCGAAGTAGAAAACTTTCCCGGCTATCCGGATGGTGTAACCGGTCCGGTACTGATGGACGACCTGAAAAGACAGGCTGAACGTTTCGGTGCCGACATTCGTAACGGTATTGTGACTAAAGCCGATCTGAGCAAGGCTCCTTATACTTTTGTGGTGGACGATGAAAAGGAAATCACCGCTGATACAGTTATCATCTCTACCGGTGCTACGGCTAAATATCTGGGACTGGAAGACGAAAAGAAATATGCAGGTATGGGCGTAAGTGCTTGTGCTACTTGCGACGGCTTTTTCTACCGCAAGAAAACCGTAGCCGTAGTAGGCGGTGGCGATACTGCCTGCGAGGAAGCTGTGTATCTGGCAGGACTGGCCAGCAAGGTATATCTTGTGGTACGTAAGCCGTTCCTCCGGGCTTCTAAAATCATGCAGGAACGTGTACTGAATCATCCGCACATTACCGTATTGTTTGAACACAATGCTGTAGGCTTGTTCGGCGATAACGGTGTGGAAGGCATGCACGTAGTGAAACGTATGGGTGAAGCCGACGAAGAACGCTACGATGTGGCCATCGACGGATTCTTCCTGGCTATCGGTCACAAACCGAATTCAGACATTTTCAAACCGTGGGTGAAAACCGATGAAACCGGTTATATTATTACTGAAGGCAACACACCTTGCACCGGTATTCCGGGCGTATTTGCTGCAGGCGATGTAGCCGATCCGCATTACCGTCAGGCTATTACTGCAGCCGGAAGCGGATGCAAGGCAGCCATCGAAGCCGAGCGCTATCTCTCTGCCAACGGGCTTCTTTGATTACTCACAACCTAAATAAAACTACGATGAAAGTTTTGAAAAGAAACTTTGCGGCGGTAATTTTAGTGGGAGGTGCAATGACTGCATTCGCCCAACAGATGCCGCCCATTCCAACCGATCCCAACGTGCGTATCGGTAAGTTAGAAAACGGATTGACCTACTACATCCGTCACAATGAGTTGCCCGACAATCAGGCCGACTTCTACATTGCACAGAAAGTGGGTTCTATTTTGGAAGAAGACAACCAGCGTGGTCTGGCACACTTCCTGGAGCACATGTGTTTCAACGGAACCACTCATTTCCCCGACAATCTGCTTCGTGAATACCTTGAAAGTATCGGCGTGAAGTTTGGGGCTAATCTGAACGCATATACTTCAGTAGATGAAACTGTGTATAACATCTCTAACGTACCAGTTATCCGTGACGGAATCGTGGACTCTTGTCTGTTGATTTTGCACGACTGGGCCAACGACCTGACGCTCGCTCCGAAAGAAATCGACAAGGAACGTGGTGTTATCCACGAAGAATGGCGTACACGCACGGGAGCCATGATGCGTATGTATGAAAAGGTATTCCCTGCCATGTATAAGGACAGCAAGTATGCCTATCGTCTGCCCATCGGAACGATGGAAGTGGTAGACAACTTCCCCTACCAGGCATTGAGAGACTATTATGAGAAATGGTACCGTCCAGACCAGCAGGGTATCGTGGTAGTGGGCGACATCAATGTGGACAGCATCGAAGCAAAAATCAAGAAGCTGTTCTCTCCGATTGAAATGCCGGCCAACGCTGCAGAACGTAAATACTTCCCTGTACCCGACAATGATGAACCTATCATTACCGTGGCAAAAGACAAGGAACAGCAGGTGCCCATCGTATATCTGTTCCACAAACATGATGTAGTGCCTAACGACCAGAAGAACAACATGAGTTATCTGGTAATGAACTACATGGTTTCTTCTATCGAAAGCATGCTTAACAGCCGTTTGAACGAGCTAACCCAGCAGGCTAACCCGCCGTTCATCGAAGCAGGTGTACAGGATGGAGATTATCTGGTAGCTAAGACAAAAGGAGCATTTGCGGCTTTTGCAGCAGCCAAGGAAGACGGCATCATCCTGACCACAGAAACATTGATGCGCGAAATTGAACGCGTGCGTCAGTTTGGTTTCACAGCCAGCGAATATGCCCGTGCGAAAGCTGATTACCTGCGCGGACTGGAATCAGCCTACAATGAACGTAACAAACAGCGTAATGCAAGCTATGTAAATGAATATGTGCGTCATTTTATTGACAATGAACCGATTCCGGGCATTGAAAATGAATATGCCATCATGAATCAGATTGTGCCGAACATTCCGGTAGAAGCTGTTAATCAGGTAATGAAGCAGCTTATTACAGAGAAAAACATCGTGTTGAGCGTATTCTGTCCGGAGAAAGACGGTATGAAATATCCGACGGAAGCTGAACTGAAAGCTGTAATTGATAAGGTGAAAGCTGAAAAGCTGACAGCTTATGTAGACAAGGTATCCGATGAACCGCTGATGAAGGAAAAACCACATGCTGGAAAGGTAGTGAAGACAGAACAGGGTGTGTTCGGTTCTACTATCCTGACACTGAGCAACGGTGTGCGTGTCATTCTGAAACCGACAGATTTCAAGGCCGACGAAGTACGTATGCAGGCCTTCAGTCCGGGTGGAACTTCTTTGTTCAACGATAAAGATGTATTGCAGTTCGCTCTGATCAGCCAGATTGCTTCATTGGGTGGACTGGGTAACTTCAATTCTGTAGACCTGGATAAAGTTTTGGCCGGGAAGATGGCATCAGCCAGCGCAATGGTCAGCACCTATTCAGAAGGATTGTCAGGAAGCTGCTCTCCGAAAGACTTGGAAACCATGCTGCAACTGACTTACCTGCGCTTCACTGCACCGCGTATGGACCAGGAAGCCTTCACTTCTTTCATCACACGTAACAAGGCTGCTCTGGCTAATCAGGAAGCTGACCCGATGACTGCATTCAGCGATTCTATCAACGTAGCACTTTACAACCGTCATCCGCGTGCGTTGTCTATGAAAGCCGACATGCTCGACAAGATTGACTACAACAAAGTGATGGAACTCTACAAGAACCGTTTTGCGGATGCCAGCGACTTTACCTTCATTCTGGTAGGTAACGTAGATGCAAAAACAGCTACTCCGCTTATCGAACAGTACTTGGGTGCACTGCCTGCTATCAACGTAACGAAAAAGTTCCGCGATACAGGTCTGGCCATCCGCAAAGGACACTTCGAAAACAACTTCGTGAAGGAACTGGAAACTCCGAAGGCTACTGTGCTGATGGTATATTCTGGCGACTGCAAGTATGATTTGAAGAACAACCTGCAGATGAGCATGCTCGGCCAGCTGTTGAACATGGTTTACCTGCGTACCGTACGTGAAGATGCCGGTGGGACATACGGCGTAAGCTGTAGCGGAAGTCTGAGCAAGTATCCGACAGAGAAAGGTGCCTTCCAAGTATACTTCGATACTGACCCGAACCGTCGTGAAGAATGGTGAAACTGATTAACGAAGGTATTCAGGAATTCATCGAAAAAGGTCCGGTTAGCGAAGACCTGAGCAAGGTGAAGGAATACATGCTGAAGACCTACAAGCAGAACCAGAAAGAAAACGGTTACTGGATGAATATCCTGAACACGTACTACTGGGAAAATCTGGATATGAATACCGGATACGAAGCCACAGTAAATGCTATCAGCGGTGACGACCTGAAAGCTTTTGCCAAGACCTTCTTCGGACAGAAGAACGAAGTGGAAGTCAGCATGAGTTCTCCGGTACAGAAATAATGAAACCGTGAAATTACTCCGATTATGTTATTGACCGAAATACGGAGGAATCAAAAACTTGCCGCAAAGCGGAACCCGATGTACGACAGGAACCGCTTTGCCAAGTTTCTGATTTATCTGTTTACTGCATTCTGGGCAGCGTACCTCATTCTGATGGGGGTTACGCTGCCCATTGCTTTTGAAGAAGGATTCCCCACAATGGAACCCTACGATATGCTCAATGCCTGTCTGCCAGGCTTCCTGTTCATTGATTTCCTGCTGCGCTTTCTTTTTCCTACTCCTGTGCAGCAAATCAAACCCTACCTGCTGCTGCCGATTAAAAAGCAACAGCTCATCAATGTCCTGCTCGTACAGGTGGGACTGAAAGCATTCAATCTCTTCTGGCTCTTTTTCTTCGTCCCCTTTGCCGCCATGACCGTGGTACGCTTTTATGGTGTAACCGGTGTGGTGTGCTATGCACTCGGAATCTGGCTTCTGATGGTGGCCAACGCCTATTGGAGCGTACTGGTGCGCACATTGCAACGCCGCCACATAGTCTGGGTACTGCTTCCCGTGGGATGCTATGTCCTGCTGGCAGTAGGAGGATTTTTCTATTCATACGTCAGCGATTTCTCCATGACGTTAGGCGAGGCTCTCATTCAGGGGCGAATATTGGCCTATCTGGGAATACTGGTCGTCATAGCCCTGCTGGCTTTTTTGAACAGCCGTGTGCAGATAGCTTGCATTTACAGTGCACTGAACCGCCGGGAAAAAATGCCGCAGGTAAAACATGCTGGACGCTACCGTTTCCTGAACCACTTCGGACTGACAGGCGAATACATGAAACTGGAACTGAAGATGATATTCCGTAACAAGGCTCCTCGGAAGAATTTCCAGATGATGAGTATTGTTATCGTGCTGTTTGCCCTTGCCTTGTTTGGCATGAGCCACACGGAAGAAGCCACCTGGTTCACGCTATACTTGTACTCCATTTATTGCTTTACGGGATATGCCATCAGCATTCTGTCACGCATCATGGCCTACGAAGGAGCTTATCTTGACGGATTGATGATGCGCCGCGATTCCCTGCTCCATCTGTTCAGGGCAAAATACTATGTCTATTGCCTTTTGCTGCTTATTCCGCTGGTATGCCTTTTGCCTTCCGTTATCTGGAGTAACTGTTCCGTCAGTATGCTTGTCAGTCAACTGGTTTATACGGCCGGAGTTACCTTTCCGGTAATTATGCTGCTGGCCCTTGTAAACCGAAAGACCGCTCCATTGGACGCTTCCCTCATGGGAAAAGGCCAGTGGAACTCTCCTTTCCAGATGCTGGCTGTAGCTTTTGCATTCTTTGTACCGATGGCACTTTGTCGCATACTACTCCTTTGGATGGAGCCTTCCACAGCCTATCTGGTTTGCACCCTGCTGGGTGTGCCGGGCATCGTGCTTCATCCCCTTTGGTGCAAGCTGCTCTATCGGAAAGTATTTCAGAAGCGGCATTCGCTCATGGAAGACCTTCGCGAAACAAGGTGATTTTTTATCTGTAACCAATCAATGAATTCTTATGGAAATCAAGATACATAATCTGAAAAAGACCTATGGCAGCAAGACGGCTGTCGATATTCCCGACTACACCCTACAGGGGCCTGAAATCCTGGGATTGATGGGCAATAACGGGGCTGGGAAAACCACTCTGTTCCGCCTGATGCTCGACTTGTTGAAAGCCGACAGCGGAAATGTATGCCTAGACGGAACCGACGTGTCACAAAGTGAAGACTGGAAGTCGCACGTAGGAGCCTATATGGACGAGAGTTTTCTGATAGATTACCTTACCCCCGAAGAATATTTCCAGTTCTGCGGACGCATGTACGGATTAGATGCAGCCACCCTTCATGAACGGATTTATCGCTATGAACGTTTCCTGGGCGATGAAATCCTGAAAGAAAAGAAATACATTCGCAACCTTTCGGCCGGGAACAAGCAGAAGACGGGTATTGTCACCGCCCTGCTTCACAATCCGGAACTCGTCATTCTGGACGAACCGTTCAACTTCCTCGACCCTACTTCACAGTCGTTGCTCAAGCATCTGCTCAAGCACTATTGTGAAGAACAAAAGGCCACTATTCTTGTGTCCAGTCACACTTGAGCCACACCGTCGACCTCAGTACCCGTATCGTACTGCTGGAACAGGGGCATCTGCTCCGCGACCTTGACAATACCGACGGGGCCGCCGGAATAGAGTTGGAAAACTATTTCGAGGTAAAAGAATAAAATGAAAGAATCTTCAACAGGTTCTAAAATACCCTAAGTACCTATCCATGTAACGAGGATATTATGTACATTTGTTCAAAACAAACAACTATGTACAGATACCGCTTCACTCGTTTTTCAGTGTGCATGCTGTTCGCGGTGTGCACACTTTTGTTATCCTCGTGTGGCACACGTGCTCCGCGCGTGGACTACCGTGAACTGGCGCGTGCAGCTGTGCGACTGGAAATGGACATCGATGCCGACGACAATCATCGTCTCTACGTGGAAGTGGCCGACTGGATTGGCGTGCCCTACCGCCACGGAGGAACTACTCACCGGGGAACGGACTGTTCAGGCTTCACGTCTGCTGTCTATAAAAAAGTGTACCACAAGAAACTGCAACGCAATTCCGACGCCCAGCGTACGGAAGACTGCCGAAAAATATCCAAGCGCCAGCTAAAGGAAGGCGACTTGGTGTTCTTTCATAACGGACGGCGTAAACGCGTCGCCAATCACGTAGGCATTTATCTGAAAGACGGAAAATTCGTGCATGCCAGCACCAGTTCCGGCGTCATTGTCAGCCGGCTGGAAGAGCCTTACTATCGCAAGTGCTGGATGCAGGGAGGACGAGTAAAAGGACTATAAACACGCACACGGCATGAACTACTCTTTACACCTGTCATCCCGGCTGACTCTGATTCTATGTACAGTCGGTATCCTGCCCGCCATGAGCCAGCAGCAGGAAAAGGAACTGCAACTCAACATGGATGCAGTAAAAATGATTCAATTTGATTTTAATCCCCTACCCAAACAGGAAAACAAGCCATTGGAAGCCCCGCTGAACAAAAAGTGGATGGACTTCAAAGTAGACCTGAAAGTGCCCCGCAGCCTGATTGATACCACCAAAGTGTGGAAACCGGAAAGTTATGTCCGCATGGAGCCTTACACCATCTGGACCCGTTTCGGAGAAGACCCTGTATACGATGTATTGGTAGCCGGTCGGCCCAAGCAATGGGAAATTTCCTGGACACTGAATCCCAATCGCATATATGCAGATGAAGAATACGGACGAAGCATCAAGCCTTCTCCCGGTCGGATGTATGAAAGTGTGGGAGGCTCTGCAGGTGTAGGCATCGGTATCGGCGGACTCGATTTCATGGGCTTTATCTATGACAATATGACCCGCCGCGGGCGTATGCTGGCACACAACCGCAAGCATGCCAATGCCTGGAAAACGTATGCCGACTATCAGCCCACGGCTGCCGACAGTTTGAAGGTGCCGAACTTCTACCGTCAAATCCGTAAACAGCAGGCGGCCGACAGCACACAGACGCTGCTCACCTTTCAGCCGGCTTTTTCGGAAGCCCCTCTCCTGCCCATTTATGCCTCTCCTGACTCCGTAAAGAAACAAGCGGAGATTCGGCCCGATACCGTAAAAGTGGAGAAAAAGAAAAACCCGCAACCAGCGCAGGCGGAGGATGCGGGAAACTTGTATGAATACATTCGCCAGAAAGCAGCCGAAGACTCCATCCGGCGAAAAGAATTCTTCCGAAAAGATAAAGTCAGAAACAACCAGTACGACGTGCAGCGTGAAATTCAGCGCCTACGCGAACAGCAGAACTGACAAGCGTCTTATCTCACTTCTTGAATACGAAATATACAGCCAATATCAGGCAGAAAAATGCAGCCAGGTGGTTCCATTTCAACTCCATCTTGAACGCAATCATGGAGAAAATGGTAAAGACGGCCAGTGTAATTACCTCCTGAATCACTTTCAACTGCATGATGTCAAACGGTCCCCCGCTGTCTCTGAAGCCTAAGCGGTTGGCCGGAACCTGCAGACAGTATTCAAAAAAAGCAATGGCCCAGCTGAACGCAATCACCCCAATCAGTGGCAGTGAAGCAAACCAGCTGAACTCTTCACGCATCTTCAAGTGGCCATACCAGGCAAACGTCATGAAGATGTTCGAGAAAATCAGTAAAACAATCGAATAAATACCTTGTGATAGCATATCTTTTTCCTTATTTAAAAATCGGCTGCAAAGATACGCTTTTTAAATGAAAAAGACATGCTATCCTCGTGTCTTTACTCATTCAGTACGAAGGAATTTCCACACCAGTGCACTGAAAGCCGCTCCCACAAAAGGTGCCACGATAAAGAGCCAGAGCTGTTCGATGGCCTGTCCGCCTTCCATCAAGGCCGGTCCGATGCTTCGTGCTGGGTTCACGGATGTGCCCGTAATCGGGATACACACGATGTGAATCAGTATCAGCGTAAGTCCGATGGCCAGTCCGGCCAGGTTGCCAGCCCCTTTCTTTTCGTCCGTAGCAGCCAGCGCCACCAGCACAAAGATAAAGGTAAATACGGCTTCGGCCAGGAACGCCTGCCCCATGGCATCAGACGCAAAGCTGTTGGAGCCTGTGGTCGTCGGTCCTCCGTGTGCACCGGTCGATACCAGCAGCGTGAGAATCAGCGAACCGATAATGGCGCCCACAACCTGAAACAGCATGTACATCAATGCCCGTTTCGTTTTCATACCTCCCGACAGCCATACACCCAGTGTGATGGCCGGATTGATGTGACAGCCGGAAATGTTTCCTATGGTATATGCCATGGCGATGACAGAAAGACCGAATGCCATGGCCACTCCGATGGTTCCTACACCGGCACCCACTGTGTCGGCCACTCCTCCTGCAAATACGGCGCTACCGCAGCCCAGCAGTACAAGAACCATAGTTCCGATTAGTTCAGCTACATACTTTTTCATAGGCATTACATTTAAAATTCACGATGCCCTAATTTAGTATTTTCACCGGAGAAAAGCAAGATTGCTAATGATTTATTAACTTAAAAGTCAGATAGAAAGAGGTCTGCCGGAAAACACAAGTACGTTTTAGGGAAAACGCAAGGACGTTTCAGTCTAAACGCACTTTGCGTTTGAAGTAAAAACGCCTTTACGTTTTGAATAAAACGCACTTGCGTTTTTTTATATTCTGAAACTAATTAATTATCAATATATTATAAATGCAAATAATTATAGACAAGTGTATTGTTATAAATTCTTCTGAAAAGCAGTTTATACAACAGAAATGATTTTACCTCCTCATTTTTTCTTCTTCTGGATTGGATTTTCTATCTTTGATGCAGATTGAACATTTTTGTTCAGTGGATTGAACATTTTATGGAATTAGATTGAACATTTTGGAAAATATGGAATATAAAAGAGCGCAGTTTCAGGAGATTCTTAGCCGCATAAATGAGTCAAGAAGTAAAATACAGGTTATTGTTGGCCCTCGACAAGTAGGAAAATCTACTCTCATCGGTCAGGTACTGGAAGAATGCACTCTTCCGTTCGACAGTTATTCCGCAGATGATGTGACAGGTGTATCTGCCGACTGGCTTACCCAGGTATGGGAATCACAAAGAATGAAAATGGCCGTTCGTGGAGAAACCAAAAGGCTGATGGTCATAGATGAAATCCAAAAGATAAGAAACTGGAGTGAAACGGTAAAAGCCGAATGGGACCGCGACACCCGAGAAAAAAGACAACTGATAGTAGTACTGTTGGGCTCTTCCAGAATGTGGATTGAAAAAGGTCTGACCGAATCGCTTGCCGGACGGTTTGAACTTATCCGTCTCTCCCACTGGACTTATACTGAAATGAAAGACTGTTTTGGATGGTCTTTGCCACAATATGTCTATTTTGGCGGTTATCCGGGTGCCGCACAATACATTCAGAATGAAACACGTTGGAGAAACTATGTGAAAGATGCATTGATTGAATCTTCTATCTCAAAAGATGTGTTGATGGATACCCGTATTATGAAACCCCAGCTCTTGCGGCAGCTGTTTGAGATAGGCAGCAGTTATAGTGGAGAATTACTTTCACTTACCAAGGTAGCTGCCCAACTGCAAGATGCAGGCAATGTGACCACGCTTGCCGGTTACCTGCATCTTTTGGATGAATGTGGTTTGCTTTGTGGACTACAGAAATACGCAGAAGATGAAGCACGGAAATATAATTCCGTTCCCAAGTTTCAGGTTCATAACAGTGCGCTTCGGAATGTATATGCCGACGAAGATTTTTCGGAAGTGATAGAAGATGCCAAGTTATGGGGACGCTATATAGAATCCGCCGTTGGTGCGCACCTTGTCAGCCAGGCACAAATTTATGACTACAAAGTGTATTACTGGAGAGACAAGAAAGATGAAGTAGACTTCGTACTGGTTCGGAGAAACAAGAAGGTAGCCATTGAAGTGAAGAGTGGAAGAAGAACCACTAACCAAGGGCTGGCCGTTTTCTCGCAGTTATACCATCCGCACAAGGCTTTGGTGGTAGGTTCCGGAGGATTGCCTTTTGAGGATTTCTTGTCGATGGACCTTAATTTGTTGTTTAAGTAATTGATAAATTTTTACCTTTGAGAAAGAAATAAAAATAGTTATGAGCGGAGAAGATTTACAAAGACAGACCTCTACCAATATACAGGAAAAAGCAAATCTCATTTGGGCTATTGCTGATAAGTTAGTAGGATTATACAAACCTCACGAATACGGAAAGGTAATCCTACCCATGTGTGTAATCAAGCGTTTTGAAGATACCCTTGCACCAACAAAGGACGCTGTTATCAAGATGAACGAAGACCTTGATGCGAAGGGTATAGCCGTAAAGAAAGGTTTTCTTGAGGCGGCAGCCAAACAGAAATTTTATAACACTAGCAAGTTTACTTTCGACATTTTGCTTGCTGATGCCGATAATATCAAAGACAACTTCGAGAACTACCTCAATCATTTCTCCGAAAATGTGATTGACATCATCAACCGCATGGACTTTTACAACGAGATTAAGAAGATGGACGATAACAACCGCCTCTATCTCGTTATCAAGGAGTTCTGTTCTGCCAAGGCTTATCTGGGAGCAGATGTAGTTTCGGCTGTAGATATGGGATACATCTTTGAAGAATTAGTCAGAAAGTTTTCCGAATCGTACAACGACCAGGCAGGAGCACACTTTACCGCACGTGACATCATTTATCTGATGAGTGAACTGCTTGTAGGAGATGATGAACAGAAAATGGAAGATGAAGGCATCGTGGCATCCATATACGATATGGCAATGGGAACAAGCCAGATGCTTGCCTGTCTTGACGAGAGATTCCGCAAGATAGACCCTGAAGCCGAAATTACATGTTACGGGCAGGAACTCAATCCGCAGACGTATGGTATTGCCAAAGCCGATATGCTTATAAAGGGCGGTAATGCCGATAATATGCGACTTGGCGATACTCTTGGCGACGACCAGTTCAAAGGCTATCAGTTTGACTACATCATCTCAAACCCTCCTTTCGGTATTGATTGGGAGGCTTCCGAAAAACGGGTGAAAGCCGAAAATGAGATGGGCGAAGCAGGACGCTTTGCGCCAGGCCTGCCGGCAAAGGGAGACGGACAGATGCTGTTTATGCTCAACGGTGTGGCAAAGCTGAAAGAAGACGGCCGTATGGCTATTATTCAGAATGGTTCTCCCCTGTTTAAAGGGGATGCTGGCAGCGGTGAAAGTGAAATACGAGGCTATCTGCTGGAACATGACTGGCTGGAGGCGATTATCCAGTTGCCTAACGACCTGTTTTATAATACGGGTATTGCTACCTATATTTGGGTAGTGAGCAAAAATAAGTCGGAAGAACGTGCGGGTAAGGTGCAGCTGATCGATGCCAGCAAATGCTTTGAGAAACTGCGCAAGCCGCTTGGCAATAAGCGTGTAGAGATTACCACTCTTTGCCGCGAACTGATTATGCAGGCTTATCACGATTTTACCAACTGGGAATATACCTCCGAGCATAATCCTGAGCTGAAAGTGGAAAGTAAGGTAAAAGATGTGGAGGATTTTAAGTTTACAAAACTCACTATCAACCGTCCCTTGCGGCTGGAGTACAAAGATATTCATTTTGACGAGACTACTGCGGCCAATTATAAGGAAGCGGACAAAGCCTTGCTGAAAGAGGTGGCTGCATACTGGGAAGCAAATATGCCAGGGCACGTAGGTTTTCCTGATATAACTTTCTTCCTTGAGCTGAAGAAGGCCAAGATAAAAGTGCCGCAGGGAAAGGTTGCTTTGTTGAGAAACTATTTCGGCAAACGTAACCCTGATATGATGGAAGCATACGTAAAGCCTGTTGACCAGGAAAGTGGGTTTGCACCTGACCCTGAACTAAAGGACAGCGAGATTATTCCTTGGAAAGAGGATATTACGGAATACCTCGACAAGAACGTACGTCCGTATGCTCCCGACTTCTGGTACAACGAATCTGAAAGTAAGATAGGTTATGAAATTCCGCTGACACGTGAGTTTTATAAATATACTCCTCTTACAGCAAGTTCAGTAATATTCGATGAACTGAAAAAATTGGAGGAAAGAGAATCGGAACTGATGTCTAAGATTTTGGGGTAAATAGATGTAACTCCATAAAAAGAGAATCAACCATGAATGGGCAGCCTAACAACGGAAGTATAATTCTTTACCAGACAGAGGACGGCAAATCAAGGATAGAAGTAACGCTATGCAATGATACGGTTTGGCTTACAGCCGACCAGATGGCAGAACTGTTTCAGAGAAACAAATCTACCATTTCTCGACATATAAAGAATATATTCGAGGACGGAGAGTTACAATCAGATATGGTTGTTGCATTTTTTGCAACAACCACTCAGCACGGCGCTATCAAAGGAATGCAACAAACTCATCAGGTAGCATACTATAACCTCGACATGATAATCAGCGTAGGTTATCGTGTCAAGTCGCACCGTGGCGTACAGTTCAGAATATGGGCTACACAAGTTCTGCGTGAATATCTTGTAAAAGGATTTGCCATGAACGATGATTTGCTGAAAAGAGCCGGCGGAGGAAACTATTTCGACGAGCTGCTAAGCCGTATCCGTGACATCCGTTCCTCGGAAAAGGTATTCTACCGCAAGATACTCGAAATTTATGCCCTGAGTATAGATTATGACCCGCGTACAGAGACTACCATGCAGTTCTTCAAGACAGTACAGAACAAGATGCATTTCTCTGTACATGGTCATACCGCTGCCGAAATTATATACGAACGTGCTAACGCGGAAAAAGATTTCATGGGACTGACTTCATGGACGGGAGCATTGCCCAAACGTACTGATGTGGAAATAGCGAAGAACTATCTTTCTTCCGATGAGCTGGATACGCTCAATAGAATCGTCAGTCTGTACTTGGATTTTGCTGAACTTCAGGCTAAATCGCATAAGCCCATGTATATGAAGGACTGGATTCAAAAGCTGGACGATTTCCTAAAGCTTTCCGGAAAAGAATTGTTAAACCATGCCGGAAAAATTTCTGCCGAGTTGGCAAAGCAGAAAGCAGATACGGAATACGACAAGTTCAAGGAAAGAACAACTTATAGTCTTTCGCCCGTAGAGATTCATTTTTAGAGAATTTTGAAAAGGAGCAGAAGAAGCTGAAAAACTAATGCTACATGGATAGGTTACTCTTTTATTTAAATAGGAAGATTGAGGATTATGGAAAATAGATACGATAAATATAAAGATAGTGGTATTGCTTGGATTGGGGGAGATTCCGGAACATTGGGAGGTATGTTCAATCAAGCAAATTATGAAGAATAAAAGTATAAAAGGATTTCCTAACGAAACGGTCTTATCACTATATAGAGATTTTGGAATTATACCTAAAGATAGCAGAGATGATAATCACAACGTAACTTCAGAAGATACATCTAATTATAAGCTTGTTGAGAATGGTGATTTTGTAATAAATAAAATGAAAGCTTGGCAAGGATCAATGGCTATTTCTGATTTTAAAGGTATTATCAGTCCTGCTTATTATATATGTAAGATCTTTAGTCCTAAAGTTGTAAGGAAATATATACACTATTTATTAAGAGATGAATCGTATAAAGCAGAATATATGAGATTGTCTACTGGTATGCGTATAGGACAATGGGACTTAAATATTGATGACTTCTTACAAATAAATACAATCCTTCCTTTACTCTCAGAACAACAATCCATCGCCACCTACCTTAATCAAAAATGTGGCGAAATAGACGAAACTGATAACTTTGCAAGAGGAAATGATAACCAAACTGCAAAGCTACAAGCAATCTGTCATTACCGAAGCTGTAACCAAAGGTTGGATAAAAATGTTCCTCTAAAAGATAGTGGTATTGAATGGATTGGAGAGATTCCAGAGCATTGGATATGTACTGTGTTTAAAAAGTTTTTGTCAGAACCAATGCAATATGGTGCAAATGAACCAGCAGAAGAATGTAATTATAATGACCCAAGATATATAAGAATAACTGATATAAAGGATGATGGAACTTTAAGAGATGATACTTTTAAATCTTTGCCTTTAGAAAAAGCTAAAGAATATATGTTAACTAAAGGTGATTTGTTATTTGCAAGAAGTGGTGCAACAGTTGGAAAGACTTTCTTATACAAAGAAGATTACGCTGCTTGTTTCGCAGGCTATCTAATAAAAGCCAGATGCAATAAAAATGAGCTCCTACCTAATTTTGTTTTTTATTATACACTTTCAAATGTGTATCAGAAATTGGAAAAACAGCATATTTATTCAATCTACAATCCAAAATATTGGTGCAGACAAATATTCTGTAATGCCTATTATTATTCCTCCTCTCTCCGAACAACAATCCATCGCCAACTACCTTGATCAAAAATGCAGCGAGATAGACGAACTAATCTCCATAAAACAGCAGAAGATAGAGAAACTGAAAGACTACAAGAAATCATTGATTTTCGAGTGTGTAACCGGAAAAAGAAAAGTATAAGCCATGACTGAATTCGACAAATATATCCGACAGGGAGAACCCGACCAGAAAGAGAAAGCAGCCGCATGGCAAGTCGCCATCGGTTTGCAGGATGTGGACGGACTGAAACCGTCTGAGTACCTTATTCAGACGGCACAGCAACATATAGAGGGAGACATTTCCATTGACGAAGTGAAACATCTGATTGATACGTACTATCAATCGAAATCTTCCCGTGGCGAAATGGAAGATGAACGGACGGAAGAAGCAGATAAGGTATCGGCACGTATCACCGAATTGCTTTCGGAAAAGACTTTCTCGTTTACACCGGACTATCTCCTGTATATTCATAAACGTCTGTTCGAAGGTCTGTACAAGCATGCAGGGCAAATACGAAACTATAATATCACAAAGAAAGAATGGGTACTCGACGGAGATACGGTTATCTACTCGGATTATGAAATGATTCGCCCTACTTTGGAATATGATTTTGCGCAGGAAAAGGCTACTGATTATCCCGCCATGAATGCAGAACAGGCTTTGCAGCGAATCTGCAAATTTATTTCAGGGGTTTGGCAGATACATGCTTTCGGCGAAGGCAATACCAGAACCATAGCTGTGTTCCTTATGAAATATTTGAAGACATTCGGATTTAAAGTAGATAATGATATATTCAAGAAACATTCGTGGTATTTCAGAAATGCACTGGCACGTGCCAACTATAACAACTACGCCAAAGGGGTTTCAGCAGATGCCGGATTCCTGGATATGTTCTTGAGAAACATGTTGTTTGGAGAAAATAACCCTCTTAGCAACAGGGAGATGCACATAAACTTTTCTCAAAGTGCCAAAAAGAGGAATCAAAGAGCCAAAATGGCACTTTGAATGGCACTTTGAACTGAAAATATAAGATTAAATAAAGATATGACCATGAATACCACAGACCTAAAGGAAAAGAACTTTGAAGCCGATATAGAACGATACCTTATCACAGAGGGCGGCTATATCAAAGGCAATCAGGATACATACGACAAGGAACGGGCTATAGATATGCCTGTACTTATCTCCTTTATAGAAAAGACACAGCCAAAGCAGTGGAAACGATATGTAACCAAGTATGGCGACAAGGCTGAGAAGCAGCTGTATCGCGTGTTTCAGGATGATGTGTCACGCTACGGACTGATTTATGTGCTGCGCAAAGGCATAAGTGATGTGGGTATAAATATCAGGTTCTGTTATTTTGCTCCGGCGTCACTGCTGAACGATGAGCTGGTGGCAAATTACGATGCCAACATTCTTACAGTGACACGTCAGTTTGCTTATTCCAAACTGAACAAGAACACTATCGATATGGTACTCTCATTGAACGGTATTCCGGTGGTGGCACTCGAATTGAAAAACCAGATTACGGGTCAGAATGTGGAGGATTCTAAGCGTCAGTGGTGCACAGACAGAGACCCGAAGGAACCGCTGTTTCATTTCAACAACAGAATATTGGCATACTTCGGAGTTGATTTGTATGAAGTGGCTCTTACTACCGAACTAAAAAAGGAAAAGACTTTCTTTATCCCTTTTAATCAGGGTTCCAACGGTGCGGGAGAAGTGGGCGGTGCGGGCAATCCCGACCGTGAGGACGGAGGATATGTCACTTCGTATCTATGGGAGAAAATCTTGTGCAGAGAAATGCTGCTTTCCATACTTCAGCGGTACATCTCCCGTCAGGAAGAAGAGAAACTGAAGATTATCATTGACAAGCATGGCAAAGAAAAGGAAGTGACGGAAACTTCCGTAAAGATAATTTTCCCTCGTTATCATCAGCTGGATGTGGTGGAAAAGCTGGTGGCCGATACGTATTATGCGAATTGTGCCAGCAAGCATACCAACAGCGGGATGCAAAACTTTGATTTGGCTGCCGATGAACACATGAAATACATGTATCTGAAAAAGCCACATGGAAACAATTATCTGATTCAGCACTCGGCGGGTTCGGGTAAGTCCAATTCAATTGCCTGGCTTACCTATCGTCTGGCAGGGCTTCAGAATGCCGATTTAAAGAATATGTTTAACAGTGTGTTTGTCATTACCGACAGACGTGTACTGAACAAGCAGCTTCAAAATACGATTCTTGGTTTCGACCATATAGATGGACAGATAGAAACCATTACAGATGCAGATAACTCGGAAAAGCTGGCAAGAATCATCAACGATGATAATACAAGAATTGTTATCACTACCCTACACCGTTTCCCGGTTATCTACAAGGAGCTGACAAGTCGCAGTGGAAAACGGTATGCCATCATTGTAGACGAGGCTCATTCGTCACAGTCGGGCAAAAGCGCAGAAAAGCTGAAAGCAGCATTGGCCGATACGGATGACGCTTTGCGCGAATATGCAGAAATAGAAGAGATTGAGGCTGAAGAACTGGAAAAGAAGAAGGATGCCCTTATGGAAGATTTGTTGGCCCAGGGACAGCACAACAATCTGTACTTCTATGCATTTACGGCAACTCCAAAGCCAAAGACGCTGCAGACTTTCGGTGAGTTGGCTGAAGAAGGTGAAAATCCGGAAGACAACAAATATGTGGCTTATCACAACTATTCCATGCTGCAGGCCATAGAAGAGGGATTCATCAAGGATGTGCTGAAATATTATACCACGTATGACATTACTTATGAGATTGCCAAGCGTATAGAGGCTGATCCTTCGTATCAGGAAACTCCTGCTACACGTGCTATCAAGGCTTTCCATGACAATCATCAGCATGTGATAGCGCAGAAAACGGCTATCATTGTGGAGAAATTCAGGGAGGTGACACTCAATGCCATGCTTGGAAAAGCAAAAGCTATGGTGGTATGTTCTTCGCGTGCTCATGCGGTACGATATTTCCTGGAAATTAAGAGGTATTGCCAGGAAAACAATATTACTGATGTAAATCCTATGGTGGCTTTCTCTGGTACGGTATTGTATGAGGGAGTGGAATATACCGAAACGAAGTTGAACTCTGCTGACGGACGCAATATTTCTGAAGCAAAATTGCCGCTGTACTTTGCCTCAGACTTGTATAATATGCTGGTGGTGGCAGATAAGTATCAGACTGGATTTGATGAACCGAGACTACACACCATGTTCGTAGATAAAAAATTGAAGAACGTGAAAGCTGTACAGACTTTGTCACGTCTGAACAGATGGCATAAAGACAAGAAGGATACATACGTACTCGATTTCTGCAATAAGCCGGAGGATATAAAGAAATCGTTCGAACCTTTCTATAAAGGGACTGAACTGATAAATCCTGTAGATGTAAACTATGTGTATACTTTCAGAAAAGATATACAGATGTTCCAGCTATGGACTGAAGGTGACGAGCAAAAGTTCTTTGACCTGCTGCAGGACATCAGCAAGCAGAAGGACCGTCTGGGAGTTTTGTCGAATGCTTTCAAAAATACCATCGGTCGATACGAAGAACTTGATGAAGAAAAACGCTTTGAGGTAAGATCGAAAATCAAAAATTTCGTCCGTTTCTATTCCTATATGGCTCAGATAGCAAGAACTTTTGATAAGGACTTGTATAAAGCATACGTGTATGCCGACTATCTGTACAGACTTCTGCCTAAAAATCCTAAAGAAAGGATTGACCTGAATAAACAGATTATGCTGGTAAACTCAAAGATATCGGAGGGAGAAACGGTTTCCATTCAGATGGAGGGAACAGTGAAGCCTCTTAAAGGTGAGAACCCGAAAGCTGGAAAGCCAAAGAATGACAATGAGGACCTGCTCAGTCGTATCATTGACAAGGTTAACATCATGTATCAGGGTCAGTTCTCCGAAGCTGACAGGGTGATAGTAGAATCTATTTATGACAAAATGGTTTCGACGGCAAAAAGGAAACTGACCAAACAGGCCAACAATACGGATGAAAAGCAGTTCGAGGAAAGTATATTCCCTCAGATATTCGATGAGGTTGCCAGAGGCTGTTATGTAGAGCAGATGGATTCTTTTGCCAAGCTTTTTGAGAACAGCGATTTTTACAGAAATGTAATGACACAAATGGCCAGGGTAATGTACGAGAACTACAAAAAGAAGGAAGATGAACTCCCATTTATCCCTGCATTGTTCAAAGAAAGATTCCTGACAGATTTGAAAGCTGAGTTCTCAGACCTTGCTCCGTATTTGCCGGATTTATCTCTTGCTGCTGACTGCTTTATAAAGACATTAAGTGCAAAGTCTGTAGCTACCATAGATGGAGCCAACGAACTTTTATTGGACTCGTTTAACCGGATTTATTGTCTGGAAAATATGAAACTGGTAGACAAACGCAGGCTTTTTAATACAATCGTCACTAAATATGAGGTCTTCCTGAAGAAGGTGTATTATTTGTTACATCAGAAGGAAATGGTCAATACTAAGAATGAAAGCAGTATGCCTACCTTTATAGATTGTATCTTGTCTTTCAGTTGTTTGAGAGGATTGAAGTACAATCAAGATGAGAGATACCAGAAGTTCTATACTTATTTGGAGCTTGTCAAACAGTGGAGAAACAACGAGTCACATACCGCTCCGGATGCTTCTCTACAGGAGCTGAACTCTGCCGTTCATGTGGTATCGACTATGTATCTATGGATTATCCTGCATCATGTGGAGGAGTTGAACCGAGTAATCAATGAATAAGTTCCAAAACCGCCATTTCGGAAATGGCGGTTTCGCTATATATAAGAAACACTTTCCACAATTCGGGTATAAACATCTGTAAATGGTATACATTCTCCTCATATTAATCGGTTAACTTTGCCATTGAAAAAGAAGACAAACCAATAACTCATACCATTATGAAAATACAAATGCTCCTTGCGCTTGCCGCATGGGTAATAAACAGTACAACTATTATGGCACAGGAAACGATTAAACAGACGGCTGGACGCGATCAGCTGGGAGATTTTGCTCCTAAATTCGCGGAACTTAATGATGATGTACTTTTCGGTGAGGTGTGGAGCCGTACCGACAAACTTGGTCTGCGCGACCGGAGTCTGGTTACCATCACTTCACTTATCAGTCAGGGTATTACCGACAGTTCGCTGACTTATCACTTGCAGACTGCCAAGCAGAACGGCATCACCCGTACGGAAATCTCGGAAATCATTACGCACATTGCCTTTTATGCCGGATGGCCGAAAGCATGGGCCGCTTTCCGTCAGGCCAAGGAAGTGTGGGCGGAAGATGTAACCGGAGAAGAGGCAAAGGCAGCTTTCCAGCGCGAAATGATTTTCCCAATCGGAGAACCGAATACCGCATTTGCACAATACTTTATCGGTCAGAGTTACCTGGCTCCGGTTTCGAAGGAACAGGTGCCGGTATTCAATGTGACCTTTGAACCGGGATGCCGCAACAACTGGCATATTCACCGGGCGACTAAAGGCGGCGGACAGATGCTTATCGGAGTGGCTGGCCGTGGATGGTATCAGGAAGAAGGCAAACCTGCCGTACAGATTCTGCCGGGCACGGTGATTCATATTCCTGCCGGCGTAAAACACTGGCACGGGGCAGCAGCCGATAGCTGGTTTGCACACCTGGCATTCGAAGTGGAAGGAGAAAACACTTCGAACGAATGGCTGGAACCTGTCTCAGACGAAGAATATAGTAAACTGCAATAATCTATCCAGCGTCATCGGCTTTTCGGCTTTGTCGGGGCCGATGACCTTTCACTCTTCCCTTTTCTGTCACCTACATTTTTATTTATGAAGAGAATCTTGTTATTTCCGCTTCTGTTTTTTGCCGGCATGACCTTGCTTGCCTGTAATCCTTCGGACGATACCCCGTCTGCACCTGAAACGAACACCCCCGAACAGTCGGGAAATGCCGGAGACAGTGAAACCAATGAACATCCTGAAAACGATGAAAATAAAGATACTCCTATGGGAAATAATACACTTAAACTGACCGTGAACGGTCGCTCTTTTACAGCTACATTAGTAAAGAATTCATCTACAGAGGCGCTGATGAAACAATTGGCGCAAGGAAGTGTAGACATCCGTATGGATGATTACGGAGATATGGAAAAGGTGGGCTCTTTAGGCTTTTCCTTGCCAAGAAATGATCGGCAGACAACCACAGCTCCCGGCGACCTGATTCTGTATCAGGGCAACTCGTTTGTCATTTATTACGATACGAATTCATGGAACTTTACCCGCTTGGGAAAGGTGGATGGCGTATCCAGCCGCAATGAGATGTTGGATTTGCTGGGTGGTAAAGGAGAAGTTACCGTAACCCTCTCGCTAGCAGAATAAAAAACTCAATAAAAGAATTAGAATAAGGTTTTGCTCAGGGGCAATTATATTGGCTCTGAGCAATTTGTTTTTAATAGGATTTTTACTTTTGCATCCTTTTACGTGCATACATTTAATTGACGACTTGAATGAAAAAACGAACGATACCTGTTTTATTGCTCGGCCTGGCCTGCCATGCAGGAATGGCCCAGAAACCACAACGAGATACACTTTCATTGACAAGTAAGATTCACCAGATAGATGAGGTGGTAGTGACCGGCGCACGCCATGAAACGGACGTGCGGCATCTTTCACAGACCGTGTCGGTAGTGGGGCGTGCCCAGATAGAAAGTGCCTTGCAACTGTCTTTGCTGCCCGTGCTTACTGAGCAGGTGCCCGGACTCTTTGTCACTTCGCGAGGTACCATGGGCTACGGTGTGTCAACCGGAGCGGCGGGCGGCATTTCTCTGCGCGGACTGAGTGGAGGTACGGCCCGGTTGATGGTCATGATTGACGGTCATCCGCAATATGCCGGGATTTTCGGTCATCCGATAGCCGATGCCTACCAGTCGTTTCTGGCCGAGCGTGTAGAGGTATTGAGAGGGCCAGCCTCGGTACTTTACGGTTCGAATGCTATGGGAGGCGTGATTAATATTGTAACACGGAAGATGCAGGAAGACGGGGTCGATACACACCTTCATGCGGGTTATGGTTCGTATAACACGCTGGAAACGGAACTCACCAACCGTGTCCGCAAGGGACGGTTCTCGAGTGTGGTTTCGGGCTCATACAATCGTACCGACGGGCATCGGACCGATATGGGATTTGAACAGTACGGTGGATATGCCAAGTTGGGATATGAAGTGGCTGAACACTGGAACCTGCGTGGAGATGTAAACGTGACACATTTTAATGCCTCCTACCCCGGTCCGATAGCTGCTCCGTTACTCGACGGCGACCAGCGCATTACGCGTGGAGTCACTTCTTTTGCCATGGAAAACCACTACGAAAAGACTTCCGGCGCATGGAGCTTCTTCTATAACTGGGGGAACCACTGGATTAACGACGGATATACTCCTTCTGCCGGAGAGGGTCCGCAAGATGCCCGCTTCAACTCCCGCGACCACATGATGGGTGTTTCGCTCTATCAAAGTACCCGATTCTTTGAGGGAAACCGCATTACCTTTGGCTTCGACTGGTTCCGCTATGGAGGGCATGCGTGGAATGAGTATGTGAGTGGAGAAAATGCGGGTACGTCTGCCGACTTGGTGGATAAGCAGGAAGATGAACTGGCCGGATACGTGGACTTGCGTCAGGACATCCGTTCGTGGCTGACGTTCAATGCCGGACTTCGGGTAGACCATCATCGCGTGTGGGAACGGAATGGGTACCGCAGGTCGGTCTGGCTTTCCATCTGCCACAGACTATGGAACTGAAGGCATCGGCTTCAAAAGGTTTCCGCTACCCTATCCTTCGGGAAATGTACATGTTCCCGCCACAAAACCCTGACCTGCAACCGGAATCTATGTGGAACTATGAACTGGCCTTTTCACAGCAACTGATGAATGGCAGGCTGCAGTATGGTGTCAATCTGTTCTTCATTGACGGGAAAAACCTTATCCAGACGTTACCGAATCCTCACGGAAGCGGTATGCTGAACCAGAACTCCGGAGAGATAGAGAATGCAGGTGTAGAAGTACAGGCTGCCTACCGTATCGACCGCCACTGGTCGGTAGACGGAAATTACAGCTACCTTCACATGAAGAATCCGGTCATCGCCGCTCCGGAACATAAGCTTTACGCCGGAGCCAGTTTCTCGCAAGGGCGGTGGAACGTGTCTACGGGTCTGCAATACATTGCCGGACTTTATACGCAGACGGACCCCGTGGTGACTGAAAATTTCGTGCTTTGGAACCTGTGTGCCACCTTCCGTGTGAACCGCTGGCTGGACATCTGGGCACGTGGTGAAAACCTGTTGGCACAGAAATATGAAATCAATGCCGGGTATCCCATGCCGCGTGCACTGTGATGGCTGGAATCAATCTCAATTTTTAGGATAAGTTTGTGAAATTCATAAGTTCTGCCTATTTTTGCTCTCATTATGAAAAAGACAATCACTTCTCTCCTACTGGTGTGGGCGATAGGCTCATGCGGTACATCTTTCCTTCAGGCACAGACCGCCGTAGAAAAAGGTCTGAAAAGTATCAACCGCCCTTCTGCCGAGGCCATTGTAGGCTTTCTGGCCGATGACGCGCTGCAAGGACGTGAAGCCGGCATGATTGGCTCACGCGTGGCAGCCCGCTACCTGGTTTCCTGTCTTCAGGAAGCCGGCATCGCTCCTTTGTATGATGATTCGTATTACCAGCCTTTCGAAGCCTGTGCCAAGGAACGGCAGCAGAAAGGCCGCTGGCAGGTACACCCCGATTCCATTGCCCAGTTGAAGCAGGGCACACACCGCTCGCTCCGCATGGCCAATGTGTTGGGCATGATTCCGGGAGAACGGACCAATGAATACGTAGTGGTAGGCGCGCATTTCGACCATCTGGGCATTGATGAAACACTGGCAGGTGACAAAATCTACAATGGAGCCGACGACAATGCGTCGGGTGTATCGGCCGTGATGCAGATTGCCCGTGCTTTTCAGGCAAGTGGCAAAAAGCCCCTGCGCAACGTTATCATCGCATTCTGGGATGGAGAAGAGAAAGGACTTTTAGGCTCTAAGTATTTCATGCAGCACTGCGATTTTGTAAAGGATATCAAAGGGTATCTGAATTTCGATATGATTGGCCGGAACAATCGGCCGGAACAACCCGAGCACGTGGTGTATTTCTATACGGAAGCACATCCGGCACTGGGCCAGTGGCTCAAGGATGACATTGCCCGTTACGGGTTGAAACTGCAACCGGATTACCGCCCGTGGGACCGTCCGGTGGGAGGAAGCGACAATGCTTCGTTTGCCGTACACGACATTCCCATCATCTGGTATCACACTGACGGACATCCGGATTACCACCAGCCTTCTGACCATGCCGACAAGCTGAACTGGGAGAAGGTGGTGGAAATTACCAAGGCTTCTTTCCTCAACGCTTGGAACCTGGCTAACGAGAAATCGTATTAAGCCGTTAACAGATACCGAACAGTTTCATGTCCGCTTCGGGGGTAGTAATGCCTCCGATGCCGAACTGTTCTACCAGTACTTTGGCTACGTTTGGTGAGAGGAAGGCTGGTAAGGTAGGTCCCAGGTGAATATGCTTCACGCCCAGACTCAACAAGGCCAACAGGACGATGACCGCCTTCTGTTCGTACCAGGCAATGTTGTACACGATAGGGAGTTCGTTGATGTCGTTCAACTGGAAGACTTCCTTCAGTTTCAGAGCAATGACGGCCAGTGAGTAGCTGTCATTACATTGTCCGGCATCGAGCACACGGGGAATTCCTTGAATATCACCTAACGGAAGCTTGTTGTAACGGTACTTCGCACAACCGGCGGTAAGGATGACCGTATCTTTCGGAAGTGCCTGAGCAAAGTCAGCATAGTAGTCGCGGCTCTTCATGCGTCCGTCACATCCAGCCATGACCACAAACTTGCGGATGGCACCGCTCTTCACGGCTTCTACTACCTTATCAGCCAGCTGCATCACCTGATTATGAGCAAATCCGCCGATAATCTCTCCCTGCTCCAGCTCTACAGGCGGCTGGCATTGTTTGGCCAGTGCGATGACCTCTGAAAAATCCTTGTGGCCGTCGGCATCCGTGGCAATATGCTTGCATCCGGGATACCCCGTCGAATTAGCCGTAAACATCCGCTCCTTATAAGTCGCATTTTCCAGTGGCGGCACGATACAGTTGGTGGTGAACACAATCGGGCCATTGAATGCCGTAAACTCTTCGCGCTGCTTCCACCAGGCATTTCCATAGTTTCCTACAAAATGCTTGTATTTCTTGAAAGCCGGATAATAATGTCCTGGAAGCATTTCGCTATGCGTGTACACGTCTACTCCCGTACCTTCAGTCTGGCGCAAAAAGCTCCTCCAGGTCGTGCAAGTCGTGTCCGCTGATCAGGATACCCGGATTCTTCCCTACTCCGATGTTTACCTTCGTCAGTTCCGGATGCCCGTAGCGGGTGGTGTTGGCACGGTCCAGCAAAGCCATTACCTGTACTCCGTGCTGCCCGGCCTCAAATACCAGAGCCACTAGCTCATCCGATCCCATTGTCTGTGTGGTGATACGCGCCAAAGCCGATTGCATAAAGGCATGAATGGCCTCGTCGGCAAATCCCAGACGCATGGCATGTTCGTGGTAAGCTGCCATTCCCTTCAGTCCGTACATCAGCAGTTCTTTCAACGAGCGAAGGTCCTCGTTCGGTTCTCTCAACACTCCTACGGAAGCTGACTTGGCAGGTATTCTTCCTCCTTACCGTTCCATGTCAGTTCATCCGCTTCCGGTAGGACGATACCTGCTTCCACGGCACGTGCCTTCAGACGATCGCGCAGTTCCAGTCCCTTTCTCACACGAGCCAGGATACTTGCATCGTCAAAATTGGCATTGGTAATTGTAGAGAAAAGTGCGTCGGTGACAAACTCATTCGTACCGGCTTCCACTTCGTATCCCTTCGTGCGCAAGGTATCGGCAGCCACCGATACGCCACGTACCACAAAAAGCAACAAATCCATGTAGCGTGCGGTGGTATCTTTCTTTCCGCATACTCCTCGCAACACACACCCGGAACCTTTAGCCGCTTCCTGACACTGATAACAAAACATATTTCCTTCCATATTCTTTCTTGGGTTATTATTGATTTTTCATTAAGTTTGCGCAAAGATGAGGAATCCTGCACGGGATTTCTGTCACCTATGTGACACGCAACCCAAAGAAAAGTTAAAAGAAAGATGCATACCGAAATTTTGAGCCGAATGAGCCTGTTTGAAGGCTGTGACCCGGAGGCACTTTATCAGTTGCTCCGTAAAGCCCCGAACAGTCTGCGCACATATAAGGAAGGAGAATTCATTGCCCGTCAGGGTGACGTGTGCCGCTCCTTGTTTATTCTGATAAAAGGACATGTGAGGACACAAATGGAGAATGCCGAGGGCAAGCAGCTCACCATCGACTGGATTAAGGCACCCGACATTCTGGCACCGGCTTTTATCTATGCTTCAGAGAATCGCTTTCCGGTGAATGTGGAAGCCACGGAACTTTGTGAGGTACTTGTAATGGACCGGACACGTTTTGAGGAGTTCATGCATGCCCAGCCGGCTGTGATGCGGAATTTCATCGCCACGATATCCGACCGGAGCCTGTTTCTGAGCCGAAAATTGAACGAGTTTGCCTTGCAGAGCTTGAAATCACGCCTGCTGAACTACCTGAAAATGCACGGAGGCATCCACAACCAGCAGGAAGTAGCCTTTATTTTAGGAGTGGCACGTCCGTCACTGGCCCGTGCCTTGTCTGAATTGATTGCCGAAGGAAAAGTCACCATGTCCGGCAAACAGGTGATTCTTCACTCTACCGACTGACATTTATTTGAGTGGGTCGTCCTCCTCTACTGGAAGCATATCGTGCTGGATGTTGTTCATGCTTCCCCACAAGCTATAGCGAGCCTCCGGATTCATGGCTTCCAGGCGTGCCAGCACCTCTTTCATATCCGAACGGTGAGAATCTTTCTCGTACGGGCAGTTCTTCACCTGCTTGCGGAAACCACGGAAAGCGGCCATCTCTTTCAGGTCGGCTTCGTGTACCAGACACATGGGGCGGATAATGGTCATGTCGAACTTACGCATCACTAAGCGTGGTGGCATGGTGCTGAATGCTCCCTGAAAGGTCATATTCATCAGCAGAGTTTCCAATATGTCGTCCATGTGATGTCCCAAAGCAATCTTGTTGCAACCCTGCTCCTTGGCCACAGTGAAAAGAGCCTTACGACGATTCCATGAGCAGAGAAAGCATGGCGACTTCCGTGTATCGGTCGACGGATCGAATTCCGTTTCATAACACACGTAGGGCACTCCCAAACTTTCGGCATATTCGCGCAAGTAAGTCTGGTCGGATTCATAAGCAATGTTCTTCATCACCACGTGCGCCGCCACCACCGAAAACTTAGGCTTGTAGATGCGCGAACGTCGGGCCAGCAACTCCAGCAAGGCCAGCGAATCCTTTCCTCCCGAAAGACCCACCAGAATGCAGTCCCCCTCCTCTATCAGTTTGTAATTCATCACTCCTTTCATAAACCGCTGGTTGATGCGGCGCATCAGGCGGTCTTCTTCCGTCATTTTTCCCATATCGTATGTTGTTAAAACGGCGACGAATTTACGAAAAAACGCTCGAACCGCAGGTCCTCGTTACAGATTTTTATCAAGTCAGGCCAAGCGTACGCTTTGACAATAGCGCATTATTTACTACATTCGCAAAAATAAACACACAAAAGTTCTGCCTGAATGAAAAATAGCAGAACAGAAAATGGCATAATTCCAAGAATATTCCTACATTTGAGAAACTTTTAGACACAGAAACGATGAAAAAAAAGATATTTGCTTCCTCTGCTGGCTCTTTGTTGCGCAGGAGGAACTTCTGCCCAAAGCTTAAGCCAGGCCCAGAAATGGTTCAACAATAAAGAATTCGATAAGGCCAAACCCGTGTTCAAGCGCCTGGTGAAACAGTCTCCTTCGAATGCCAATTACAATTTCTGGTACGGTGCCTGCTGTTACGAGACCGGCGAACTGCAGGAATCACTTCCTTATCTGGAAAAGAGTGCCGAACGCAAGGTAATCAACGGTTATCTTTACCTGAGCAAGGCGTATGCCGACCTCTACCGTTTCGACGAAGCCATTGAGAATCTGGATGAACATATCTACTGGCTGGAAAGAAAAAATCGTGACGCTTCTGAAGTGGAAGGCTTGATGAATCGCTACCGCATGGGAGCTCGTATGATAAGAGGCGTAGAGAATGTGGCCGTAATTGATAGTTTTGTAGTCGATAAAGCGAATTTTCTTGAAGCTATAAAATCCACGAAGAATCTGGAAAAATCGGTCTGACAGGAGAAAGCGACTGTACGGAGTTTACCAATGGAATGAAGGATAAGAAAATCCTCTCCCACCGTTTGCCGGGAACCAACCAGAAAGTGCTGTACACCAGTGCTACATTAGGTGGCGACTGGAGTGTTCCTGAAAAGGTCAAAGGACTGGAAGACCTGGGTACTGACCTGAACTATCCGTTCATGAACTCCGATGGTATTACCTTGTATTTTGCAGCCAAAGGTGAAGCCAGCTTAGGCGGATACGATATTTTCATCACCCGCTATGATGCAGAGGATGGAAGCTACCTGAAACCCGATAACATGGGATTCCCGTTCAACTCTCCTTTCAACGATTACATGTATGCCATCGACGACTTCAACGACTTGGGCTGGTTTGCTTCCGACCGCTATCAGCCGGAAGGAAAAGTCTGCGTGTACGTGTTTGCCCCCAACAATTCCAAACGGGTGTACGACTATGATACGACCGACCCTGCTTTGCTGACCAACGTTGCCATGCTGAACGGTATCCGTCATACCTGGAATGATGCCGATAAGGTACGTATCGCCAAACAGCAACTGGCACAGGTGATGTACGGAGGCAATGAAACCCAGAAGAAAGGTGACTTCCGTTTCGTGGTGGACGATAACGCCATCTATCACACACTTAGCGATTTCCGTTCGGCCGATGCACGGAAGAAATTCCAGTTGCTCCAGCAGAAGGAAAAGGATTTAGATACGATGATTGATGCACTTGACAGAGTACGGGCCAAGTACGCTTCCGGCAATCAGAGCACAAAAGGCCAGCTGACTCCCGGCATACTGGACCAGGAAAAACGGGTGAAAGAGTTGCGCGAGGAGATAGATCGTCTGACCCTCGACATCCGGAATACGGAAATCCGCAAGCTCAAGAATCCTTAATATTCACATAGCCATGGAAACACTGATTATCATTGCACTCATCGTAGGCGGATTGATACTTTTTGCCATAGAGGTCTTCCTGATTCCCGGCATCAGCATAGCGGGAATCGGGTCGGCGGTATGCATTCTGTATGCCATCTATTCTGCCTTTACTTCACTCGGTTCGGAGGCAGGATTCATTACCTTAGGAGTTTCCCTGTTGGGCATCATTGGCGTGACATGGTGGTTCATGCGCTCAAAGACTGTAGACCGTCTGTCGCTGAAGAAAACGCTTGACTACCGTCCCTCACCTTTTGAAGGAATGGACCTGAAACCAGGCGACAAAGGCATAAGCGTCACCCGCCTGACCCTGATAGGTAATGCCGACTTCAACGGACACATCATCGAGGTACAATCGGCCGACGGATTCATCGACGAAAAAACACCGGTAGAAATTGTCCGTATCAACGAAACCACTGTTTACGTGAAGCAGGCCTAATCCCTCTCTCCCTTTTTGTATTCACTTTTAAATCTAAGTTATATGATTAATCCCGCTTATCTTCCGTTTATACTGGCCGGAGGTGTCATTATCTTTCTGGTCATATTCTTTCACTACGTGCCTTTCTTTCTCTGGCTTTCGGCCAAGGTGTCGGGTGTAAAGATTTCGCTCATCCAATTGTTCCTGATGCGTATCCGTAACGTGCCGCCTTACGTCATCGTGCCTGCCATGATTGAAGCCCACAAGGCCGGACTGAGCACCATTACGCGCGACGAGCTGGAAGCTCACTACATGGCCGGCGGACACGTGGAAAAAGTAGTACATGCGCTGGTATCGGCATCAAAAGCCAATATCGACCTGTCTTTCCAGATGGCCACCGGAATCGACCTGGCCGGACGTGACGTGTTCGAAGCCGTACAGATGTCGGTCAACCCGAAAGTCATTGACACACCTCCTGTGACCGCTGTAGCCAAAGACGGTATCCAGTTGATAGCCAAAGCTCGTGTAACCGTACGCGCCAATATCCGCCAACTGGTGGGTGGTGCCGGTGAAGATACCGTACTGGCCCGTGTAGGTGAAGGCATCGTCTCTTCCATTGGTTCTTCCGAAAACCACAAATCGGTACTCGAAAATCCCGACTCCATCTCCAAACTTGTGTTGCGTAAGGGACTGGATGCCGGTACAGCTTTCGAAATCCTTTCCATTGATATTGCCGACATCGATATAGGCCGTAACATCGGAGCTTCCTTGCAAATAGATCAGGCCAACGCCGACAAGAACATCGCTCAGGCAAAGGCTGAGGAACGTCGCGCCATGGCTGTTGCCCTGGAACAGGAAATGAAAGCCAAAGCTGAAGAAGCTCGTGCTAACGTGATTCAGGCAGAAGCAGAAGTGCCTAAAGCCATGGCAGAAGCCTTCCGCACCGGTAACCTCGGTATCATGGACTACTACCGGATGAAGAACATTCAGGCCGACACCGACATGCGGAGCAGCATTGCCCGCCCTGATTCACACCCGGCCGGACATGAACCCATCGGCAAATAAAAAGACAGAAACAAAACACTTAACTTGCTAACTAAAAACAAATGCGTATGAAAAAGTATTTTCCTCCTTCAGAACTGATCATCAATGAAGATGGTTCGGTGTTCCACCTCCACGTGAAACCAGAACATCTGGCAGATAAAGTCATCCTGGTAGGCGACCCCGGACGTGTGGCTCTCGTAGCCTCCCATTTCGACACCAAAGAATGCGAAGTAGAAAGCCGTGAGTTCCGTACCGTGACCGGTACTTATCAGGGCAAACGCATCACGGTAACCTCTACCGGTATCGGATGCGACAACGTAGACATCGTAATGAACGAACTCGACGCACTGGCCAACATCAATTTCCAGACCCGTGAAGAAAACGATACCTTCCGTCAGTTGGAAATTGTGCGTATCGGTACCTGCGGCGGTTTGCAACCTTATACGCCTGTAGGCACCTACATCTGTTCCGCTATCTCCGTAGGATTCGACGGCCTCCTGAACTTCTACGAAGGACGTAACGCGGTGTGCGACCTGCCCATGGAACGTGCTCTGCTTAACCATTTAGGTTGGACGGGCAATCTCTGTGCACCGGCTCCCTATGTGATTCATGCTAACGAAGAACTGGTAGACCGTATCGCCGGTACAGACATGGTACGTGGTGTGACAGTAGCTTGTGGCGGTTTCTTCGGTCCGCAAGGACGCCAGCTCCGTATTCCACTGGCCGACCCGCACCAGAACGAGAAAATCGAGAGCTTCGAATATCAGGGACACCGCATCACCAATTTCGAGATGGAAAGTTCCGCACTGGCCGGACTGGCACGTCTGCAAGGCCATAAAGCTACCACCGTGTGCATGGTCATTGCGAACCGCGTAGCCAAGGAAGCCAACACCGGATACAAGAACAAAATTGACGATCTGATTAAAGTCGTACTCGAAAGAATCTAACAAACTTATTATGAATCAGCAGGTTCTCTTCTTCGGGAGAGAACCTGTTTTTATGTCTGAAAACTCACTCACATGGAAGCAAGTTTTAAATCCACCCTTACCGACAAGCGTCAGCGATACGCTCAATTCCTTGAACAGTTCGCCCCTCTGATTGAAGGCGAGAAAAACGAAATCAGCGTACTGGCCAACACCAGTGCCGCCCTGAAAGAAGCCTTCGGATTCTTCTGGGTAGGCTTCTACCTTGTACACGAAGGCGAACTCCAGCTCGGCCCGTTCCAAGGCAGCGTGGCCTGCTACCGCATCAAGAAAGGACGTGGCGTATGCGGCACTGCCTGGGCTGAAGCACGTACCCAGCTCGTGCCCGATGTAGACCAGTTCCCCGGGCACATTGCCTGTAGTTCCCTCTCCCGTTCCGAAATCGTCGTGCCGATGATAGCCGCAGGAGAAGTGCGGGGCGTGCTCGACATCGACAGCGACCAGCTGGCCACATTCGACGAAACCGACCGTGAATACCTCGAAAAAGTAGTTAATCTGCTAGTGAAAACCCTCTACCAGCCCGCATAAATCTGTCGGCTCCGCTTCCGGATGTAACCCGAAAACCGTATCTTTGCAAGGATTTTAAAAAGACATACACACGTGAACATATTACAAACTGAAGATACCATCTGTGCCATTGCCACTGCTCAGGGCGGAGCCATCGGCACCATTCGCGTATCGGGCCCGGAAGCTATCACCCTCACCGACCGCATCTTTAAGCCCGTTTCCGGCAAACCATTAGCTGAACGCGCACCTTATACCCTCACCTTCGGTCATATCCTCACGCCCGAAGGAGAAATCATCGACGAAGTACTGGTCAGCCTTTTCCGTGCTCCCCACTCTTACACTGGCCAGGATTCCACGGAAATCTCCTGCCACGGATCGAGCTACATCCTTCAGCAAGTGATGCAGCTCCTCATCCGCCAAGGATGCCGTGCAGCCGGACCGGGTGAATACACCCAACGTGCCTTCCTGAATGGCAAGATGGACCTGAGCCAGGCCGAAGCCGTGGCTGACCTCATTGCATCCACTTCTGCCGCTACCCACCGCATGGCCATGAACCAGATGCGTGGTGGATTCAGTCGTGAACTGGCCGTCCTGCGCGACAAACTACTCCACCTCACCTCCCTCATGGAACTGGAACTCGACTTCAGCGACCACGAGGAACTGGAGTTCGCCGACCGTTCGGAACTGGAAGACATCGCCCGTCAGATTGAGCAAGTCATCCATCATCTGGTAGATACGTTCAGCGTGGGCAATGCCCTGAAGAACGGAGTGCCCGTGGCTATCGTCGGCGAAACAAACGCTGGTAAGTCCACACTGCTGAATGCCCTCCTGAACGAAGAACGTGCCATCGTGAGTGACATCCACGGTACCACCCGCGACGTCATTGAAGACACCATGAACTTGGGAGGTATCACCTTCCGCTTCATCGATACTGCCGGTATCCGCGAAACAACCGACACCATCGAAAGCTTAGGCATCGAACGAAGTTTCCAGAAGCTGGATCAGGCCGACATCGTGCTTTGGGTTATTGATACCACTTGTGCTGAAGAACAATACCGTCAGTTGGCCGACAAGATTCTGCCACGCTGCGAAGGCAAGCACTTGGTAATTGTCTTCAACAAAGCAGATTTGTTTTCACCGACAGATTCTTCAGCAGATGAACAACTTGCTCGCCTGAAAGCAACTCTCCCCGACTTGCCGGAGGATGCTTGCGTGCTTTCCCTTTCGGCCAAGCAGAAAGAGGGACTTTCCCAGCTTCAGAAGCAGTTAGTGGACTTTGCTGCGCTGCCTGACCTATCGCAGAATGATGTAGTGGTGAGCAACATCCGCCACTACGAAGCACTAAGCCGTGCGCTGGAAGCTATCCACCGCGTACAAGATGGACTGGCTATGCAGCTCTCCGGTGACCTGGTTTCACAAGACCTCCGTGAGTGTCTTTATCACTTGGGAGAAATCGTGGGCGGCACAATTGAGACGGATGAGGTGCTGGGGAATATTTTTAAACACTTTTGCATCGGGAAATAAGGTAGTATTACAAACCATAAACATCTATCATATTTAATTAGTAAGGCGTTCATTTTGAGCGCCTTTTTCTTTTTGCCATCATACCATATAATAATGGTTTCTAATGGTTTTTCATTCATTTTTTGTGTCGATTCTGTACCGCATGGGCTGATTTGGGTATTTTGCGATTTGCAAGGTGGTAGAGAGATTTCAATATGGTACAATATAGTTCAATATGATACAACTATTTGCGTCCATAATTGGAGTAATAAATATAGTGTTTAACATAAAAAATGAATGTAAAATGGCAGCAAGCAAAATTAGAATTAAGAAAATCTGCGAATACTGCGGACAAGAATTTTATGCCTTTAAAACATCTACACGCTTTTGTTCAAAATCATGTAATGATAGGGCGTATAAAATGAGACAGAGAGTCAATACTGTTAAAAAGGCAGAATCAGAAAATCTAACAGTATCTCAAGAACGTACCTTTAGTGTAATCAATCAAAAAGAATATCTTTCAATAAAAGAAGTTGGAATACTTCTAGGTATCACATCAAGAGCAGTATATAATTATATTTATAGTGGACAACTGAAGGCAATAAAATTGAGTACAAGACTTACCATTATACATAAGTCTGACATAGACTCAATGATGAGTTCTACTCCTTATGTAAAACGAAATAGAATCTCTCACACTCCTATTACTGATTTTTATACCACCGCTGAAGTTGCAAGTAAATACGGAGTAAACGAATCGTGGATATTTAAAGTAGGGAAAGAACAAAATATACCCAAAGTTTTCAAAAGAGGAAAAACATACTGGAGTGCCAAGCATTTTGATAAATATTTTGCATCTAAGGCACCGGACTCCGACATTACGGAATTGGTATTCTGTAGAAGATCTAACGGAAAAGTTTGGCATGACAACAAGTGCTATATATTCTTTTGTTTCCCGATTTGCTATTCCAAAGAAAAAATTCAAGCGACAGGTATTCTATTCCAAAAAGCATGTAGATATTGCCAAAGGTCTTGCTAAGGCTGAACCAGAATATTATACGACAGCCGAAGCTATGGAAAAATACAATCTCACACGTGACCAATTGTATCACTATGTAAAATGGCATCATATCAGTAAAGTGCAGGAAGGAAAATATATCAAGATATCGCGCAAAGAGCTTGATGATCTGCTTGCTCCACCTTCGATTTAATGCTATTTACTGGTTATCCTGTGGTTAACTTTTAAGATAACCACACCACCAGAAATACACTTGTTTATTTTGCTATCACTACAATAAGAATTAAACCTGAATATAAATTTTTAATACATTATATATTATGAGACAACAAACATGTACTACTGTAACACTAAGACAACGCCCTATCAGAAACGGACGAATCTCTCTTTACTTGGACTACTACCCTGCTGTACGTAATCCTAAACAATGCAACTGAGTAGACGTGAATATTTAGGATTTACATTTATGCAACCCCCAAAAATGCAATTGAGCTAGATTACAATAATGAAATCCTAGCTAAAGCCGAACTTATCAGATGCCGCCGACAAGAGGCTGTAATCAATGAAGAATTTGGATTTATGGACAGACACAAAATGAGAGCCGACTTTATGGCATATTTTAAAGAAGTTTGCCGTAAAAAAGATCATAAATGGCATATCGTTTATCTGCACTTTGAGAAATTTGTCAATGGCAAATGTATGTTTGGAGAAATCACTGTTGACCTATGTAACCGCTTCCGAGACTATCTTCTTCATGCAAGGCAACTAAAACATACAGATAAAATGGTTTCCCGTAATTCAGCTGCCAGTTATTTCTCATTATTCCGAGGAGTTTTGAAACTTGCGTATAGAGATAAATATTTACGTGAAAATCCCAATGATTTTCTTGAAAAGATAGAAAGTAGGGATATTCATAAAGAGTTTTTAACACAAGATGAATTAAAGACTCTGGCTTCAACTCCATGCGATATACCTGTATTAAGAAATGCATCCCTTTTCTCATGCCTCACCGGATTACGCATCAGTGATATATTGAATCTCAAGTGGGAAAACTTATGCACAGCCCCCGATCTAGGACATTGCATTCGTCTTCGTACGCAAAAGACACAGACAGAAGCCCTACTACCTATCAGTTATGAAGCATACGCACTTTGTGGAGAACCGGGCACAGGTAAAGTGTTCAAAGAATTGCGCCGTTGCATGACTGGATACCCTCTTAAAGCATGGATAAAGAAAGCTGGTATTCAAAAACATATAACATTCCACTGCTTTAGGCATTTAGCGTGTCTCAGCTAATTGGAAATCAGGAATTTATCAAATGCCTCAATTTAAAAGGTAACGATTTAGAAACGAGCGAAATTCTGTATTCTGTCTTGTTTTGCATTATTGACAAAGAACGTGTATTTTATCTGCAAAGATAAGATATTAATTCAAAATACAAAATATACTTATTTAATAATACCATAAACATATTGAGTTCCATTAATTTTTTGTACCTTTGTTAAAGGTTAAGGACTAAGATATTATATGATAATAAAGAAGATAAAATTGACAT